>UMHK01014337.1_pt1 | contig 43927 bp, 39 predicted proteins | sample 1965521 | NCBI WGS metagenome assembly UMHK01 (sample SAMEA4836097, study PRJEB28245) | human gut metagenome | biome: gut microbiome; material: fecal sample | place: Denmark | collected 2008
GCCTTTTCAGGCCCGATGATTTCTAAACGGGACAGTAGTGATATACTATCAAAAATCATCAATAAACAGCCTTGACAAAAGGATACACATGACAGTCCGTTTTCTTCACTTACATTTCAAATTCACATTCACATTCACATTCACATTTCATCCCTTTACAACCACAGAATATTACCCGTTACTTTTGTTACTTTTGTTATCGCCAGATAATCTTTTTACTTTTTTACCTTTAATCGCCTTTTTACCTTTACTCGCAAATAATTTGGGACAACTCTTGCATTTCTCATAAAATTGCAGTATCTTTGCACCCATAAAAAAATACAAAACATTATTATGGCAAGAAAACGTAAACCATTACCTCTGTTAGAGAACATCACCATCGAGGCAGTAGCAGCCGAGGGTAAGTGCATCACACGCGTAGATGAACAGGTCATCTTCGTACCTTTCTGTGTGCCAGGAGATGTTGTCGACTTGCAGGTAGTAAAAAAGAAACATAAGTATTGCGAAGCCAAGGTGGTTCGCTTCATCAAGAAGAGCGAGGTGCGACAGGAGCCTATGTGCGAGCACTTCGGCATCTGCGGCGGATGCAAATGGCAGAACCTGCCTTACGAGGAGCAGATCAAGGCGAAGCAGAAGCAGGTGGAAGACCAGCTCACCCGCATTGGAAAGATTGAACTCCCTGAGTTCCGCCCTATCATGGGTAGCGTGAAGACTCAGGAGTACCGCAACAAGATAGAGTTCGGATGCAGCAACAAGCGATGGTTCACCGCCGAGGAACTGGCTCAGCTCCCTCAGAAAGAGGATGATACCGTAACATCGCTCAAGGAGCGCCACGCCCAGAACGCCATCGGTTTCCATATCACCGGAGCCTTCGACAAGATTTATCCTATCAAGAAGTGCTGGCTGATGGATGACCTCTGCAACGAAATCCGCAACTTCGTATTCGAATATGCTGATTCTCACGACTATACCTTCTACGATCTGCGTGAGCAGCACGGTTTGCTCCGAAACATGATGATCCGCAATTCGAACACCGGAGAGTGGATGCTCGTCTTCCAGTTCCACTACGATGAGGAGGGCGATGAGCAGAGAGCATTGGAGCTGATGCAGCAGGTGGCTGACAAGTTCCCTCAGATTACATCGCTCATGTACGTGGATAACCAGAAGGGAAACGACACCATCAACGACCTGGAACTCAGCCTCTTCAAGGGCAACGACCATATCTACGAACTGATGGAAGACCTGAAGTTCAAGGTGGGTCCGAAGAGTTTCTACCAGACCAATACCGAGCAGGCTTACCACCTCTACTGCGTGGCCCGCGAGTTTGCCAACCTTACCGGAGATGAGCTGGTTTACGACCTCTATACCGGCACCGGAACCATCGCCAACTTCGTGGCTCACAAGGCAAAAAAGGTAATCGGTATCGAGTACGTGCCAGAGGCCATAGAGGATGCCAAGGTGAATTCTCAGGTGAACAACATCGAGAACACCCTCTTCTATGCAGGCGACATGAAGGATATCCTGACCAACGATTTCATCGCACAGCACGGTCGACCTGACGTCATCATCACCGACCCACCACGTGCCGGAATGCACCCAGACGTAATAAACGTCATTCTGAATGCAGCACCAAAGCGCATCGTATACGTAAGCTGCAACCCGGCAACCCAGGCTCGCGACCTGCAGCTGATGGATGCGGAGTATAAGGTAGCTGCCGTACAGCCGGTGGATATGTTCCCTCATACCCCTCACGTAGAGAACGTGGTATTGCTCGAAAAGAGATAAACCTAGAAATCAAAATAGAAACAAGATGAAGAAAACCATCATCATGGCGCTCATGGCTGCAGTTTCGGTCTCAGCCAGCGCCCAGCAGAAGCAGACCATCGAAATACCATCATGGTTGAGCAACGTGAAATTGTCGGGTTATGGAATGACCCAGTATCAGTACAGCGGACAGAAAGATGCTGAATCCAACTCATTCAACATCCGTATGGCGCGTATCTCTCTCGAAGGTCGCATAGCAGGCGACTTCTACTGGAAGACTCAGATTCAGTTCAACGGCAACACCTCTACCCTCGGTTCCAGTCCGAGAATGGTGGATCTGTTTGCTGAATGGCAGAAATATGAATACTTCAAGGTGAAGATTGGTCAGTTCAAGAACCCGTTCACCTTTGAGAATCCGATGCACCCTATCGACCAGGGCTTCATGGGATATTCACAGAACGTGAGCAAGCTGGCTGGTTTCAGCGACCGTGCCGGAGAACATGCATCCAACGGCCGTGACATCGGTCTTCAGTTCCAGGGCGATTTCCTCAAGAATGCCAATGGCAGAAACCTGCTGCACTATCAGATTGGTGTATTCAACGGACAGGGAACCAATACCAAGGACGTTGACCAACAGAAGAATGTGATTGGTGGTGTATGGGTAATGCCTGTAAGCGGCATGCGCATCGGTGCCTTCGGATGGACCGGTTCTTATGCAAGAAAGGGAACATGGAACGACGAGCATGATGCCTCCTATACTGCCGACATTCAGGAACGCTCTGGCGTTCGCAAGCTCAGCCAAAACCGCTATGCCTTCTCATTCGAATACAAGCAGGACGGCTGGACCGTACGTTCTGAGTACATCCACTCTACCGGCAAGGCTTTTGCCAAGAGCATCACCAACTTCAACGATGCCAACGCCAAGGACTGCAATCTGAATGCAAACATCGGCGATAAGGCTCAGGGTGTATACGGATTGGTTATCGCCCCATTGGCTCAGCTGCCAAAGAACAGCCGTATCGACGTAAAGGCGCGTTACGACATGTATCAGCCTAACGGCAAGAGCAACATGCAGAGGACCCAGTATGAGGCAGGTTTGAACTTCCACATCGGCAAGCGAATCTCTATCCTTACCGAGTATGCACTCATCAACGACAAGACACTCGCAAAGCATAATTACTCCATGGCAGATGCCGAGGTTTGCTTCCGATTCTAACAGATACAACAAAGGCTCGCTCCTGCTACAGGAACGAGCCTTTATTGTGTTTACTGTCAACTACTTATCTTAGAACGAATAAGAGAAACCTACTGACATGAATTCCTTAAACTGCCAGTAGCTATCATCATCCTTGCGCTTCACACCATCGTCGAAACGCGGATAGAGGAAGATGTTGGTAGAAATATAGCGGTTAAACTGGAAGGTAATGGTGTTTTCCCACTCTATTTCAGCACGCTTGTAAGTGGTGTATCCCCAGAGACGGGTCTTCCACTTAATATTATCCGCTATCTGCCACGACAGGTCGAAGGTACACTCAGAACCGTAATCGGTCATGCCATGCTTCCCCTCATCCAGTCCGTAGCGCGTAGCCAGCGACGCTCTGCCCACATACTTCCAGTTGAAAGCCAGAGGAGCCAGATGGGCACTACCCTTCAGGCGATGATGGAACCAGTCTACATTATAATCCATACCGACAGAGAGGTTCAGATTGAATGGCGAGAAAAAATCGGAATAAACCGTCTTGTCATTACTCTTGTAACCATGCGTAAACTGAGTCTGGCCAATCAGCTGGATGGTATAATACCACTTCCTGGAAGCCTGCAGACCGAGTTTTCCGGTGTATCGTATCATATCATCGCTCGTTTTCAGCGTATGAACCGTATCACCCTTCGAAGTCTGATAGCCCAGGCGCATCTCCACCTTATTATCCCATTTTAGCTTCTGCTTGTTATTGTAGTTGGCAAACATCGTCACTCTTCCGAGCACCGAATAATTGCTCTCACCACCCTTATACCAGTTGTCAGAAACATAGTTTTGCAGGAACTGCAGATAATAATCGCCACCTATGGTCCAGAAGTTAGGACGGGTGATGACGATATCCATCGGCGCCGCATCCACCTCAATCGCCTTCGGAGCCACCTGCTCTACGATGTCAGGATGATTCTTCTTCGGTTTGCTCTGCGCAGCCAGCGGTGCTCCCACCTCCTTGAGATGAGACTCAGTATTGCGCACCAAGTCGGGACGCTTGAGATATACATCCATCAGCGTCTGGTCGAGCATCGTTCCGAGCGAATCCTTCACCCCATCCTGAGGCTTGAGTCGCAACATGCGGGCTGCCGGCCCATGATAGAAGGTGAGCGGCGTAAAGAGCTGGGCATATCTGCTGTCCCCGGAATCCATCTTCATGGAATCAATGCGCTGACGGCACATCAAGAGCGAGTCGGCATAGATTTCAGCCAACCTGTTCTTCGATGCCTCTCCGGGCGCCACCTTCTTCAATTTGCGCTGGGCAGAAACAGGCGTCAGAGCCGAAAGGAACGCAAGAACGAGTAATCCAAATTTTATTTTCATACCTTAATTTTATAAATTTGGGCACAAAGGTAATAAATAATTCATAAATCTATGCCCTTTATTAGAAATATTTTTGCTCATTTCACAAAAATGTCGTAACTTTGCACCCAAATAATTCTAATTTAAATTATAAATATCGTGGCTGAAACAAAGTACATCTTCGTAACTGGTGGTGTGGTTTCTTCTTTGGGTAAAGGAATCATATCTTCATCCATCGGTAAACTTCTTCAAGCAAGAGGTTACAACATTACTATCCAAAAGTTTGACCCATACATCAACATCGACCCGGGTACGCTGAACCCGTATGAGCATGGTGAGTGCTACGTAACGGTAGATGGTATGGAGACCGACCTCGACCTCGGACACTACGAGCGATTCACCGGCATTCAAACTACGAAAGCGAATTCTCTCACCACTGGTCGTATCTACAAGGCAGTCATCGACAAGGAGCGTCGTGGCGATTATCTCGGCAAAACCATCCAGGTGGTGCCTCACATCACCGACGAGATCAAGCGCAACGTGAAGCTGCTCGGCAAGAAGTATCACTATGACTTCGTGATTACCGAGATTGGCGGAACCATCGGCGACATAGAGAGCGCCCCTTACATGGAGGCTATCCGACAGCTGAAATGGGAGTTGGGCAAGAACGCCATCAACGTTCACCTTACCTATGTGCCTTATCTGAAGGCAGCAGGCGAGTTGAAGACAAAGCCTACCCAGCACTCTGTGAAGGAACTGCAGAGCGTAGGTATTCAGCCAGATATCCTGATTCTCCGCACCGAGAAGCATCTCGAAGAGGGAATCATGAAGAAGGTAGCCAGTTTCTGTAACGTAGACCTGGACTGCGTGATTCAGAGCGAAGACCTTCCTAGCATCTACGAGGTGCCTGTAAACATGCAGAACCAGGGCCTCGACACCGCCATCCTCCGCAAGATGGGCGAGCCTATCGGCGAAACACCAGCGCTGGGTCCTTGGAAGACATTCCTCGACCGCAGAAACAAGGCTACAGAGGTGGTAAACATCGGTCTCGTAGGCAAGTATGACCTGCAGGATGCATACAAGAGTATCCGCGAGAGTCTCTCACATGCCGGCACCTACAACGACCACAAGGTGAAGATAACCTTCATCAACTCAGAATATCTCACAGAAGAGAACGTGGCAGAACAGCTGAAGGGACAGGACGGTATCGTCATCTGCCCAGGCTTCGGCCAGCGCGGCATCGAGGGCAAGATTATCGCCGCCCACTATACCCGCACCCACGACATCCCTACCTTCGGCATCTGCCTGGGTATGCAGATGATGGTCATCGAGTTTGCCCGCAACGTATTGGGCTACAAGGATGCCAACTCACGCGAGATGGACGAGAAGACTCCACACAATGTCATCGACATCATGGAGGAGCAGAAGAACATATCAAACATGGGTGGAACCATGCGTCTCGGTGCTTACGAGTGTGTGCTGAAACAGGGTTCACGCGTGTTCAATATCTATAAGAAGGAGCATATTCAGGAACGCCACCGCCACCGCTATGAGTTCAACAACGAGTTCCAGCAGGAATTCGAGAAGAACGGCATGATGTGCGTAGGCAGAAACCCTGAGAGCGACCTGGTAGAAATCGTAGAAATCCCAGGCTTGAAGTGGTACGTAGGTACACAGTATCATCCAGAATACCAGAGTACGGTGCTGAAACCACATCCACTTTTCATGGATTTCGTAAAGACAGCAATAGAAAACAAAAAGTAAATATTAGGAGTTAAAGGAGTGATCCCCTTTACTCCTTTAATTTCAAATTTTAAAAATGAACAAGAACAACATTATCGGTTTCCTCCTGATTGCCGTAGTGCTGATTGGCTTTAGCTGGTATAACCAGCCATCTGCCGAAGAACAGAGAACGGCATTCGTTCAGGACTCCATCGCCAAGGCTAAACATGCCGAGATGGAAAAGGCCAGCAAGGCTGCCGCTGCTAAGCGCCAGACTAATGCCAAAGCAAAGGTTGAGGCAGACTCAACCGCCCTCTTCTATTCGGCACTCAAAGGCCAGGCTAAGAAGATTGTATTGAAAAACGAGAAGGTAGAATTAACACTCAACACCAAGGGTGCTACTGTAGAGAAGGCTGTCATCAAGGGCTATGTGGGACACAACCTGCAGGTGAAAGACGGTTCGGCTGATGCCAAGGACGTAACCCTCTTCGACGGTAACGACCAGAGCCTCAAGTTCATGCTTGAGGCTAAAGAGGCTAACATCATCACCAGCGATCTCTACTTCACTCCATCCAACGTGACCGACAAGTCTGTCACCATGACCGCTGTGGCTGGTGAAGGCAAGACGCTCACCCTGACTTATACATTGGGCAATGACTACATGCTGCACATGAGCCTGCAGGCAAATGGCATGGCGGGTCTGTTCTCACCTAATTATAATAAGATGGATGTTGACTGGAGCGACAAGGCACGCCAGCAGGAACGTGGTTTCATGTTCGAAAACCGTTACACTACCCTCACCTACCATAATGCAGAAGGCGGTACCGACCATCTGAGCGAGGGCAGCGAGAAGATTGACGAGAAGATAGAAGAAGCCATCGACTGGGTATCTTTCAAGAACCAGTTCTTCTCTGCCATCATCGTAGCAAAGGATAACTTCGAGAAGGATGCTTTCATGACATCTATCCCTCAGGAGAAGGGTTCGGGCTATCTGAAGCAGTTCCAGGCTAAGATGAAGACAGCTTTCGACCCAACCGGTAAGAAGGCATCTGAGTTTGAGTTCTACTTCGGTCCTAACGACTTCCAGATTCTGAAGAATACCGAGAAGGAAAGTACCTTCGGCAAGGACTTGGAATTCCAGAAGCTCGTATACCTGGGATGGCCTATCATCCGCTGGATCAACCGTTTCTTCACACTCTACGTATTCGACTGGTTGAGCAACGTGTTCCCAATGGGTATCGTATTGATTCTCATCACCTTGCTCCTCAAGCTCATCACCTACCCTATGGTAAAGAAGAGCTACATGAGTTCAGCCAAGATGCGCGTGCTGAAACCAAAACTCGAAGCTGCTACAGCTCAGTATAACAAGCCTGAGGACCAGATGCAGAAGCAGCAGGCGATGATGGCAGAATATGCCAAGTATGGTGTAAGCCCATTATCCGGTTGCTTGCCTATGCTGATTCAGATGCCGGTTTGGGTTGCGATGTTCAACTTCGTGCCTAATGCCATCCAGCTTCGTGGTGAGAAGTTCTTGTGGATGAACGACTTGAGTACCTTCGACCCAATCTTCGAATGGAACACCAACATCTGGCTGATTGGCGACCACTTGAGTTTGACCTGTATCCTGTTCTGTGTAGCCAACCTGTTGTACTCTTGGATGACCATGCGTCAGCAGCGCGACCAGATGGTAGGTCAGCAGGCAGAGCAGATGAAGATGATGCAGTGGATGATGTATCTCATGCCATTGATGTTCTTCTTCATGTTCAATGACTACTCAGCCGGTCTGAACTTCTACTACTTCATCTCATTGTTCTTCAGTGCCGCTATCATGTGGACCCTGCGCAAGACAACCGACGACGAGAAACTCCTCGCCATCCTTGAGAAGCGCTATCAGGAGAACAAGAACAACCCTAAAAAGGCAAGCGGCCTGATGGCAAGAATGCAGGCTCTCCAGGAGATGCAGCGCAAGCAGCAGGAAGAGATGATGCGCAAACAGGCAGAACTGAACGAGAAAAAGAACAATCTCGGAAAATAAAGATTACCAGATAAAAATGAAAGCGTAATGGATTACCCTGAAAAAGGTGTTCATTACGCTTTTTTTGTAGGATTACATACTTAAAGCCAGGAAAAGATTGTTAAAAAGCCCCAAATACTTGGCAGTGTAACTATTTTTAGTTACATTTGCAGTCGGATACATAAAGAATGTGGAAAATGAACAAGAAAGATAAACTTTTGAAACGCTTCTATAGCCTGCCGAAAGATTTCACTTTCGATGAGATGGTTAGTATATTTTCCTGCTATGGGTTCCATCAGGAAAACAAAGGATCAACTTCTGGTTCAAGAGTCATATTTGTCAATGACAAAGATGGCAATAGCTACATCATGCATAAGCCTCATCCTTCAAATATTATCAAAGGATATGTTATGAAACAAGTATTCACATTTCTAAAAGCTAATGGATATATTAACAAATAGGAGGAACATAATATGGGATTATTAAAATACAAAGGTTATACGGGTAGCGTAGATTATAGCGAGGAGGACAATTGCCTATATGGTAAGGTTCTCGGAATGAGCAAGGATATGATTACCTACGAAGGTCAAGACGTTAATGAATTACGCAAGGATTTTGAAGGCGCAATAGATGACTATCTTGCCTTATGTAAAGCCAATGGTAAGGCACCTCGTGTACCTTATAGTGGCAACTTAAATATCCGCATCACTCCTGAAATCCATAGTCGTATTGCGATGATGGCAATGCAAGCAGGAACAACCATCAATGGTTTTATCCGTGACACACTAGCTAATGTAACAGGAGTTACTCCAGCCACAAACGCATAACATTACCCCCGAAAAGGTATAATTTGTTAAATGATATTATAAATTATACCTTTTCGGGGGTATTTTATTTTAAGCAAATTTACTTCTTCAATACCGGCTCGCAAGTGATATTCACACCGAGCTTCTTGAAGATTTTCTGGTCTACATCACTCAGCATCACGGTGCAATGAGCCTGACAGCCGCGAAGCTTAGGCAACTGCTCCAATGCCTTCCTGCAGTTCTCATCATTCTCTGAAAGAACAGAAAGAGCTACCAAAACCTCATCCGTATGAAGACGAGGATTGTGACCACCGAGATAATTCACCTTGGTATGCTGGATAGGCTCAATCATCGACTGAGGAATCAGCTTCAATTCATGGTCGATACCAGCCAAGTGCTTGGTAACATTCAGGAGCAAGGCTGCACTACAGCCCAGCAACTCGCTGCTATGACCGCAGATAATGGTACCATCCTCCAACTCAATGGCAGAAGAGGTATGACCCGTCTCCTTCTTATGATTCTTGGCAGCTACCGTCACCTTGCGGTAATCAGTAGTAATCTTAGCCTGATTGAAGAGCATCTGAATCTTATTGATCTCATCTTCATTGCAAGCACCAGCCGCCATCTTGTTGGTAGCCGCATAGTAACGGCGGACAATCTCATTCTTGGATGCCTCGCAGCAAGCCTCATCATCAGAGATACAGAAACCTACCATATTCACACCCATATCCGTAGGCGACTTGTATGGATTGCTACCATAGATACCCTCGAACAGCGCATTGAGCACAGGATAAATCTCTACATCACGGTTATAGTTGATGGCTATCTTGTTGTAAGCCTCCAGATGGAACGGGTCAATCATATTCACATCGTTCAGATCAGCAGTAGCTGCCTCGTATGCGATGTTCACAGGATGCTTCAATGGGAGATTCCACACAGGGAATGTCTCAAACTTGGCGTAGCCGGCATGCACACCACGCTTGTTCTCATTATAAAGCTGACTCAGGCAAACCGCCATCTTACCGCTGCCAGGACCCGGCGCAGTAACAATAACCAGCGGACGCTCTGTTTCAACATAATCGTTCTGACCGAAGCCCTCGTCAGAAGCAATCAGACTCACGTTGTGAGGATAGCCCTCGATGAGATAATGGCAGTAAGTCTTGATGCCCTCGCGCTCCAGACGCTGTTTGAAGGCGATGGCGGCAGGCTGGCCATTATAATGAGTGATGACAACAGAACCCACCATGAAACCACGGTTTTGGAACTCACCACGAAGACGCAACACGTCCTCATCGTAAGTAATGCCCAAGTCGGCACGCTTCTTGTTCTTCTCTATATCGGCTGCACTAATCACGATAACAATCTCGATGCTATCGCTGATTTTCTGGAACATGCGCAGTTTGCTGTCAGGCTGGAAACCCGGCAAAACTCTGCTGGCATGATGATCGTCAAAAAGTTTACCGCCCAATTCGAGGTAAAGCTTTCCGTCAAACTGTGAGATTCTCTCCTTAATGTGTTCTGACTGAATCTTCAGATACTTCTCGTTATCGAAACCTATCTTCATACTACTTTAAATAAAACTATATCGCTATTATTTTGCAAATTTGACTGCAAAAGTACAAAAAAAACTGGCTATAGAACAATGTTTTACGCAAATTATTCTTAATTCTCAAGGATTTGCCGTATCTTTGCATCTTGCAATGGGCAGCATAACATGTCATATCGCAAAAACATGAAGTTTAAAAGAAAACATAACCGACAAATGAAAAAGAATTTACGTACCGCCTCTATCTGCGTGCAGGGAGGCTATGAGCCAAAGAACGGCGAACCGATTGAAGTGCCAATTTATCAAAGCACTACTTTCAAGTATGACAACTCTGAGGAGATGGCTATGCTCTTCGACCTGAAGAAGGAAGGCTACTTCTATACCCGTCTTCAGAACCCTACCAACGATGTTGTGGCTAAGAAGATTGCCGAACTCGAAGGTGGCGTGGGAGCCGTATTAACCAGCAGCGGTCAGGCTGCCAACTTCTATGCAGTATTCAACATCTGCGAAGCGGGCGACCATATCGTTACATCTAATGAGATTTATGGTGGTACCTTCAATCTCTTCGGCGTAACCCTGAAGAAGCTCGGCATTGAGTGTACTTTCGTGAATCCGAACGATAGCGAAGAAGAAATCCAGAAGGCTTTCCGCCCTAACACCAAGGTTGTTTTCGGCGAAACCATCAGCAACCCGGGCTGCGCAGTACTCGACATCGAGAAGTTTGCACGCATTGCTCACAAGAATGGGGTGCCTCTCATCGTTGACAACACCTTCGCTACGCCTATCAACTGCCGCCCATTCGAATGGGGTGCCGACATCGTTACCCACAGTACCACCAAGTATATGGATGGTACCGCTTCACAGGTAGGTGGCGTGGTAGTAGACAGCGGCAACTTCGACTGGATGGCTCATGCTGATAAGTTCCCAGGTCTCTGCACACCGGATGACAGCTACCATGGTCTGACCTATGTGAAGGCTTTCGGCAAGATGGGTTACACCACCAAACTCGTAGCTCAGCTGATGCGCGATCTCGGCAGCATCCCTGCCCCAATGAATTCGTTCATCCTCAACCTCGGTCTTCAGAGTCTCCACCTCCGTATGCGCCAGCATTGTGCAAATGCACAGAAGGTGGCAGAGTTCCTGCAGAACGATGAGCGTGTGGCTTGGGTTCATTATAGCGGTCTGGAGGGCGATGAGTATCATGCGCTTGCCCAGAAGTATATGCCAAACGGCACCTGTGGCGTTATCGCCTTCGGCTTGAAGGGCGATCGCGAGACAGCCATCAAGTTTATGGATTCTCTCGACATGATCAACATCGTAACCCACGTGGCCGATGCCCGCACCTGTGTGCTCCATCCAGCGAGTCACACCCATCGCCAGCTCAGCGAAGAGCAGCTGAAGGAAGCTGGTGTTGCGCCTGACCTGATTCGCCTCTCCGTAGGTATCGAAGATGTAGAAGACATCCTCGATGATATCAAACAGGCTTTGGACAAGATTTAAGATAACTGAACTTTCGCATATGGGAAGTTAAGGGAAGTTAGGGAAGTTAGAGGGAAGTTAAGAGACAAATGTCCTAAGTTTAAGCTAGAAGACTATTGTCTCTTAACTTCCCGAACGACCGTAGGGAGTGATAACTTCTTTAACTTCAAACAATTCCCTCACTTGCGAAACTTGAATAAGATAACGAAATAACATCAAAGCAACATTATAACAGTAAAATTAGAAACATGATTAAAGCTATGATTTTAGCTGCTGCGGCTCTCACGATAACAATCTCGATGCTATCGCTGATTTTCTGGAACATGCGCAGTTTGCTGTCAGGCTGAAAACCCGGCAATACTCTGCTGGCATGATAATCGTCAAAAAGTTTACCGCCTAATTCGAGGTAAAGCTTTCCGTCAAACTGTGAGATTCTTTCCTTGATGTGTTCTGACTGAATCTTCAGATACTTCTCGTTGTCAAATCCTATTTTCATAATTGTTATTATATCTTGCAATTTGAATTCAAAAATCGCCTGCAAAAATACAAAAGAAGTATCGTACTAACAAATCTTTTATCCGAAAAAAAAAAGAGAACTGCTACATATAGGCTTGCAGCAACATCTCACCCCCTACCAGGAAGGCTAAGACAAGAAAGATAAATATATACAACTGCTCCTTGAGGACAAAATCCAAGACATGAAAATGCTTGTCGTCATTCTCCTCAAGATAGTTTTTATAATCCCTCCACATGAGGGACAAAGCCCCCAATACAATGGACAATATAATACATACACCTACAATTTCGGCTAGATCAGTCGATTGTAATAAAGAAAAGCCTGTCATTTCGTAATTCATTTAAAAGTTAATAAGAATCATTATTATCTACTATTATTAAATAATGATGCAAAGATAATAAAAATCTAATAACCAGACAGTTTCATTGTTCAAGAAAATAGTTTCATTCCTATCAAAAAGGTGTTTCATTGGTAGGAATGAAACTGTTAATACGCAAAAAGGCTCACCAATAATAGGGTGTGATTACCTTCATTGGTGAGCCTATACCGCAGGTTAGTCCTTAGAAATCGGCTCTCTATAGATGCCAAACAGCTTAAATCCGTAAGTGGAAGTTCCATTTTCATCACCACTGTGTGACATTGCTACCATCGGAAGATAGTATTCGCCCAGTTTTGAGAATGCCCATTCTCCATTGCTTTCTTTTGCAATCTTTATTGATTCTTCAAACAAAAGAGGGTCTTTCGGTTCTACTACTCCTATGCTATAGTTATATCTACCGATAGGATTAACTTTCTTAACGGCCAGTTCTGCATAGACAAAGGTTGTGACACCATTTTCATCACCCGTATGAGTACGTCCAACAATCACATTGTTACCTTCACAGGTAAAATTGAGATTAGACTGTTTGAAACTATCGCTATTATATCTATCAAGAACGGCAATACGAGCTTCATGTACCTCGTTACATAAATCCACATCAAAGATCTTAGGTTTGCCCGTCAGGTAGTATGTTAAACCATTCTCATCACCAGCATGTTTTCGACCGACTATAACGTATCCTTTTATTGCCTTATACGAAGAGGTCCCATTATTGAATATAACACCCTTGCCGGATTCAACAATACCCTTAGTGCCATTATCTTGCAATTGATCGATCAGAACATAGCCAATCAATACTGCTTTATCATTATCAGCCATATTTAAAACTTTTTATCCCTACTCGTTTTATAAGGGCTTTTCGGGATACGCCCTTCAGCATAACTGCCGAATATGACTCACGCTGTCTTGCTCACCGACGTTCTACTCCTTTCTCATGGCGAGTGATTGTTATAACTAGCCTGACACTTCTACTCCCCGTCAGGCTTGGGAGTGTTTTATATCATTCTTACTATTTGCTTAACGCTCCTATTCCATCTTTGCTCGTCTGTTCTTGGTCGCTTGCCTTCAGCACTACACCCGGCCAATCTCCACCGTCCAAACCTATATAATTAAACCATAATATATCTCCTTTACCAATTTTATATATTATAATCGTGTTGCTAGTGCCTAAATCACACGTGAGCCTATTAAGAAAAGTTTCACTGCTTTCTACTGTTTCTATATTGATTGTGCCTCCGGTCAAGGTGGTGACCTTTGAATAATCAAAACAATATTCATTAGGGAATCCAATAGCAGAAGCACGAAGACCTCCTGTAGCAGTGATTGTAGAGGATTTGATATTAATATTCCCCATTCTAGGGGCTGAAGCGCTCTTACCGGCTCCCATTCCTATACCTGGAGCTCCCTTTCCACCGGTAGCTGTAATCACGGCATTTGAGATCGTTATGTCGCCACAATTTGCTGATGACGAGCTGCCGATTCCTGCACCGCCGGAATAATAGGGGGTAACAGTTTGATTGCCAGTTCCACCGGTAGCATCTATGCTTACATTTTCAATAACGATGTTGCCGCCATCGCTGCTACCGATACCAGCTCCTGCTGTACTGGGACTTTCATTATAAGTAGATATGGAGCCGCCCTTGGCTGTCAGCTTATCATTTGTTCCGTTCTTGCCTTTAATGGTGAGTGTAGCACCATCGCATACATTGATGGCAGTAGCAGTAGTGGAAGTAACACTGTTCTCCGTGCCGGACACGATAATCGTCGGACTGCCGCTCTTGACATCGATACCGATGCCGTCAGCACTGATAACCGCATTCTTCAACTGTACGGTGGCATTGCTGTTGATTGTGATGGTATTTGCGGTGGTAACGCCATTCGTGGTAATGACATAATAGCCGTCGCTAGTAATGTTGATGTTCCCTTTGGATAAATCTATTAAATCTATACTTGCTTCCCCACCGGAGATAGTGCCTGTGTTGCCCCAATCTTCAACCGAAACCGTGCCAAGACTTACTCCGTTCTTGCCGATGGTCAAGTTGAAATTGTAACTCTTTCCTGCTTCTAATGCTACAGGGTTCTTTACTGTGAGAGATTTTACATCGCTTTCATACTTGACTCTCAGTTTGATGAATTCATAGTTGGTTGCAGTGTTCGGTGCTACAAGAGCGTAGTATATGCTGCCTTTCTTGCCGTAGCGGGACTGCGAGTAAGGTATAATGTCAGATGTTGCAGTAACTGCGCTTCCGTCTTTGGCAATTCTTTCCTTAGATGTTACATACATTTCGGAAACTGAGGCTTTATCAGAAAACTCATTGTTAAAGCCGGCGATAGTGATTACCACGCGAGCCATCTGACGATCGAAGGCAAAATTAACCTTTCTGTCATCGGGAATTTTATCATAAACTGTTGTCGCAGTCATATAGTCAGCCGACGCTATTTCAGCAATACCATTCTGATTGGTTGGTACAATAAAATCTCCGCTTCCTTTTGGATAACGGGCGGTGAACGTCATAAGCTCGCTGCTCCACTTGAGGAATTGCCCAGAGGTTTCTGGTCCCCATGTGCCATCTTTAAGTATGTAGTTCACTGATGCCTGTCCTTCTGTGGAGATAGTAATCGCATCACCTCCGTTGAAATTCATCTGGTCTGTTTCTTTTGTTGCCACCGGGTTGCTGCGGGTAAACACACCGCCAACGGTAGCACTCACGCGCACAGCAGTAGGGTCGTTCTGCCAGTTCGTTCCGAAGTCATCATCACTGCTACAAGAGGCAAGTGCAGCCATAATCAGCGCCATGCCCATATATTTAATTGTCTTCATTGTTGTTATCATTAAATTTTATCTGTTCGGTTGTTATTCGGTCTCTACATTAGAAGTCGAACCTGTCTCCCATGCGTTGGCTTTCATTTCTCCTGCCACTACTATCTCCTTGCCAACTGTCAAAGCCAATGTGTAGGCGGTGTTCTCTGCGAGAGTTACGGCTTCGTTGGATGCCCATGTATAAGGTATTCCATTCAACTTAAAGCTTACGCTGAATATTCCTTTCTCGATGGTCTGAGGTATCAGCAGACACAGGTAGGTTGCCTTTGCATTGGATGATAGAGAGGTAGCTTTTACAAAATCGCCATACTCAGACGGAGCAACGGCAATGGTATTGGCTTCTGTAGTCTTGGCTGTGACGAAGCCTGATTCCTTGGTAAAGTCGCATATACCTTCAATGTATGTACCATTGACTTTCAAATCGGTGATAGGATTTGTGGTTACCAAATCCGTGGCGTTGAACTCTGATCCGAGCGTTACGGTAATGGTAAGTTGGCTCAGGGCGTGCTTGAAAGCCAAATTCAGTTTGCCTCCTTCAATCAGTCCTGTACTCGGCACAAAGCCCGGCATCTTGCAGATAAGGAAGTCGCTTGTGTAGCCGTCTTTGGTCTGTGTTTCTTCAACCTTGACAGGGAGATTCGTGGTGGATGTATTGTAATCTCCTTCCACATAAGGAGAATAAGCTACAATGTCAACTGCCTGTGTGGAGTTTTGCCAAAGCATCTGTGTGGCTGGTGTCCAAGCGGTGATATTGCTGCCGGTCACTTTGACGTTGTTGTATGTGTAGTTTGAATTGGCACTGTTGGTAATGCAGATACCAAACTCAGCAACCTTGCTGCCATCGGTAGGCTGCGAGGCACGGGTCTGCGGATTGTTCACTCCCACATTGAAGCGCACAACGCCATCTTCAGGAAAGTTGTTGGTCATATCGTCATCTGACGAGCAGGCGGCAAAACCTGTCATGAGGGTTGCTGCCATGAGAAGTTGTAATACTCTGTTCATTTTCTGTCTATGTTTTTATGAGTTATTTATTAATTATCTGTCTGTGCTTCACCACCGCTGATGTTCGTACCTTCCTGCCAGTTGTTGATTGATACCGAACCGAGGGTTATCTCGTTGCGACCAACGATAAGGTTGACGGTGGTGTATTTTCCGCTCTCAAGTGCGATGTCTTCGGTATGGGTAAAGGTGTAGGTCTTTCCATCTATCACGATGTTGATAGTTCGGAAATCGCTCTGCGGCACCATTATCGAGGTATAGCAGGTGTTGGCAGCAGTAACGGGGAGGACGATGTCGCTCTGTTCACCGGTGACAGTCACTACAGTGCCGGTGGCAGTCACATAGTTTACTGTGGCAGCTTTCTTTGCCGTAGCGGTAACGGATGCTACTGTCGGAGTGGTTGCCCATTGGTTGCGGAACTGGAGGTTCACAATGAGTTTTGACATCACATGGTTGAACATCAGGCTCACAGGATTGGCTGTTGCCGTAATGCCGGCTCCTTCGATGCCGGTGTTAACTGCTACCAACAAGTCTGACGCTTCCTGCTTCTCTGTGTCGAGCGCATACTCATCGGCAGTGAAATCTGTCACGGCATGGTTAGGATAGATGCCAAGGAAGTAGTGAGGCGTTTCCATGTCTTTCCACAGCATCTGCGGTGAAGCTGTCCATTTAGCACCATCGTAGGTGTTGATACTGTTGTTTACCACGAAATCTGCGGGAACTGCAGTGGCATTGCCTGTCCACGCATAGATGCTGATTTGGTCATCCTTCGCAAACTCCTGATTGCCATTGGCATCAGTGGTAGTGCGTGTCATCTGCCCGATGGAAGTGGCAACTGTGATGTACTTCGATGTGGTCGAAGTATCATCATCGCAGTGACATGAGGCCAAGCAGAAGGCTGCAACTGCAATGGCTAAAGTTGGAAATTTCTTGTTCATACTGATTAACTTTACTGAATCATTATTATATACTATTATTAAATGATGCAAAGATAATCAAAATCTTATAACCAGACAGTTTCATTGCTCAAGAAAATAGTTTCATTCCTATCAAAAAGGTGTTTCATTGGTAGGAATGAAACTGTTTTTCGCAGCATTCTACCGTTTTTTCCGTACAGAGTCTCTCCATTTACCAGGCGTATATCCCGTCTTAGCCTTGAATATCTTATAGAGATGGGCGTGGGATGAGAAGCCGCATTCCGAAGAAATGGTATCATTGCTGTAGCTGCATTCTTCTAGCAGCATACGCTGCGCCTCCTTGAAACGGATATCGCTAAGCCAGATTCTGAAACTGCTCTTCAGATAATTCTCAAAATAGCAGCTCAATTCGGGGCGAGGAATGCGTAACTTTGCCGATAGCATCGGCATATTCACCGTACTGTCTCTATATCCGCCATTTTCACACCACTTATCAAGCAAAGATTCTATCTTATCTATTTTTTCAGAATCCAGCCCCATCACTTCACTCTCTTCCATCATCTCCAAAGGAGCATCAGCAGTATCCATCTCCAATCTCACCTCTGTAGGCATGATAATGTAACCGAAACCCAAGAAATGGACGACAAAGGAAATCAGAGCAAAAAGCATCAACGGTGCCACGCAATACAGAAGCGGACGATAGCAGATGGCAGCAGCCATCGCCAATACCATGATGCCCATCAAACGATAACTGGCATAGGAATATCTGTCGAAAGGAAGCAAATCTTCTGTCGTATTATCCTCGATGATTTTTCGATGATACCGCATCTCTACGACTGTAGTATAAACGCAATACAAAATCGAAAATACATATAATGCGAGCATCACATAGAGCCACCCCCCATGTGCATTCCCTTGGGAATCTCATAGTATCCGACGAAGAAACATAATAATATCAATGCATAGCTCACAACTCCCACTATGGCAAAATTCCTGCGCCCGCCTCTAGAGGATATGACATTATACGCTGCATAGGAAACGATGAAAGTGAGAGGACAATAGAAGAGAACATTGACAACAGCTCCAATCTCATCGCTTTTAGCACGGAAACCATAAAGCATTTGCAAAACATAATGCCCAGCAAGTACAAACATGGAAAAAGCAAGGAACCAGCGAGACGCCTCATAACGACGGTTGGACCAACGTATCTGAAACCTGGACAATACCAATATCAAGCCCAACATCGACACAATAATGCAGCAAGCAAACTGCAAGAGAAACAATGTATTCATTTACTAAATATTTATATCTTTCTTATATTCCTGAAAATTCAGCTCTTAAAACGAAACGAAATCTACTCCTAAGGATTCAGCTCTTAAAACGAAACGAAATCTACTCCTAAGGATTCAGCTCTTAAAACGAAACGAAATCTACTCCTAAGGATTCAGCTCTTAAAACGAAACGAAATCATTTCTGATGCAAAAATACAAAAAAAATGCATACTTTTGTAATGAAAGAAGAATAATTTTGTTTTTTTCATCAATTTTCTGTAACTTTGCACGGAATATCAGGAAGATGACAACGAGAAATAATTAATAAATATATTAGAAATATGATTAAAGCAATGATTCTGGCTGCGGCTGCACTCACCATGAGCGCTACGGCAGCTGATGCACAGACTATGATTGAGAAAAACAACATCAAGGTGGAGAACCACCTGATGACCCCAGAGGCTCTTTGGGCTATGGGAAGAATCGGTGCAGCAGAGGCTTCGCCTAACGGCAAGCAGGTGGTGTACCAGGTAGGTTACTACAGTGTAAAGGAAAACAAGGGTCATCAGATGCTCTTCATCATGGATGCCAACGGCAAGAACCAGAAGGCATTGACCACCGATGCAAAGAGCGAAACAGATGCTGCCTGGATTCAGGGCGGACAGAAGATTGCCTTCATCCGCGACGGACAGCTCTGGAGCATGAACCCTGACGGTACAGGCAGAAAGCAGCTCACCAACGACAAGTTGGGCATCCAGGGCTTCCGCTTCTCTCCTGACGGCAAGAAGGTAATCCTCATCAAGGAACTCCCTTACCACGGAACCATCAAGGAGAATCCTTCTGATCTCCCATTGGCTACCGGCCGTCTCGTAACTGATATGAACTATCGCCACTGGGACCACTACGTAGAGAGCCTTCTCCATCCTTTCGTGGCTGATGTGGCTGAAGACGGTACCATCAACGCCGGCGAAGACATCCTGAAGGATGAACCATTCGAGTGCCCTATGGCTCCATTCGGTGGCATCGAGCAGCTGGCATGGAGTCCGGATTCCAAGACCATCGCCTATACCTGCCGTAAGAAGGAGGGCGTTCAGTATGCCATCTCTACCGACTCTGATATCTATCTATATAATATAGGTACGCGCGAGACAAAGAACCTCTGCAAGGAGGCTGGCTATGTAGAGCCTAAGATTGATGCTACCAAGAGCATGAAGAACCAGGCTGTCAACGCTCCTGAGAATCTGAAGAACAATCCGGGTTACGACGTGAACCCTCAGTTCTCTGCTGACGGCAAGTACATCGCTTGGCAGAGCATGGCTCGCGATGGCTACGAGAGCGACCGCAACCGCCTCTGTGTTTACGAACTCGCTACCGGCAAGAAGAACTATGTATCAGAGAAGTTCGACTCTAACGTAGAGGGCTTCGTATGGAACAAGGACAACAAGAGCCTCAGCTTCATCGGTGTATGGCACGGAACCCTGAACCTCTATCAGGCTAACTTCAAGGGCGAAGTGAAGCAGATTACCAACGAGTGGGCTGACTACGGAAGCATCTCGCTTGCCAACAACGGCAACAAGCTTCTTGCTACCAAGGCTAGCATGAGTCATCCTACTGATATCTACATCGTAACTCCAGGCAAGGATGCCAAGAGTACCAAGGTAGAGCAGATTACCCGCGAGAACGACCATATTCTGAACCAGTTGAATCTGGGTAAGTGTGAGCAGCGTTGGGTAAAGACTACCGACGGCAAGCAGATGCTGGTATGGATCATGTTGCCATCTAATTTCGATGCCAACAAGAAGTACCCTACCCTTCTCTTCTGCGAGGGTGGTCCTCAGAGTCCGGTAAGCCAGTTCTGGAGCTACCGCTGGAACATCCAGATCATGGCAGCCAACGGCTATGTAGTCGTATTGCCAAACCGCCGCGGTCTCCCTGGTTTCGGAAGCGCATGGAACGAAGAGATTTCTGGCGACTGGACAGGCCAGTGCATGAACGATTATCTTTCAGCTATTGATGATGCTGCCAACAATCTTCCTTACGTAGACAAGGATCGTCTGGGTTGTGTAGGTGCCAGCTTCGGTGGTTTCTCAGTATACTATCTCGCCGGTCATCACAACAAGCGTTTCAAGGCATTCCTCTCTCACGATGGTGCTTTCAACCTGGAGAGCATGTACACCGATACAGAGGAGGCTTGGTTCTCTAACTGGGAATACGAGGATGCTTACTGGAACAAGGACCAGAGTGCCAACGCCAAGAAGACTTACGAGAACAGTCCTCATAAGTTTGTAGACAAGTGGGATACTCCAATCCTCTGCATCCACGGCGAAAAGGATTACCGTATCAATGCCAACCAGGGCATGGGCGCCTTCAATGCAGCCCGCATGCGTGGCATCCCAGCCGAACTCCTCATCTATCCTGATGAGAACCACTGGGTATTGAAGCCACAGAACGGCGTGCTCTGGCAGCGCACCTTCTTCGGCTGGTTAGACAAGTGGTTGAAGAAATAACATATAAAAAAGGCTTGCTTCGAAAAATGAAGCAAGCCTTTTTTATATATTATAATTCTAAAATTTAGCTTACGCGATTCAACTTCTTGATGATAGAGAAGATGAAGAGAGCTGAAACCAGACAGATACCTGCGAGAACACCCCAGATGGCAATGAGGTTGAAGTTCTGACCCCACATGATGCCAGGAATCATAACCAACTGGTTACCGATGGCTGTTGCACCGAACCAGAGACCCATCATCAAACCAGCATACTTTGGAGGAGCTACCTTCGATACAAATGAAATACCGATTGGAGAAAGCAGAAGCTCTGCGAATGTAAGGATGAGGTATGTAGAGATGAGGAGGTTAGCACTTACACGTGTACCCTCTGTAGCAGGATCGCCCTGTGTCAAAGGAAGCTCCAAACCCATAGAACCTACAGCCATCCATACAAAACCGAGAGCTGCAACGAGCATACCCAAACCAATCTTCTCTGGCGATGTAGGCTCCTTGCCTATCTTGTGAAGCCATGAGAACAATGCAACGCTCACTGGTGTCAATGCCACTACATAGCATGGGTTGAACTGCTGGAAGATAGGAGCCTCAACATCTACGGCACCTTCAAGGTTGCTGTACTTGTAGAAGAGGAAAGCGATGGCAGCAACAATAACACCAAGAGAGATGCCCTTACCCTTGCCAGTCTTGCTCTGTGCCAGACCGAAACAACCGTAAACCACGAAGATGCAGGCTACGAGGTTGGTAACATCGAACGCCATTGACTGCAGACCCTCTGAAGTCTTCTGTGTATAATCGCGGGCAAAGAGTGTCAATGTATTACCATTCTGATGGAAAGCCATCCAGAAGAAGATAACCACAGCGAATACGAGACAGAGGCAGATGATGCGCTCCTTGGTCTCAGCCTTAGAAAGTTCGTTTGTCTCCTTAGCAGAAGTCTTATCATCCTTACTCTTGGTCTCTGAAGCAAGAACATGCTTGTATGTAAAGCTGAAGGCATAGTAGATAGCGATACTGAAAATCAGTGAAGCACATGCCACGGCGAATGCGAAGTGGTATGAATCTTCCACAGACACGCTCAGGCTCTCCTGCGCCCACTTCATAATCTTGATGGCAGCAGTAGGAGCAAACATAGCACCGATGTTGATAGCCATATAGAAGAGTGAGAAACCGGAATCACGTTTGCTGGCATACTGTGGTTCATCATAGAGACGACCTACCATCACCTGCAGATTACCCTTGAACAGACCGGTTCCCAAAGCGATGAGAATAAGTGAAATACCCATAGCAGCAACGGCAACGGTTTCCTTGCCAAGAGGAAGTGAGAGAACAAGATAGCCTATGAACATGATGAAGATACCTGTAGTAACCATACGTCCAAAGCCAAACTTGTCGGCTGCGATACCACCGATGATAGGAAGGAAATAAACCATCATCAGGAATGTAGAGTAAATAGTACTTGCCAATCCGGTTTCAAAACCGAAGTTGGCCTGCAAATAAAGCAAGAACACAGCAAGCATGGTGTAATAGCCGAAACGCTCACCCGTGTTTGCCAAAGCTAAGGCCCACAGACCTTTTGGTTGATTCTCAAACATAATTTTTTGTTTTGTTGTTATTTTATTATTTAGTTATTCTTTTCTCGCAATTTTTGTGCAAAGATACATAAATTATTCCATATTTCAAACTTATTGCACCAAAAAGCGCACTTCACATAGCATTTTTCTACTAGGAACCGGCTAAAATTCTAAAAAACAGACAAATCAGATAAAAAATTTCCGTTTATATTACAACGTAATTGCATTTTTTTTCGTACCTTTGCACCCCGAAACCATGAGGAGGTTTCGGGATACACAAAAATACTTCAAAAAATTCTAAATAGAAAGGTAAAAGGATATTTATGAGACAACTTAAGATTAGTAAGAGTATAACCAACCGTTCCAGTGAAGCACTCGACAAGTACTTGGTGGAGATTGGTAGAGAGCCTATGGTCTCTATCGATGAAGAAATCGAACTTGCCCAGAAGATTCGCAAAGGCGGTCGTGAGGGAGAACGTGCCAAGGAGAAATTGGTAAAAGCAAACCTTCGTTTCGTTGTATCTGTTGCTAAGCAATATCAGCACCAAGGTCTTTCTCTTACCGACCTCATTGACGAGGGTAACATCGGTTTGGTAAAGGCTGCTGAAAAGTTTGACGAGACCCGCGGCTTTAAGTTTATCTCATACGCCGTATGGTGGATTCGTCAGAGCATCCTGCAGGCTATTGCCGAGCAGAGCCGTATCGTTCGTCTGCCTTTGAACCAGGTAGGTGCATTGAGCAAAATCAGTGCAGAAATCAGTAAGTTTGAGCAGGAGAACCAGCGCAAACCTTCTGTTGCTGAGCTCGCTCAAATCACAAAGATGGAAGAAAGCAAAATCGACCAGACTATCAAGGCAGATAATCACCACATGAGTATCGATGCTCCATTCGGTAGCGATGATGATGACAATGCGATGGTCGACGTGATGGCTTCGGGTGATGACAGCCGTACCGACAAGGGTGTTGACTTCGAGTCTATGGCGAGCGAGCTTGACCGCGTTCTCAACTCTGTATTAAAAGACCGTGAGCGCAAGATTCTGTGCTACTGCTATGGTATCGGTTGCCACGAGAAGGGTTTGGAGGAAATCGGTAGCGAGTTCAACCTTACCCGTGAGCGTGTTCGCCAGATTCGCGAAAAGAGTATCATCAAGCTCCGTGATAGCGGTAAGATCAAAATCTTGATGAAGTACTTGGGATAAGTTAAGTGAAGAATGAAGAGTGAAGAATTCTTTTGCTTTTCTTCACTAGGGTTTGAAGACGAGAGAAAAATAGATAAAACCAAGTTGCTCATAGCAACGAAAGTAAAAAGGGGCAATCAGTTGGTTCATCCCAATCTGATTGCCCTTTCTCTATTAACTATAAACTGTTAACTATTAACTATTCACAAAGTTACCAGTCTTGTCAAGAAATCCGTTCTCGCCATCTTTTGATGCTTCGAAGTAAGGATATTCATCACGCAAGCAAATTTCGTCGTAAAGGAAATCCGCCACTACCGTATCGTTACCATCCGGCATTACCAGTCCCATCTTGCCATTCTTCTCAGCTATTACCGGCATGATGCTCAAGTCATCATTATAAATGTAGCAGGTGCGCAAGAAATCATAAGTTGGCGAGAGTAAGATGTTGCCTTGATGATCTTTCATACCGAACTTTCCATCCTGCTCAAATACTTCATGATATTGAATGTATTTCGCCTTGATGCGCTGGTAATAGAAAACCATCTTGCGCTTATCGTTGACAAAATCCAGCATATACTGGAAGGTGTCACAATAGTTGGCTACCGAACGGACCAGAATCATCTTCAAGTCAAGACCATCCAATGCTTTTCTGTTCAGATCAATATACTTGGCTATCGCCTTCTCCTTCTCTGGTACAGAGAGGCTGGCTAGCCTTTCCTCAAATTTCAACATAGCTTGCTTGGTACCCGACATACCCTTGATATACCGGTGTATCTGTCTGCCCATCTCTGAACATACAAACTTGTCAATCTCCTGCTGCTCTATCGGGTCAGCATAGTCCTTAATCAATGATTCAGGTGTCGCATTCATGGTTATTTCCTTTCTTTTAAAAATTATACTTTCACTCTTCACTTATTTCACATTAGGCTTCTGCAACCCGTATCCCTTTCTCTTATCTTCAAACAAGAGGAGGAAAGAGATGATAATAGCAATCACACCGAAGGCTGCAAAGATAGTCATCGTCTGGGTATAGTCGATAACACCATCAGCACCCGTGTTAGCCTGGTTCACCTTACCAATCCATACCGGAATGAGAGCCAGTCCGATGTTCTGGATATAGAAGATAAGGGCGTATGCAGTTCCTAAGAGTTTCATTGGGATAATCTTTGGCACAGATGGCCACATGGCTGATGGTACCAGTCCAAATGCAATGCCCAGGATGAGCATCAGCACGATGGCAAGCACCCATGAGTTGATTGGCAGGGCAAACATGACGTGCACAAAGGTCAGGAGGCAACTGCCGATAATCATCAGCGTAGCACCCTTGCCATACTTATCGTATATACTACCGAAGAGCGGTGTGAGGAAGATGGTACCGAATGGCAACATCGCAGGAATCAGACCTGCCAAATTAGCATCCACACCATACTTGAAAATCATCAGTTTGGTGGCAAACTTCAGGAATGGGAATACACCGGCATAGAACATCAGGCAAAGGAATGCCACATACCAGAAACCTGTTGTCTTGAACAAACCGCCCAAGTCTGAGAACTTGAAACCTTCTTCCGGTTCTGTAGCTACAGCTGCTGCAGAAGCATCCTCCTTCTTGTCCATCACGCAATAAACCAGATAAACCAGTACACCAGCGCAAAGCAATACGGCACCTAAAGCAACAGAAGCAGAAACACCGCCCATCGCCTTGGCAAAAGGAAGAGAAGCACTCAGAGCTGCAGCAGTTCCCAAACGAGCCGTAGCTACCTGTACACCCATTGCCAGAGCTAACTCATGGCCCGTAAACCACTTCACGATAACTTTGCTCACTGTGATACCGCATATCTCGCATCCTACACCATAGATGGCAAAGCCAAGAGCAGCTATCACTACCTGTGTACTATAAGTACCGAAGAATGGTACAGCAACCATTCCGTCAAACTCATGACCTAAAGCATACCACTTCAACAAGGCTCCACCAAACATCAAGACGGTAGAGAGGATACCAGTGAAACGGATGCCAAACTTATCGAGGATAAGACCACCGAAGAAGAGGAGCAGGAGGAACACATTGAAGTATCCGTAAGCTCCAGAGAAGAAGCCGTATTCATCCGAATTCCATCCGAGTCCGAGACCATTCTCTGCTCCCTTGGCTGCTGTCAAGAGAGGCTCCAGTGGAGACATCACATCTGTAAAAAAGTAACCGAACATCATCGTGATACTCACGATGAGGAGGGCGGTCCAGCGAGCTGACTTAGAATCGCTCAATTTCATCTGCATTTTTTCTGTTGTACTCATTTTTTTTCAAAACATAAATGATAAACCCGTTATCATTATTTATTATCAATTATTAATTATCATCTATTTCCGTTTCACGTTCTTCGTTCTGGTGATATCAAAGAGATAAGAGAGTTTCAGAACAATCTGTCCGTAGTTACTCTTTCCGAAATAATCACGCTTAGAAGCACCGTAGATATTTCCCAGACCATAGTAGTATCGGGCTTCGGCAAGGAAATGCCCCACCTTCGGAATACTGTATTCAGCACCCAGACCCAAGGCGATACCATAATCGAGTTTGTTCTTGACTGCCATCGTATCCTGAGCCACCACCGGACTTACACGGTTATTGTCGGTTGCCGGCATGTGCTCTACCGAGAAGTTGGTCTTCTGCGAATCACTCAGATAGAGGCCAAACTGCGGACCGGCATTCACGAAGATATTCAGTCCTCTTGTCTCCCTACCCCATGCCAGATGCGCAAAGATTGGCATCTGAATATAGTTGATGGTACGCTTGTAAGCCATCGCCTCTTTGGTTTCGGTGATAATCACCGGATTATTCTCCATATCCAGGATATCCTCTTCCCATCCTGCCTGCGCATAGTTTACTTCGGCATAGATAGAACAGATGGTCTTGAAATATTTCTCACAGGTATATCTCATCGAGAAACCGCCCGTCAGTCCGCCGTGCTGCTTCTGCTGTACCTCGGGTATGAATCCTACGCTACTCATCATATAGCCCCCATTAAAACCGATGGCGAAATCATTACGATGCTCTCCTATCTGTGCCGAAACTGGAATTCCGAAGATGAGCATCAGAATCAGCAGCCCAATATTTCTATTCATTATCAACTATAAATTGTAAACTATAAATTGTAAACTATAAACTAGTACTTCACCGCCTCTATCTGATGATTAAAGGTATAGTGAATCAACTGGAAACTCTTGTTCTTGTATCCTCCTCTACTGGTCTTCTCGAAACGGAGTGGAGTCTGCACGGGCTGGTAAGTCATCTGCTGGCGCTCACCTGTAAAGTTCTTGCCATATCTCTTGACGCCCTGAATCAGATACATTCCGTGATCGAAACCGGTGATGGCGAATCTTGGCTGTGCCACCATCATAGGCTGATGGAACCATCGCTCATAACGGCTCTCAAGCGCCTTGGTCTGTGCTGAGTTAGGGTTATAATAGAAGGTGGAAGGGATATAAGTATCATACTTATAGAATCTTTCCAGATTATACTTGGCATACATCAGCCATTCAGTATAGCCGAAGAGCGAAATAGCTGCACCCGGATACTTCGCATCAAATTCGTCGAGCTTGTTCAATACCTGAGTCAACTGTGGTGAACGTCCCGTATTCAGGATAATCACATTCTGCTTGGAAGGCATGAAAGCCTTGGCAAACTGATCGATACTTGAATTCACATTGGTGATGCTATAATTGATTTTCCTGCGTTCCAGTTCCTTGCGCAGACCGAACGTAAAGTTGCCCTTTCTCGAAGTAGAATCATTGCAGTCTACAAAGATAGGATGCACATTGGTAAAACGGCTCAGGAATGCCTTGATGGTCGCATCATTCAGCGCATCATCGCTCTGATAAACCTGGAAAATCTCTTTGTTTCTTTCTACATCATCTCCGCTGATAGAGAACGGAATCACCATTTTGATGCCGTAGTTCTTGCAGAAGTTGGTCAGCGGAGCCACCTGCTTGGTATAAAGTGGACCAAAGATGATGTCGCATTGGTTAGCGCCCTCCTGCAAGAGTGTATTCCGGATATCAGCATCAATAGGAACGTTCCAGGCATGCACATCTATATCGGCGCCCTGCTGCTTCAGGGTTTCGCAAGCCAGCAGCAAACCGCGGTAATACTCCACCATTCGCTTGCCGTCGCCATCAACATTATGCAAAGGTAACATCACGCCTACCTTTACCGCATTTCTGGCAACTGCAGCCTTTGAGGTTGCCGGAGCTGTAGCAGTTTTCTGAACCGTCGCCCCATTCCCCGACTTCTGACCGTTCACCTGATTAGGATTCTTCTGGTCTTTGGTGTATGGAATAAAGAGCGTAGCTCCCTTCTGCAGCATGTATCCCTCACGCTTCATCTCCGGATTGGCATCCATCAGTTCAGGAAGGCTCAATCCATATTTATTGGCGATACCAAAGATGGTATCTTTCTTCTTAACCGTGTAAATGTCGCGCCATTTTACAGTCTGCGCGCCAATGCTGACACTGAGCAGAAGCCCAACGAGCAGCAGGAAATATCTCATTTTTTGTCTCATATCACAAGATTTTTTTAACGATATCTTCAAATATTTCATGTTTTCATCTGCAAAAATACAAAAAATCTTGCATCTGACGCAATATCTCTCATCTTTTTATTATCTTTGCACAAATTATTTTAGAAATGAGACGAAAAATAGCATTACTTTGCATCATGTTGCCACTTTTGACGTGTCAATTACACGCTCAGGAAGTCAACGACGACGAGGAGGACAACACAGAAGAGACGACCAAGGTCAGTTCTCTTCTCATGCCGAATGCCTTCTCTCCAAATGGCGATGGCATCAACGACATCTACAAGCCCAAGGATGGTTACCGGAACATTGAGGAGTTCCACGCCTATATATATAATAGGTGGGGACAGAAACTCTATGAATGGACCGACCCTGCCACGGGATGGGATGGCACCTACCGCGGAAAGCCGGTCAAGGAGGGTGTCTACTTCTGTCTCGTCAAGGCGAAGGGGGCAGATGGCGTGGTGTATAACATCAAACGTGATGTCAACCTGCTCAGAGGTTATACCGAAGAACAGAACAGTAACTATTAGGCAAACAGCAATTAGCAGAATTGGAATATGAATTCAGAAGAAAAGATAAATGTATGGGGCGCACGGGTCCACAACCTCAAGAACATAGATGTGGAGATTCCGCGTGATTCCCTCACCGTGATTACCGGACTCTCTGGTTCGGGCAAGAGTTCACTGGCCTTCGACACCATCTTTGCCGAAGGTCAGCGCAGATATATCGAAACATTCTCTGCCTATGCCCGCAACTTCCTGGGTAATATGGAACGCCCGGATGTTGATAAGATTACGGGATTGAGTCCGGTCATCAGCATAGAACAGAAAACCACCAACAAGAATCCCCGCTCTACCGTGGGCACTACCACCGAGATTTACGACTATCTCCGTCTGCTCTATGCCCGCGCCGGTACTGCATACAGCTATCAGAGTGGCGAGGAGATGATGAAATATACCGAGGAACAGGTCATCGACATGATTCTCAACGATTATAAGGGCAAGGCTATCTTCCTGCTCGCTCCCCTCGTACGCCAACGCAAAGGTCATTACCGCGAACTCTTCGAAAGCATGCGCAGAAAGGGGTATCTCTACGTGCGACTCGACGGCAACATCCTCGAAATCGTTCCCAACATGAAAACCGACCGCTACAAGAACCACAATATAGAAGCTGTGGTCGATAAACTGGTGGTGAAGGAAGAAGATGAGGAACGCATCCGCAAGAGTGTGGCAACGGCAATGAAACAGGGCGACGGCATGGTAATGGTTCTAGAGAAAGGTGCCAAGGAGGCCAAGACATACTCCAAGCGTCTCATGGACCCTGTAACGGGTATCGCCTACCAGGATCCAGCTCCTAACATGTTCTCCTTCAACTCTCCCGAAGGTGCCTGTCCGCATTGCAAGGGTCTGGGAAAGGTGAACCAGATTGATATCAAGAAGGTAATTCCCGATGATAAACTCAGCATCCATGAAGGCGGCATCGCTCCGCTCGGCAAATACAAGAACCAGATGATTTTCTGGCAGATAGAATCCTTGCTCAGCAAGTATGACCTCAACCTGAAGACACCTATCTGTGAGATTCCGGGCGATGCCATGCAGGAAATTCTCTATGGTTCGCTCGAAAACGTGAAGATTGAGAAGGAAAAGGTGCATACCTCTACCGACTACTTCTGTGCCTACGATGGCATCATCGACTACCTGCAGAAGGTGATGGAGGATGACGAGAGTGCGGCGGGCAAGAAATGGGCCGACCAGTTTATCTCTACCATCGAATGTCCTGAATGCCATGGTTTGCGACTCAAAAAAGAATCGCTCTCTTTCAAGATCTGGGATAAGAATATATCCGAAGTAGCCAGTCTCGACATCGATGAACTGCGCGATTGGCTCGAAGAAGTGGAACAGCATCTGCCTTCGATGAAAGCGAAGGTGGCCCACGAAATCATCAAGGAGTTGCGCTCACGCGTCACCTTCCTCCTCGATGTAGGACTCAATTATCTCTCGCTTAACCGCCAGTCGGCTTCTCTCTCGGGTGGCGAGAGCCAACGCATCCGTCTGGCTACTCAGATTGGTAGCCAGCTGGTCAATGTACTCTATATCCTCGATGAGCCGAGCATCGGTCTGCACCAGCGCGACAACGAACGTCTGCTCAACAGTCTGAAGGAACTTCGCGACCTGGGCAATACCGTTATTGTGGTAGAGCACGATGAAGATATGATGCGGGCTGCCGACTGGATAGTAGATATCGGTCCGAAGGCAGGACGCAAGGGAGGTGAAGTTGTCTTCCAGGGCACACCTCAGGAGATGCTCAAGACCAATACCATCACCGCCCAGTATCTCAACGGCAAGATGGCTATTGAGGTGCCTGCCCTCCGCAGAGAAGGCAACGGCAAGCACATTACCATTCACGGAGCTACGGGCAACAACCTCAAGGGGGTGGATGTTGATTTTCCACTCGGCAAACTCATTGTCGTAACGGGTGTCAGCGGCTCAGGCAAATCTACTCTCATCAACGAGACCCTCCAGCCTATCCTCTCGCAGCATTTCTACCGTTCGCTCAAGAAACCGATGCCATACGAGAGCATCGATGGTATCGAGAATATCGACAAGGTAGTGAATGTAGACCAGAGTCCGATTGGCAGGACGCCTCGCAGCAATCCAGCAACCTACACAGGCGTGTTCAGCGATATCCGCTCGCTCTTCGTAGGACTTCCCGAGGCAAAGATCCGCGGTTACAAGCCGGGCAGATTCTCCTTCAATGTGAAAGGTGGAAGATGCGAGGAATGTAAGGGTAACGGATATAAGACCATCGAAATGAACTTCCTGCCAGATGTCTACGTACCTTGTGAGGTATGCCACGGCAAACGCTACAACCGCGAGACGCTGGAGGTAAGATACAAGGGAAAGAGCATCGCCGATGTTCTCGACATGACCATCAACCAGGCGGTAGATTTCTTCGAGAATGTTCCTCAGATACTGCAGAAGATCAAGGCTTTACAGAATGTAGGACTCGGATACATCAGGTTAGGACAGAGTTCCACTACCCTCTCTGGCGGTGAAAGTCAGCGCGTAAAACTGGCTACCGAACTTTCGAAGCGTGATACGGGCAAGACGCTCTATATTCTCGATGAACCGACAACCGGTCTGCATTTCGAAGACATCCGCATCCTGATGGATGTACTCCAGAAACTGGTAGACCGTGGCAATACGGTCATCATCATCGAGCATAACCTCGATGTCATCAAACTCGCCGACTGGCTCATCGACATGGGTCCGGAAGGTGGACGAGGCGGCGGTCAACTCCTCTTTGCCGGTACACCAGAAGAAATGGTGAAGCAGCAGAAGGGATATACCTATAAGTTCCTCGCCCCATTGCTGAAGAAATCAGGGAAACCTGAATAAATCAGGATAGGAACGAAGGCTGTGGCAGAAGAAAAAATCCCCCAACCTACTTTCTTAAGCGGGTTGGGGAATTTTTATTTCAATATAAAATATGACGATAGCATGGTACCATGTGACTTTTTCTGAAGCATAAAAAAAGCACGGAATATTAAACTCCGTGCTCTTTTTTGCTTTTATATTTTATCTTGTCAAAACCTTCACCATACACACCGATAACGGCACTCTGACTGACAAAGGCATGGGGATCAATCTCGCTGATAAGACGGAAGATAGCAGGAGCCTGACGCTGCTTGGCTAACACGAAAAGCATCTTCACATCCTGACCCGAATAAAAACCGCTGGCATTCACCACCGTTACTCCCCTATCAGCATCTACATTGATGCGCTTGCCTATCTCCTCATACTTCTGGGAAATGATAAAGAACTGTACGCTTCGTCTTCTGCTGTTTACCACCTGGTCGATGCAGAATGCCTGAACGCAAAGAACTACATAACCATATAACACCTTCTCCCAATCGTGTACCACCAGATAGCTGGAACTGATGATGAAGATGTCGCATATCATAATCACTCTACCTAGAGAAATGTCGCGATACTTGTTGACGATGGCTGCGATGATATCCGTACCACCCGTACTTCCACCAACCGAGAAACCGAGTCCGATTCCGCAGCCACAGAAAACGGCACCCAGGAAAGCAGCCCATAAAGGTTGGTTTTCCAAAAGATGAAAATCACCTAAACGGCTGGAGAAGAAAGAGGTCAAGATGGTTACCACTATAACGGCATAAACAGTCTTGACACAGAACTTTGCTCCCAAAATCTTGAACGCACATATTAATAAGGTGGCGTTGACGATAAAATACGGAATTTGCACAGGGCAACCGGTGGCCCAATAGATAATACTGGAGATACCAGGAAGTCCGCTTGCTGTTACATTGGTTGGCAAGAGGAACACGTTCCATCCAATAGCGTAGGATATCATACCTATCGCAATCAAAACATAGTCTTGTACAGACTTCCACAAGGGTCGAGGAGGAGTCATAATTAATTTACAATTTATATTTTTCTTAAAGCTTTTGCCCTTACAGGGCGTTTTTTTAATGCAATTATATTTACCCAGGGTGTTGCCCTGGGCTAGGAGCTTCTGCCCTTTAAAGGGCGTGCTGACTATACATTTCTGGGCGTGTGGGTTTTACCAGAATTTCTTCTGCTGCTCTGACCACTCAAAACCTTGGGTAGCCATTTGGGCTTCTAATGCCGCACGGTTCACATTGAAGTGATTACAAATCTCATCGAGTGTTTCAAACTCGTGGTCACGAAGCAGGAAGTTGATGGCGCTTACGAGCATCGGAACATCATTCATTGGTAACTTATCCATCCTTTTTATATTGATTAATTAATATTTATTATTGATTACTTGAGGCACCATGCCTCTTTCGGGGTGCAAAATTACTGCAAAATTCAGACAATACCAAAAAAAATCCCAGCAATCTTTTACCGATTGCTGGGATTTTTATAAATTATTGATGATTTACGCATTCACTGCAACTGAAATCCAGTCGAAGACGAATGAGCAAATACCGAATGCTACGATACCTACGGTGCAGATAGCAAGCGCCAACTTGGTTGAGCATGCGCTCTGGAAAGTAGGAAGCGGATTATCACTGTGCTTGATGAACATAGCCTTCACGATGAGCAGATAGTAGTACAAGCTGATAACTGTATTTACCAACGCGATGAATACTACGCCGTATGCCCAGGCTCCCAATGTGGTGTGGATGTCGTGTGTACCAACTGCTGCCATGAACACGAAGAACTTCGAGAACATACCGGCGAATGGAGGAATACCACCCAATGAGAACAATGCCAAGGTCATCAGGAATGCCAGACGTGGATTGGTCTTGTACAAACCATTGTAGCTGTCCATCTGAACTGTACCGTTGTTGTGCTCCTCAATAGATGAGATGATGGTGAAGACGCTCAGGTTGGCTACTACGTAAATCAATACATAGTAAGTCAGGGCGCTCACGCTCATCGCTGAGTTACCTACCACTGCCAACATGATGTAACCTGCCTGAGAGATAGAAGAGAATGCCATGAAACGCTTCAGGTCGCTCTGACGGATGGCAAACAGGTTGGCGATAGTGATAGAAAGTACAATCACGATGTAAAGCAACACGGTCCAGTACTCTACCATTGGCTGGAACACCTTCATGAGGATAGCGCAGAGAGTAAACGCTGCAGCACCCTTAGATACTACTGACAAGTAACCTGTAACAGTAGTTGGTGCACCCTGGTATGAATCGGCTGTCCAGAAGTGGAAAGGAACCAAGGAAATCTTGAAACCGAGACCACTGAAGAAGAATACCATACCGGCGATGGTCAATGGTGATGCAGAGATAACCTTTGCTACATCATCAAAGTACAAAGTACCACAAGCAGCATAGAGCAGAGAGATACCGTAGATCATTACGCCACTTGAGAAAGTAGCGGTAAGGATGAACTTAGCACCTGCCTCAGCAGAATTGTGACGGTACTTATCGAATGCTACCAAGCAAGCCATTGGCACAGATGCCATTTCGAGACCGAGGAAGAACAGGAGGAAGTGGTTAGCACTAACCATCATGTTCATACCGAGCAAGGTAGAGATAATCAGCATATAGAACTCACCCTCCTTGAAGGCTGTGTCCTTGCGGCTCAACCACTCCTTAGCCTGTACCATCACGATGAGGGTACCGAGAGCCAGGATAGTCTTCAAGACACCGGCAGCAGGACCTGTTGTGTACATGCCGCCAAATGCCTCTGTGGCTTCTGTTGGGAAGATATTGATGGCAATGTGAGCCACCATCAAGAGACATACCAGAGGATTGAACCACTTACGGTCTGCGCTCTTGGAACTGCAGAAGTCAGCAATGAAAGTGATCAACAGAACTACCATCAGGGTAGCTTCTGGAATCATATTTAAAAATTGACTGTAATTCATTTCTTCTGATATTTATTACATGATTACACTAAAGATAGGACCGACAGCGTCCATGATAATCTTCTCTGCCCAGAGTGGGAACATACCGAGACCTGCTACACAGGCGATAAGACCTGCTACAGCGATACGCTCGTCCCAGGTAGCATCGTGAAGCTTCTCCAACTTAGGACTAGGAACCTTCTGATAAAGGATCTTACCAACACAACGCAGGATGTAAACCGCTGTTACTACGATAGAGGTACATGCGATGATGGTACATACACGATGGAACATATCTGCATTCTGGAAGGCACCTACGAAAATGGTCATCTCGGCTACGAAACCAGAGAAACCAGGCAAACCGAGGTTAGCCAAACCAGCTACTGCATAGCCTACAGAGAGGAATGGAATAATCTTCATCAAACCACCCAGGTAACGTACGTCACGTGTACCAGCCTGATGGTAAATCATACCGATAACGGCAAAGAAGAGGGCGGTCATCAAACCGTGAGACAACATCTGGAGGATTGCACCAGTAGCGGCTGTCTCGGTCATCATACAGAGAGCGAAGAGCACCATACCGCAGTGAGATACTGATGAGTAAGCGTTGATGTACTTCAAGTCGGTCTGTACACATGCTGACAAAGCACCATATACGATAGAGATAGTAGTCAGTACGAGGAACACCTTGATCCAGAATCCGTGAGTAGCAGCTGGCAAGAGGAACATGGCGATACGGAAGCAACCGTAACCACCAAGCTTCATCAATACACCGGCGTGCAACATAGATACGGCTGTTGGCGCACTGGCGTGACCATCAGGAGACCATGTATGGAATGGGAACAGCGCACCGAGGATACCGAAACCGATGAAGAGCAATGGGAAGAACACGTTCTGCACGCTCTCTGGAATCGCATGAGCACCATTAGTATGGTGAGCGATATCGAGGATTTCGAAGGTCTGAGCACCACTGTAGAAGTAGATTCCCAGGATACCGATAACCAAAAGGGCTGAACCACCCATCAACATCAAAGTCAACTTCATGGCTGAATACTCCTTCGCACCACTACCCCATACACCGATGAGGAGGTACATAGGAATCAGCGCAACCTCATAGAACATGAACATGGTGAACATGTCGATAGAGATGAAGAAGCCATATACACCGATGCTCAGGAGTGTGAACCAGAGGAAGTATTCCTTCTTCATTGGCTCCATCTGCCAAGAAGCAAATGTACCGGTGAACACGATGATAGAAGTCAAGAGAAGCATCACCACTGAAATACCATCCACACCGAGTGAATAGTTGATGTGCAATGGTTCAAACCAAGGCACACAGTAGGTGAAGAGCATCGGAGCTTGGTCGGCTGGCATTGTCTCACGAGCTTCGAGAAATGCAAACACCAAATAGATGGAGAGACCGAGCAATACGCTGGCACCTGCTACCATCACACCACGAACCTGCTTGTCGTTGCGTGCCAACCAGAGGCCGAGCAACATCAGGAGTGGTACTATGACGAATATACTTAAATTCATTTCTTTTCTATTTACTTAATTGTGAGACTTTCATTAAAGAAGTGCGAGCAGGCACAATGTCAATGCTACGGTACCGGTGAGGAACCAGATAGCATAGCTGCGAACATCACCACTCTGCCATGGGCGGATGGTTTCACCTGCCTCCTGTGTACCCCAAGCCATGAAGTTGAAGGTACCATCGATAACGCGACGGTCGAACCATGCGATTGGCTTTGAGAAGCAACCGAAGACAATCTTGTGGGTGAAGAACTGCCAAGCATCGTCGATATAGAAACGGTTCAACGCTGCCTTGTGCAACTTAGGCATCTTCTTAGCCAAAGTGTCTGCCAATGGAGTCTTCTTAGGAGCATACATGTAAGTAGCCAGACCGATACCGATGATAGCAACGATAACAGAGGTTGTTGCCACACTCATGTCGATATGGATATCGTAGCTCTGACCTGTAGCAGATACGAAGTGACCGAATGGAATCAAACCGCAGAGGCAAGAGATGATGGCGAGGAATACCAATGGACCCCACATCACGAAAGGAACCTCCTGTGGCTTGCGACGGTTCTCAGGATCAAGCTCATAGTAGCTCTGTCCCCAGAAGATTACGTAGTAGAGACGGAACATGTAGAATGCAGTCATACCGGCTACCACTGTCATGAACCAGCCCATGAATGGAGAGAACTGGAAGCATGCTGAGATGATCTCATCCTTTGACCAGAAACCTGCGAATGGAGGAATACCTGCAATCGCCAAGCAACCGATGAGGAAGCAGATGTTGGTAATAGGCATGTACTTGTGCAGACCGCCCATGTAATCCTTGAAGTTACTGCCGATGATGACGATGATGGCACCAGAGCAGAGGAAGAGCAACGCCTTGAACATAGCGTGGGTAAACAGGTGGAAGATACCAGCCATGTAACCCAAACCACCATGGTGGTTATCTACTGCGAAGCAAACGCCGAGCGCTACGAGCATGTAGGCAATCTGAGAAATAGTAGAGAAAGCCAGACCACGCTTGATATCACGCTGGCAGCAAGCTACGGCTGCTGCATAGAAAGCGGTGAAAGCTGCAATGTAAGCTACATAGTGAAGAGTCTCAGGAGCATACTGTACCCAGATTGGGAAGAGGCTGGCTACCTGATATACACCGGCTACAACCATGGTAGCTGCGTGGATCAACGCAGAAACAGGAGTTGGACCCTCCATTGCATCTGGCAACCAGATGTGCAATGGGAACATCGCACTCTTACCGGCACCACCGATGAACATGAGGAACAACGCTGTTGGCATTACCCAAGCTGCACCTGCCAAAGCAGAGTTGAGCTCTGGCTGAGCATTCAAGTCGTAGTTGAAGGTTCCTACGTAGAAGCTGTAGAACAGGATACCGATGAGGAAGAAGAGGTCAGCGAAACGGGTTACGATGAACGCCTTCTTGCTGGCATGAACTGCAGCATGCTTTGGATAGTAGAAACCGATGAGCAAGTATGAGCAAACACCCACCAACTCCCAGAACAGATACATCTGGAAGATGTTGGTAGCTACTACCAGGCCCAACATAGACATGGTGAAGAGGCTCAGGTAAGCGTAGAAACGCTGCATACCCTTCTCATATTCCTCAACCTTGTAGTTCTCATCACGCTCTGCCATATAGCCGAAGCTGTAGATGTGAACCATGAAGCTGACGGTGGTAATCACGATGAGCATCAATACGGAGATTGGGCTCAGACGGAAACCGATGTTGAAGGTGAGCAACTCAGTAAACTTCAACCATGTGAAATTAAATACGGTAACAGTTGGGTACATACCTGTAGAGGCATCACGACCCACTGCAAAGAAGTACTCGTATGCTGTATAGACAGACATCGCGAATACACAACCCATCAATACGGTACCGATGAGTGCTGCTACCGGTCTTTTCATCTTCATACCCACAAGTCCCAGAACCAGGAAGCTCAGGAATGGTAGAAGAAGTATCAAAAATGCATAATTGTATTCCATTGTCTTTTAGAATTTCATGTTTTCAATACTGTTCACCTGGTCACTGTGATAGTTGCGGTAAACGTTGATAATAATAGCGAGCGCTACGGCTGTCTCGGCTGCTGCTACTCCGATAGAGAACAATGTGAAGAAGAAACCTTCCAATTGTCCAGGGAAGAGGATGCGGTTGAACACAGCGAAGTTCAAGTCGGCTGCATTCAATACAAGCTCGATGGAGATGAGCATGGCAACGAGGTTACGGCGTGTACAGAAGCCATAGACTCCGATGAAGAACAAGAGTGCTGAGAGCACGAAGAAATATTGTACTGGAATCATTTCTTATCCTCCTTTCTTGCGATTAAGATACCACCGATGATACATGCCAACAGGAATACAGAGATAAACTCGAATGGCAATACATAGCCATACTTGTCAGCACCTACCAGTGCAGAACCTACCTGATCCATTGGCACCTCGGTGTCGGCTACAGTTGCAGCCATATCAATAAAGTGATTCTTCAACACGATGACTGCCAAGGTTACGAAACCAACGAGGCAGACGAGTGCGCGACCTACAATCTTGCTACCCTTGACATGCTCCAAAAGACCCTGGAGAGTACGCTTTGATACCAACTGGATAGCGAAGACATAAAGCATGGTGATACCACCGGCATATACAGAAATCTGAGCTGCACCCAGATAAGTATAGTCGAGCAGGAAGAACATGCCTGCTACACCGAAGAGTACGAACAACAGGAAGGTTGCCGCACGCATGATGCGCTTGGTGAACACGCACATGATGGCTGAGCCAAGGATGACTACTGCCAAGATGACGAACATAAATAAATTTGCTGTTATCATTGTCTAAAGTCCTCCTTACTTAGTCTTGGTGTTAAACTTACCGATTTCCAATGGGGCACCACCATCGATGAGGTTAGGAAGGCTTCCGCCCTTATAAACCTCCTTGTCAAGGTGCATCACCAACTTGTTGCGGTCGAAGACTGCATTCTCGAAATCGTTGACAAACTTGATTGCACCGAAGTTACATGCGTTCACACAGAGCTCGCAGAACATGCAGTCGCCCAAGTCGTACTGGTAATCTACCAGCTTGCGCTTCTTCTTGCCTGTCTCTGGGTCCTCCACCATCTCGGTCTGAATCTTGATGGTATCGTTAGGGCATGACTTCTCACACAATGTACAACCCACACACTTGTAAGCCTCGTTCTCATCACGAACGAAGACCAGGCGACCACGGAAACGTGGAGAGATGTGGAGTGTAGTCTTGCGGTTCTCAGGATACTGCTCTGTGCTTTTTGGTGTGAAGTACTCCTTCATGGTAGTCTTCATACCGATAGCGAGGGTCTTCAAACCCGCTGCAATACCGCCGAAATATGAATTGTTAGACATACTTTCTTATTATTATAATAATGTGTATTAAAGATTATCCGTGGAATCCGAATGCTACGCATACTGTCATCAAGATCAGGATGACCAGTGACAATGGCATCAGATACTTCCACTCCAACTTCAGGATCTGGTCGATACGCAGACGTGGGAATGTCCAACGTACCCACATCAGGAGCCATACCACAGCAAAGGTCTTACCGAAGAACCAGATGAAACCTGGGATGAGGTTCATCAGATTGTCGAAGCCCTCGATACCGATGTTCAATGGCGCCCAACCACCGAGGAATACGGTAGAAGCAATACCAGAAATCACGAAGAGGTTGAGGTACTCTGCCAGGTAGTAGAAACCGAAGCCCATACCTGAATACTCAGTGTGGTAACCTGCGGTCAACTCACTCTCAGCCTCAGCCAAGTCGAAAGGACCACGGTTTGCCTCAGCATTACCTGCTACGAGGAATACGAGGAAAGCCAGGATAGCTGGCACATGGCCCTTGATAATCAACCAGTTCCAAGCACCAGTCTGTGCCTCTACGATACCGCTTACCTGCATGGTGCCGGTAAGAACGACTGCAGAAATCAGACAGAGACCGAGAGACATCTCGTAAGAAATCATCTGTACGGCACCACGCATAGCAGATACCACAGAGTACTTGTTGTTAGATGCCCAACCTGCGAGGAACACACCCAGCACACCGATAGAACTTACGGCTGTGATGAGGAATACACCTACGTTGAAGTCAAGAATATGAGCTCCCTTGTTCCATGGAAGGAATGAGAAAGTACCTACAGAGGCAATGATCACGAGGAATGGTGCCATGTAGTAGAGCAGCTTATCGGCTCTATCTACAGCGAAGATCTCCTTGATCAACATCTTGAGCACGTCGGCGAATACCTGGAAGATACCCCAAGGACCTACACGCATAGGGCCGAGACGGCACTGGAAGTAGGCACACACCTTACGCTCCATGAAGATAAGTACGATAGCGATGAGGGCGTATGCTGTCAAAATGCAGATACCCACGAGCACGCACTCAATCAGAATCGACAGGAAGTCGCCCAAACCCAAGGTCTGGCGAAGCAGATTGTCGATGAATGTTGTTACTATACTAAAATCAAACATAATTATCTATCAATATCAGGGATTACGAAATCGATTGCTGCACCTGTAGTGATGAGGTCGGCGATCTTCTGACCACGGAGCATTGGATCCAAGGCTCCTGTGAGTGAGAGACCCATCGGACGCATCTTCATACGGTATGGACTCTTGTCACCCTTTGAGTCGAGATATACACCAAACTCGCCGCTGGCACCCTCTACAGAGAAGTACCACTGTCCCTCTGGAACCTTGATGATTGGCTTCTGCTTGATGTAGTACTCACCCTCTGGAATGTTGTCGATCAACTGCTCGATGATGTCCAAGCTCTGATACAACTCCTGGATGTGTACATAGTAACGATCCATTGAATCGCAACCGGTAAGAGTGATTTCCTTCCACTCTACCTTGTCGTACATATCGTATGGATGACGCTTACGGGTATCGTTCTTCCAACCTGATGCACGACCAGCAGGACCGGTTACGGCATAGTTGATACAATCCTCAAGGTTCATTGGACCTACACCTTCGAGACGGTTGTGAGTAATCACGTTGTCGCCGAATACGTCGAGGTATTCCTGAATCATCGGACGGAGATACTTGCAGAGGGTCTTCACGTTCTGAACGAAGTTAGGGTCGATATCTGCCTGCAGACCACCGATACGGTAGTAGTTCTGGATCAGACGGCCACCGGTTGTCTCCTCCATCACGTTCAATACGTGCTCACGGTCACGCATACAGTAAAGGAATGCGGTCAAGGCACCCAAGTCCTGTGCGGTACAGCCGAGGTACAACAAGTGTGAGTCGATACGCTGCAACTCATCCATAATGGTACGGATGTAGCGGATGCGGTCAGAAAGTTCGATACCCATAGCCTCCTCGATAACGCCAACCAGAGCGTGGCGGTGCATCATCGCAGAAAGATAGTTCAGACGGTCGGTCAATGCCAATGTCTGAGGATAGGTCATGTTCTCCCACATCTTCTCGATACCACGGTGAATATAACCGAGGTGTGGATAGATGCGCTTCACGGTCTCACCATCGATAACGGTCTGCAGACGGAGCACACCGTGGGTAGATGGGTGGTTAGGACCAATGTTGACAACATAGTCGTTCTCGTCGAAGCGACGCTTCTCTGTAGCAACGAGATGGCCATCTTCGCTCAAGGAATACTCCATGGTGAAGTCATCCTCTGGCTCATCAGTGCAAGGGAACTTGTTTGCCTCAGGACTCATATCGAAGTCCTTGCGCAATGGATAGCCCTGGAAATCGGTACGGAGGAAAAGACGGCGCATATCTGGGTGACCCAGGAACTTGATGCCGACGAAATCGAATACCTCACGCTCCAGGAGGTCAGCTACCTTCCAAAGGTTAATAACTGTAGGAATCACATCACTGCCATCTACCTTCTTGGCGATGGTCTTTACTGAGCAGCGCTCGTTGGTCTGAGTATTCTCGAGAATATAGATACATCCGAGACCTTCCTCACCGAAGTCTTCACCGATGATGGTAACAAGGTAGTCGAAATGCTTCTCGTTCTTCAACTTCGCCATTTCTGAGGCGAAATTATCAAAACTCAATTCAATATTATTCAGTTTCATGTTCTTATACCTTATTATATTAATCAGTTAGACCTTTCTGAGGGTCAAAATCCTCAGGTACTTCAGTTACGATGATAGGCTCCTTGTGTCCGAGCTTCTCGCTGTCAGAGAGGTTCTCGTTGCTCAAGCCGCGAAGACCACCCTTGCTCATAGAGAGTTCCTTCTCATCCTGAGACATCTTGTGGTTGGCACCACCGAAGAATTTCTCAACCTTTACCTTACGCTGCAACTGCATCATACCGTAAAGGATAGCCTCAGGGCGTGGAGGACAACCAGGGATATAAACATCCACAGGAACCAACTCGCTGATACCACGAACCACATTGTAGCTCTTCTTGAACGGACCACCAGAGATGGCGCATCCACCTACAGCTACCACATACTTAGGCTCAGCCATTTCATCGTACAAACGTTTGAAAACAGGTGCCATCTTATTGGTAATAGTACCGGCACACATGATCAAGTCAGCCTGACGTGGAGAGTTACGGGTTACCTCGAAACCGAAACGTGAGAAGTCGTAACGCGCACAACCTACAGCCATAAACTCGATACCACAGCAAGAAGTACCGAAGGTCAAAGACCAGAGTGAGTTACTGCGTCCCCAGTTGATGGCAGCATCGAGCGAACCGACTACCACGTTAGCACCACCCTCATTGAGCTCCTGCGCAATCTTTTCGAGGGTATCATTGTCCTTAAACTCGTCGTAAGGAATACTCTTGATAGAGGCTCTTTTGTTTACTTCCATTCCAATGCTCCTTTCCGCCAAGCATAAGCAAGGCCAAATACCAATACCAACAGGAAGAACCCGATGCTCACGAGAGCCATAGATCCAAACTGCTTAACTACGACTGCCCATGGGTAAAGCAATACTGTCTCGATGTCAAACATCAGGAAAAGGATGGCGAAGAGGTAGTAGCCGATGTGTGATGGCAACCATGAGCTGCCACGAGTCGGAATACCGCACTCAAAAGGTTCACCCTTTACCGGATTGTATGAACGAGGACCGATCAACTTCGCGATGACATAAGCAGCCACCACCAAGGTTACAGCCGTCAGCAAAACGGTGATAAATAGTGTAAAGTTCATAAATTTGTTATAACGTTATTTTATATAAATGCTTCTAAGCGGTTGCAAAGGTAACACTTTTTTCTGAAAGAGCACATTTTTTTATGGTTTAATTTGCATCCAAAGTAAAAAAATACAAAAAACAGCCTGATTTCATCAGTTAACAGACAGACTTAATGGTGGATCAGAAACAGAGAAAACGAGCGTATTTTGTAGCAAAAAGGAACAGAACAGTAGGAATTTTTACCCAAAATTCTGCTAAAATCTTCTGAATAGCTTAAAATGAGCGATT
>UMHK01059397.1_pt1 | contig 43043 bp, 51 predicted proteins | sample 1965521 | NCBI WGS metagenome assembly UMHK01 (sample SAMEA4836097, study PRJEB28245) | human gut metagenome | biome: gut microbiome; material: fecal sample | place: Denmark | collected 2008
CAGGTGACATGGTCAGACCTCGGTTTATGGTCTGGGAAAACGTGCCCGGAGCATTCTCAAGCAACAAAGGGAGAGACTTCGCGGCAGTCCTCGAAGAGATCATCCACATCGCAGAACCGGAAGCCCCCGATATTGAAGTGCCTGAAAAGGGTTGGAACACCTGGGGGGGCTACCACGATGAAGTGGGAGGACGATGGAGCGTGGCTTGGCGAGTGCATGACGCGCAACACTGGGGAGTCCCCCAACGTCGCCGTCGTATCTCGGTTGTCGCAGATTTTGGAGGAGACACCGCAGGCGAAATACTCTTTGAGCGCAAAAGCGTGTCAAGGCATTTTGCGGAGAGCGGAACGGCGCGGGAAAGACTTGCCGGAGATTCTGAAAGCGGTGCTGGTAGAACAGGCGAAAGTATAGCACATGCTTACGGAGAAACAGGTGTTGGATATTGGAAGAATGGCGTTCAAACATTGCGGGCAGAAGGAGAAAACAGACCATCGAGACCATCTAATGTTGTCGTATGCATGGCTACACAGCAGGGCGGCGCAGAACTTCGGACAGACGCCCGATCACCTACACTTACCGCAGCGGCCGGCATGAGCGGGAACAATCAGCCGGTTGTATGCGCCGGGTTTAAGCTCGGCAACAGCGAGCAAGCGCGAAGCATCGGCTACGCCGAGGAGCAAGCCCCCACTCTGTGTGCGGAGTGCGGAGGTAACAAGCCCGCGGTCGTGGCACTGGATATGACAAACGCTTGTGACGTCATCCGCGAGTGTGGCGAGGTCGTTCCGAGTTTGCAAGCAAGAATGGGAACAAGCGGGAACCAAGTGCCGCTGACGTATCAAATGCAGGGCTTCGGCGATTATCGCGAGGGCGATGTTGCGAGCAGCTGCAAGCAGCGAGACTACAAGGACAGCACCGATTTAGTGGTCAGCAGTGTTGATTGCCGCAATTTCACCGAGGGGGGGCGAGATCAACGGGACGCTGCAAGCAAAAGAGAGCGGCGGGCAAAGTCTGAATTTGCAAAGCACTGTCCGCACGGGAATGATCGTGCGCCGCCTTACCCCGATGGAGTGCGAACGGCTGCAAGGATTCCCGGACGTTTGGACCGACATTGGCGAGTGGCGCGACAGCAGGGGCAAAATGCGCAAACCAAGCGACAGCCCGCGCTACAAGGCACTGGGTAACTCCATCGCCCTGCCCTTCTGGGATTTCCTGGCAAAGCGTATCAGCGCGCAATATCTACGCCCTGTTACGATGGGCAGCCTGTTTGACGGCATCGGCGGGTTCCCGCTGGTATTTGAACGGCACAACGGCAAGGGCACGGCACGCTGGGCAAGCGAGATCGAAGAATTCCCCATTGCCGTGACAAAATTGAGATTTGGGGGGGAATGACTATGTACATTGGCGAACCATTTAGCTGGAAGTCTGCCGCATTTGAGGGCAGCTATTTTACGGCGGAGGTACACGGAATCAAGCTCAAAGAGAGCTTCAAATTTTAGGGAGGTAATTATGGACGCTATTGAATTTATCAAGCAGTTGAGACGCATGGATGAAAAGGGAGCGCTGAAAAATCGTTTCATTTATCCACGCGTTGGCAGAGAGACGGATTCGCCAGAGGACGTTGTGGCCGAAGTTGAGGAATGGGTAAAGATGAATCCTGTCAAGACGCGGCAGAGCGTGTTTCTGGGCAACTATCCTTGTGCAGGGATTGATAGTCAAAGTGTATTGTACGCCTGCCCAGCAGATGTCTATGGAGACAACGTGTGCCCGAAGGAAAAAGATGCCGCTCCGATAACTTGCTACGAGTGCCGCCACGAGTTCTGGCCGCAGGAGGTGGAGTAATGGAACGACTGACGAAGCGCGACACCGATGGACAGGCAATGATGGACTGCCAGAAGTGTAAAGCGGATTGGACGGGTAAGCATGGTAAGCCGATGGATAGCTGCACCGCGCTGTACTGCCGCAATCGCCTCAAGGATCGGATCGCCGCTTACGAGGACAGCGGGTGGGCGCCGGAAGAAGTTCTGCCGAAAGATAAGGCGGAGGAGATCACACTGAAGCTGATGCGTTTTGCTGATTTGGAAAGCCTTTGCAGTTTTAATCGCTTGCGCGAGCTGGCCGAGGCTGACAAGGACGGGCGGCTGGTGGTGCTGCCGTGCAAGGTGGGCCAGCGGGTGTTTGCCTTACTGGACACGGACAAGCATATAAGCGAGTGCGAGGTTAAGCAGATCGGGTTGGGTAATGAGATTGGCTTTGTTGGCATCGAGCCAATAGGCGCTCGCGGAAGGGAATACGGAGTATCGATAAAGGGCTTCGGCAAGACCGTATTCCTCACCCGCGAGGCGGCGGAAGCGGCATTGGAGGCAATGAAAAATGAGTAAGGCTGTTATGCTGAGCATCCGCCCGAAGTGGTGCTATGTGGAGGCGACGAAGGATGTATGACCTGAAACCTTGCCCGTTCTGCGGCGGAGAAGCAATACTTGAAACAGTAGATGGCAACAGCCCAGAAGAGTGCTATATATACTGTCCAGAGTGTGATTTTGAAAGTGGCGTATATAGCGAACCCAAATTTATCATCGAAAAGTGGAACAGGAGGAGCGAAAAACTGTGATTGATTTAATCACACGTCGGTATGAAAATCCAGAAATCTGCACGCAGGAAATCAACAGTATTCCCGCCGCTGATGTTGCGCCGGTGACGCGTTGCAAGGACTGCAAGTATGCATATATCAATAGCTTTGCGGTGTCATCAGGCGAGGCTCTTTGCACGTTAAGTGGGAAGCCGATGCAGCAAGACGACTTTTGCAGCTACGGCGAGCCGAAGGAGGAACCACATGCTGACGATCACGATTAAAGCCAACGTCCCCGCCGCTGACGCGCAGGGCATCAAGGAGCGCATCGCCATGGACATTGAGCGATACGGCGACGTAAAGGTCGTGAGCATCGTGAGCGACCGGGGACGGGAAGAACAACTACGAATGAAAGGAGCCAAATTATGAGCATCAATGTAAAGAAGTACACCAAAGACCAGATGGCAAAGATGGTGGAGGACTCGCAGGCGGAAGTGCAGGAGTTGAGGCGGGTAAACGCCGCACTGACCGAGCAGATCGACCAGATGAACGGCGAGGCCATCAACCGCGAGAACATGATTGCGAACCTGAAAGCGGACGCAGATGCGCTGCGAAATAAGCTTGCTGACACTGAGGCGGCGCTTGGGCGGGTGAATGATGAGTGCGCTTTTAAGCAAGAGGCCCTTAATGTAATGCGTAATAGAAAATACAACGCTGAGCAACGCGCCAATTACGCAGAATCCCACCCGTGGCGCAACCTGCGGGCGTGGCTCAAGAGAAAGCTCAAAATGGCATAAGAAGAGGCAGGGCGAAAGCCCTGCTTCTCTTTTTACAGTGAGGGAGAACCTCTTTCTTTTCTTTTATATTTCTTTTCTTTCGGGAGAGGGTGCTATACGTAGCATGTATCTATGTTGTGTGTATGTAACTATACAGAGGAGAGCACAGAAAGGAGAAAGAAAGTTTCCGCGCCCGTGGTGAGAAATAAAAGATGGCGTGTTACCGTCGGAAATAGGAAGCTCGGTTCCCCGAGCGGGGATAAGAATGCTGCGCGATAAGGCCGGGGGCGGGGGGCTTGCAGCATAAAAAAGAAAGGCGGTGGCGGCATGGCAAAAGCGGGGTGTCATCCAAAATATGCGACGGTCGAAGAAATGCAGGCCGTCATTGACCAATACTTCGAGGATTGCAAGGGCGAGCCGATCATCGGGGACGATGGGATGCCGATCCTCGACAAATTAGGGCAGCCGTTTATCATTCATCAGCGCCCGCCGACGGTGACAGGGCTCGCGCTTGCGCTGGGGTTTACGAGCAGGCAAGCGCTGCTGAACTATCAGGCAAAGAAAGGATTCGTTGACACGGTTACGCGCGCGAAGGCCCGCATCGAGGCTTATGCCGAGGAACGGCTCTTCGACCGAGACGGTCAGCGTGGCGCGGAATTCAGCCTGAAATACAACTTCCGCTGGGCAAATGACGAGAAGAAGGACGACGGTGGAGAAAGCGTGTGCGGCGTGGCAGAGCTGCCCGCTGTAATGCCTGTTCCTCAGTACGCGGGAGGTGATGCGAATGGCGAAGCGTAGCGTGGTATGGAAGCCGCAGCCCAAACAGGCACTCTTTATGAGCCGCTGGGAGGACGAGGCTCTATACGGCGGCGCAGCCGGTTAGGCGGGGGAAAATCCGATGCGTTGGTCATCGAAGCATTGCGGCAGGTGAATATCCCGTATTACAAGGCGATCATCCTGCGAAAGACCTTCCCGCAGCTTGCCGAGCTCATTGACAAGACGCTGAACTACTACCCGCGTATCTATCCGGGCGCGCGCTATAACGGCAGCAGCCACACATGGACATTCCCAAGTGGTGCGAAAATCATCTTCGGTTCGATGCAGTACGCAAAGGACAAGATCAAGTATCAGGGGCAGGCGTATGACTTTATCGCATTCGACGAGCTGACCCACTTTACATGGGAAGAATACAGCTACCTCTTTTCCCGCAACCGACCGAACGGGCCGGGGACGCGGGTGTATATCCGCAGCACGGCGAACCCCGGCGGTGTGGGGCACGGATGGGTCAAGGAACGTTTCATCACGGCAGCGCCGCCGATGAGGACCATCCGCGAGGATGCCGTCGTGCGCTTTCCAGATGGGCACGAAGAACATCGGCAGAAGAGCCGCATCTTTGTGCCGAGCACGGTATTCGACAATAAGATACTGCTCAAGAACGACGACAGCTATTTGACGCGCCTTGCGTCGATGCCGGAGGCGGAGAAGAAAGCACTGCTCTACGGCGATTGGGATACGTTCTCCGGGCAGGTGTTTACCGAGTGGCGCAATGACAGCGAACACTACCGCGACCGCATCCATACGCACGTCATCGCGCCGTTTCAGGTGCCGAAGGAGTGGCCGATCTGGTGCGCAATGGACTGGGGCTATTCAAGGCCGTTTGCCATCGGCTGGTTCGCGGTCGACCATGATAGGCGGCTCTACCACATCCGGGAATATTACGGATGCACGGGCGCACCGAACGAGGGTGTGAAGATGGAGCCGACGGCAGTGGCCCGCGAGATGAAGCGCATTGAGGCAGAAGACCCGAATCTTAAGGGGCGGCACATCTTCCGTGTGGGCGACCCCGCCATTTGGGGCACGCAGGGCACGGAGAGCATCGGTTCGCTCTTTGAACGCGAGCGCGTCTACTTCGAGAAGGGAGACAACGCCCGTATCGACGGCAAGATGCAGCTGCACAACCGATTTGCGTTTGATGAGAACGGCGTGCCGATGCTGTATATCTTCGATACGTGCAAGAATTTCATCCGCACGGTGCCAAACCTCGTCTACGACGAAAAGGATGTCGAGGACGTGAACACCGAGCAGGAGGATCATATCTACGACATGACACGCTATGTGTGCATGGAGAATCCCATTGCGGCGCGGGTAAATAAGCCGCCGAAGCTGGTCTTGTACGACCCGCTGGACATCAATACGCCGAGCTACGACAGATATGCGTGGTTCCAACACAACTAACAGGAGGGGAAGACATGGCAGGTACGAGAAAATTCCCGCAGACGCAGCAGCAGGCCGACGCGGCTGGCGCTGCTGCGATGTTGGATGCAAAGGCAGAAGCGCCGCTTGTGGGAGCATTCCGCGACAGCGACGCGGCGATGAACAGCGGCGCAGCCATCGGCAGCAAGGAGATCGGTGACGCCGTAGAAACGCTGCAAAAGTACAAGCAGGGCAAGAGCAACTTCGAGAACCGTATCATCAGCGAGGAGCGCTGGTGGAAGCTGCGGCATTGGGAGGATATCCGACGCGGGACGAAAGACGCGGGGGAATCTCCCGAGCCTGCGAGTGCGTGGCTGTTTAACTCGATCATGAATAAGCACGCCGACGCGATGGACAACTACCCCGAGCCCGTATGCCTGCCTCGCGAGCAGAGCGACGAGGAAAGCGCGCAGACGCTCTCGTCCGTGCTGCCGGTCATCATGGAATACAACGAATTTGACAGCACATACAGCTTCGAGTGGTGGGAAAAGCTCAAACACGGTGTGGCGATCTACGGCGTGTTCTGGGACAAAGAGAAAGACAACGGGCTCGGCGACATCGCTATCGAGGGCATTGACCCGCTGAATATCTTTTGGGAGCCGGGTATTGAGGACATCCAGAAGAGCCGCAACGTGTTTACGGTGGCGCTCGTCGACCGCGACATCATCGAGGACGAATACCCGCAGTTTGCGGATAAGCTCAGCGGCAGCAGCATTGAAACGGCGAAATACGAGTACGATGACACGGTGGACACGAGCAACAAGGTCGCCGTGATTGACTGGTATTACCGCAAGAAGACCGCAGACGGGCGAACGGTGCTGCACTACGCGAAGTTCATCGACGAGGAGCATATCATCTACGCCAGCGAAAATGACCCCGAATATGCGGAGGGCGGTTTCTACGAAGATGGCGAATATCCGTTCGTGTTCGATGTGCTATTCCCCGAAAAGGGCACACCTGCGGGGTTTGGGTATACGGCCATTGCAAAGGATCCGCAGCTCTACATCGACAAACTGTGGGGAAACATCCTCGAAACTTCAATGATGGGCAGCAAGCGCCGGTATTTCGCGAGTGAAAGCCTGAATATCAACGAAGAAGAGTTCCTTGATTGGCGCAAGCCGATCATCCACGTGTCCGGCCAGATCGACGAGAGCAGGCTCCGCGAGGTAACGACGCGCCCGCTCGATTCCATCTACGCGAATATCGTGCAGATGAAGATCGACGAGATGAAGGAAACGAGCTCAAACCGTGACGTGTCCAACGGCGGAACATCCAGCGGGGCGACGGCTGCGGCGGCTATTTCTGCATTGCAGGAGGCGGGCAACAAGGCAAGCCGCGATATGATTTCGGCGTGCTACCGCGCGCAGGCGAAGATCGTGAAGCTGTGCATCGAGCGCATGCGGCAGTTCTACGACGCAGCGCGCACTTTCCGCATCACAAATGAAATGCCCTACGAGTATGCGCAGATCGGCGTGAACGAGCTGGGCGATCAGGTGACGGGCGTGGATAGCCTCGGCAATGACCTGTTCCGCAGACCGGTCTTTGACATCAAGATCAAGGCGCAGAAGAAAAACCCATTCTCCCGCGCAGAACAGAACGAGCGGGCGAAAGAGCTGTATTCGCTTGGGTTCTTCTCCCCAGACAGGGCACAGGAAAGCATGATTGCGCTCGACATGATGGACTTCGAAGGGATCGACAAGATCAAGAGCCAGGTCAACGAAGGCGCGACGCTCTACAACGTCGTGCAGCAGCAGAGCGATCATCTGCAAAAGGCGCTCACGGTTATCCAGCAGCTTACGGGACAGGACATGGGCATCGGAATGACTGGCGGCACGCAGAGCGGTGGCACGACCCGCAAGAGCGGCAGCAGCGGCGGAATTGAGAGCAAGAACGCCGACGCACAGAACGCGCAGACACCGTACATGCAGAAGCTTGCCGAACAGTCTAAGCCGAACATGGACACGGGCAGCAGCGCGGCGATGCCGGGGGTGTAAGTGCATGACGATGGTTCACATCGAGCACGAAATCGGCCGCTACATGATCCTGTGCGAAGGCCATTCGGCGGACGAGAAATGCTGCAACTACATTACTGGTGTGATGTACGCTTTCGGTGGCTATGTGAAGAACATGGAAGCCGAGGGAGACTGCGAGGTCTACGGTTTTGAGATCGACGAGGGGGCGCCGCGCTTCCTCATCCACTGCGGCGGCGATGAGCGCATCGAAGCGGCATTCATCGCCACGTGCATCGGGCTTAAGCAGCTGGAAGACACGAGGCCGGACGCGATCTTCGTGCACGTCAAAGAAAATTAAAAAAATTTTTCTCACCCGTGGTGAGTTGGAGGAAGCCGCATGTTACGCTTTAGGCGTGCGAGTGGCTTCCTCCTATTCATACGCCCGCGAGGGAGGGTCGGCGTTTTTCTTTATCTTTTCGCCGCTCTCCCCTCCCCTGCGGATAATAGGAAGCGCTGCACGGCCTACACGGAGGGCCAAATATCCGCGATTTGACAAGCAGGAGGGATACCATGAACCTCAAAACCACGCTTCGCGTGATCCTGAGCCTCTTTGACGGCGGCGCTGCCGCTGCGGGAGCCGCTGCCGGTGCATCGGGCGGCGCTGAGGGAGGCGCGAGCGCACAGGGCGAGACCACGAAGGCAAGCTCTTCTCCCACCCGGAAGGGCAAAACGGGCGAATACGCCAACGTCGTGTTCGGCAAGCAGGAGACACCTGACGATACGGGGGCCTCTTCTGGCGAGCCGAAGGGCGAGGGCGCGAAGATGCAGCAGCGCGACGCCGGGGCTGCGGGAAAAGGCGGGGAAGACCTGAAAAAGGAGTTCCTTGACCTCGTAAACGGCAAATACAAGGACGTGTACACTGCGGAGACACAGCGCATCATCAATCGCAGATTCGGCGAGGAGAAGGCTAAAGACCAGAAAATCGCCGATTCGCAGCCCATTATCGACACACTGATGCGCCATTATGGCGTGACGGACGGCGATATGAGTAAGCTGCGTGCGGCTTTTGAGGGCGATGCGGCGCTCAACAGCGTGCTCTACAACGCGGAAGCGGAGAGCATGGGCATGAGCGTGGAACAGTACCGCGAGTATGCGCGGATGCAGCAGGAAAACGAAGCGCTCAAACGTCAGGAAGAAGACAGGCAGCGTCAGCAGAAAGCCGACGAGACATATAACGACTGGATTCGTCAGGCGAGCGAGCTGGTCGGCACGGCGGACGCGCCGGGCGAGTACCCTGACTTCGACCTCAAGCGCGAAGTCGCGGAGAATCCGCGTTTCATTGCGATGCTGCGTGCGGGCGTCCCTGTAAAAGACGCTTACGAGGTATCCCATTTAGGCGACATTCAGGCTCGTAGCGCGGCGAAAGCTGCGGCGGAGATGGAAAAGCGCGTGATGGACAACGTCCGCGCGAAAGGAATGCGCCCGAACGAGAACGGAACCACTTCCCAGCCGGGGGTCATTGTCAAGAGTGACCCGAGCAAATTCACGAAGGCCGACCGCGCAGAGATCGCAAGGCGCGTGCGGCGCGGCGAGCGCATCGTATTCTGATGCCCGCCTAATTTACCGACTGTAAGAAGGGAGACAAAACTCTATGAAGAAGTTCAAAGACATTTTCATTCTGCCCGTCATTCTGAGCCTGTTTGAGGGTCAGACGAACGTGACGACCGATGCCGGTCTCTCGGGCGAGATGAAGACCTACTACTGCGACACCCTGATTGACAACGCCGAACCCGAGCTGGTGCATGACCGATTCGCGCAGAAGCGCAACATCCCCAAGGGCAAGGGCAAAGAGATCGAGTTCCGTAAGTATGATCCGCTGCCCAAGGCCTTGACGCCCATCACCGAAGGCGTTACGCCCAAGGGCCGTAAGCTGTCCATGACCACGCTGACCGCGCAGGTCGACCAGTACGGCGATTTCGTCGAGATTTCCGATATTCTCGACCTGACCGCCATCGACAATAACCTGCAGGAAGCGACGGTGCTGCTCGGCTCTCAGGCGGGCCGCACGCTCGACACCATCACCCGCGAGGTCATCAACGGAGGCTCTAACGTCCAGTACGGCGAAGGTCAGGTGACGGGTCGCCATCTGCTTGTTGGCGGCGAGACCACGGGCAACCACTATTTCACGGTGCGTGCCGTCCGCAAGGCGGTTCGCTTCCTGAAAACCATGAACGCCCCGCGCTATGAGGGCTCCTACTGGGCCATCATTCACCCTGACTGTTCCTACGACATTCAGGATGACCCTGATTGGAAGCGCCCGCACGAGTATAAGGACACCAGCAACATCTACGACGATGAGATCGGCAAGATCGCGGGCGTCCGCTTCATCGAGACGACCGAAGCGAAGGTGTTCCACGCCGACGACCTGACCGAGGGCGCACGCGACCTGACCGTCAAGAGCGCATCCGGCAAGGTCCTGACCGTAAACGAGGCAATCACCACTGCTGACGCCGCAAAGCTGGCTGGCCGTGAGGTCGTCATCGGTGGTGCGCTCCTTGAGATTGAGAGCGCCTCGGCTGCGGGTGCTGGCAGCGCGACGATCACGCTGAAAGAAGCACCTGCTACCACCCCGGCGGCGTCGACCGCCATCTATCCGGGCGAAGCCGGTGCGAAGGGCCGCAACGTCTACTCCACCCTCATCATGGGCGCGGAGGCTTACGGCACGACCGAGCTGACCGGCGGTGGTCTTGAGCACATCGTCAAGCCGCTCGGCTCTGCCGGTACGGCTGACCCGCTGAACCAGCGTGCAACCGTCGGCTGGAAAGCAACCAAGGTCGCCGAACGTCTGGTTGAGGCGTATATGATTCGCGTGGAAACGACTTCCACGTTCGATGAGACCCCGCTGACCTAACCACCAAGGGGGCAGCTGTGAATGCCGCCCCCGCCACTGAAACGGAGGAAAGACCGATGAGCGAAGCAAAGAACGCCGTTGCGGCTGTGAACGCCGATCGCGCGGGCGAGGAGTACGTCAGCGTCCGCCTGTTCAAGGACAGCGGCAAGTACAAGGATGACCTGCTGGTGTGCGTGAACGGCGAAAGCTGCCTGATCCAGCGCGGCGTGACCGTGCAGGTCAAAAGAAAGTTCCTGTGGGCCATCCAGAACCAGATGAGACAGGACGCCTCGACCGCGAATCTCATCCAGACGATGAGCAGCGACTACGTTGAGAGTGCGAAAGCCCACAACGCGTAAGCGAATAAGACCGCGAGACACGAAAAATGAGTTGCGACACGGCGCAGCAAGGGACGAAAAAGTCGCTCTTGCTGCGCCGTTTTCCATAAGAGAGGTGACAACATGGTTATTGAAAATGCTTACGCGCTCGAAGAGATCAAGCTCGGGCGCAGGGGTGAGAATCAGGCACGCAAGGTCGTCTTTGACGTGCTGGGAAAGTGGCGCGAGGGCTACGGCGAGGGCGTCGCAAGCCTGATCGTGCAGCGAAACGGCGATGCGCAGCCGTATCCCGTGACGGTGACGGAAGAAGACGGCGCGCTCGTGTGGCTGGTATCGAACGTTGATACGGCGGTTGCCGGTGAGGGCGCGGCAGAGCTGCGCTACACCGTTGGCGATACCATTGTGAAGAGCCAGATATATAAAACACGCGTGCGCGAAACGCTGGAAGACAGCGGAGAGACACCGCCTCCGGCCTATCAAAGCTGGGTCGATGAGGTTTTGCAGGCGGCGGCGGATGCGGAGACGGCGGTTTCCAAGATGCCATACGTCGACGAGACCACGGGCAACTGGTTCAAGTGGGACGCCACGGCGGGCGCTTTTGCCGACACGGGCGTTGCCGCGACCGGTCCGCAGGGTGAAGTCGGCCCCAAGGGAGATACCGGCGCGCAGGGGCCCAAGGGAGAGACCGGTGCAACCGGTGCGACGGGGCCGCAGGGCCCCAAAGGTGAAACCGGCCCGCGCGGCCCACAGGGAGAGCAGGGCATTCAAGGCGAGACCGGCCCCGCTGGCCCGCAGGGACCCGTCGGCCCCAAGGGAGATACTGGTGACACCGGCCCGCAAGGGCTTAAAGGCGATACGGGCGAAACTGGCCCGGTCGGCCCGACAGGACCCATTGGCCACCAAGGAGAGACTGGCGAACGCGGGCCAAAGGGCGAGACCGGCGATAAGGGCGACAAGGGTGACGCCTTTACCTACTCCGACTTCACAAAGGAACAACTGGAAGGCCTGCGTGGCCCGCAGGGCATTCAGGGGCCCAAGGGTGAAAAAGGTGATACCGGCGACACTGGGCCCCAAGGTGAAAAGGGCGACAAGGGCGATACAGGCGAGACCGGGCCTCGCGGCCCGCAAGGCGGGCAGGGCATCCAAGGCCCGACAGGTCCGCAGGGCGAAAAGGGCGATACTGGTGCGCAGGGACCGAAGGGTGCGACGGGCGACACGGGCCCGCAGGGCCCGAAGGGAGACACAGGCAGCGGCTTCAAGGTGCTGGGCTATTACGACACGGCAGGAGCGCTGGACGAAGCCAAGCTTGCAACTGCGCAGCCGGGTGACGCTTACGGCGTCGGCACGGCGGAGCCTTACGATATCTACATCCTGAACGGCACGACGGGCAAGTTCATCAATAACGGCCCCCTGCAAGGTGCAAAGGGCGATAAGGGAGACACGGGAGCCCAAGGCCCCAAGGGAGACCAGGGCGACGTTGGCCCGACCGGCCCGGCTGGTCCTACCGGACCGCAAGGCGAAGTTGGTCCGCAAGGTCCTACGGGACCAGCGGGCGCGGATGGAGCCAAAGGCGCGGACGGGGCTGCCGGTAAGGACGGCGTGACCTACATCCCGAGCGTAAGCGATGCGGGTGTCATCAGTTGGACGAATGACGGCGGCAAGACGAACCCAAAGTCTGTAAGCATCAAGGGCCCTAAAGGCGATACCGGTGCTACCGGCGCAGACGGCGCGGCAGGCCCGCAGGGACTGAAAGGCGATACCGGCGAGACTGGCCCTCAAGGCCCTGCCGGCGCGGATGGAGCCGCCGGTAAGGACGGCGTGACATTCACGCCGAGTATGAGCGACGACGGCGACCTGTCGTGGACGAACGACGGCGGCAAGGCGAATCCGCAGACAGTGAACCTCAAGGGCCCGAAAGGCGACACGGGCGCACGGGGGCCTGCCGGTGCTGACGGCGCGAAGGGCGATACCGGCCCAGAGGGGCCGAGAGGGCCGCAGGGCAAAACCGGTCCGCAAGGTGAAACCGGTGCAACTGGGCCGCAAGGCCTGACGGGACCCCAAGGCAAGACGGGCCCTGCCGGGGCGGCTGGTGCGAAGGGCGCGACCTTTACCCCCGCTATGTCTGCGGCGGGAGACCTGAGCTGGACGAACGACGGAGGGCTCGATAATCCCGCGACGGTCAACCTCAAAGGCCCCAAGGGGGACCGGGGCGAAAAGGGGGAGCAGGGCGAGAAAGGCGCGACCGGTGCGACCGGCCCGCAGGGCCCCGCAGGCCCCGTCAATGTCCCCGCCACCACCTCTCTCATCAAGGGCAATGGCTCGGGCGGGCTGGTGGCGGCGACGCGTGGCAGCGACTATATCGCATCCGGCAACATTGTCAAGCAGACACTCGTGAGCACGGAGACCACGCCCACCGAGGACTACGCGATCAACTGGGTGTACGGCTAAGGAGGCGGAAATGGCTACATTTACTGTAGAGATAACGCCGGATTCTAGCAACGGGACTATCGCCCACGCAGTCGGAAAGTTTTCCGGAGGGTCAAGCAGCTATAAAGGTCAGCGGCGCATGGACGTTGCCGTCAGCGGCGTCGGGACATTTTCTGCGTTATCGCCGGAGACAAGCGGAGGCGAAAACACTTTTTCTCTCGACATCACGGGGCTGACGCCGGGGACAACGTACAACTGGAGCGCGTCACTCTACTACAAAAATACGTCCGGGGGTTGGGTGACAGCAGGATCGCAGTACGATAAATCCGGAAGCTTTACGACGAAAAGTAAAACCCCTACATTACCAAAAACGCTCGTCAACGGCACTGCTTACGACGTTAAGGGCGGGAAGTGCCTCGTCAACGGCACGGTGTACAACATCAAGAAAGGCAGGACACTCATCAACGGGACGGGGTATGACATCAACTTTGAGCCGGATGTGAGCTTGACGTGGTACTTCAACGAAACCATTGATATAACGTCGCAGCCAGACAAATTCTGGGGGTATAGTAGCGGGATTGCTGTCAGCTTTGTGTCTGGCTATTATGGCTTTACCTACGACCATCTTATCCGAGGCTACGACGACACTTACGGTGTAAGAACTTTAATCTACTATAGAAAGATTAACGAGACCAGGGAACTCGCCTACCGAAACGGCTGGCGGGGGGAGGTATACCGCACCATCACTTTTGATGAATTACCCACCGGTGATCTCTTGACGTGGCTGCAAGCCAACGCCACGCCGCAATAAGAAAGGAGCAGCACATGAGTATCTACGTAAAAGTCAACAACACGGAATATCCCGCTACGGTCAACGGCAACCTTGTTGACCGCAACTGGAACGGCCGTGATACCAAAACCATCTATCTGACCATGTCCTACGACGCCGTAGCGGCACTGTTGCCCGACAATACCCCGTGGAGCATCATCCAGCGCGACACGGTGGACGTGCTGGACGAGCAGGGCAAGCCCACGGGCGAGACCAAAGAGGTCGTCAACGAGTACGACAACAGCGCCTACAGCATCGCTGGCGACATAACTGACCACCGCGACGGCACGGTCAGCATTAAGATGGGCAAGCCTACGGAGACGGAGAACGCCAAAGCGACCGTTACCGCCCTTGCGGGCGCGCCGGTCACATACGCTCGTGCGGTGGAACTGCGGCCCATCATCGAGCAGGCGGCGGTCAGCCTGAGCGACGGCGAGGCGGCGACTGTGCCCGAGCTCATCACGGCATGGGCGTATCCTGTTGCTTACGCGGAGGGCGACCGCAGAAGCTACGGCGGCAGGGCGTACAAGTGCCGTCAGGCGCACACCTCGCAGGAGGGCTGGAAGCCGAGCGCAACGCCCGCGCTCTGGGTCGTGATCGACGTTACCCACGCGGGCACGCAGGATGACCCCATCCCCGCAAGCCGCGGCATGGAGTACGAGTATGGCAAGTATTACCTCGACAGCGAGGACGGCAAGACGTACAAGTGCGAGCGTATCGGAGAGCAGTCCGGCAACAAAATCACTCTTCAGTATCTTCCTCACGAGCTGGTGGGACAGTATTTCACGGAGGTCTAATGTATGAAAATGCTGAAAGCTATCCGTGACGCGGACGCGCTGCGGCCTAACAAATTGAGCACGCCGCGCAAGGCGGAAATTCTCATGGTGCTTGAGCACCGAATCGCCGAGATGATGGGGGAGGAAGCCCCCGTTCTCAAGGTGAGCGTGGAGGATGACACAGCAAGCGTCGATGATATGGAATTGCTGCTGCCGGACGGGCACAACGAGTGTTACCACCTATATCTGGCAGCGCAGCTCGACGCCTACAATCAGGACAGCGCGCTCTATGCCAACGACCACGCCATTGCCAACGATGCGGTGGCCGATGCTATGGCATGGTGGCGGCGCGAAAACCGCAAAGAAAGCAAGGGCAACTGGAAGGTGTGATGACAAGTGCCGACGACATTTCAGCTGGTGGAGACGACCTTCCCGAACGGCGAAGGCAAAGACACGCAGGAGCAGATCAACGGGGTCTATGACTACCTTTTCGTGCTTCTGGAACAGCTTCGGTATACGCTCTTCAATCTGGACGGGAGCAACATCAACCAGAATGCACTGAGCGAGTTTATCAAGAATATTTCCGAGCCGATCTACGCCAAGATCGAGGATACGGACAAGAATGTGAACGAGTTGTCTATCACGGCAAAAGGCCTTGCGGGACGCATCAGCGACGCAGAGGGGAATATCACGCAGCTCGGCGTGACGGCGCAGGGCTTGCAGGCGAGCATTTCGAGCCTTGACGGCAGCGTGACGAACCTGACGGCGGATGTCAACGGACTGCGCACGCAGGTGAGAGGGAAGATCGACGGCACGGCGGCGCAGACGCTCATCGACCAGAACTTGAATCAGATCACGTTGGCGGCAACGAGCGGCAGCAACGGCACAGTCTTTGCGCTGAACAAAAACGGCGTGCAGATCGCGAGCACGGGGACCATCGATCTACACGTCAAGGCAGTCAACATCGACGGCACGCTGACGGCGGGTGCGCTGCGCGGCGGGAGCGTGAGCCTGCTGGCCGGAGATACCCCTGTCGGCAGCATGGATCTTGCCTACACGGGCACGGGGCAGGTCGGCGTCGGTCTGACGGCGACCTATGGTGGCATGAAGATGCACGCAGCGGGAAATATCTTTCTTGAATCCGAGCTGGGGCCGTTTGCATTGATCGGAAAAGACGATGCCAGCGACTACCCTGTCGTCTCGCTCGGCGGCGGCTATCTGGTACTGAGCGGCAACTACATGTTCGGCGCTTCGCCGCCAAGTGCCGCGCCGTATGGTACGGTGTTTTTCCTTGAGGAGTGAGAGATGGCGAGCTTTTATTGTACGCTGTCACCGGTCGACGGAGACGGGACACAGCTCAGCGTCTACGCACGGTTTACTGGCGGCGCGTCGGATTACACGTATAAGCGCTCAATCGACATCCGCATCACGGGCATCGGGACGTTCTCGTTCGATTCGAGCGAGGTCGGCGGTGGGACGAGCACCTTTGTCGGCACGATAACAGGGCTATCGCCGGGGACGACATACGAATGGATATGCAACATGTACTACTGGGGCGGATCGTGGATCGTCTCAGATTACAGCGATTCCGGCACGGCAACGACGTACAGCGGCGGCGGCAGCGGAGGCAGCGCGAAGGCGGTCATCAACGTCGGGACGTATTATAACCCAAACTGGAAGAGATACCGTGCGATCGTCAACATTGGGACGTATTACAACACAAATTGGCTATCGGTTCGACCGGTCAACAATTACGGGAGCTATTCGCAACCCAATTGGAGGTAAAGAGCATGAATGAAAAGATCAAGCAGGAAGCGGCGCACGCGATGCGCCTGATCGGCATTTTGAACGTCAACGGTGATGCCGTCGACGTGGTGGCAGCGGTGCGCCAGTCGCTTCGCAATATCGTGACGATCTGCGATGCGACAGAAGCCCCGGTGGGCGAGGAAGGCGATACGCAGGGCGAAGCAAGGGGAGCGGTGAAAGATGAGACTGCCTGAGATCACGGCATATACGAACCGGCGCGTGCAGCAGGAGAAATTCGGCGGCATCAACCACACATTCGGCGCGGCGGGCGGCGAGCTCTACGACATGAAGAACCTGTCGGCGCGATACTTCCCGCTTCTTGCTCCCCGTGCGCGGCGCTATACCGTCCGCAAGGGTATGGGCAAGGCAAACGGCATTTTCAGCGCAGGCAAACTCTACGAGGTATACGGAACGAAGCTCTACATCAACGGCGAAGAGAAGACGATAGTCGCAGATAGCGAAAAGACTTTCTGTGCACTTGGCGAGCGCGTGCTCATCTTCCCCGACAAGATCGTGTGCGAAAAGGACGGCACGATCAAGCCGATGGAGGCGAGCTACGCCGCGGCGGGGCTGAAATTCGGGAATGGCACGTATGCTGACGAAAAGGCGGCAGCAAACAGCATCACGACGACCGGCGCGGCGTTCCCGTTCAACGTGGGCGACGCCGTGACGATCTCGGGCTGCACAAAGGAGACCTACAACAACCGCACACCCATCATCCGGGAGATCAGCGAGGACAAAAAGACGCTGCGCTTTTATGAAAACACCTTCCGCCTGCCCGACGGGCAGGAAAGCATCACGGAGCCTGGAACAGTCACGCTCAATCGCAGCGTGCCCGACATGGATTTTGTCTGCACGAACGAGAACCGCGTGTGGGGATGCAAGGGCGACAGCATCTTTGCTTCAAAGCTCGGCGACCCGTACAACTGGAACGTGTTTGACGGGCTCTCCACGGATGCGTTCAGCGTGGAGAGCGGCACGGCAGGAGCGTTCACGGCGTGCGTGAGCTATCTTGGCTACCCGTGCTTTTTCAAAGAAGACAAAATATTCAAGATGTACGGCACGGTTCCGACAAACTTCCAACTCATGTCAAGCGCGGTGCTCGGTGTGATGAGGGGCAGCCACAAGAGCCTCGCCGTGGCGGGGGAAACGCTCTATTACCTCTCAAAGGTCGGCATCATGGCGTACAGCGGCGGCATGCCGCGCTGCATCTCCCACACGCTGGGCGACGATGTGCGCCTCTCTGACGCGGTGGGAGGGAGCGACGGCCTCAACTACTACGTGAGCCTGAAAGAGGATGGCAAGGCGGCGTTGTACTGCTACAGCAGCGAGAACGGCGTGTGGCATAAGGAAGATACGCTTGCCGTGGTGCAAATGGCCTATTCGGGCGGTATCATGGCCTTAGTAGACGGTGGGTGCGTGCTGCTGGGGAATCCGGCAGATATCCCGACCGGCGCAACACGCGAGGGCGCTGTTATTAGCGAGGCGGAGTTTGCCGACTATGACGGCGGCTCATTCGACGCGAAGCACGTGCAGCGCGTTCGGGCGCGGCTGGAATGCGAAAAGGGCGCAACGGTCGTGTTCCTTGTCAAGTTCGACGGCGGCGCGTGGGAAGAGGTCGACCGCTGCGGGGCACAGGAGAAAGACGTTTTCACTCTCGACTGCCCGATCCGCCGCTGCGACCACTTTAGATTAAAAATCAAAGCCACAGGAGAATACCGGCTCTATGCGCTCGAGTACGAATACGTGACGGGCGGCAGAAAGTGAGGGGACAATGGCAGACAATTTCAAACACAAGAATACAGACCTGACGCTCATCAACGATTCGGGGGACCTTGATCTCATCCGGCAGTATACCGAGGCATACAACAAGGCCTATGCCGAGGGAGACAAGGCGGGCCAGCAGGCGGCGCACGACGCAGCGGAGAAAATCCGCGCGAAGTACGACTATTCCGGCGGCGTGGACGGCAGCGAGTACATCAAACTCGGCACGGGCGCGAGCCCTGCAAAGGCTGACACGAGCTGGCTCGATAAGCTGGGCGAGAGCAGCTACAACTACGACCAGAGCGGGCAGATCAGCGCAAAGCTCGACGCGCTGCTGAACCGCACGCCGTTTTCCTACGATGCGGCGAGCGACCCGCTCTATCAGCAGTATCGCAAGCAGTACACGCGCGAGGCAGACCGCAGCGCTGAGGATGTGCTCGGCAAGGCGGCAGTGATGACGGGCGGGATGCCGTCCACGGCGGCGGTGGCAGCGAGCCAACAGGCGAGCGACTACCAGATGAGCCAGATGACGGACAAGATTCCAGAGCTACAGCAGCTTGCCTATAGCATGTATCAGGACGGCTTGAATGCTGACCGCGCCGACCTGAATACGCTCATCGGCCTTGAGGACAACAACTACAACCGCTGGCTTGCTGACCGTAATTACCTCTATCAGCTCGCACGCGATCAGGTGGGTGACCAGCAGACGGCGGATGCGCTGGCGTATCAGAAGCAGCAGGACAAGCTGAACTATGACTACCAGAAGGAACGCGACGCCATCGAGGACGCACGCTATAATGCGGAATGGCAGTATAAATTGCAGCAGGCCGCGCAGGCAGCGGCGGGGAAGGCAAGCGGCGGGGGCTCTCGCCGGACTTCCGGTGGCGGGGCACGTAGCGGAGCTACCGGCGGAGCGATGGACTACGAAGGCCTGTTTGCTGCGGCACAGGCGAGCGGGAACCCCAAGAGCTGGCTTGCGCAGAAGGCTAACTACCGGAAGTACGGCTTTACATCTTCGAGCGGTCTCTATTCCGACTATGAAAACTGGCTGGAAGGTCAGAACGGTGGAGGCTCGAGCGAAGGCTATAATTCGAGCAATTTCAATGCGGCTATGAGCAGTCTGCGCACGATGCTTGCACAGGGGCGTACCGATTATGCTGTCGGAGGTATTGATTCTTTCTGGGATAAGCTGAGCGACGAGCAGAAGGCGCGCGTGCAGAAGATGCTGAACGAATACGGGCTGACTTACACGGAGGGCTGATATGGGAAAGCTGGTAGCACTGAACACCAATAACGAAGAGAAGAAATTAAAGACCGAGCAGCCAATTGCGACCACTGTTGCGCAGGGGCGGCGCGGGAAATTGATGCAGACCGGGAGCGCGAGCGCCCCGGTCTCTTCTCCACCTACAGTATATCGCACGAGCCCGGTGAAGACGACGCCAGTGACGCAGCAAAATGTCGTGATGCCGAAGAACCAAAGCAGGATTGGCAAAGCAACATTTTCAGGGAACAGGACACCCGGGAAACAGCAGAAGTATTCCGTTGGGAAGGGCATTGCCGGAGCAACTATGAAAGGCATCAACCAAGCCGCGCAGGGCATTGCCGACACGCTTGCGCTTGCGGAAGATGTTGCACTTTCCCCATTTGAGTTAGTTTCTGGGCAGCAGCTCGGCGATTTGTCGGATTCCGGTCTTGCAAATAAGTTACAGCGCCGCATTCGAAATGAGGGGCAAGAGATAGAGAACAAGTACGCGGCGAATGTTAAGCGCGGCGGCAAGGCTGCGGAGATTTTTGACAAGTATGGCGCATCGACCGTCGCAGCAGTCCCGCAGGCGGTCGCAGCGGTGCTCACCTCAGGCGCGAGCCTCGGGGCGACGCCAGCGACGCTTGCGAAGACCGCTGCAACGGAAATGGCCCCGAGCATTGCAAACACGATCCGCAACAGCGTTCTTGCGATGGGGAAAGACCCGCAGTATTGGCTTTCGTTCTCACAGGTCGTCGGATCCGGATATGAGCAGGCCCTTGACGACATGAAAAAGTCCGGAGAAGACAACAATACCGCCCACACGAAGGCTGCGCTCTACGCCGTCGGAAACGGTTTGATGAACGCTGCCGTTGAAGTTGGCGGCGGTATTCAGACGCTTCCCGAACAGTTGAAGCACGGTTCCGCTGCGTGGAAAGCATGGCTTGAATCCGCCTTTGATGAAGGTAAAGAGGAAGTTGTGCAGGGCATTCTTGAAAGAGCGACGCAGAACGTCGCCTACAAGAAAGGCAATCCTCTCGCATCAATGAGGGATGAAAACGCCATTTTGAACCCGCGTACATCCGCAGAGGAATTTCTCGGCGGCGCAGTGGTCGGCGGTGTTCTTGGTGGCGGACAAGTTGGCGCGAATGCGGCGCTTCAATCACTTGCGCGCTTTGATAACTCCCTCGGTGAGAGCGGGCGAAAGGCGATTCGCGGCTCGTACCAGGAAGGCAAGGACACGGCGGAGCACGTGAAGGACTTTATCCCTGCCTACAATGCGGGCGTGGAGGGCAAGGCGAACCCGAACCCGACGAATGAGACGGCCTATGCAGGCTATGTCGCAGGGCAGAACGACGCGAAGGCCGAGGCGCGCAAGAAGACCTTTGCGCAGGAGAGCGACGGCGGCAGCGGCCTTGTCTATGATGACTACGTTTCACGTGAAATGGACAGTGCGACGGCAGACGAGATCAACACCGTCGCAAAGGCGCTCGGCGTGCGTGTGCGCATGGATGATGCGGTGCGCGGCGGCACGGCTAATGGCGTCATCGAGGGGAACGAAATCCGCATTGCAAAGGACGCGCAGGACCCCGTGATGCAGGTCGTCGGGCATGAGTGGACGCACCGCGTGCAGGAGCTTGCGCCCGAGCAGTACACAGCGTTCCGCGATGCCATTATGGAAGACCCCGACGTTGCCGAGGCGGCGAACATTCTGCATGAGCAGTATAACCGCATGGGCGTTGAGATCAGCGTGGATGAAGCGCTGGACGAGGCTGCAGCGAACTACGCGGGCGAGATGATCGCCAACACGGACGTGCTGAACGAGTTTATCCGCAGGCACAGCGAAGACCGCACGCTGCTTGAAAAGCTGCGTGACGCCATCCGCGAGATCGTGGGCAAGCTGACCGGCAAGGCGAAACAGCAGGCACAGACAGCGGAGGGGCTTTTGCAACAGGCATTTGAGGCGGCGGCGCAGAACAGCAAAAATGCCGCCACAGAGGGCGGCAAGGCAAAATTTGAAATTAAGACGCTGGACGACGGGCGTTCTTACGTCAAGGCTGACCGTCAGGTTTTGGAGGGCGACGACCCGAAACAATGGGGCGTACAGCTGCAAAACTACATCAACAGTGAGATTCGCAAGGGCAACGACATTGTGCTGCCGACGACGGACGGCGGGCTTGTGCGCTTGACGGAACGCTCGGCTTATAAGCTGGCGGATAATAAGTCCACTGACCTGAAAACGCATCAGAAAACGCAGCTCTCCGACGAAGCGTACCGCCTGAAAGAAACGGCGGCATCGCACATTGACGAAATCATTCTCACGGGCGAGTTTTCCCATAATATGGAGGACATCGGCGGCTTGCATCAAAACGACATCGGCGAAGATGGCTTCAATTCGTATGTAGCGTATTTTGAGGACAGTGACGGGCAGTATTATCGAATTTCGTTTGTCTCAGCGCTGAACGGGGACGAAGAAACAGCGTACAGTATCGGGAACATTCAGAAACGCAAAAAGCCTACCACCGGTAATGGCTCTTCCACTCGGGAGAGTGGCGCTCTAAATGGTGGTAGACTTTCTGAAAATAGTGTACTCCAAAATGAGGGGAATGTCAATAGGGTCGATTCTTCTGCTCGGAAGGGCGACGACATTAGATATGATGATGCCCGATACTCTCTTCGCGTTACCGATAAAGACACTCTGGATTACCTTGATGGGCAAAAAACCGTCAAGACCTATAAAACAATGCAGCTTGTGGACGGGAAGCTGTACCCACCGATGGCTGCGCGTGTTGAGGGGAAATACGAGGACGCGAGCGAGCTTGGTGCGTGGGAAATGGCGGTTGAGCGCCCTGACCTTGTGAAGAACGGGAAGTTCAAACTGGATAAAGGCAAGGGGCAGGGGAGCCTTGAGGCAGCATATAACCCATATATGCACTCTTCGAACCTTGTTATCAACGACCAGTTTAGCGGCGCGTATGCGAGAAACAATCTTGTTACGGTAGAATGCGAAGTCCCCGTGAGCGAAGATACGAGTGAATACCACGCAGAGGGAGCAAAGGATTCTACAGGCTGGCATTCCTGGCACACCGGAACGGTGGCGGGGCAGGTCAGAAAGGCAAAGGGCATTGAACGCAAAGTATTCCTTTCTCGTTGGATCAAGCCCGTTCGAATCCTCTCTGACGCGGAAGTCGCAGGCATGTATAAAGAACTGCTTGGCGGGACTGACATTGCCGTGCCAGACAATGTAGTGACGCCGGGGCTTTTGGCAGAGCTAAAAAAAGCAGGCGTTCCAATCAGCGAAAGCGGGAGACTGACGAAGGAAAACGACAAGAAGCGCTATTCTCTCAAGACCTACACCGATGAAGAGAAGAAGCAGCACCGCAAGGACGCAGACGAGTATTTCGGGCATACCTACAAGTGGTCGGAGACTGGATACATCCTGACGAACGGTAAGAAACTTGACTTCTCCGGCAGGCACGAAGGCGGCCCCGGCGGATATCGCACGGTCGACCACCGAGATATCCGCGACGCGCTGGGCGATGACTACGGCGGCAGCGATTACAGCGGCAGCATGGTTCAGTTTATGAGCGAGGGCAATATCCGTATTTCGCCGGAAAGCGGCGGTATCAACCTCTCTGTTATGCCGACAAAGAACCAGCTTGATTCTCTTTCTGATTTTATCAGCCACAATCGCGGTGAGGTCATTCTTGACCTTGATACGCCTGACGGGCAGACGGTATCGAGCACGGAATACCCGCGTGGCACGCATGCAAACAAGGTTCTCGCGGACATCAAAGCCTATTTTGAGGACGGAACAACGCCGCAGGTATCGAGCCTTGCGCAATTCCTATCCCTCAAGGGCACGGAGAACGCGCAGGAGATCGCGGCGCTCAAGCGCGAGAATGAGACCTTGCGCGAGCGCGTGGACTACTGGAAGGGGCAGACGCGCCGCAGCGACGGCGTTCGCACTGACAGCAAGAGCGTGGAAAAGGCGGCGAAGGAGCTGACGCGCCGCTACGGGGCGGAGATCGAGGGCAGCGAGATCGAGGGCGACCTTGCAAGCCTGTATGACTACATCGCACGCGGCGGTGACGAGACCGGCGAGCTGACCTACACCGAGGCGAGAAGCCGCGCGGACGCCATCGCCCAGCGCATCGCAGAGAGCGCCATCGCAAAGGATGACGAGGTATACCGCGAGTATAGCGAGCTACGCAAGTACCTGAAAGATACGAAGATCACGCTCTCCACCGAGGATGCGGCTGTCATCACGGACTACGCCGACTTCCGACGCAGCCTCTCCGGCAAGGTGAATCTCGGCAAGGGCGAGCATACGAACGTAGATCAGGTCTATTCCGAGCTGGCGGAAAACTACCCTGAGTTTTTCAGTGAGACGCGCGAGAACAACGTGAGCGACCAGATCGCGCGCATTGCGGACGTGGCAAACGAGCTGTACAACGTGAGCGAGTATAACCCGTTTGAGGGCTATATGGGTCAGGCAGTCAGCGCCATTTCGAATGACATTATAGATCGATTCTTTGACCTGCCGCAGGCAAAGAAAACCTTTGCCGACGTGCAGGCAGAAAAGCTGGACGCGGCGAAAGCGGCAGGGCGCAAGGCCGCGGCGGACGCGAAACTCGCAGGCCAGATGGCCCAGGGACGCACGGACGCCGTAAAGTTGCGCCACACGCAGGAAGCCTTGCAGAAAGCTCGCACACAGCAGGCGGAAAAGCTGGATGCGCTGAAAGGTCGTTACCGTGAGAAGGACGCAACGCGCCGCGAGGGGCAGAAGCGCCGCGAGTTGCGCGCGAAGATCACGCGGCACGCAAAAGACCTGTCGAAGAAGCTGCTGCGCCCGACGGACACGAAGCACACCCCCGAGAATATGTGCTCGGCGGTGGCGACAGTGCTGAACAGCATCAATCAGGAAAGCGCCTACACCGTGGACGAAAGCGGCAAGCATGTCTATGACGGCAGCGGCACGCCGACGCAGCGCACGCAGGCATTCGAAGCACTCCGAGATCAGTATCAAGATATTCTTTCAGGGCGAGAGAAAGACGGCGACGACCTGGTCATTGACCCGTCGCTGCTGGGCACGGACGGCAAGGACGGCCTGCTTGGACAGGTTATCGGCATGAAGGACAAGCGGCTCTCTGAGCTGACGCGCGAAGAGCTTGGGACGATGTGGAAGACCATTCGCGCGGTGGAGAAATCCGTCTCGACGGCGGGCAAGGTGCTCTCCAAGAGCAAATTCGAGACCACAAAGCAGATGGCGGATGCCTTCAAGACCGACGTGAGCACGCGGCGGAAGAAGCTCGGCGGCAATACGACAATCAGCTTAGAAACGCCGTACACGTTCTTCGCGCACTACGGCGAGACGGGCAAGAGCATCTACCGGATGTTGCGCAATGCACAGGATTCTCAGGAGATCATGGCGCGTGACATTGCCGAGAAGACAAGGAAGGTGCTTGGCGACGAGCTGGGCGAGGCGGGCTTCAAGGATATTGCTGGAAAGGCTATCCACGGCGACCTGAAAGGCGCGCTACGCGACGCGCGCGGCAGTGCCATCGGCAAGTGGGAGGCGGAGACGCACGACATCACCGTCGCCAACGGCGGCAAGCTGACACTGACGACGCCGCAGATCATGGAACTGTACCTTCTGAGCAAGCGCAAGCAGGCGCTTGGGCATCTGCTCGGCGGCGGCGTCATCCAGCCGGAGATCAAGAGCGCGGAGACCGGCAGGACGAAAGTGCCACGCGGCACGCAGCAGGTCTTTTTGACTGATGGCGATATCGAGCGCATCACGGGCAAGTTGACGGACGAGCAGAAGCGCGTGGCGGACGGCTTGCAGGAATTGACGGTGACTACGCTTGCCAAGTACGGCAACGACGCGAGCATGCAGGCCTACGGCTACCGCAAATTCACCGAGAAAAACTACTGGCCCATCAAGTCAGCAAAGGAAGCACTGCACAGCAACCTCGAGAAGGACAGCGGCAATGTGCGCTCCATCAAGAATATCGGCATGGCGCAGCAGGTGACGCCGAACGCGAACAACGCCGTGGAGCTGCGCAGCGTGTTTGATACGTTCGCCGACCATGCATCCGACATGATCGACTACGCAGCATGGCTCGCACCGATGGAGGATGCAAACCGTTTCTTCAACTTCCAGTACCGCAATGACGCGGGCAATAAGACCGGCGTGAGCGTCAAGGGCCTGCTCGACGAAAAGGGCGGCAATGGCGCGCAGCAGTACTGGCAAAAACTGATGGGCGACATTCAGAACGGCATCGGCACGAAAGACTTTGAGCCGATCCGCGATAAAATAATGGTAAAAGCTACCGGCAACTTCAAGGGCGCGTCTGTCGGCGCGAACATCCGCGTCGTTATCCAGCAGCCGACGGCCTTCTTCCGCGCGGCGGCGGTTCTCGATCCGAAGGACATGGCAAAGGGCATGACCGGCGGCGTGACGAAGGGAAGCGGCTGGGAGAAAGCGATGCAGTATTCCCCCACTGCCATGCGCAAGGATGTCGGCAGTTTCGATATTTCGTCGCCGTACACGCTGAAAGACCGCTTCTACGGTAAAGAGGGCGTGACGAACAAGCTGAACGACCTCGCGGGCGCTGCTGCGGGCAAGGCGGACGCCGCGACGTGGGGGAAGCTGTGGAACGCCTGCGAGTGGCAGGTAAAGCGCGAAAAGCCAGACGTCCGCGCGGGCAGCAATGAATTCTATCATGCAGTCAACGAGGCATTCACCGACATGATCGACCAGACGCAGGTCGTCGACGGCATCTTGCAGCGCAGCAACATCATGCGAGGAAAGGGGGACCTTTCGCAGCAGGCGACGGCCTTTATGGGTGAGCCGATTATGAGCCTGAACGTGCTGCTACGCAGCTATGACAACTTCCGCTATGAGGAGAACCCGGCGAAGCGCAGCAAGGCTTTGAAAACGCTTGGGCGTGCGGCGACGGCACTCGTTGTCACGGACGTTGTGAATGCGCTGGCGCAGAGCATTGTCGACGGTCTGCGCGACGATGACCGCGACAAGGACTATTGGGAGAAGTTCTTTTCGGCTTTTACGGGCGTGGAGGGAGATGAGAAGAACGCGCTTGAGTTGATCGGCAACGTTGTGCTGAACGGCAACGTCGGTAGCAACCTGAATCTTTTGACGAAAATTCCAGTTGTCAAAGATACGCTGTCGCTATTCCAGGGCTATGACGTGTCTCGACCTGATATGGAGAGCATCGCAGGGCTCGTCAGCGCGGCCAGCATCTTCATCAAAAGCATTGGAGGAAACGGAGTGCAGACCCGCAAGGAAGCAATGCTCACGCTGCTTGCTCAAGCGAGTAAGATTTTCAGCCTGCCGGTCTCCAACATCAAGCGCGACCTTATGGCGACGCTGCGCACCATCGCGCAGGCGAGCGGCAGCCTCGGCTTCCAGTATGAGGTAGAGAAGTTCAGCTACAACCTTGCCAACAGCGGCAACAAGAGCCGGTTTATCGGCATTCTCTACGATGCGCTGGAACAGGGCGATTACGCGACCTATGAGCACGTGCGCCGCGACCTGATGGAGCAGATGGGGCTTGACGGCGAGAGCATCCAAAGCAGCCTCAAGACCCGCTACAACAAGAAGGCCGAGAGCGAGGCCAACTACTCGCTCCCGCAGAAGTCGCTTGACCTGCTGGGCATTCGCGGGAAGTACGCCTATGGCAGCGGCGAGGACGAGGAGAAATTCAGCGCGGCGGACCTCAATGCGAGCTCATACAGCAAGTACGAGACGCAGAAGGGCGAGGCCTACCGCACGCAGGCTGATAAGGCAACGAGCAGCGGCGCTTTCTCCCGCCTCTCTGACGAGGGCAAAGACAAGGCGCTCGGCTACGTCGAGAGCTACGCCGAGGCGGTGGCGCTGAAAGAAAACTCCGGCGGGCAGTACGAGATCACGACCAAATGGATCCAGAATGCGCAGGAGGCGCAAAAGCAGTACCGCATCGCCCCCGGCGTGTTCGCGGCCTGCAAGGCGGCGGCGAGCGAGTGCGAAATGCTGAAAGACAGGAACGGAGACAGCATCGACTATAGCAAGGGCTTGCAGATCATGGAAATGCTGTTCCGCTCGGGGCTTAACGAGCAGCAGCGCACGGCGATGTACGAATATCTGGACGTGCCGAAGAAGATTCGCCATTGGAACCGCGCGCGGGTGGACGAGCAGCTTGCAATCGCACGGAGGAAAGCGACGTAAAGAAAAAGAACCTGTCGGCGGGCCGGCAGGTTCTTTCGCCCCGTGGTGAATTTGCGGAGGCGGCATGATAGGCTCAATGGAGAGCACCATAAAAATAAGGGGGCGTGAAAAATGGATAATGCAAAGCACTACGATGACGCGGCGATCGCGCTGATTGAAAGCAGGTGCAAGAGCAATACGCATCGAATCAATGAGTTGCAGGAGCACCAGACGGCGCTTGACAGGCTGGCAACGTCGGTCGAAGTGCTGGCGACCAAGCAGGAGACCGTTGAGGGCGACGTCAAGGAGATCAAAGAGGACGTGAAAGCCATCACGGGCAAGGCGGGGAAACGTTGGGACAGTCTGGTCGACAAGGCCCTCGCGGCGCTGGCGGGCGCGTTTATCGCGTGGCTGCTGTCGGGTGTAGCCTTATGAAGAAGTGGAGAAAGCGGGATAAGTACGTCATCGCGGCAGTGCTCAACCTCTGCTGGTACTGCATTGCGGTGCTCGTATTGACCGCGCATGACAAGGTAGTGCCGGACAGCCTGACCGTCGCGTGGTTCGCCGCGTGGACGGCAGAACTCGGCCTGCTGGCTGGAATCAAAATCAAGGGAAAGGACGAATAACATGAACGAATTACTGAACAAGAGAATCGCAAACCTTCTCAGCGTGAAGAGCCTTGTGACGATTGCGCTGACGGCGACCTTCTGCGCGCTGACAGTACAGTCGAAGGTGACGCAGGAATTCAACACCGTGTACCTCATGGTCATCGCCTTCTACTTTGGCACGCAGAACGCGGCGGGCAGCGCGAAGGGAGAGTAAAAGCATGGCGAGAGCAGAAGACATCCTTGCCATCGCGCGCAAGGAGATCGGCATGGTGGAGCAGCCGGGCAACCGCCAGAAGTACGGCAAAGCCTACGGCATGGACGGCGTGTACTGGTGTATGCAGTTCGTGTGGTGGTGCTTCCAGCAGGTGGACAAGACGCTCTTCTATGGCGGCGGGAAGACCGCGAGTTGCGGCGAGCTGATGAACTACGCCAAAGCCCACGGCCAATGGGTCACATCCGGCTATCAGCCGGGCGACGTGCTCATCTATGACTTTCCCAACACGAAGGTCAAGACCGATCATACGGGCATCTGCGAGAGCGTGAGCGGGCAGTACGTCACCGCCATCGAGGGCAATACATCCAACGGCAACACCGGCAGTCAGGCCAACGGCGACGGGGTGTACCGTCGCAAGCGCAAACTGTCGCTTGTGCTGGGCGCATACCGCCCAAAGTATGAGGCGAGTTACCGCGAGGTGCTTAAAAAGCGCTCCGGTCTAGCGGATGCGACGATGGACTATCTCGCCGCCTACAAGTACGGCGCGGACCTGATCCGAAAGCTCGCGACGATGAAGTAACCCGGATTTGGAGCGGTCGAAAAAGTAAGGAAGGAGCGGGCGGCGAAAGCCACGCGAAAGCGCTCTGCAACGTCCCAGAAAGGGACATGGACAGTCAGCACAAGCAGATCCGCGCGGAATTATCCGCGATGGCTCCGAAGCGAGCCGTGGCATACGTTTTATCCTTCGAGCTGCCGCCGTCGGAGGCGGCGTGCGTCATTGAATGCGACGTGCGGCAGAAAAGCTGCGTGCAGGTGGCAATGGAGCGAAGCCTGTCTGTTGATGCAGTGAAAAAATACCGGCGGCGCGCATACCAGAAAATTGCATCAGAAGTCTATGAAAAAAGAAACGGCCCCACCGAATAAACGGTGAGGTCATTTCTTTTGTGTAAAAACAGGCCGGGAATGATCTGCAAAATTAAAATATCATGTTTCATGTGAAAAGGCAAGGGGAATCGTTCGACGGGTTTCGACGCACTTTTCATACACTTTACGGACGCTTTTGAGCGCCCGTTTTTTTGTACGATGAAAGCGACAAAAGGAGGTGCGCGCATGGGATATTTCGGCAACCCTTATCAGATGGGGTATAACCCCTATTCAGGATATGCTCCTGCAAGCCCACAGAACGGCGCAGGAGCGATGCAAGGCTTTGCGGGTCAAATTACCCGCGTGAACGGAGAAAACGGCGTGGACGCGCTCAGGATGGCACCGCGCAGTGAACTGATCGCGATGGATATCTCGCGGTCGGATGTGCTGATTGGCTGGTACGTCAAAACGGACGACGCGGGGTACAAGTCGAAAACGCCGTATCTGATGACGCCTTACGAGCCAAAGCCCACGCAGAGCACAGCAAGCCTCACGAGCATCGAAGAGCGCCTGACCAGATTGGAGGGAATCGTCAATGAACAATCCGTTGCTGGAAAGCCTGATGGGAAGCCAAAGGGCGGCAAGGCCGAATAATCCTCTTGCGATGTTGGGAGAATTTCGCAAGTTCGCAAGAGGCATGACGCCTCAGAAAGCGCAGCAGGAGATCGAGCGCCTTTTGCAGTCTGGGCAAATGTCTCAGGAGCAGTTTCAGCAGCTTCAAGAGCAAGCGAAAGAATTCATGCAATTTCTGAAATAAGCCGGTGCGCAACGGTTTATTTATAAAATCTTTCAGGAAGGAGTTTTGACACATGGATAGTGGTATGTCTCTCAGCGATATCGCCGCGGTCACCCGCGGTGCGAACGATGAGAACGGCTGGGGTTCCGGTTGGTTCCTCATTGTCGTGCTCTTCCTCTTCATGTTCGGCTTTGGCGGCAACGGCTGGAACCGCCAGGGCGAGTTTGGACAGTACGCCACGGCTGCGTCGCAACAGGAGATCCTTTTCGGCCAGCAGTTTGGCCAGCTGAACGACCGCCTGACTAACATCGGCAACGGCATCTGCAATCTCGGCTACGAGATGCAGGGCGGCATCGGTCAGCTGGGCAAGGAGGTCGCGCTCGCGCAGAACGGCACGAACATGGCCATCATGCAGACCGGCAACGACATCCAGCGCCAGATGGCAGACTGCTGCTGCACCACGCAGCGCGGTCTTGACGCCATCAACGCCAACATCGACGCTAAATTCGCAGCGCTCGAAAAGAGCCAGCTCGAAGGCCGCATCGCACAGCTTGAGCAGGCCAACAACCAGCTCTATCTGCGCGAGCAGATGTGCGGTGTCGTGCGCTATCCCAGCGGCTACACCTACAGCGCGGGCAACTCCCCGTTCTGTGGCTGCGGCTGCGGAAACGGCAACATTTGACGCCCTATTCGGCGAGGCAAGCGGGGCGGCAACAGCTGCTCCGCTTTTTAATTTTTTAGGAGGGTAAAAATATGAGTAAGTCTGCAATTTACACGACCAACGTCAGCAATCCCACCGTTGCGGTCGGCGGCATCGTGCCGGTCGGCTCGACGACGCGCCGCTATGGCTGCAACATCCGTCAGGACGGCAACGCGATTACACTGTGCGGGCAGGGCTATTACCTTGTCAATGTCAGCGCGACAGTTGCACCCACGGCTGCCGGTACGGTCAGCCTGACCGCACAGAAGGACGGCGTCGCCATCATCGGCGCTACGGCAGCTCAGACGGTCGCAGCAAACGGCGTGGCAAACCTCACTATTACGGCTATTATTCGTAACGCCTGCGGCTGTGACGGCTCTCTTCTGTCGCTGGTACTCGACGGCGTGGCATCGGTCGTCAACAACCTTGCGGTCACGGTCGAAAAACTATGAACGACGATTCGGATGCTCTGCTGCTCGGGATAATTTTGCTGCTATTTGCTGCAGAAAGCGAGGAAGAAAATGAAGCTCATTGAAAAACTGTCGGCGATGGTCGACGAGGAAATTGAGGACGCGATGAAGTACGCGAAATGCGCCCTCGAGTACAAGGATGAATGTCCTGCTCTTGCGAAGACGTTTTACGAGCTTTCCGGCGAAGAGATGCATCACATGACGATGCTCCACGCCGAGGTTGCTGGCGTCATCCAGAAGTACCGGCAGGAGCACGGCGAGCCGCCCGAGGGCATGAAGTGTCTCTATGACTATCTGCACAGGAAGCAGATCGAGAGAGCTGCCGAGGTCAGACGCCTGCAGGACATGTTCCGGGAGTAGACCTGTTAGGGATTTGTTAGCAACCGCGAAGGAATGAAGCGGAATATTGAAGCATTTAATCCTGTATTGTTACATTCGTTCTGCTTTATTGCGTGTTATTGCAACATAATTCCGCAAAGCGCGCGTTCGTGGCTATTTCACACGCAGGAGGTCACTGGTTCGAGTCCAGCAGTCTCCACCAAAAAAGCCTTGAAACTCAACGGTTTCAAGGCTTTTTCTTTTTGCCTGATTCCGGTTTTGTTAGTAACGTGCCTGTAACAGCCGCTACGATCGTATCGGGGTCAATATGGGTGTAAATGTTTGCAGTAGTAGAATAATCTGCATGTCCGAGAACTTTTTGAAGGATTTCTGGCGGAAGACCTTCCTTTACCGCGCGCGTGGCGTAAGTGTGGCGCGTGGCATGAGGGGTCTTTTTTTCTATCCCGAGGCGGGACAGCAAGGGGTAATAATCGCGCTTTCGGTAATTTTCGGGGGAATGCTGGCCCTCATAGCCGGAGAGCAACAGTGGCCCAGTCGCTTTGGATGCGAAATACGCAAAGTAAGGCTTGCCCTCGCCCCGAATCGGAATTACACGGTTACGCCCGGCTTCCGTTTTCTCACCGCCAATCACGTAGGTCTCGTGATAAGATGCGACGGGCAGGGAAAATAGCTCACCGATGCGCATGCCGGTCGATAGAAGCATGAGCACGATCTTCGCTGCGTCGCTGCCGTTGGATTCCAGCTTTTCAATATCTCCATCAGTGAAAATCTCCTTTTCCTTTTTCACGTTTTCGGGAAGTTTGATGTAATGCGCAAAATTTGTCACGCAAATCTCTTCCCGCATGGCCCAGTTTGACATTTGCGTCGCGAGCTGCTTGTATTTCGAAACGGTGGAGTGGGACTTGCTCATATGCTGGTCAATGACCGCTTGGAAATCTGCTGCGCGCAGATCACGAAATTTTTTGTTATGCAGCGGTGCAAAGACATCAAATGCGCGGTCATAAGATTCTACCCCGCTTGAGCCGATCTCGCGGTAGTGCTCCGCTTTCCACGCATCGAACACCTCGGCAAAGGTCATATTGTATCGCTCGTCCAGCGGTTTGCCGGAGAGCCGTTCCAGCGCTTCCAGCGCGTCAGACTTCTTCGGGTAGTATCCGATGATGACCCGATTCTTTGCGGCGACCCACGGGCGCGTTCTTCGTCCTTGCAGCTTATATACCGTGCCGGTTCCGTTGGCGCGCTTGAGCGCCTTGCGCTTTTCCGGCACTTGCTTTTTGCCGCACATAGGACAAAACAGCGCGCCTTCCGGCAACGCTGCTTTACATTTGATGCAATTCGCCATGTCAGCCCCTCCAAAATCCATAATCTATACAATGAAAATCAATGTACACACACCACACAGCGAGAAAAACGATGATGAGGAACATTATAGCAACCACGCCGTTACGGATACGGACGCCGCGCCGCATGATCTCGATCGTGTCCGCTTTTGCATCCACGTGGCGTTCAAGCTCATCGTTGCGTGCTTGCAAGGTTTCCTCGGTCGGCGTCAAGTGTTCGGAAATTCCGAATATTTCGTCAAGGGATATACCGAGCACCTTGCAGATCGGCGCGACGGTGTAAATGGACGGGGCTTTCGACATTTTGGAAAAGAAATTCTGGACGGTGGACAGCGGCACGCCGGAAGCGTCGGAAATATCGTGGTAGGTCAGTTTCAGTTCTTCTTTACGGATTCTACACAGCTCTTGAATGTTCATTTACATCACCTTAACTTTTCCGGTTTTCGTACTTTTGGGGTGCCAAAAGTGGGCCTGTCGAACGCGGTCGAATGCCGTCGTGTTGCAAAGTCTTGGTATTGAAGTGGTAAGGTAAAGCGCGATATGGTCAAAACAAGCAGCGGCGACCGCTCCCCGCTGCTGCCGAAAAGCCCTCGCCGGTGTTGCAGAGGCGGCGAGGGCTTTTTCAAAACTAACTATGGCGCGGATTGCTTCGGCGTTTTGTCAATCTTGCTTACGCTAATCCCAGAATGGCATACCGGGCATCCGCTATATCCAAGCCACTTGCAAAACTCTGTGTTGTGCGATTGATATGTATCTGCTGCTTCGACTACGGGACAATCGTATCTGTGAAAATAGGTTGATCCGGTTACGATATATCCCGTCGAGTAGTAAGTATTAAAGTGATACGATTGCAAATCAGAGAGTTCCGATTTCACACTGGAATTTGCGCTTTTTAGACTGGCTATCGATTGGTCTTTCTCTTTGATTTCGGATGCCAGAGCCTTTTTATCGGAACTCCATCCCGCTGCTTGCCAGACATTCCCAGCGAGGCTCAGCGCAAGAGCGACAACAAGGCCAATCACCAACGCTCGCGGCGCGGCCTTTTTAACCGGCTTTTCAGGGATGACGGCAGGCAGCTCCGGCTCGGATGGGACGGGATCAGGCGAAGCCGGAGCTGCTTGCGCAGGGGTTGCTGGTTGAACCGGCGGATAGTTGTACTTTTCAAAATAGCTTCGATTCCACCAATAGAAAATGCTGCCCCAAAGAATCGCGGGGGAAAAACTGATGTCGTACCCATTAGAAAAATCATAGATGGAAAATGCAAATGCCAAAATAGCTGTGTACCCAATGTGCAGCCATTTTAGAGCCTTTGATGAAATGGGGCCTTTTCGCAACCGCAAGAGAAGAGGCCCTGCGCCATATATGGAAGCAGTCAACGCGAGAGAACCCAATGCAGATGCCACATTAAACTGCATAACATCACTTCCTTATTTTACGCGGAAAACCGAAAGAATCAGGTCTACGATCTTCTTTATTACGCGGCGCTGGTATCGCGCGCGCTTTTCAAAATATTCCGGGTCGTTATACATTCCCATGAAAGCACGCCCTCGTGGTGAAAATGGTTGGTTTATGAGAGATAATAGGTGGAATAACTTGAACGGAGGATACATAGATGAAAGACATCGACAGCGAAATCTTACAGGCGTTTCGCGATCTCAGCGATGAACAAAAACGGATCATTCTTGATTCTTTAGCGCCTGCAACTGTGCCAGCAGCATCTTCTTTTGATCGTCCGTAAGCGCGCGGACATATTCCATCAGCTGAGATTCCATCGGGGAAAGGCCGTCGCCCTTCGGGGCTGCGGCTTCTTTTTCTGCGCAGTCGTCCCCTATTAGATCGGCAACAGTCACGTGGAAATAGTTTGCCAATTTTTCCCGAGTAGTATCATTTGGCATTTTCCCCTTTTTCCATCCGGTCGCAGCAGCATTTGAAAGGCCGATTGCTTTGGCTACACCTGATGGGTTCAGACCGTTTTTAGTGCAGAGGGATACGAAATTTTTGTAAAAAGCAGTTAATTCCATAGGACGTTTTTGAACAGATCGACGAAGATAGAAAAGTTAGCAATTTTGCCTTGACTTCTAACTATTCTAACCGTATAATTTGGACGTGGAGTTGAAAAAGGGAACATAAAACCAGACCCCGACGATTTATTCGTCCGTGTCAAGCTCTTATGTGGTTCGGCTATCTGCATAATAGCACGGTTAGTTAACTTATGCAACCCCAAATTTGACTGCGGCAGGGAAAGAAAACCGCCCCGATGCGTGAGCATCAAGGCGGCTGCGGGGCGAAAATGTGCGAGTAGCTTCATCTTTTCTCCTGTTAGCTGACCTACTTTCGCCGGTTAGCTAAGGCGATGGCGGCAAGAGAACGAACGTCCTTGTCCTCGTGATGCATCAACTTGCCAGCAAGCGACGCGAGCTCGGACGAAGTATGTGCTGCGTTTCTCATGCGATCACCCCCTTTTATGGAGATAACCCCGCGAAAGCAGTATAGCAAACTTCCCTGCCACAGTCAACAAAATTAACAGAATGAAAAGGGAGGAATGGCTTTGCTTGAAGCATGGACTGGCCGTGCAGTCGGAAAGATGCACACCAACCGCATTTCGTTTGAAGAAGTCGCGGCTGAGATGGGTGTGACAAGAGCCTATATCAGCATGATCTTGAACGGAAGGCGCAAGCCGCCCGATGCGCGAAAGCGAGTGGAGGGCGCAATCGACGCGATCATTAAACGACGCGCCGAGGATAAGGAGGACACATGAACGAGCTAATCAAGATCACTTACAACAATGACCGCCCTGCGGTCTCTGCGCGAGACCTGCACGATTTTCTCGAAGTGAAGACGGCTTATAAAGACTGGTTCCCGAGAATGTGCGAGTATGGGTTCACCGAGGGCGAAGACTTCTGCTCATTTTTGAGCGAAAGTACCGGAGGCCGCCCCGCGCAGGACGCAGTGCTCACCATCGACATGGCGAAAGAGCTTTGCATGATCCAGCGCAATGAAAAGGGCAAGCAGGCCCGCCAGTATTTTCTTCAAATTGAAAAGAACTGGAACAGCCCGGAGAAAGTCATGGCCCGCGCGCTGCAAATCGCAGGGGACAAGCTCAAGCGGCTTGAAAACAAGGTCGAGGCCGACGTGCCAAAGGTGCTTTTTGCCGATGCGGTCAGCGCAAGCAAGACTTCGATCCTCGTCGGCGAGCTGGCGAAGCTGCTGAAACAAAACGGCGTTGACATCGGGCAGCACCGGCTGTTCCGCTGGATGCGCGAAAACGGCTATCTGATTCGTCGAAACAGCACGGACTTCAATATGCCAACGCAAAAATCAATGGACTTGGGGCTTTTCACCGTTAAGGAAACGGCGATCACACATTCTGACGGCACGGTGACGGTGAGCAAGACCACGAAAGTCACCGGCAAAGGCCAGCAGTATTTCATTCAGAAGTTTCTTGGAGAGGAAGGAGCACGCAAATGAAGACGATACAGACGATGGACTTGAACGAGTGCGCGGCGTATCTGAGAGAACACGGGCTGAGCATTTCGAACGAATCTCTGGCAGCCGGACTTGAGCAGCGCGTTTACCCATTCGGCGTGTGCATCCGCGGCGGCAAGCGCAGGATCTTCCAAATCTATACTCGCCTCGTGAACGAGTGGATCTCGGAACGCGAGGTGGAGGCATGATCGACACGTTGTTTTTCGGCGGTATCGCCGCTGCGGTGATCGCGCTCAACGGCTGCGACTTTACGACGGGCCTTGCCGTCATCGGCGCGTGCGCAGTGGGCAAGGGGCTGTATGATCTGCTGCCGTTTATCGACAGGGGGTGCAGACGGTGAGACGGCACGACAAGCGCACGAGAGAGCAGCGCAAGGCCGATGAATCGGCGCTGTTTGCGGCGGCGTGTCTGGGGGCGACGATTGTCTTGATCGCGATCTCAATCCTCGCCACCAGCGCGCAGGCGGTCGATGCGGAACCGGAAGAAGCCATCAGCGCAGAAGAGTATGACCCCGCGTGGGATATTCCCGCGACCGAAAGCGCAGTGTGCAACGACGTGTTTCTCGGCGAGTTTACGCTCACGGCTTATTGCCCCGGTCGCTGCTGCTGCGGCAAGTGGGCAAGCGGCTACACCGCGACCGGCGCGCTGGCGACCGAGGGACGCTCGATCGCAGTTGACCCGAAGGTGATCCCCTACGGGACGCACGTTCTGCTGATCTGGCCGGACGGCACGCAGCGCAGTTATGTTGCGGAGGACTGCGGCAGCGGCGTAAACGGCAACCACATCGACGTGTTTTTCAACGACCATCAGGCGGCGCGCGTCTTCGGCGTGCAGAGCGCGATGGTGTATTTGGAGGCGGAGGAATGATCTATCGCTGCATGTGCTGTCACCTCATTTTTGACGAGCCGGACGTTATGCGGCGGCGCGAAAATCTTGACGGAGAGCACGGCTATGTCCTCGTGACGGAAAAGTTCTGCCCGGACTGCGGTGCAGAGGAAGCCTATTTCGAAAACTACAGAGGAGACGAAGATGAAGATGCAGAAAATATCGACGCGCGGCATGAGCCGCGAAGAATGGCTTGAAGAGCGGCGAAAGAGCCTCGGCGGCAGCGACATGGGCGCTGTGCTGGGCCTGAATAAATACCGCTCGCCCTATACGGTGTGGGCGGAGAAGACCGGCAGGATCGGCGAAGAGCCTGAGAATGAGGCGATGCGAATCGGGAGAGACCTCGAGGGCTACGTCGCAACTCGATTCGAGATAAAAACAGGGTTGCGTGTCCGCAAGGTGAACTACATCCTGCGTAACAATGAGGCTCCGTGCCTACATGCGAACATTGACCGTATGGTGTTACCGGCTGGTTGGCACGCGGGCCTTGAATGCAAGACCGCGAATGCGCTGAACATGAAGCGCTATGCAGTTGGCGAATTCCCCGAGAGCTATTACGCGCAGTGCGTGACATATCTCGCCGTGACGGGCTGGGAGCGCTGGTTCTTGGCGGCGCTGGTGCTGGGCAAGGGCTTTTATTGCTACCAGATCACGACCGTCCCCGATGACTATGTTCCCGGATGGTGCGAGAGCAGCGTGTATGTCAGCCCGGACGAGATCGAGGCGCTGAAACGCTGTGCCGCGGACTTCTGGCACGACTACGTGGAGGCTGACAGCCCGCCGCCGATGGACGGTATGGAGAGCACGACGGAGACGATCACGAGCATCTACGAGGGAGGCGGCGGTGAAGTCGAGCTGTTCGGTCTCGAGAGGCTTGTCGAGCAGTACCAATATCTGATGAGCCGCAAGAATGCCATCGAGAAGAGCGCGGACACCATCAAGCAGCAGCTCATGAACGACCTTGGTGACAATGAGCGCGGATACTGCGGGCGATTCACGGTCGACTGGAAGGGGCAGAGCCGCCAGACGTTCGACGCGAGGGCGTTTGCGAAGGATCACCCCGAAATGGACTTGAGCGGCTACTACAAAACGACAAATTTCCGCAAATTTGCGGTGAAGGAGGACAAAGAAAGATGAAGGAAGGATTGATTCAGAACGCGCAGGGCGCACAGGCTGTCAAGGCAGGAAAGCCGACGATGCAGCAGTACATCAAGCAGATGGAGGGTGAGATCGCCAAGGCGCTACCGAGCGTCATCACGCCGGAACGCTTCACGCGCATCACGCTTTCTGCTCTGAGCGCAAACAAGCAGCTCGCGCAGACGACGCCGCAGAGCTTCCTCGGCGCGATGATGACGGCAGCACAGCTCGGCATGGAGCCGAACACGCCGCTTGGGCAGGCGTACCTGATCCCGTACCGCAACCACGGCCAGCTGGAATGCCAATTCCAACTGGGATATAAGGGGCTTATTGACCTTGCGTACCGCAGCGGTGAGGTCAGCATCATTCAAGCGCAGGTCGTTTACGAAAACGACGAGTTTGAATATTCCTTCGGCCTTGAGCCGAAGCTCAACCACAAGCCCGCCTGCGGCGAGCGCGGCGAGCCGAAGTTCATCTACGCGATGTTCCGCACAAAGGACGGCGGCTTCGGCTACGACGTGATGAGCGTTGAGGACGTTCGCAACCACGCGAAGCGCTTTTCCAAGGCCTACAGCAACGGACCGTGGCAAACGAATTTCGAGGAGATGGCGAAGAAGACTGTGCTCAAGCGCGTGCTCAAGTATGCGCCGCTCAAGAGTGACTTTGTTCGCGCGGTGGCGCAGGACGAGACCATCAAAACGAAAATCAGCGAGGACATGTATTCCGTAAGCGATGACACGGTCATCGAGGCGGAGAACTACACCGTGGATGAGACGACCGGCGAGGTCATCGAAAGCGATGGTGACGCACAGTGAGCATGAATCGCGTGTGCCTGATGGGACGCATCGGGCGTGACTTGGAGCTGAAAAAGACGAACAGCGGCGTATCCGTTGTGTCGTTCCCTCTTGCCGTTGATCGCAACGGCAAAGAGGGCGGCACAGACTGGATCGACGTTGTCGCATGGCGCGGCACGGCGGAGGTGCTCTGCAACTACGCCGATAAGGGTCGCATGATCGGCGTCGAGGGGCGCTTGCAGATGCGCGACTGGACGGACAAGAACGGCAACAAGCGCAGGAGCTGCGAGGTGCAGGCTGACAGCGTGTATTTCGCAGACAACAGGCGCGCGGAGGATAACAACACCGCCGCACCGCAATACGCCACAGAGAGCGCCGCAGGCGGCTTTGCAGAGGTCAGCGAGGACGAATCCGAGCTACCGTTTTAAGGCGGTGACGGTATGGGAGCTGCATCTGCAAGGTGCTATGTAAAGGCATATTACGACTGGATCGAGCAAACAGCAGCACTGGAAGATGACGAAAAAGGCCGTCTGTTTGTTGCGATTTTAGAATATGCCAGGTCGGGTGAAATTCCAGACAACCTCGGGAGAGAATCCCTTTTATTTCCGGTATTTAAGTCGGTCGTTGACCGTGACGCTCAAAAATCTGATGCGCTGGCTCAGAATGGAGCGGCTGGCGGCAGAGCACCAAAAGCAAATGCAAGCAAATGTAAGCAAACGCAAGCAAATGCAAGCAAATGTAAGCCTACTAATAACATAAGACATAAGACAGAAGACGAAGAACATAAGACAGAAAACGATATACCCTCTAAATCCCCCTCTACGAGGGACGCATTCGAGCGTTTTTGGTCAGTTTACCCGCGAAAAATCGGGAAACAGTCTGCTAAGAGAGCTTTCGAGCGGGTCAAAGTCCCACTCGAAACACTTGTGACCGCAGTGGAGCGGCAGAAGTGCAGCGACCAATGGACGCAGAACAACGGGCAGTTTATTCCACACCCCGCTACATGGCTGAATCAAGGCCGGTGGGACGATGAGCTACCCGAGAGCGGCAGAGGGTATCACTACGACTACGGCAACACGGAGGGGAGCCTATGAACGTTGACGCATTGATCGACAGCATCGCGAAAAAGGCCGAGCCTGTGCGTGATCTGGTCGACTACGAGAAAGACGGGCTGCTGTACTGCGGCCATTGCAACACGCCGAAGCAGTGCCGGATCCCCATCGGTGGGACCGTCCGCCTTGTCGGCTGTCAGTGCGCTTGCGCGGCGCGAGAGTACGAAGCGGAGAAGAAAGCACGCGCTGACCGCGAGAAGCGACTACGCATCGAAACGCTGCGTGCTGACGGAATCCGCGACAAGAGCCTGACGGCGTGCCGGTTCGACAAGGCGACGATGAGTGACGAGATCGTCAAATGCAAACGCTATGCCGACGCATGGGACGATATGCGGCGCGAGAACAATGGGCTTCTGCTGTGGGGCAACACCGGCAACGGGAAGACCTTCGCGGCGGCGTGTATCGCCAACGAGCTGATTGACCGCGGGATCCCGGCGATGATTACGAGCTTCCCGCGAATCCTCAACGCGGGATACGACAAGAAAGAAATCGTCGAGCAGGTGCACTATTACCCGCTGATGGTGATCGATGATCTCGGCGCAGAGCGCAGAAGTGAGTACGCAATGGAGACGGTTTACACGGTCATTGACGAGCGATACAAGGCCAAGAAGCCGCTGATCGTCACCACAAACCTGACGCTTGACGAGCTGTGTAGGCCGAAAGACATGACCTATCAGCGCATCTATGACCGCATCCTCGAGATGTGCACGCCGCTGGTATTCAAGGGCAATAGCATGAGACGCGACAAGGCAAATCAGCGCATGAGGCACGTCAAATCGGTGTTGGCAGGCGGTGCGCCGTGAGCGGGTATCGCGGGGGCATTTTCAAGTGCCCGTTTTACTCGCGGGACTACCGCGACTATCTCAACTGCGAGGGTGCGCAAGTCAAGTTGCCGAAAGAAGAGCTGGACGAATACACGCGGCGCTACTGCGCCAACGAAGAATGGCGGCGTTGCCCGATCGCCCGGGCGCTGACGCTGCACTACGAAAGGACGGAGAACCGATGAGCGAAAGAAACAGAGACAAGATCAAGAAACTCAAACACGAGATTGGCCGCTACGAAAAGCGCTGCGGCGACCTGATGAAGCTGAACGCGCAGCTTTCCAAGCGCGCCAGCGGCGTTGCCGAGATCAGCATTGCAACCGACGCGCTGCTTGCGCAGGTGGCGATTGCCTACGGCGAGGACGCAGTAGACCCCGATACGGGGGCGGTCATCGGCAAACGCCTGATGCTGCCGAAATTCGACGTGCGGAAGGTCTACCAGCAGTACGAAGTGCATGCCAGAAGGGATGGCGAAAACTACATCATCGGCGTCGGGTTGCGTGACGATCCTGCGGACGGCAAGCGGGAAACTGCCGGGAATGCCACTGAGAGCGCGCAGGAGCGTTTGGGATTCGAAAAACGTGAAATGACACCACCGGAGGATAAAAACGCGCAGAGCGCGTCTCAGGGCGATTTGCAGGAGGCTAACGATGGCGCTGACATCGGCTGACCTTGCGAGGCTGGGTCCTGCGGCACAGAAGCAGGTGCTTGACAAGCTGGCAGGCGCGCAGAAGCCGAAAAAAAGCAAATACGGAAACCGCAAGGTCGTGTGCGACGGAATCAAGTTTGATTCCGAGCGTGAGGCGGCGCGGTTCGGCGAGCTGAAAGTGCTGCGAGCGATGGGCAAGATTCGCGATTTGCGGTTGCAAGTCAATTTCACACTCGTTGAAGGCTACACAACCATCGAGGGTGAGAGAATCAATCCGATGGTCTACCGTGCGGATTTTGTTTACGAGCGGGCGACCGACCCGGACTGCAACGGCACTGTGCACTGGCTGCGCGAGGTCGAGGACGCAAAGGGCGCGAAAACGAAAGACTATCTGCTGAAAAAGAAACTGATGCAGGACAAGTACGGCATCATGATCCGCGAGGTGTGAGATGAGCTTTGAGCATTGCCACTTCTGCAAGCCGCCAATGCGGCACGTAGGCTGTCACGGCGATTGCCCGTACTATCAGGCGGATATCGCCAAGTACACCGAGGCGAAGGAAGAAGAAGCGCGCCAAACGCAGGAACGCGGTGCCTATTGGGGCGCGCGGCAGTTTAAGACGAGGCGCTATCAACGAACGAAATGAGGGAGCGAAAAGATGTTGACAGAAAAAGAGTTGGGCGAACGGCTCAAAAACGTTCGCGAAGTGCGCCGCATCAGTCAGTTTCGGCTTGGCGAAATGGCGGAATGCGAGGGAAGAAGATGAAGCACCTCGGCGATATTACAAAGATCAACGGCGCGGAGATCGAAGTCGTGGACGTTATCACGGGCGGCTCACCGTGCCAGGATTTGAGCATTGCAGGAAAACGCGCTGGATTGGCCGGCGCAAGAAGCGGATTGTTCATGGAACAGGTCCGCATCGTAAAGGAGATGAGAGAACGTGACAGAAAGAACGGACGGACAGGTGACATGGTCAGACCTCGGTTTATGGTCTGGGAAAA
>UMHK01059142.1_pt1 | contig 42674 bp, 40 predicted proteins | sample 1965521 | NCBI WGS metagenome assembly UMHK01 (sample SAMEA4836097, study PRJEB28245) | human gut metagenome | biome: gut microbiome; material: fecal sample | place: Denmark | collected 2008
ACTTTGAAGCACTTGAAGTAAAAGCTGAGGAAATGGCTAAGAAATATGATTGTCCCTTTGTGGATAATGAAATGCCTTACGGAAGAGTTCCGCAGGGGCATCCGGTGATCGTGGATTATTTCTATCATGAGGAAATCCGAGGGACAGAGAATACCGGAAAAAGAAATCGCTAACTTCCAGTTTGTAGAACTACACTCAAACAGCAAGGACACCCTTGCTGTTTTTTTTATTTACCCCTCTCCGTTTTCCACTGATAGTACATCTTTCCGTTGTACGGATTCTCCACGATCTCAGGGCAGACGATCGTCTTTTTGCCCTTAGAGGTGTAGCTTGTGGACTTGCCGTCAAGCAGTCCCTTGATCTGAGCATCGGAGAGAGATATCCCATACACTTTTGCGATATTCATACCGCACTTACCCTTGCAGTACCAGCCAAATTTACCCTTGACTACATCTGCACCGCATTTCGGGCATTTGCCAATAGGCTCATGACCGCCATCAGAAAGAGAAACAGACTTATCGACCGAACCGTATTTACGGCACATATCAGCGATAAACTGTTGAATGCCCGACATGAACACCGTTTCGGGCAGGCTGCCGTGTTCGATCTGCTGTAACTTTGATTCCCATTCAGCCGTCAGTTTTGCGGACTTCACCTCATCGGGAACGACCTTGACAAGTTCCTTGCCTCTGTCTGTTGCCCTGAGTTGTTTGCCGACACGCTCCACATAACCGTTTTTCACAAGTGATTCAATGGTTGCGGCTCGTGTCGCAGGAGTACCGAGTCCCTTTTTCTCCGTGTCCTCGTCATAGTCCTCGTTTCCGGCTCTCTCCATAGCAGATAACAGCGTATCTTCCGTGTAGGGCTTCGGCGGAGAAGTGAAGTGTTCGCCCTTGCTTGCCTGCACCGTAAAGGTCTGTCCCTCAGAAACCGCAGGCAGAGACTTTTCATCATTCTTTTTGTCGGTCTGCTTTGCATAAGCTTTCCAACCCATATCAAGAATGGTTCTGCCTGTTGCCGTAAACTCCGTACCGTTGCAGATACCTGTCAGTTTGACCGCTTCATACTTGTGTGCCGGAGCCGTTGCACAGATGAGTTTTGTGACGATCAGCGTGAGGATATTTTTCTCACCTGTCGGCAGTGAAGAAAGGTCAGCCGTTGAGATACCGCTTGTATGGATAATTGCGTGATGTCCCGATACCTTGCCGTTGTTGATGACCTTTTTTATATCAGGAGTATGGGAGATACTGAACCCGAAATAGCTGTCACAAAGCTTTGCAACATCAAGAGCCGTCTGTGCCATATCATCGCTGAGATACTGGCTGTCGGTACGGGGATAAGTGACGAGCTTGCCCTCATAGAGAGACTGGGTATAGTCCAGGGTCTGCTGTGCTGTGTACCCGAAACCCTTGTTTGCTTCACGCTGTAAGGTTGTCAGGTCATAGAGCTTCGGGGCTTTATCGGTCTTGACCTCACGCTTGACAGAGCTGATTGTGACCGTACTGCCGTCACAGGCAGATACAAGAGCATCGGCAGACTTCTCATCATCGATCCTTGCAGATGATAAAGTAAAAGCACCGCAGTTGAGGTCAGCCGTAAAATACTTCTGCTTTACAAAGCCGTTTACCTCCGCATCACGCTGAACGATCATTGCAAGAGTAGGAGTCTGCACCCTGCCGATATTGAGCTTACCGCCATATCGGACAGAAAACAGCCGAGAGCCATTCATACCCACAAGCCAGTCAGCTCTGGCACGGGCATAGCCTGCATTGAAAAGATTATCGTATGCGGACATTGGCTTCATAATAGAAAGTGCCTTGCGTATAGCGGATTCTTCAAGAGAAGAAACCCATAAACGCTTTACAGGCTTGCGGCACCGAGCCATGTTATACACATAACGGAAGATACATTCTCCCTCTCTGTCCGCATCGGTCGCACAGATGATCTCTGTTACCTCGTCCTTATTCATAAGGTTTTTCAGAAGATCGTACTGAGCCTTTGTGCTGTCCGTGACATGGAACAGCCAGCTGTCGGGGATCATAGGAAGCTGAGAAAAGCTCCACTTCTGTTCCCAACCGTTGCCATAGTCATTTGGGAACTTCAAGCCTACCAAATGACCGACACACCATGATACAATATAGCCGTTGCCCTCGGTGTAGCCTTTGTGTGCGGAGGAAGCTCCGACCACGGCACTGATTGCACGGCTTACACTTGGCTTTTCGCCAACGATCAAAATTGACATAAAATTTCTCCTTTCGATATATATCACCATTGACTTGCTAGGTCAAATGTAGTATAATATATTCAGTACAACATGGGAGGTGTTGAATATGCTGTATGATTATCTTCTTGAAATATTTGGAAGGAATGAACCGATATTTCTCTCGGATATTCATTATGAGGACTACTCTGATATTTGGCTCAAAAAGAAGCTTGCCAAGCTGTGTGAAAGCGGTCAGGTCATTCGCTACGAACGAGGTATCTATTATATCCCTGTTAAAACACCGTTTGGAAACAGTATTCTGAATCCCAACAGGATCATCGAACGAAAGTATTTATCCGAAAAAGGAAATCGTATCGGATTCTATACAGGCATCACGGCATTGCAGCAGGCAGGGCTTTCTACACAGATGTCAAATATTCCTGAGATACAAACGAATAACGAAAACTCAAAGCTCCGCAGAGTGAAAGTAGGAAATCAGGAAGTGATCCTGCGAAAATCAAGAGTCAAGATAGACAACGACAATATATTTGTTTTGCAGTTCCTTGAAATGATGAATAGTACCTCGTCAGGTTATTTTGACGATGAAAGAAAAGCTGTCATCAAAAGCTGGATCAGGAAATGCAATATCTCTCAGGAGCTTGTTACAAAATATGCACCATTTTTCCCTGACAAGGCTTTGAGAAATCTCATAGAAAGCGGAGTGATCTATTATGTTGCATAATGAAAAGGATGCCTTTGAGCAGCTTGTACTGCGAACCTCTGACTATCTCGGAGTCAAGGCAGAGATCGTTGAGAAGGACTATTTTGTGACCATTTTTCTGAAACGGATCGCCGCTGTTATGCCGGATATCGTTTTTAAGGGCGGCACATCACTGTCAAAGTGCTACCATATCATCAAGCGTTTTTCTGAGGATATTGACCTGAATGTTCAGTCCGAGAAGAAACCGTCTGAAAGCAAGAGAAAGCAGCTCAAAGCGAATATCACGAAAATTATCAGTGATTTAGATTTTGGGCTTACCAATGCCGATTCGATCAAAAGCCGCAGAGACTACAACCGATATATCATTGACTATCCCTCGTCACTGTCCGCTGCTTATCTGAAGGAACAGCTTATCGTTGAAACAGCTATCTATCAAAGAGCCTATCCTACGAAGATAATGACAGCAGACAGCCTGATCTATCAATATCTTCACGAAAACGGATACGATGCTTTTATTAAGCAATATGATTTAGAGCCGTTTACGCTGAATGTTCAGACCGCAGAACGGACAATGCTTGACAAGATGTATGCTCTGGCAGATTATTATCTGCTAAATACCACAACGGAACACTCAAGGCACATCTACGATATTTACAAACTGTATGAGATTGTAACGATCGATGATACGCTGAAAGAACTTGCATTATCTGTCGCTGAGGAGCGTAGACCGCATAAAATGTGCCTTTCGGTTCAAGAGGGTGCAAATGTCACCGATATTCTCCGAGAGATCATTGATAAGAAGATCTATAAGGAGGACTACGATACAATAACCGCACCTCTGCTGTTTGAAACCGTTCCATATGATACAGCGATCACAGCGTTAGAGAGTATTCTTCACAACGGCATTTTTGAAAAGCTCTGATATAGTTATACAGGCACAGCCCGACAAGGACTGTGCCTTGTCTTTTTCAGATCAGCTTTGTAAGCTCCACATTTTTGATGTAGACCTTATGTCTGAATCTCTGTTCCCACCCGTTGCCATAGCCATTCGGGAACTTCAAGCCCACCAAATGACCGACACACCACGATACAATATAGCCGTTGCCTTCGGTGTAACCTTTGTGTGTGGAAGAAACTCTGACCACGGCACTGATTGCACGGCTTACACTGGGCTTTTCGCCAACGATTAAAATTGACATATATCGACTTTCTATCTTTTTTATTTCCCAAAATTAAAAAATGCTTGATTTCGGGAAATAGACGTGGTAAAGTCAGACAATATCACCGTTGCTGTCCATTCGGGACGCTTATTCCAAGATGCTGATTGCAAGGACACGCCACGATGCCTATCAGTATGAAGGCATAAAGATCATTGACTTTTCGGACTGGCTCACAAACACATAACGCAGTCTGTTTCCCAAAATCAAAAAATTCACAAGTTTGGGAAACAGGAAACAAACACCTTTCTCCTAAATTTCATATCAAAATAGGAGAAAAGCATCTGATTATCAAAGCACATTTCCTGATATGGGGAGTGTGCTTTGATTATTTTGAATTGTTGTACGATCTGAGTCGAAAATACACCTCAGTTGTGATATTGACTGGAATACTCGTCCCCGATATATCCTGCCTTTCTGAGTGCAAAGATAACCTTTGCAGCGGTATCCTTGTCAACCTCAAGCCACTCATGAATCTGTTTGTTGGAGGTGTACTTGTCAAGCGAAATATGGTAAACAAGCATATCCATATCTTTCTCCGAAATGCCCTCAACCTTAACAGAATCAAGCGGAGCAAAGTTATGTATGCTTACAGAGAAAGAAGGCTTATTCTCCGTCTTAGGTGCAAGGCACGCATCGTCAGGCTCATCGTAATTGTCATAGAACCTGAACTCGTCCTCATTATCGTCAAGCTCAATATCGTCCTCGTCATCACCGTACTTCTCACGAAAACGCTCGTTGATCTTGCCATTGCTTTCACCCAGCTTATATGCAGCGTAGGCAGCACCTGCCATAGCACCGAGTCCGACAATTCCCTTGATGATCTTCTTTACGTTCATAATAGAAATCTCCACATTTTTCAGTATTCCACGGGTTCACCGTAGTTGATTTTCTTGATAGACTTGATATTGGAACTCAGATCAAGCCCGTTCCAGTTATAGTAGCCCCAGCTACCGCTAAATGCCACGCAGAACGGTAAGTGATGATCGTCATAGATAAACTCAACGATACACTTTCCGCTGCCGCCGAAGTTGTGATATTTTCCCTCACCATCATCGGCATAGCCCTTACTGTCGCATATCTTTGTAGTAAACTGCGTACCGTTTTCAAGCTCGATCAGGAAACGATCTCCGCAGTATCCGTACCATACGCCCATTGCACAACAGTAATCCCCGTACTCATCACGGCGTATTCCGGTTCCTGTTATGGTATCGACCTTTGAACCGTATATTGCCCCTGAGCTGGGCATAGCCGTCAGCGGTTGAAGGTATTACGGAATATCCGTCTTTTTCTTCCGCAGAAAGAATAGGTTCGACTGTCACTGTGTACTCTGTATTCTCACGCAGACCTGTTATGTAGCAGAGGTCATTGCCTTTGAACACAAAGTACATATTATCGCTGAAAGCATAGTTATCATCATGAGCCGTGCAGCTCACAGAATAATCACGGTCAGGCTCAGAATCCCACGATACTTTCAAGCAGGAAACAGAAATCGTCGATACATTCAGGTTATCTGCTGTCAGCTCGATCAGTTCAGGTTCGGAAGGTACTCCCGAAAACTCCATAATAAAGCCCATGATAAGGCTGATCGCTTTCCTCTGTATGTCAGGATCAAACATCTTTCTTTTTCTGCTCCTTTTCCTTTACCTTCATTTCTTTCACGAAAGCACGGTATTTCGCTGTATATTCATAGGACTTGCCGAAAATGTTGACGGCAGCCTTGTATAAATTCGGCTCATGTTCCTCGATGATCGCAAGTTCCTCATTGATGTGCTTGCTGAACGGACAGCCTACACAGCCTGTTCTCCGCAGACCGTATTCCGTGTAGCATCGGGAGTGCTGAACATCGAATAACTGCTCATAGTCCTTTTTATCACCGTCCGTGTACCAAAATACTGGACGGAATGTGTTGCACCCCTTAGACTTGCTCTCAGAAAAACAAGTCTTATAAGCCGCCGAACGGATACCGCCCTCAGCTTGCCGGATACCCGTTATATCCAAGTCTGCATCATGTTCCTTGACGATACGCTTTGCGGGCTTCTTTTTCGCATATTCACAGCACTTGTTGGATATGGAGAAATCCGGCGGATTCTGCATGATAAACTCTTTCAGGAAACGGTTGCGATAGATAGAAAATCTGCTGATTTTCTGAACACCGTCCTCATCAGAGTATCGCTCTCCGCACCACCATTGCAGAGCCGTCTTACACCGAGGGTATCTCTGCAACAGCACTTCAAGCGGTTCGTCCTCCCACTGAAATCCGTGAGCCTGCAATCGCATCATCTGTTCGGAAACGTATTTTGACAGGAAAGGAATGCCATACTGCTTCACACAGTTCGGGATAGGCTTATCGGGTTTGACACGCTCAATGGTAATGCCGTATTTCTGTTCAAGATAGTCTAGATGTTCCTTTGTAGCGGAGTATTCCAGTCCCGTATCTATCCAAAAATACTTGACCTTACCGTCCTCATCGACCTTGTGAATCAGGTCAAGGACAATATCGCTGTCAGAACCGCCGCTGATACTGCATATAGGATCATAAGATTGCATCAGTATGCGTTGTGCTTTGCACATACTGGTATAAATGGTGTAGTTATTGTTTTCTGCACACTTGTTCAGGACTTCATCAAACATCGTGAAGCCCTCCCAAGATGTGTGCGATCACATCGACCGTCCACCCGTTGCCGATACACTTGTATCGCTGGGTATTGGAAATGCCTGCCGTGTAGTTATCGGGAAGTGTCTGCAAACGCTCCGCTTCAATGGGCGTGAGCTTACGGATAATATAGTCACCGTCAGGCAGATCAATCTTATATAGACCTGTCTTAGCCCCCTGACCGCCGCCGTTTGCGGAAAGCGTAACAGATTTACCGACTACCGAATAGATACGTTGTCCCTGTCCGCCATTGCCATACTGTCCGATACGAACAGGAGAACATACAAGAGAATCTTTCTGCACCGTAGTCAGGCAGTTAGATTTACCGTCCTCACGAATTTCGATATGCTGTTCGGTCTTTTCACCATCAACATATCGTCCACGCTGGGCGGCTCCCATAGGCATTGTTCCGCCGTTGCAGTATGTATTGATCGGGACAGGTTCAGCAACCATAGTTCGCTGCTTGCGTTCAAGCGTGTTGAACAAAACAGCCCCTGGATAACGTGCTGTCAGACAGTAGGACTTGTCCTGCCAAGTGACACCGCTTTCAAGCACATTTTTCAGTAAAATGCCCTTATCTTCCGGAAAAGAAGTAAAAGGAATATTCGTCCAGTAACAGCGTTTTCTGTTTTGTGCCGATACAAGTGCAGAGTTTATCATGATCGGTCCTACGCCGAGAACCCTTGTGATCTCGTCCTTGATGTTCTGATGTACGGAGTAGTTGTTTTCGTAGAGGAAATACTGACAGCCCGACTCCTCTAAGGCTCTCACATATTCCTGAAAGAGCCTGAACCCTTCGCCGTTGCAGTCGATTTCTCTGTCTTTTTTAGCGATAGACCAATAGGTGCAGGGCGAACCGCCAAGCAGTAAGTCATATCCTTTGAACTGCGTGAAATCGCCGTCATATACATTCCCGTGATGAACGATTACGGGGAAATTACGCTTTGAGACCGTGACGGCATACTTGTCGATTTCAAACGCATCATAGCACTCCACGGGAATGCCAGCCCTTTGCAGAGCAAGCATACCGCAGGAAATGCCGTCAAATAAGCTGAGTACCTTCATTAGACAAATTCTCTCTCTTTTCTCATTGTCTTATGTTGTCTGTTCTGTTGTCGGGAACTTTGAATCCACTGGGTTCAAAGTTGATCATACTTCGTAGTAGTCATCAAAAAGATCGTTGTAGTTCTCCTGAAGCTCCTCAAACTCTTCGCAGAGCTTGTCATACTTCTTTTGGATAACAGTCTTTTCACAGGCGAAGTTCTCCGCAGCGGTCAGATCGCCGATAAACTGTCCTGCTTCAAAACCACGGAGAAACCACTTCTTCCTCACGCCCTCTACTGCCTTAACAGAAATGCCTGCAATTCCGGCTGCCACTGCCACCGCTGCCGCACATACAGCGATCTTCTTCATCTTTCTCATTCTTTTGCCCTCTCTTTCTTATTCTTCATCGTCCTGATTATCGTAGAATCTCATATCGTCCTCAGATTCTTCGGTGATCTCTGTATCATCGTCATACTCAGGCTCAAACTGATCCGCAGTCTTATTGCCGCCTTTCTTTTTCTTCATTAGGAAGAAGCCTGCGGCACCAACACCGATCAGAACAATCACACCAAAAACAAGGATCATACTGTTTTTATTCATAGGAACATTCTTTGTATGAGCTGCTGACTCAGACGATTTCTCGCCGTTCTCAGCGGTATCTTCAGCATCGTCAGTATTATCACTGCCGCCGGATTGCACTCTGCCGTTAGCCTTTTCTGCTTCTTGAGCTGCCTGCTCGGGAGTGATCTTCTTGGCATCATCATCGTCTTCAGTTCCGGCATAAAGCAAAGCATACAGGTCATAATCGTCAACTTTGTTCAGAAAATACACATTGTCCTCGCCATTGTCTGCGGTGTAATTGATAAGCACATAGAACACATGACCGTCTTTTGTGGTCACAGCGATGAACTGCATTTCCTCGGTATTGTAGATGATCTGCTCCGACTTGATAAGGGTGGCGTTGCCGTCAGTATCGTAATAGGGATCGCCGTCATAGTCGGTAACAACATCGGTTGTATCTGCCTCGGCAAGCTCACTCATGACCTCACGGAACTTCTCCATATCAACAGAGCTTTCGTCCGCAGGTTCAGAAGTGGTTGTTTCCGTAGTCTCTGCTGTGCCTACTTCGGCAGAAGCGGTAATACCGCCGATACTTGCTGTTGCAAGCATGAAAGCAGCCATCACAGCACTAATCATTCTTGTTTTCATCATCGTCCTCCTCAAAGTAAAATCTCATTTGTTCTTCATATTTGCCGCTTTTGCCGAGATCGTCTATCTCATCATCGGTCAGACCACGAGCTTTCATATTCTGAATCTGCTCATGTTCTCTGGCAAGCACGGTTTCTAATTCCTCTCCATCACAATTCAGCTTTTCGCAGAGCGAGAGATAACGCAGCCTTGTGATTTCAGAGAGAAGCCGTCTGCGTTCCTCTGTATCCCGCCTGATATTTTTTTCAAGCTGTTCTGCCTTTTTGCTGAATTTCTCTATTTTTGCATCATATAAAGCCATTATGTACCTCCGTTAATACAGCACGAGCCGAGGATCAATATAATCCCAGCCGTAGCCGTCGGTGTCTATATAAATGTGGAAATTAACATTTCCGGCTGTTGTTTTGGCAAATTCCTTGCCTTCCTTGATACTGTCGCCTTCCTCGTAGTCATTTATAAGCACCGCATTTGCAATGGTGACTTCCGTATCACGCTTAGTACCGCCGTTTCCGTCATACCAATACTGCACATCGTCCTTGCGGATAGTGATCTTGTTGTCATCAGTATCGACATCGGTTATTTTTCCGCTGAAAGGCATTTTGAGCTTTGTACCGCTGTCAGCATACACCTTGATACCCTGATACAGACCGTCGCTTTCCTCGTTCCAGCCTGTCATTTCATATCCGAACTCTCTTTTGAGGGAGTAGTCATGGATAGACGGCTCGGGCAGAAGATTATACAAGGTCTGATGATTACCGTAAAGCGTATTGCCATCCTCATTGCCCACAAGCAGATTGTAATACTGCCAGCGTTCTGTCTTGTGGGACATTGATTTTAGCTTGTCCTCTATGACCTCATCAAAAGTCTTTTTCTGCTTGACGTTGTAGTAGAGATTGCACTCCGTTTTCCAATACTGTTTCTGCACATAGCCATACAGAGCCGAACAATTGCTGTCGCCTGTCCACGCTCTCGCATCGGTTTCCGTAATCATGAACCAAGCATCATCGTTCTCCCAACCGTAGAACGAACGGTACTGAGTATTTCCGTCATGATTTTTGAAAAAGAATTTTCCGTCACTGTCCACCCAATAGAAAGGCTCTTTGGTGTGGGCATTGTCTGCAAAATAACGGTTATCAAGTACATAATAGCCCGTGAGTGCATAATCATCGTTTGGATTCAAGACACGATAACTGCGGTTCAGATAGCAATAGCCGTCACCATCAAGATACTGACCAAGTTCTGAGGTATAAGAAGTCGGCTTGAATTTGTAAGTCCAAGATCCGCTGCTTTTACTTGCTGATTTCTCGCAATAGTAGTAACTGCCGTCATTACTGCTTCCCCCACCGAAATAAACATAGTTGTCAAGCTCCTCCCAACGGGATTTATTATCATACCAATATACGAACTCATACTCCGTATTGAAAATGTCCTCAAGCAGATCCTTTGTATCGCTTTTGAACTTCCAATACTTGATGTCACCGTTGTCGGCGGCATCAAAGTCATAATAGTATGCACAAAGGAATGACCACAGCTTATAGCAGTCGAAATCATATACAGGATCCCAATCATAGACAGGGGACTTGCCCCAATACCAGTTATCGGGATCATCTTTCAAGTCTTTTTTCTTTGCACCGAAATCCACAAGACCTTTCTTCCAGTCAGAAGCATCGCTGACTTTAAGTATTTTCTGATTGAGGTTATAAACAAGCTCCGTGTAATACTTTTCAGCTTCGGAAAGGTCATAGTCCTGCGACGCATAAGTACCGAGGGTAAATCCACCGCCTGAAACTATGGAGCTGAAAATCATGATGATAAAAGCAAACACAAGAAAGATAATAAGTATCGGAACAGCTATTGCTGCAAAGAACTTTTTGACTTCTTTTTCATAGACATTTTTCACGAATTTGAAAGCCGATTTGAATCTCTCAGCCACCGTTTTTTTCGTTTTCTTATTTTGGGGTTTACGCTTCTTTCTCTGCTTGTATTTATCGTGCTTTTCATTCAGCTTGTTTTCCTGCCGATTGAGTTTTTTATTTGATTTTGACTTTTCATCGGACAGACGATCACGCTTTTTTTCTTCTCGCTGTAACCGCTGAGGCTTACTTACCTTATCTTTGATAGGTTCCGCTATTCTGCGTTTTGCAGAGTCTATCGCATGAAGTACGTCATTGTCCTGATCTTCATTGACAGCTTTCTGCCACGCAGAAGCCCTCATTCGCTTTACCGAATATGAGACTGGCTTTAATGCAAGCAAGCCTAGGTGAGAATTTCTGCTGATCTTTTTCTGATTATGCAGTTCTTTAACACGGAATTGCTGTTCTGTTTTCAGCTGTTTACGCTCAAATTTCAGCTCACGCTTTGTCTGCTTATATGCCTGCGATCGACGCTTGTTCAACGCCTTGCGGAACTTATTGCCCTTGTTTTTTACAATTCGGGCTTTATATTCCGCCTTGGCTTTCTTCAAATCGGCTTTTGTCGCAGCCATTTTCGGCTTCTGCGTTTTCGCCTTATAGAGCTTGTTATCAGCTTTCTTTAGCTGCAACTTCGCTTTTTCAAGCTTGTACTGTTTCTTTGTTTTCAGGTGATCATGCGTACCCTTGACAGCATCGACCGCCGTGCGGCCCATGAGAAACACACCACGGTGATAATCGTCCACCGCTTCACGGGTGTATTTCTGCTTGAGCTTGTTACGGACTTCACGCTGGGTAATATCGGCGGTTTTGATACCGCCAGTTTCCGTTGCGAAAGCTGTATCGACCGCCGTCTGAGCTACATCATGAACTGCAAAATTCACAGCACGGGTATTTACCTTAAATAGCTTTCCTTTGAATGTCTTAGGCTGCCATGATTTGATCATCCGTGTAACTGACGGTTTATCGCCCTGAATGCGGTATTTCGCATTTGCAAACTTATGGACGATACCCCGACCGCCGTGATGCGTTTTCTCACCACGGACAATATATGCACGGGTATGAAAGTGGCCTCTGCTGTTAGCTTCACGGCGGAGATCTATCTGAAACTGCTTCGACCGTCTGCTGACTCTGTCGAAACGTGCCTGTGCTCTGCGGAGGTTATTCTCTTTTCTATGTAAGCTCATAGCTCCCCCCCTTTTCCCTAAAATTTGCCCTTGACATTTTAGCTAAAATGGGATATACTAATATTAGCGAAAATGTTTGGAGGTGTTATTATGATCACTGCAACCGCTACCGATATTCAGAATAACTTTGGCCATTATCTGCAAGCTGTTCAGCAGGGTGACGAGATCATCATTCTCAAGAACGGAAAAGAAGTTGCAAGACTTGTTTCCCACGAATCAAGCGTTTCCTTCCTGACTGATTCACTTACTGGCGTTCTTAAAAATGATTATGATGATAAAGCTGTTCGTGCAGAAAGGATAGAAGCACATGAAAATTTTGGTTGATACCAATGTCATTCTTGATGTGCTTTGCAACCGTCCTGAGTTTGTCGAAGCCTCATCAAAAGTTTGGAAGTATTGTGAAGTAGATCAAATCGAGGGCTACATTTCCGCATTGTCTGTTCCGAACATTGTGTATATTCTCCGCAAGGAGCTTACTCCACAGAAAACAGAACAGCTCATTCAGCAGATCACGATGATATTTAAAGTTGTTGACCTCAAATCAACCGATCTAAAAGCCGCCGCTGAGATGTTTTCTTCTGATTATGAAGATGCCTTACAGATGTGTCAGGCAAGTAGGATCAAAGCGGATTATATCGTCACAAGAAACATTCGTGATTTTAAGGACAGCAAAGTGCCTGCTTTGAAGCCCTCAGAATTGCTTGAGAGAATTTGAACCTGAAAGCTGTCGGCTGTTGTCGGCAGCTTTTATTATTCTCCGGTTGGTTTCGTGGTCATGAGTTTATACATCTCCGTATCTGTCGGGAAACGGTCGGTAAACGGCAGAAGAACCTTATCATAGCGGATAAGCCCTTCACCCGGACCGCTATTTGTTACAAACTTCATCTGCTCCTTTGAGATGTGGAGTTTTTCAGCGAGAATGTCTCTGTCTCCGGCTGCCTGATTCAGCATATAGACAAAATCCGAGTTATCAAAGATGTTCTCGACCTCCTGAGAAGAAAGCAAATCCTTGACATTTTGCGTGATGCCTGTCGGCACGCCGCCCCATTTACGAAAACGCTTCCAGATCTCAGCGGAATATTTCGCTGTCTGTTCCTCTTTCAGAAGGAGATGGAACTCGTCAATGTAGTAGCGAGTGATCTTCTTTTTCTCACGGTTTGCGGAAACTCTGTTCCACACGGTATCCTGTACGATCAGCATACCGACTTTTTTGAGCTGATTGCCAAGTTCCTTAATATCAAAGCAGATGATACGATTACTCATATCAATGTTGGTGCGGTGATTAAAGAGGTTCTGGCTGCCGTTTACGAACATTTCAAGAGAATTTGCTACACGAAGAGCGACTTCGCCCTCCTTATTAAGCTCCTGCTGCAAATCGGAGAGAAGCGGCATCTTTTCAGGTGTCGGCTCATTCTCGATAAAATGCTTGTAGATGCTCTGAACACATTTGTCGATAACAGACCTCTCCTCAGCAGAAAGACCGTAGCGGCCTCCGACAACGATCTCGCAAAGCGAGATCAGGAAGTCGGACTTATTTGCGATCACTTCCATAGGATTGCTAAACAGATAATCGTCAATGGTAATGTCCATAGGGTTGATATGCTGTTCGGAATTGCTTGCAATTCTGATAAGCTGTCCGTGCAGAGCCGAAACAAGCGGAAAATACTCTCCTTCGGGGTCGCAGATGATTATGTCATCGACTGTTGTAAGAAAGCAGTCGAGTATTTCACGCTTTACGCTGAAACTCTTGCCGGCACCCGGCGTACCGAGGATAAGTCCATTCGGATTTTTGAGCCTTGACCTGTTGGCACGGATCATATTTCCTGACAGCGTATTGATACCGTAATAGGTAGCCTGTCCGTCCTGAAATAGCTCTTTTGTGGTAAACGGCACGAAGATAGCGATACCGCTTGTGTGCATCTCACGGCGGACGGGAATTTTGTTATAGCACAGCGGAAGTGTAGAAACGAGAGTCTGTTCCTGTCGATAATCATATGGAAACATCGTGCAGTTATTCTTCTGGCAAACACGCTTTAGCATCTCAGAAAGAAGTTTCAGTTCTTTTTTACTTTTTGCATAAGCTCTCAATGAAATACTGATATGAAAAAGACGCTCATTCTTGCTGTTGAGGTCAACGAGGAGCTTTTCAATGTCCTCGATATACATCTTGATCGCTGGCGGAAGAATATCGGGATCATAGCCGGACTGCGATGCCTTTTTCTGTTCGTCGATCTTCATCTGCTCCACATTGGTGAGCTTCTTTTTAACGAATTTCAGGGCAGCTATCTGATCCAGCGGATCAACATGGATATTCACGCAGAAAAGGTTCTGCATTTCAAGAAAGTCCTTTAATATTTCGTCTGACAATTCTCCTGCAAGGATATTTATACCCCATACAGCACCGTAAGCATTACCGATCTCAAAGTCAGCCTTATTGAATTTCAGCGAGGACGGACTGATAGAATCCTTTGTGTCCATTCCTGCATGAAGCATACTGTCCCAATCAAAGATGAATGGAGAATTTCTGTAAGGGTTCAAGGCATAGTAGAGAGCTTCAAGGCGTTGTCTGCCGTCAAGATGTTTCGCTTCCACGCCGAAAGCCTTAAAGCCCTCGATCACGTCATTTTTGATCGACAAGAGTTTTGCCCTTGCTGCCTTGTATGATGTGGATTCGATACCAAACGTCAGGAACTTTCTTGTCGACTGACCGTTAGAGCCTTTCATCAGCTTATCGGTCAGCATTTCGCTGTACTCCTTGCGGATCGCATTGAAATCATCTTTCTGTTCAGGTATCTGCACCGTTTTTAAGAGCTTTTCCTTTGATCTGTTTTGATTTTCAAAGGTAAGCTGGAATTTGATCGTATTGTCAAAGAGATTGATAACATCACAATACTTTGAGAAGATATTATTCTGTTCCTCAAACTCCGAAATAGAGTAATTGGCATCATAAAACTGTACCGTCATAGAGAAGAAGTTCTCCGATACCTGGCAAACACCGTCCTTATACATACACATATAGGGAATGGTGTTCTGCACCGTAGTCTTACCGCCATTAGCACTCTTGATTTCCGCCATTCGTGCGGAAAGTATTTTTTTGTCCTCTTTTGTAAGCTGAGAGGCTGGCTTGCCCATGACAACCTTAGACTTGCTGCAGTTATCACTTTTATTGGCATTTCTCTTTCTAAAGCCCATTGGTAACCTCCGTTTATATTCAAAAGCGTAGACACCGAAAGTGTACGATATAGTCAGCCGTATCAGCCTTTTCTTTCAGCATCTCTCAGCTTTTTCTTGATTCTTGTGTATTCGATATGCCTTTCAAAGCACTCAAATATGTTTGTTGTGCGGTAATACCGCTTTCGAGATCTTGTAAAGTATTCACGCATATATTTTGCCTGTTTCTCCAAGAAAACGCCATTTTTCTTATAAAGTCCGCAGAGTATCGCAGGAGCAGCGACTGCACCCATAGCGAAGATCGCCCCGGACATTCCGATAGCTGTTTTCGTCAGAAAGAAAACAGGTGCTCCGAGAACAAGACCGATACCAAAGCATATCACCTGTCTTTTGGTAAATCCCATAATAAACTTCTCTTTGATGTCGTTCAGGTCTTTCGGAATTTGTACATAATGTGCCATAGATCCTCCAATCTTGTTCAAGGTCAATGTGCGTTAAACATACTTTTGCTGATCGCTCCTGTACGCAGAATGGTAAAAATAAGTGCCGCCGTGTATCCCATAAGCATTGCCATTTGCATTATCACACCGTCCGAACTTGAATTGAGCGACGTGATCATATTGCTGAAAAGCGTTTTGAAAATACCGAGTGCGACTACGATAAAGAACCCCTGGAAAGAAAGAGCCAAAAGCTGCTTTACCCAGTTTTTACCGATACTTGCCCATTCACCGCTGTCCATCATTGTTGCCATAGGGATAGGTGCAATGCTGAGATACATAAACACCTCGATGATACGACTTGCAAGAGTAATTACGATCGCAACAATAAGTATCATCACTCCCAGATGAACAATAAGTGATATGAACCACACCGTCATCAGTTCTCCCAAGCCTAAGCTGTTGAGAGCTGATTTCTTTAACGCAAGACTATTAGATAGATAATCACCGCTGCCGAACAGCGTGGCAAGTCCGTTGGAGCATACATTTGTGCCAAACGAAAATAGTGCGGAAGCGATGTAATATGTGTTGGCTACAAGTATTACACCGCATAAGGCTTTGATGATCCATTTGATAAAGATCGAATCGTCAAAGTCTTTGAAATTATTTCCCCGAATGACCATTTGACAAAGCTCATTCAAGAGAATGACTGTCAGAATGAAACCTCCAATAGGGACTACAACATTGTTACAGAGGGTTTCGATAGTTGCCCAAATTCCGTAGCCTGTCGGTGCACTTCCGGCAGTGCCCGTAAACTGAGCAGGGTGCTTTGTCAGAAAGTTTGATACAAGGTTTCCCTTTGCACCCGAACCTGTTGTCTGAGCAAATGTATCAGTCAGAAGTTCGGAAATTCCGTCAAACTGAGATTTTATGCCGTCCTTGAATAAGTCACAGCACCAATCCTCCAAAGCATCGATCGCATCGCTGATCACTCCCATTTATTCATCCCCCCTCTCCGAGGAATTCATCAATGGTCTGTCATATTTCACAAGCTGACGTAATTCCAGCTTTGTGGGAAGAAGGTTTCTGCAAAAATACGCAGAGCCGAAATGATTTCCCTTTGTTGTAAAGAGCATATTCTGCCGTGTATGATAATCGACCCGACTATCAAAGCAGAGCATCTGAATCTCATTATTGAATATCATGTACCGTGCCTTACCCTGAATACTGTTCACGGGCAAGAGAAGAGCAAAAGGCTTCTGAAAAGTAAAAGCTCGTTTCAGGACTTCATCTTTCTTAGAAAATGGAGGATTGCTTACGAGAATATCCCATTTGTCAGGCTCAAAGTGAAAATAATCCTTGCCATCTTTCAAGCTGCTTCGTTCCACATCAAACCCCTGTTCCGTAAGATACTGATAAAACGCACTCCATTCTTCATCGAACGGACACCATATTTTCTTGTCTTTCGGCAAAAATTCCATTAACGGCTCTACCGCATAGAATGGAGTGTACACTTCATCTCCTGCACTTGTTTTATTGGCAGTTAAATATCCGATATTTATTGTCATTTATGTTTTCACTCCCTTTCATATCTGAGAGTGCAGATCACTTACCCAAAACCCATTATTGCAACGCAAAACCCACCGCTATGTAGCTAATCTGCTTATATTAGGTCACAACGTCACTTAAATCGCACCCGTCATCATTGTTTCAAGAACAGGAACGAGGACGATTGCAAGGAGTATCAGACCAAGGCCTGACATGAGCTGCTTCATGCCCTGGGATTTCGCACCGGGGTTATCATTACCGTAACCTTCCAGAAGGTTTACAACGCCCCATACACCAACACCTGCACCGATCAGGCAGATAACGCTCTTGAGTACGGTACAAGCAGTAGAAATGAAAGAAGAAGTATCAACAGCACCCGTGCCTGCTGCAAATGCCTGAGTTACACAGGTAGATGCCATAACGCCTGCGATCGTGCAGAACATGGTTGCCTTCTTTGCACCACGGGTGAGCTTAGAGAGCCACTTGTGCTTCGGTGCAGAGGCAGTGGCTGCTGTCTCCATTGCGGTTGCATCGACCGCAGAAATATTCAGTTCGTTCATAGGTAAAAAGTCTCCCTCAAAAAAATAAAGTAATAATTGTCCGCAGCTTCAACCGATTCTTTTTTTAGACAATACCACACAAAGATCGTGCGGTATTGCCTTTATTCGGTTTCTTCACTGTCTGAGTTAAAAGCCGACATATATCTCTTTTTCTTCGGTTTCCTCAGATATTGCAGTACCAGCCTTATCTTTTTCTTTTGCTGATACTGTTGTAACTTCCTGTCCGGCGTTTGTCATATCCACCCCATAAGCCGAAAAACGTTCTCCTTTGGGCAGTTTCAAACGCATCTCTCTTCGGTTACTCACATAGTTTTCGATGTTAAATTCCTGCTCAGGATTGTCATCTAACAGCATAGGGTACTGCTTATGACGGGTAATATCAAACTTGTCCGAGAAGAACGGACGCACTCCTCGCACTTGCAGGATACATTTACCGCCGTCCATGACCGCCAGTTCGTCCTGAGATTTCAGCTCTTTTCCGAGCTTCTGATAGTTCATTCCGTAGCTCTCCGATTGTCCACGGTTGGTAGAGGTGTTGAAACTGTCGATAGTTTCTTTACCGAGACTTTCGGATATCTCTTTCAGCGTGGACTTCTCCTTGCCGCCCAAAAACAGCATCGTATCACAGTTGCCTTCAATCGTATCTGCATTATCTTTATATATAGCCTTTAGCTGGCTCTTAGCTTGCAAGATGATCGACGCACTGATTTCACGGCTTCGGATCGTCGCTATGAGCTTCTCAAACTGCGGAATTTCACCAATATTCGCAAACTCATCTAACAAACAGCGTACATGATAGGTCAGCTTTCCACCATTTGAATTGTCCGCTTTGGTACACAAAAGGTTGAATAGCTGGGAATACATGATAGCCACAAGAAAGTTGAATGTGGCATCAGTATCGGAGATGATGATAAAAAGTGCACTCAGCTCGTCACCGAGCTTGTCAAGGTGCAGCTCATCGTAGGAGGTGATCTCCAAGACCTCATCTATTGCAAAAGGTGCAAGTCGGGTGCTGCAGCTAATAAGGATAGACTTAGCTGTTTTTCCTGCCGCCAACTTGTATGCCTTGTATTGTTTGAGTGCAAATGCACCCATTCGCCGTTGTTCGGCATCGGGTTCAGCTTCAAAGACATCACCGTAATCAGCCATGACATCGGGATCATCGTGCTTTGTATGGTTTAGCCAGCACTCCACGATCTCAAATTCAAGGTCAATGCTGTTTTTGAACTCCTCATCGTCCTCACGGCACTCCGAATTGTTGATCATGTCGATCAAGGTTTCAAAGTTCCATTCATCTTCGGGGTACATAGCAAAGATCAGGGCAATATACGCAGTATAAAGCAGTTTCTCCGCTTTCACCCAAAAATCATCGCCGGACGGCTGCTGAGAAGAAGTGTTCTTGATAAGCACTTCCACAAATTTCAGAATGTCCTTCTCACGATTCTTCTTGCTGATATATGCGAACGGGTTATAATGCATCGACTTCGCAAAATCAATGGTATTGAATACTTTGATCTTGTATGGTTCATAGACAGGAATATATTTTCCCTTATCGTCCTTTTTGTACTTGCCGTCAGGTGTTTTCTGATACACTATTTTTCCGTCCACACGTTTCGGACGGCCCCTTTCAAGCATCTTTCCGCACTCCACAAGCACCGTGCCTTTCGGGTCAGTCACTACATAGGAGGAGTGCATCTGCATCAAGTTCGGCTTTACGAAAAAGCGTGTCTTACCTGAACCTGAGCCACCGATCACAAGAATGTTCTTATTGCGGGCGAATTTCGGTGCAGAGGGCTTACCCATGGTCAGAGATTCCGTCTTTGTGAGTATCACATTGTTTTCGGGACAGGATAAGTCCACATACGGCTCAATATCCTTTTCACCACCCCATACGGCAGAGCCGTACTCCTCACCCTGACGGAACTTCTTCCTGTTTTTCGACTTGACGTAGAGGACGAGCCTCATTACTCCCGCCAAACCCAAGCCGATAAGAAGATCAAACGGGTGTAAACTTGGAAAGATCCTTGCAAATGCCACACCGAGATTACTCATGAAAGGCAGAAGCTTTTCCTGAAAGCCGTTGCCCTCAGCGGTTCGGTACGCAAAGCCGATCAGATTTCCCACATAAGAGAAAGCGACATAGGGAATAGTCTTGATGATCAGCTTTTTGAGTTTTCTCGTGTCGATCTGCAATTTGCAGACTTTTCCTTTCTGTTGGTATCGGCACAAAAGACTGCCGTAAAAATATCATCGCCCCTTGCCCGTGGAACGGGTGCAGGCTGGAAGTGGTTGTAGATCACCGTCTGTTCTCCCTTGTTTTCTCTCTCTGTTTCTGTTTGCGAGGTTTGTTCCTGATCTTCTGAGCCTGCTGCTGCATCTGCTCACGGGTGAACTCACCACGCTTCTGTGTCTTGCCCTGTCCCTTGCCGACATACTCCCAAAATGCTCTCTTGAAATCCTCTGTTTTGGCAGCGGAAAAGAAAACATGATAGGTAGGCGGCGTGGTACTTTTATCTCTTTTCAGGGCAAAATCCACATCGTACTTCCTTGCGATTTTCAGAAAATCTCCGATATTCCTGTCTGAAACCTCAATGCTGTCGAGCTTGGACGGCGACTTCGCCTGCAACTGCTTGTAGGTCATTCGCCCTTTTTTCTCTGCCTTGCCCGACATAAACTCCCGCAATGCCGATTTCAGCACATTAGCAGTCATTTTCTCCGCTTTAATCGAAATATCAATGGTTTTCTTCGCACCGTTCTCATAGTCCGAAGGCATCAGGCATCACCACCTTCGTCTGCGGTCGGCATCTCAAAAGTGGAAAATGCTTCACTCTGGAGCCAACGGGTAATATCGCCTTGGACACTCATCACCTTATCGTAGTCGGACGAGTGATAAAGCAGATTCTCCCTGTTGGTCACATCAGTACCAACAATGCAGTAAGCATCTTCCGTATGCTCATCATCGACACCGACAGAACGCACCTCGACGCTGACCGCAATCAGGTTATCGTAGTTGATGAGATCGCCCTCCGGTGTCAGAATAGACTTAGCCATGATCTTCACCTTCCTTTCCAAAAAGCTCATTTGCCATCTTTCAAGCAGCTACGTCCGGTTTCTTATTCGCACCCATAGCCACCACCCCCTCTCAGGAACGTTCAGTCATCATAAACGCCAAAATCTCTTTTGACAGCATACTCAGCCCACCGTCCCTCAGCATTTTCCTTGAACCGCTTGCCGTTGGCTTCGTTGAACAGAGTGCTGATAAGATAACTCTCATAGTTTCGCACATTGTCTGCACGCTTCATCTGCTCAATCGCATTTTCAAGGACGTTTATATCAACCTTTAGCATAGTGGACTTGACAACTTCTCTGGGAAAATCCTGTCCGCAGATACGCTCTGTTTTCTTTCTGGAGCATATCCGCCGAACGATCATCTGAATGATCTCCTCAGCTTCTTCCTCATCACCGAGCCACTCTGCAAAGTAAGGAAAGTCGATGTTGGTTTTCACTACCTCGGTATAGATCTCTTTTTCGCTGATATATCCGTCGCTCTGTCCGTCTGTATGTCTTTCAGCAGCTTTTTCGCTGTCGGAGTGGGATTGATCGATAGATACTTGATCACTCCGTATTTGATTATTATTTATTATCTTCTTAGTATTTATTTGCCCCTGATTTTCTACCGCTTGTTTTTCTATGGGTAGAATTTCAAGGGGTAGATTTTCTATGCTTTGTTTTTCTGCCCCTTGCAGTGCTTTTTTTACGGAGCTTACTTTGGCATATGTATCATCATCGTCCTGGTCAGCATCAGGCGTATCTTTTTCGGAATACTCATAGAAGTCATAGACATACTCGATCCGACCGCTGTTCGTTTCATTCGGCATCAGCTTAGTCACATTGAGATACCCCCAATGCTTCAGTTCGTCCAATGCTGCCTTGATTGCTGTTTCTTTCTCTTTGCAGATCGCAGTCAGACCTGAGATAGAGTAATCCCAATTCTCCGGCAAGGAAAGAACTTTACTCAGAAGTCCGATCGCTTTCAGACTGAGGTTCGTTGACCGCAGATGATAGTTGCTCATTACGGTATAGTTTGCATTTTTATTGACACGGCACACCGATGACGGTGTTGTTTTGACCTTTTTTGTTTTCTTAGCAGACATATCCATTCACCTCCTGTTTTCAGCTCAAGCGAGCTTCATTTGCGTGATCCTGAGCTTATTGACCATATAGGTCTTACCGCTGCATCGGAGGTAGCCTGCATCGTAAAGTTCGTTCAGAGCGTTCCTGATAGTTCTCAGAGAATCATTCTCAAAGAACGGACAAAGCTCCTCTGCGGTATGATAGTCTGTATCGGGAAAATTGAGCATTCTCAGCAGAATAGCTGTTGCTTCGCAGGACAGCTTGTCATCGCTGATCGTGATGATTTGGCGTTCAGACATAAAAAACCTCCTATTTTTCATTACGCATAACTAAAACAGCAGACGTGATATTCGATTTTCAGGCATAAAAATAGCGGACAACGATCCAATTATATGGAACATCGTCCGCTGAATGATTGCTTTTTTGATTGAATTTTAGAGGTCAAAAGCACAGATCCGCTTTATTAGTAACAATAGATTATCATTTTCTTGTGTGGCAAATACACGAGACATTTCCTATCCTTTGTGCCAATTTCTTCTACAAAAATCGGCATTTTTCGCAGGGAACTAAATTTATTTCGTGTGTCTACCATAGGTCTACCAAGTCATGTTATCGGTTTTTTGTCTACCACAAATCTACCGAAATTCTACCAAAAAACATGGTTTTTTATGATTTTTGAAAGCTGATGTGATTCGGTGCTTTTCAACTTTTGATGCTTAAAAAGCTCGAAAAATCGGGCAAAAAAGGGAACGAAAGACCACAAAAGAGATCAAAGCACTTCAACAATTTACAAACTTAAAATCCCTCGGAGTAAAATCCGTACCGGTTCAAGTCCGGTCAGCGGCACCAAAAAGAGGTATGCATGTACATGTATACCTCTTTTCTTTTTTTCATAAAAAATTCAGAAACTTAAAAGAAAAAAGCAGGTAGGGAAGCCCCTACCTGCTTTTTCCATCTATACTGCCTTAAAGGTTTACTTGTTCACAATGTCGTCCCATGTAACATCAATACCGGCTGCTTTTCTTGCGTAATAGGTCAGCAAATATACTGCATCGGAAACCGCTACGACGCCATCTCCGTCAACATCTGCTGCTTGGAACTGTGCAGCGGTGAAATCGCTGACATCCATTCCAGCTGCGGACATCGCATAGATTTTGAGCACATCGACAGCATCGGATACGGAAATGACATCATCCCCATCCACATCCCCTTGCATCAGTTCTGCTTCAGTTGTTGTGGTAGTCGGTGCAGTTGTTGTAACAGGAGCGGTCGTTGTAGTCGTGGTCGTCGTCGTGGTTGCTTCTGTGGTCGTAGTTGTTTCTACAGCATCCAGTGCGACGAAATTCCGATCGTTGTGATTTGCATACTCATGTGCAGTAGATACATTGAAACCGTAAATGGTGAAAACATTCATTTTTCCAATTAATGTATATGAGTTGTAACTGTCGTAAATCTCACAATTCGGATTCAGAATTGTGATTTTTTCAAAATTGCTATTCCAAGGCTCTTGGTAGAATGCAGCATCTCCAATATATTCCACGCTCTCTGGAATTGTAATTTCGGATAAGCCGCTTAATTTAAAAGCGTCACTTTCAATTCTTTCCAATCCCTGCGGAAGTGTTACTGTTTTCAGGTTGCTTGTGTAAGAAATTGCTCCACTATTGATATATTTTAGGCTATCTGGAAGATTCAAAGTTTCCATTTGATGTTTATATAAAGCCTCGGAGGCGATTCCCACAGTGCCTTTTTTAACGGTTACAACGGAATCATCCGTATGATTGGTATTATAACCAATCAGCCAGTTATCCGCATATTTCAGTGGCGACAGACCATTTTCCATCAATGCAGAATCAGAAAATGCACCATTTGAAATGAAAGTCAAACTGTCTGGAAGGTCAATCTTTTTCAAAAATGTACACTTTGCGAATACACGATATTGCAACTCCTTCAGTCCTTCGCCAATCGTAACATTTAAAAGAGCACGATCTCCTTCAAAAGCACGTTCGCCAATTTCTTCTGTTCCATCACCAATTGTGACATCTGTGAGGGCGGTATCATTGGAAAAGACATAAGTCCCCATCTTTTGAACATTGTCGCCGATTGTAACGGTTTTAAGGTTGGAACAGTCATTAAAAGCATAATCGTTGATTTCTTTTACACCAGATTCAACCACAACTGTTTCAATTTTTGTTTTGCTAAATGCATAACTTCCTACAGATTCCACGGTACTTGGAATTGTAATTTCTTTTAAGTCTGTGCTTTCAAATGCATAACTTCCAATGGAAATCAAACCTTCTGGAAGATTCATTTCTGAAAGATTGATATAAGGGTACTGATTCTGAAATGCTCTGTCCCCAATATACTTCAAAGTGCTTGGAAGTTGAACAGAGTTAATGTAACGAATGCTGCTATCTGCAATTCCGACTGTTCCTTCTTGAATAACAATGTCTTTTTCATTTTCGCTGAGATTGCTCTTCACTCCGATTACCCAGTTATTGAAATATTTAATAACAGCTTCATTGCCGTCTTCATCATATTGCTCATTAAAAATAGCAGTATGATAGAGTGCATCTTCACCCATTTTAACGACATTTTCAGAAACATTCAGCGTTGTCAACGATGTGCAATTACAAAAAGCGTCTGATTCAATTTCTGTTACATTGGAAGCATGGACTGTTGTCAGCGAGGCACAGTCATAAAAAGCCTTTTTCGGAATGGCACTGATTTCATCCGGCAGTGTGATTTCTGTCAAATTCTTACAACCCTCAAATACAGAATCGCCCAGTTCCACGAACTGAATCGGATAGCCGTCATATTCTTCTGGGAATGTCAAAGAAGTGATGGTTGTATCTTTCACATCCGTTATTTTCAGAAGAAATGTTTCATCTTCTTTCTGCTCCAGCACTTCGCACACCAGATTGTTGTCAATGGTGACCGGATCACCAAATTGCAGTGTGTTTTCTGTAACGGCAGACGTTGCCGAAACAGGGAACATTTCCGCCAGAATGCATGACAGTGTAAGTATCCCCGCAGAGAGCATTGCAATCGTTTTTCTTGATGTTATCTTCATAACTGTTCCTCCAACTAAAAAATAAAGAATTTAGAATCCCGCAAAATCCTTTTACAATATTATAGCATTTCTGTCAAGCTATTACAAAAGAATAGCGGAAATCTCTGTATTTTACACAAAAAAATAAATTTTCATCTAATTTTCTACTACAAAGAGCCAAATCGGAGAAATATAAAAAGAAAATCCGCCTATCTGTGCGGATTCATAAACACAGGGAGGCGGATTTCGATTTGTTTTTACAAGGAATTGCAAATTAAGTTCTAGCCGGATATTCCGGAAGTTTGTTTGTCAAGAAGAGTACGAACTTCATCAAAGAGGTCGCATCTTGTTCATCCACGCTGCCATCTTTGTAACAATCGGCATTTTCTATTTGCGTATCAGAAAGCTGTATCATATTTGCGAGATATTTGTTCAGAACGATGATATCTCTCAAATCGACCTTATTATCGGTATTCAAGTCGCCATATGCAGTATCATCTGCATCGCTCTGTGCAATGGTGGTTTCATATACACCATCGCCATCTTCATCAACTGCAACACCAATGGTTTCTTCGTCAATCTCATAGAGTAAAACATCGGTGTAATCGGTTGAGAAAGTGATTTCTGCGTTTGCATTATCGTTGTATGCCTGTGCAGTAACATTGTTCAAGTTATCTGCATGAAGGACATAGCCCTCTTCGGTCTGCTTCATATTGGCAGCATCGACATGATTTCCTTCTACCTGGAAAGAATACCAGTCTGTTGTATGATATCCATCATTATAGAGCATATTGAAATGATAATCGGTATCGCTGCCCTTTAAAGATACATAACCAGACGGGGCGAATACGGCAACATTGCTATTAGAACCTGTTACGAAGAATGCACTATTTTCATACCACATGGACAAGTCAACATCTTCTGTTCCATCCAACTTCAATTCATAGCCCTTGGTTGCATCTCTCATTGCAAAATTCAAGTCACCATTGTTTTCGTCTACATTGTCTGTAAAGTCAGAGAAAGTTCGAATTTCGTCTGCCTCTGTAGCACAGAATGTATAGGAATTTTTGTCTTGGTTGAAATTAATTTTTGTGAGAGCATAATTTGATTCCAGTGAATTGGATTGCAGAGAAGCGATAAATGGGTCAGCAGTAATTGGGTCATCTTGTGTATCAATATATCCATGATAATTGATGAAACCGATATAATCCGAAATAAATCCTAAGCGATTTGCATCGCTATAATGCGGTATCGTCCAAGTACCCTTAGAGGAATTGAAATACAAATCGTACTTATCATCTGATAATTGAGTAGCATTGTTGTCGTAAATCAACACTTTTCCGTTATAAGCTTTACCATTAATACTATAAGTTCCATATTGTAAGTCGTAGGCAACAACTGCGTGCCCCCACTCATTCCCATTCGATGCAGTGCCCCAAAATGTAAGGAGCGTAGGCGATCCATCTTTTAAGCAATTCACTAAAATTTGCAGTTTTTCTTTTTCTGTAAAAAACAGAAACGTCTTACTCTTATTTTCAACTACATTTGTTTTTTGTAATGCCATATAATAGTTGATTAAAGATTTTACTTCTGCACTTGGTGGAGCATCGATATCACTTAAGAAAGTGGCACCATCTTGCCAATCGGACGGATTCAAAATGCCATTTGCCGCTAAAATAGAAGTCACAGCCATTCCGTAACAAGAACCTGACCAATTTTGATATAATAGGCCATTGACACGGGCTTTTTCTATGTTGGTCAATCCATTCATCAATTTGCTATAATCAGAATCCGATATCCCATCACGATATGTTTTGTCATATCCGCCAAAGCTATAACCGGAATTCAAAAAGTTCCATTTGTCTGCTTCAGGAATGAATGTATACACATTTGTTGTGGTAGTTGTCGTGATTGTCGTTGCTGTGGATGGTTCTGTGGTTGTGGTAGTTGGTTGTGTAGTCGTTGTTGTGGTTTCTGATTCAGTTGTTGTTTCTGATTCGGTAGTTGTTTCTGGTTCTGTGGTTATCGTCGTTGTCGTCGTGGTGGTAGTTGTAGTCGTCGTAGTTGTGGTTGTGGTGGTTGTTACAACAGGTTCATAGTGAATAGAAACACTAGAAGCAACTGCATCATAACCAACTGAAATTTCATTCCATTCTGCTTCTGTACCATTATAATAGAGATCGGTCAGCTGACTGCAATATCCAAACGCATTTTCTCCAATGCTGGCGACACTGTTTGGAAGGGTGACGCTGGTCAAATTGCTGCACTGCCGAAATGCCCAATCTCCAATTGCAGTGACACTTTCCGGAATGGTAACACTGGTTAAGCCTTCGCAACTCCGGAATGCAGAATATCCGATACTGGTTACAAAAGTAGGAATGGTATAAGTACCTGTTTTTCCCTGCGGGTAACACAGCAAGGTTTCCATGCTTTCATCAAATAACACGCCATCTTGAGATGTATAGGAAGTGTTCGCTGCGTCAACAATAAATGCTTCTAAGCCGCTGCAATTCGAGAATGAAGTGTTTGCAATATTGGATACACCACTGGAAAGATAGATGCTTGTTAAGTTAATGCAGTCGGAAAACGCACTTGCTCCAATTGTTGTAACACTGTCCGGAATGATGACATCTGTTAGATTGGAACAACCCCGAAATGCACTTTCTCCAATATTGATTGCACCGTCTGGAATGGTGTATGCTCCAGATTTTCCCTTTGGATAATACAGTAACGTTGTCAGATCCTTATTGAACAATACGCCGTCTTCAGATGTATAAGAAGGGTTCTCTGGGTCAACCATAAATGTTTCTAAGCTGTTGCAATTGGAGAATGCAGAATTTCCAATACGAGTTACACTTTCTGGAATGTTGATGCTGGTTAATTTGCGACAATCTGCAAATGCAGAGTATCCAATTGTGGTGACACCATCCGGAATCGTGATGTCGGTTAAACTGCTGCAATTGGAGAATGCATATCCGCCAATGGTTTTAACACTGTCTGGAATGACGATGCTGGTCAAATTGCTGCACTTTTCAAATGCCCAATATCCAATACTGGTGACACCATTCGGAATGGTGATACTGGTGATATCGCTACAGCCACTAAATGCACTGTGTCCGATACTGGTAATTTGTTTCCCCTCGATTGTGGATGGCAGCTCGACATCTGTGGAATAGGAACTTACAAATTTTGTAATCTCCAAAGTTCCGTCATCCAAATAGTCATATTCCAATTCCAACCCAAAGGAAGCCCCTACCAAGTTTGTGTTTTCTGTTTCTGCTGCTGCTGTCAGTTGTAATTTTGACAGGGATTCCTGAGAAAGACCAATCGTCCCTCCGGCAAGTAAACAAGCTGCTGCGGTGAAAATTGCAATTGACTTTTGATGCCATTTTTTCATGCTCATCATCCTCCTTTTTCCTTATTCTTATTATATAATTTTCAACAGAAATTGTCAATGCGTTTTTGTATAGTATTACAAAAACATGGCTCTAAGTTGCTTTTTCGGTGGTTGTATCGCCGAAATGGGAAATAAAATAAATGCAATGCGACAACTGTTCATTTTTAAGGAAAAGTATTGACGTTGTATGTAAAAACGTGTATAATAAATTTAATAAAAGCACAACATATACGCCAATATGAAACAGGAGATTTTTCAGGATGAAGAAAAAAACACCATTTCCAAATGTGCCAAAGGGCTTTGATTTAATTGCACTGTATGGAAGAAATACGGGCTATGCGGATAAGAGTGAAGATTGCAGAATCTATCATTTGAACAACGAAACCGGAGCAGGCACGATTACCATTTATCATGTGTTTCAGGGCGTTCGATCCACATTTAACGATATTCACATGGAATACTGCAACCAAGCACAAGCCTGCACGCCAATATGGCAGTGATTTGGATGCATTGAAGCAGTATGATGCTGGGGAATCTGCTTACTGGCTGGCATCGGGCATTTCTGTGGACTGTTCCGAAGAGGATATCAACAACTGCATCAACCTGTTCTGCACCGAAAACCTTTCTGAATAACAGAAGCAATACGATGTTCCTTTGCATGGTTTGAATTTGATTCATCCTGCAAAGGGACATTTTTATTTTTGTAATTTCAATCTTGATAACAAGTTTCTGAGCCCAGCAGAGCAGGCATTCTTCATGGAAAAACAGGAAGATGCTCTGATTGCATACTATGACCAACTCGAGCCAGAATATGCACAAATTTGGGAAGATTAAACCTGTGAACAGAAAAACCAGCATCGAATTTTTCGAGAATCGGTGCTGGTTTGTTTTCTGTTATTTCTGGTCATTTTTGAAACTTTTTAAAAAATCCCTGCCGGATGGGAATCACAATGAGCCGGCAGGGGATATTCAAATGAGAGCAGCAATTATATTAATAGTTGTTGTTATTTTTGGGTGTAAAAGACGTGCGTGGCTGTCTGAACACATAACCACAAAGTGGGCATTTCGCACCAGGTGTATAATACTTGGTTCCATTTGGTTGCTTCCGTGCACAAGCATTACCTCCTACTTGTGCTAACTTTTCTACATGTCCATTACATTTACTGCATACAGTGAAATCCTTGTCACAATCCGAACAGTGATATTTTATTAATTCTGCTTCTTTTGCTCCTGTAAAAGCTCCAATTGCTGCACCGCCTAACAATCCAATTGGCCCTAAAGCCAGTGCACCTAATACACCAAGAGTGGCTGCTCCAACTCCACCATACTTCAGTTTTGTGTTTTTTGAAACAACATTTTTACTTTCACAATAAGGGCACTTCAATTCAAAAGTCGGCATTTTTCGTTCCTCCTGTTTCGTTCTTTACACGATTACAAATCAATCAATTAATCATCATCACTATACTGCGACATTGCTTGCTGATAGCCATTTTTAAATTGATTTGTAGCAATGCTTCCAAATGATTTTCCCGCAGCACCTCTGGCTTTTTTCTCCTGTGCACTCAACTGATTCGGTACTTTTTTTCCGCAGTTGTTGCATTTTCTTCCAGTACTATCTGTTCCTGTTCCCAAACCAGCAGCAAGCAATCCAATCGGCCCAAGTAAGAATGCACCAACAGCCGCACCAATTGCACCATTTCTCAGTTTGTCATTGTATTCTGTGTAAGAAGTGCCTCCGCATTTTGGACACTTGAAATTGTTCTTGTTTTTGCTCATAAAAATAACTCCTTATTCAATATAAATTTTAACGGTTGTATGTAAAAGGATTATTGATCAAACAATCACCCCCAATTCTCCAGCCATCTCTTAATATCTCGGCTCAAATTTGGAACATGCAAACGTTGCCTGCGTCTGTCCGGTTCTCTGGTAGCAAGTTTCTTTTTCCTTCATCTCCACCTGAAACCGTCCGCCCAACACTGGTTGAATGGTAGTGCTGCCCATTGCTCCATTCCAGTGCCGGCACAGAGCACAAACACGGTCGGTTCTCCGAAAGCATCCCTTTGCCATAACACTTCCTCCTTTCTGATGATACATCCTAGTTTTTGCGTTGCAAGAATGCGTCATTTGCAATTTCTATCCCCATTATAACAATCAAGCCAGACAGACGGCTGTCCGTTCAAATAAAATTTACAGGAATCGGTTCTTTTTTTGTTCCTGCTGGATGTTGTAGACTGTTTCGTCCCATTTTACAAAAAGAACTTGTATGAACCATAAAAATATGGTATAATACGAAAAAAATCAAAAACGTACAAGCGACTACCAGTTTTGGACAAAATTTGTATGTTGGGAAGGACAGAAAAACATGAACTTTTTAGAGGAACGCATTCAGAAAGACGGCATTGTCAAAGAGGGAAACATCTTAAAAGTAGACAGCTTCTTGAATCACCAGATGGATGTAGCGTTGTTTCGGCAGATGGGGGAGGAGTTCCAGAAACGATTTGCCGGAAAGCAAATCAACAAGATTCTGACCATTGAAGCATCCGGCATTGGGATTGCCTGCATTGTTGCAGGATGTTTCGGCGTGCCAGTGGTGTTTGCGAAGAAGTCCAAGAGCGTCAACATTGATGGTGCTGTTTATGTGGCAGAAGTGGAATCGTTTACACATAAGTGCAAGAATCAGGTGATTGTGTCCAAGAAGTTCCTGCATCCGGAAGATCGGGTTTTGATTATTGACGACTTCCTTGCAAATGGTTGTGCCTTGCAGGGTTTGATTTCCATTGTACAGCAGGCAGGAGCAACCGTAGAGGGCATTGGCATTGCGATTGAAAAGGGCTTCCAGCAGGGCGGAAAAATCATCCGGAATCTGGGCTATCAGCTGGAATCGCTTGCCATTGTGGATGCAATGGATGCTGCAACCGGAAAAATTCAGTTCCGTTCGCAGGAAACAGGGGAGGCAGCGACCGCAAAATGAAACAGAAAACAGAACATCAAAAGGAAACAGTAGAAAACATCTATCAATTAAATGGTACTGTTCCGATTGTAAAAGCAATTCCATTCGGGCTGCAACACATTCTGGCAATGTTTGTTGCCAACATTGCCCCGATTCTCATTGTTGCGAGTGCCTGCGGACTGAGTGACCAGAATACAGCGATGCTGATTCAAAGTGCAATGTTGATTGCCGGAATCGGAACGCTCGTGCAGCTATTTCCGATTTTTCATAAGATTGGTTCAGGCTTGCCGATTGTCATGGGCATTAGCTTTACATTCGTTTCCATTCTCTGCTTTGTCGGGACACAATACGGCTATGGTGCAATTATGGGGGCGGTTCTCATCGGCGGTATTATCGAGGGCATTTTAGGCTTGTTTGCAAAGTACTGGCTGAAACTGATTGCTCCGATTGTGTCCGCAAGTGTCGTAACTGCCATTGGATTTTCGTTGTTGTCGGTAGGGGCAAACTCTTTCGGCGGTGGCAGCGGCAGTGAAGATTTCGGCTCTGTCCAGAACTGGATTTTAGGCAGTGTAACCTTGCTTTGCTGCATTCTGTTCCATATCTTTGCGAAGTCCTACTGGAAGCAGCTTTCTGTTTTGTTTGGCTTGGTAGTCGGGTATCTGTTGGCAATTGCAATGGGTGCTGTAGATTTCTCCGCCTTGAAAGACACCAGTATTTTTGCTGTTCCGCACCTGCTCCCATTTAAAATGGAATTTCATCCGGATGCGATTCTTTCTGTTACGTTGATTTTTCTAGTTTCCGCAACAGAAACCATCGGCGATACTTCTGCTCTGGCAGCCTCCGGCTTAAATCGAGATGTCACGAAAGAAGAAACCTCCGGTTCGATTGCCTGTGATGGTTTTGTCAGTGCATTGTCTTCCGTGTTTGGCTGCCTGCCGATTACTTCATTTAGCCAGAATGTCGGGTTAGTTGCCATGACAAAAGTGGTCAATCGGTTTACCATTGCAACCGGAGCAGGTATTATGATTTTAGCAGGCATTTTCCCATTCTTTGGGGCATTGCTGGCAACGCTGCCGGATGCTGTACTAGGCGGTTGTACCATTATGATGTTTGGAACTATTGTTGTCAGTGGCTTGCAGATGATTAGCAAGTGTGGATTCTCGCAGCGAAATATTACCATTGCAGCGTTGTCCCTGAGCATTGGTCTGGGATTCACACAATGTGCAGATTTATTCCGGATTTTTCCGCAGATGGTACAAAATGTATTTGCACAGAACTGCGTTGCAGTCGTCTTTTTGGTTGCGATTCTTTTGAATTTGGTGCTGCCAAAGAACATGGATGTAACGATTCCATCAAAATCTGAGTCGTAAAGAGAAACCATAATAGAAAATTAGAGAAAACCATCAGGAAAGCACTTCTCTCCTGATGGTTTTCTCATAGGAATCGAATTTTCTTGACAAGGGAACTCATTTTTATTATAATGCATCTACTTTTATTTGAAAGGGAAGGCGTGACCCAGTTGCATACGCCAGCGAACAGCTTGTTTTAAAATACAATCCGAATTGGAGCGGGGCAGGGGAGCGAAAGCATCCGATTGCAATTGCAGAGGAATGGCTTGATGATTTTACAGTTACGCATCAAATGGAATGTGATTTGGACGTGCCTTTCACACGGGAAAGTTGGAATGGACGCATGAAAGCTTGTCGTGGTATTGGAGCATCATTGCCGCCGGAAAAAATTGCAGCGTGGGAAACAGAACATTTACAGCTGCTGGAACAACTTGCACCAGAATCTTTTACGATTCGACACTATGCGGCATTGGCAGAATTGACAAAGAAATCATAAAAAAATCGAATTTTATTGACAAGGATATTGATTTTTGTTATAATAAAGATAAATTATTTACTTTTATTTGAAATGGAAGGAGACATTGACAATGCAAAATCAAAACATTGACCATGGAAACAAGTTTGACTGGGGAAAAACTTCTGCGGATTATGCCCGTTTTCGGGACATCTATCCGCCCCAGTTCTATGAAATGATTCTGAATCGAAACTGTGGTGCAGCTGGGCAACGGGTCTTGGATGTTGGAACGGGAACGGGTATTCTGCCTCGAAATCTATATGCTGCTGGTGCACATTGGACAGGCTGTGATATTGCACCGAATCAAATTGCACAGGCAAAGCAGCTTTCGCAGGGCATGGAGATTGCTTATCTGGTTTCTACAGCGGAAACGCTGCCAACATTTGCAGAGCCATTTGACTGGATTACAGCATGTCAATGTTATTGGTATTTCGATGTTGCAAAAACAGCTCCAGCGTTTGCACGGGTATTGAAATCGGGTGGAAAGGTGCTGTTGCTCTGCATGCAGTGGCTGCCATATGAAGACCCGATTGCACATGCCAGCGAAGAGCTTGTTTTACAATACAATCCGAACTGGAGCGGAGCAGGGGAGCGAAAGCATCCGATTGCAATTGCAGAGGAATGGCTTGATGATTTTACCGTTACCCATCAAATGAAAATTGATTTGGATGTGCCTTTTACACGGGAAAGTTGGAACGGACGCATGAAAGCTTGTCGTGGAATCGGTGCATCGTTGCCGCCGGAAGAAATTGCAGCGTGGGAAACAGAGCATTTACAGTTGCTGGAACGAATTGCACCGGAATCTTTTACGATTCGACACTATGCGGCATTGGCAGAATTGACGAAAAAATCAAAAAAGGAAGTCAAATAAAATCGTAAAAAAAGTATTGACAAATGAAAAAAATCATGTTATAATAAAAAATAATCCAAAGAAGAAAGAGGAGGGCTTGACATGGCACAGAAACAAACACGTTCCAAACAAATTGCAGATAACCGTGCTGTTCGGCACTCTTATTTTGTATTGGAAGATTTTGAAGCTGGCATTGCTTTGCAGGGAAATGAAGTGAAATCCATTCGGCAGGGCAATGTTAACTTGAAAGACAGCTGGTGTGATATTAAAGATGGAACACTGGTGCTGAAAGGGATGCATATTTCTCCCTATGAAAAAGACGGATTAGCCCGTACGGATCCCAGACGGGAACGGCAATTGCTGATGCATAAACGAGAAATTTTGCGGCTGTTTGGAAAAATCAAACAAGACGGTCTGACCTTGATTCCATTGAATTTGCATTGGAGCGGGTCGAATGTAAAAGTACAGATTGGACTCTGCAAAGGGAAAAAGTTGTATGATAAGCGGCAGTCCGCAGCAGAGCAGGCAGCAAAGCGACAGATTGACCGCACAATGAAATCACAATACCGATGAAATCAGGGAAAACCTGTTTCTATAGAATGGGGGCGTAAAGGTTTCGACGGGGACTGTGCAGTGGAATAAGCGAGCAGAGTTGGCATCGTCTCTTTAAAACGGGGCACGTTTTAAATTAAACGCTAAAAGAAATATCTCTGTAAGCTTCAACAGAAGCTTGCAGGTAGCTGCCTAAGTCAGCTACTGTCGCCCACAGGAGTACCACGACCTGTGCTGTGGCATAACGCAGTGGTGAACGATTCTTCGGCCTGTTCACACCGTTGAATGGCATTTGAACTACGAATAGTTGTAGCCTGTTTGTCGGCGACTTTTGTTCGGAATTTGAAAAGATAAACTACGCTCGTAGAAAGTTGCAGGAATCGGTTTTCGGACACGAGTTCGACTCTCGTCGCCTCCACCACAATCGTATCTTTGATGATACAATGTAAGAATCATGCACCCCAAAAATCGGGTGCATGATTTTTTGCTTTCATGAGCTAAAGTGCAAACGATAGCTCAGCGTTTTTTCAAAAAGCAAACGATAGGTGGCGTTTTTTAAGGGGTTTCGATTTGACTTAATTTTATTAAGTGGGTTTTTGAGAGGGAGAAGGGAGTGAAAAAGCAGCCTTGTAAGAACGCTTCCAAGTGGGCTAGGATTTTACAATTATGGACTTGAGTTATGAAAAAAAACAGCCCTGCCGGATTTCTCCAACAGGGCTGCAATTATCTCACACTTTTATCTCCGTCCCATCCCGGAATAGAAACACCAAACTCCCATCATGGAACACGGTGAGATTTTCCAGAACGGCATTCCAGACGGATTCATCAAATGTTTCCAGCACAGAATCGGTTTTCTTTAACGTCAGCAAAATTTTCTGCATCTTGGCAATCCGGCGTTTCCGGTCGGACTCAGCTATCTCCTCAGCATCCAACTGAGCGGAAAGCTCCTCATATTTTGCATTGAGTGCATCGAAATTCTCTCCACCGTGCTGGATGTAATCTTTTAGCTTTTCATTGACTGCCACTAACTCATCTTGCAGCTCCGCTTTTTTGCTCTCCTGCTTTTTCAAGCGGTTTAAGGCAAATTGGCAATTCTTGATGACCGCATCTTTCTGCGAGAAATACTGTGCGAAAGCCTGTAAAAACTTTTCCTGAATCTCCGGTTCATACAAGTGTGGCGTGGTGCAAAAGTGACTGCCTTTGAACTTGCTGTTGCACTGGTAAATCACACGGCGATATTTACTGTTGGAATGCCAAACCTTCGCACCAAAGTAACTCCCGCAGTCTCCGCAGATAATCTTGGTCGCATAAATGCTGGTGCTGCTGTAAGGCTTAACGCATCGTTTCTGAAATTCCGACTGCACAAAATCGAATTCCTCCGGCGTGATAATTGCCGGATGGCTGTTCTCCACGTAATATTGCGGAACTTGACCCTCATTGATTTGTTGCTTTTTCGTTAAGAAATCAACGGTAAACTTTTTCTGTAAGAGTGCATCACCTTTGTATTTTTCGTTTGTCAGAATACTTTTCACCGTACTAGCCGACCATTTTTCCTTTCCACAGGGGGTCGGAATGCCTTGAGCCGTCAACTCATTTGCAATTTTGTAAGGTGTCAAACCATCAATGAATCGCTGATAAATGTATCGAACGATTTCCGCCTCCTCCGGAACAATCTCCGGCAGACCGCTTTCGCCTTTTCGATAGCCCAAAAAGTGAGCATAGGGCAGACTAACTTTTCCATCAGCAAACCGTTTTCGCTGTCCCCATGTGACGTTTTCGGAAATCGAACGGCTTTCTTCCTGTGCAAGACTAGACATAATCGTGATGAGCAACTCGCCTTTGCTATCAAAAGTCCAAATATTTTCTTTTTCAAAGAAACATTCCACGTGATGTTCCTTCAATTTTCGGATGGTAGTGAGGGAATCAACCGTATTTCGGGCGAACCGACTTACACTTTTTGTGATAATCAAGTCGATTTTTTCGTTCAGAGCATCTGTAATCATGGAGTTGAAGCCCTCTCGATGTTTCGTAGATGTTGCGGAAATGCCCTCATCTGTATATATTTTAACAAACTCCCAATCCGGATTTCTTTGAATGTAATTGGTATAGTAAGAAATTTGTGCCTCATAGCTGGTGAGTTGTTCCTCGAAATCGGTGGAAACTCTGGCGTAGGCAGCGACTTTTCGGCGTGTTGGAGCTGAAATATCCTGTCGAGTTGTCCGATTGATAGACGGCGGAATGACGGTTACTTTTGGCATTTTCTGCTCCTTTCTGCGGCAGCCTGTCGCATCTCCGTTGTCCAGCTTTCACTGCGGGAATGATTTTCCCAAGAAACCGTTTTCTCCGTGTTATCTTTGAAAAGAAAAGTCAGTTGATTCGGCGATATGAGAATGTTATCAACTCTGCTTTTCACAATTTCCACGTCAAATTCTTTGATTTGCAAAACAGAGCAAATTTTTTCATGCAGAATCCGTTCGGAAATTTGTTTTGCCGTAGGGCAGTGTGATTTTCCTTGTCGGAGGTAGGTTGCACACATCCAAACCGCACCTTGCTTGTAAATTTTCCGCTGATAGCTTTTTCCGCACCCTGCACATTGCACCATGCCGGACAGTGGATAGCGATTTGTTGCACCGGGATGGGAGAATTGTTCCGTCCGTTCTTTTACTAAGTTTTGAACTTTCTTGAATAAATTCGCAGAAATAATCGACTCATGGGACTGCTCCACGAAATATTTCGGCAGCTCGCCTTGATTTTTCATCTTGCGTTTGCCAATCGGGTCTTGTCGATAATATTTCTGCAATAGCATATTCCCAACATATTTTTCATTGACCAGAATTTCTTTCACACGTTGTCCTGTCCATCGATTGCCTTGTCTCGTGGAAATCCCCATGGCGTTGATTTTTTTCGCAATGGCACATTGTCCCATTCCGGAGCAATAATCCGCAAAAATCATCTGCACAATTTTGGCTTCTGATTCCTCAATTTCCAGCACACCATCGGCATTTCTGCGGTATCCGAAAATCGTAATGCTGCCGATTTTGCCTTGTTGGAAATCATTCCGAATCCGCCATTTCATGTTGTCGCTGACGGATTTGCTCTCCTCCTGAGCAAACGAGGCGAGGATGGAAAGCATCAATTCGCCGTCTCCGGAGGTGGAGTGCAGATTTTCCTTTTCAAAATAGACATCAATTCCTAAACTTTTCAGCTCCCGAACCGTTTCCAAAAGCGTGACGGTGTTCCGTGCAAATCGAGAAATCGACTTGGTAATTACCAAATCCACCTCTCGATTCCGGCATTTCTCTAGCATTTTTTGGTATTCCGGTCGCTCATCTTTCGTTCCGGTTTTCGCCTCATCTGCGAACACACCGCAAAACTCCCAGCCCGGATGTTGCCGAATCAAGTTTTGGAAATAGTCAACCTGAGCCGCTAAGGAGTGCAGCATGGCATCTTTTCCGCTGGAAACTCGTGCATAAGCGACAACTCGCAGCAATTTTGGCTTTGGCGGTCGCTGCTGCACCCGATGTACTTTTCGCTCCAATTTCATCACCTGTTTCTTTGTATTAAGCGTATGCTTGCTAACATATTCCCTCTACTGGGGCAGAAAGTCAAGCACTTTCTCGAAAAATGCTGCCCAAAGATAACCCGCATTTCTCGGCGAGAGTTTGTTCACATTGAACATATTCCGACTGGGTCAGCAGTCCGGATTTTAGGAAATTTCGCAAAACCGCCATAGATACTTTGTAAATTTCAATCTCTTTCGTCATTGATATCTTCCTTTCGCAGCACAGGCACGAGAGCAATATTTTCTTGGATGGTTTCGGTAGCTGAGAACCGGTTTTCCGCAGAACGCACAGGGAATCGTGGCTGCGTTTTCATGCCGCATTTCCTGCGGATGGGTGTTCCAATAGTGCATCCGGCAAGCGTCACAGCAGAATTTTTTCTGCTTTCGATGCGGCACTTGCAGAACGGGAGTGCCGCAATTTCGGCAGACATCGTTAGGGTGATTTCGCTGTAAGTAGGACTTGATGGAGTTTTGCGAGACGTGCAGAAAGGCAGCGATTTTGGGAATCGAGATTCCAACCGCCAGCATTTCATCAACCGAATTTTTCTGCGATTTCGTCATAAAAACGCACCTCACTTGAAATTATCGTAAGAAACATACCCTGTCACGTAGCTGCCGACCGGCGTTTTTCCGCAGTTGGCAGCAGTGTTGGTAAGCCGATATCTGCCGTTGGCACAGACCTTGCCATCATAGATGTAGTACGTACCGGAGATTTTCTTGGAAAAAGTTTTTACAGAATCGGAAGAAAAAAGCGGAGCGTTTTGCAGCGTCACACGCTGACCTTTCGCAAAAGAAATCTGCGGTGTGTAGACCGCTTTTCCGGAAGAATCGAAAACAGAGTAGCCCGAATTGCAAGCCTTTTTCGCATTTTCCAGAGAGGAATATGCTCCGATTTGCGACTTGGCATCTGCCCATGTTTTTCGGATGCGGTAAATCTGTGAAGTAGTAGAAGTTGAGGTCGTAGAAGTCGAGCCGTTCAAGTAGGATTGCACCTTCGCCTTGAAAGCAGACCAGTGCGGCAAGATATACAGCGGACACATTTTGTACCGATTGTACATGGTGTTCAACTGGTCAACCGTTCCGGACTTGCCGTCCCGGACGTTCAGCCAGTGGGTATGGGTGTATAAATGCGATATACCCAGACCGTATTGTTTGAGCAAAGCCGCAGCCAATCTCGCACAGTTATCTTCCGATTTCTTATCAGTTGCATTGTAAGCGGAACTCATGATGCACTCAATCGCAATTGTTTTTCGGTTTCCATTTCCGGAACCGTCCGCAGCGTGCCAGCCGGAGAGTGTCAGCGGTAAGTTTTGCCACGCACAGGTGTTGTCCACGTAATAGTGGACTCGCACATCGTTCATATTTCCGTTGACAGTCGCTCTCGTATATTGCTCCGCCGGCGTTGTGCCGGACACAACAGAAATCCAATCCGTGTTATGCACGGTCACACCGATGATTTTTCCTGCCATGGAAGCGGACGGCATATCAATGCGATTCGGGTTATGTTTGGTAAGCAAATATTCTTTGACGGTCACGCCGCCAAGTGTGGATGTAGAATCCGGTCTTAAAATAGCCATAAGTTAGTCCTCCTTGTTTGATTTTTCTTCGGTTCTGCCGACTTTCGTCTGCAAAACATCGATTGCCTTTTTGATTGCAGGCGGGTAGGGGATACCCATTAAGCTTGTATTTTCAATGATGGATAACAGTTCGTTCAAACAAAAACTGATGCAGACAGCATCTCGAATGTAAGTCGTGCTGAGCAGAATATCCATCCGAACTGCAACGACGATCAGCATTAAAGTGCAGACTTTTTTCGCCAGACCGAACCAGCCAGCTTTGGAAGAAAGTCCGCCGCTTTCTGTGTGTTTGGATTTTTTCATCATAGCGGTGATGATGCCGGTGAAAAAGTCGATTGCCATAAAGACGACTAGTGTCACCAGAGCGGAGTCCCAGCCGCCAAAAATGGCAGTAAAAAAGCCGCCGACCAAGCCGACAGCCACACAAATAGTATCTTTCATCATTTTCAACCCTCCAGTACTTTCAGGAATCGGATTTTCGGATGAGAATTGTTGCTTCTGCCCACCCAGGCAAGGTAATATTCGCCGTCAGAAATGCCAGTGCATTCTGTGATGGTGGTGATAAAGGTGTCCGACTGCAGCCATTGGAAATCCAGAGAAACCGCACGATTTGCATCGATCTCTGTATTCACATACACGCCAATGGGAATGTCAATTTTCTGCGGTTTCGGTACCAGATACAAACTTCCGGCTTCGCTGGAACCCGACTGATAGGACATCACGATTTCTGCATTTTTCGTCAGAGATAAGGGCTTTGCACAAACGGTCAAAACCGACTTATCCCAGTTGAAGCACTCCTGCGAATAGGACAGCACAAAATCATTTGCTGCACTGCAAAACTGCGGATAAGCAATCAGAAAATCTGTCATTGTCTGATAGCTGCCGTCCAGAATCATGCTGAGATTCGATGCATAGGTCGAAATGGCATTCTGCCCGGACTGAAATAGAATGGTGTAATTTCTGCCGCTTGTCAGGTTGTCGATTTGCTTTTGCAGGCTCTCCAAAGTGCGTTCTGTCTTTTCTGAATAGACTGTAACCTTTGTGCTAAGCCCATTGATTTGTGTGCCGAAACCATCCCATTGTGCGATTTTAGCGGCAGTGATCTGATCCAATGCGGATTGATTTTCGTGGGTATGTGCCTTTTCATTCAGTGCTGCAATGGCTTCCCGGAATGTTTGGATATTGTAAGTTGTATCATCCTCGAATTCCTGAAGAGCACGTAGCAAGGAAAGTTCATCTGCCGTCAAATCATCTAAAACATCCAGATTTTTATGAATGTGTGCCTGCTGTAAAAGCGGCTGAACAGCAGCTTGAATCAGTGCTTTTACAGCATCGGTATCCGGATAATTTGTCAAATCCGGAGAAACGCCATCCTTTCCGTCACGCCCATCTCTACCATCTTTCCCCGGTAAGCCATCTTTCCCATTTGTGCCATCCTTCCCGGGCAAACCATCTGCACCATCTTTTCCGTCCTTGCCATCAATACCATCCTTGCCTTTCAAACTCTCCAGCCATTCTGCAGCTGTCCCCACAAAACCGTTTTCCGTAGCAATCTCGTAAGCAGAACGGCCGTCTTTTCCGTTTGCTCCGGTTTGCATCTCGGAAAGCTTTTTCAAAAGCTGCGTATACAGATCCGGCGTGGGCGGAATGGGTGTTGCACCGTCCTCCACAAAACCAGACGGTCGAATGTGAAGAGTGACAGGTACGGTTGTCGCACGCAGTGTAGTATTGCTTTCTGCATCGTAGCCAAACAAACTCATCTTCACCGCACCGGGATGCAGTTCGGCAGGCAGCAAGCAGGTTGTTCCGTCTATGCCAAGCACCACGTTGTATGTTTCCTCACACTGCGTGAACTGCACCACCTTGTGCAGCGTTTTCCAAGCCCCATCGAATACGAACTTTACCGAAACAAATGCGATCTGGTCAGAAGCAATGATCTCTCGCTCCAGCACTTCGATTTTTTGTTGTTTCACTAAGAATTTCATCATCCGTTTTTCACCTCGTTCCATGTATGAGTTTCCGTATCATATTCCAGATAGCCATCTACACACTGGATCTTTTTCAGATAATTGTTGTAGGAATGTTCTCCGGAGGACATCCAGTTGACCGGTTTGGTGATGGCGTTCCACTGAGCAATCGTGCCCTCATAAGTGATGGTTTTTAATCTTTCACAGTACGTCAGCATATTCTCTCCGAATGTCTTGCAATTTGCTGAAATCGTAAGATTGGACAATGCTGTACATCTTGTAAACGCAAAAGCACCAATGGAATCACACGCAACACGAGCAGTCTTCAGCTTTGCACAGCCGCTAAAAGCATACTTTCCCCACGTTTTCACGCTGGCAGGCACAGTGACTTCTGCAATGGCGGTGTGATAAAAGGCATATGACTGGATCGCAGTAACTGCCTGCGGAATGGTAACAGAAGTCAGACCGGCGGTATAGCCGATTGCAGCATCTTCCTGTGCAAAAGCGGAATCACCAATGCTGGTCAGTGTAGCTGGAAGAGATACCGTTTTCGCATTGGCACAATGATAAAACAAACGGTCACCCAGACCAGTAATGCCATTGCTGAGTACGATTTCCTTGATCTGGTCGTTTTGATCAAACACAGAATCATGAGAGGTATAATCGTAGGTTGCACCCGTGCCACGCAGCAGCAGTTTGCCGTTGTCGTAGAGAACATAGTAGATGTTTTCACCGCACTGTCCGGTTGCTAGGATTTCGCCTGCCGTCAAGTCATCTACCTTGGTCTGCAGTTCCGAAATCTGACTATTCATCGCATCCAGTCGCTTTTGCAGTTCGTCCAGAGATGCTTGATTCTCTGTCATTTTCGAGAGCATCTCTGTTACTCTGCACTTACCAAGAATACACTTGC
>UMHK01080766.1_pt1 | contig 37288 bp, 27 predicted proteins | sample 1965521 | NCBI WGS metagenome assembly UMHK01 (sample SAMEA4836097, study PRJEB28245) | human gut metagenome | biome: gut microbiome; material: fecal sample | place: Denmark | collected 2008
TACGCACCTGTCCCCGTTGTGGCGGGGTTTATTCCGGACACGGCTCACTTTCAATGGTTGACAACTTAACCATTCTCTGCCCCGATTGCGGAACACGAGAGGCCCTCGAAAGCATTGGTGTTGATGAAAAGGAGCAGGAGAAAATTCTTGATACTATTCATAATTCCGTAATGTAAATTATTAAAAATTTTTTTGCTATCAATTGATTTTTAACAATGAATTTGATAGGATAAGTTGTGTAAGGATAAAAGTCGAATTTCTTTTGATACAGGGTATGGAGTATGACAAGAAGAATTTTGATAATAAAATCTTTAGATTTATTTATACTGAAGCCATGAAAGGCACTGTTATTTCGTTATCCTATAAGGGTAAGAAAACGGACTTATGAAATCAGATTTACTGGATTTTTCATAAGGTGAAATTTAATCTCTAATTATAAAGTACTAAATAACTAGAAAGCAAATTATTCAAGCATAACGGGGTGATGATATGATTCGAGCTGACCGAAACGCGGAGATAAATGAGATACTACGAAATGAGTATTATAGTTTTACTGTTCCGTTTCTTACGGAATGGTCTGCTGCGTTTGATAAAGAAGTCCCTCCTTCCAGGATAAATGAGTTCGGTATAATCGACGAAAAACGCTACGATACTGACAAAGGAGTCCTCTTTGTTGGCAAAGAAACAAATAATTGGGATAACGAGGACTATGAAAAAGGGATACTCTTTCGTAGTTGGATGGAGGGCATTACTCAGCATGGGCTTGCCGGTGGAGATCATATCAGCCAGCATCCGAATATGTGGTACAACATAGGCAGATGGGCAACACTGATTTGTGGTCCATCCACTTCTATTGATGAGATAGCTGATATGAAGGCTTCTGCTATTTCTGCTATTGGTATGATAGCATTTACAAACATAAACAAAGTTCGTGGGAAAAAAAGCAGCAGAAACGAATACCATCAACTTGCAAAGTCCCGTATTGCAGGAGAACTGCTGCGACGAGAAGTTGAAATAATAAAGCCTCAACTGATTGTCTGCTGCGGTACATATAACACAGTTGTTAAGTCACTCCATGATTACGAGGGGCAGATCATTAAAATGCCCCATCCGGGAGCAAGAAAGAAAAAAACCAAGATGCTGTATGAATTGCTAAGGCAGATAACACCCAAAAAGGAGGACTACTGTAATGATTGAGAGTTTCCCTTACATATACAAAGGAAAGTCAAAAGATGCAATTAAACAATTTATAAAATCTGAAACTGGAATAGAAATATCAAATCTGCTAAATAAATATATTGCTAACCCCACTTTAGTTCATACAGCTAATAAGCAAACCTTATTGCTATTGGCAGAAGAATTCGAACCGATATATCAAAAATACATAGGAATATTAGATGGTCCTAATGAGATTGGAACGATTAAAATATTTGGATTTTTTCTAAAATCTCGAATTGAAAGAATACCCGAACTACAACAATATCTTATGTAAGAATTATAAAGTGCACTTTATTAGCTTGCCAATATAGGCAGGCTATTTTTATGCCATTCGGAGGTGAGATTTTGAGAAAACTTAAAAATTACAAGCCTACAAAATTCAAAGCGAAAGGTAGCTATTACGATAAAGAATATGCCGACTTCGCTGTTGCCTTTATTGAAAGCCTTTGTCACACCAAAGGCACTTGGGCGGGAAAACCCTTTGAGCTTATGGATTGGCAGGAGCAAATTATTCGTGACCTGTTCGGCATTTTAAAGCCAAACGGATACAGGCAGTTTAATACTGCATATATAGAGATTCCGAAAAAGAACGGTAAATCTGAATTAGCTGCGGCTGTTGCACTTCTGCTCACCTGTGGTGACGGTGAACAGCGAGCCGAGGTTTACGGTGCGGCTGCCGACAGACAACAGGCGTCAATCGTTTTTGATGTTGCCGCCGATATGGTGCGAATGTGTCCGGCTCTGAACAAAAGAGTAAAGATACTTGCATCACAGAAAAGGCTGATTTACGAACCTACAAACAGCTTTTATCAAGTCCTGTCTGCCGAACAGAATGGCAGTTGACAGAGATAAAAGCGGTAATCTTTACTATCAGTACAACACAAGCTCCGATGACGCAAGAACAATGAAAGGTGCAACGGTAAGGCTTTCACCGTATGAGGTTTTGCATATTGCCGGACTTGGATTTGACGGACTTGTCGGATACTCGCCTATTGCAATGGCAAAGAACGCAATCGGTCTTGCTATTGCCGCCGAGGAATACGGTAGTAAGTTCTATGCAAACGGTGCGTCACCCAGCGGTGTACTTGAACATCCGGGTACGCTTAAAGACCCGTCAAAGGTTCGTGATTCGTGGAATGCCGCCTTTGTGGGAAGCGGCAACAGTCATAGAGTTGCCGTGCTTGAGGAGGGACTGAAGTACACACCGATTTCAATTTCACCGAACGAGGCGCAGTTCCTCGAAACCAGAAAATTTCAGATAGATGAGATAGCTCGAATTTTCAGAGTGCCTCCGCATATGGTGGGTGACCTCGAAAAATCGAGCTTTTCTAATATTGAACAGCAGTCGCTTGAATTTGTGAAGTACACACTTGAGCCGTGAATAGTGCGTTGGGAACAGTCGATTTCCCGCTCCTTGCTTTCAAGAAACGAAAAAAGTTCGTACTTTGTGAAGTTTAATGTGGATGGACTTCTGCGTGGTGACTATGCAAGCAGAATGAGTGGCTATGCTACGGCAAGGCAGAACGGATGGATGTCGGCAAACGATATACGAGAACTTGAAAATCTTGACCGTATTTCTGACGAGGAGGGTGGAAATCTGTATCTCGTGAATGGCAGCATGACAAAGCTGAGCGATGCCGGGGCTTTTGCTGAAAAGAATAATGAGAAGGAGGAAAATACAAATGGCGAAAAGGTTCTGGAATTGGAAAAATCATACAGAAGAAAATGAAACTGTACAAAGAGTTCTTGAACTTAACGGAACTATTGCAGAAGAAAGTTGGTTTGACGATGATGTTATTCATTTTGGTATATAATATTTTTATTGCATATATTTTATTTATGTGATATACTAAATGTAACTTATTTGAAATTATAGGAGGAAAGATAAATATGTCTGAAATAAGTACTGTTGAAATCAAAAATATGCTTGACGATTTAGAAAATGATAATGACTTCATAGAGTTAAGGAAACTATATGAAACACCAAATTGTTTTACTATAATGGGAGATAAAAGAAGAGAAGAATGGCATAGTAATTTTGTATGTTGGCTACTTGACCCTAATGAAAACCACGGACTAGGTAAATTTCCTTTAGTAAAATTTTTGGATTTAGTTGAAAGTAAGTGCGAAGAACTTAATATTGATAAAACAGATGTTGAGAATATGAAATTTAGAAAAGAGTCTTCAGCTAAAGATCAAACAGATAATAAAGGTCGAATGGACATTTTAGGTACAAGTACGTCTTTAATTTTAGTTATAGAAAATAAGATTAAAGCTAGTGAAAATTCCAAAAATGATAAACCACAGTCAGATGTATATTTTGATTATTGTGAAAATAAAGAAAAATATAAAAATAGACAAAGAGTTTATGTTCTTTTAAAGGCAAGTTCAGATACTTCTTTGGAAAATAAAAATTTTATTCATGTTACATATCAAGATTTGCTTGATGAAGTGATAAAACCAGCATATGAAAAGTGCGAAGAATTAAAATTAGAAGATACAAAAAGTGTGTTGAAACAATACGCATTGGATATCTCTAATCCATTTTCTTATCCCCAGTTGGCTTATGCAAATAAGGATTTGTCTGAAAATATTTTTAAAAAGCATGAAGAGATAATATCTAAAATTCGTCAAACAATGAGTGATAAGAAAGATAGAGACAAAGAGTCTGTTATTTATGTATTCTTTAATAAATATAAAGAATACATAAATAATGCTATATTAAAACCTTTGGACAAAAACGCCATTAACGATTCACGACTTGATACAAAATATATAATCAGTTATCTAATGAGAAAAAAATATATAATTCCAGGGAAAACAAAATTATATTATAATCGTCTGAACAAAACTTTTATTATTAAGATTGATGAAAATTGTAAATTTTGGGCTGGCTATTATGAAGGGGAATATGATGATTCACAAGAGGTAAACTATATAATAAAAGAATACAATTCACTTCATCCTGCAGCAGCAGATATAGAAGAAATTGCAGCAGAGATAGACCAAATTATTGCAGAAGCAGGGATAGAAGAAATTGCAGCAGCAGAGATAGAACAAATTGCAGCAGAGATAGAACGAAAAGCTCGTTCTAATAATAGTAATCGTGGAATAGGTCCAAAGCGCATGAAGCTTTTAAATTCCGGTGTTAAAGATGCAGAAGGAAAGACAATTGAAGAGATTCTTGATAGCATAAATAACTCTAATATATAATCGTACTCAAGGAGTAACCGAAAGGTTGCTCCTTTTAATATGCATTTAGCACAGAGCCTATAAGGCTCTTTTTTTATGCCTTTTTAAGGAGGTGACAGAATGGCAGACAGCTTTGGTATCAAGCTTGATGTTGAAGGTGAAAAAGAATTTAAGAGTGCCTTGTCCGATATTAACCTTAGCTTCAAGGTGCTGGGTTCTGAAATGAAGCTTGTTCAGTCACAGTTTGGGAAGAACTATTCTTCTGTTGAAAGTCTGACATCAAGAAACGAAGTTATGAATAGGCAGATTGAAAAGCAGAAGGAGAAAATATCAACACTAAAGTCAGCACTTGATAACGCCTCCTCTTCCCTTGGGGAGAATGACAGGCAAACTCATAATTGGCAAATTCAGCTTAACAATGCCGAGGATAAACTGAGTGTTGCAGCTTACTGCCGAGTTCCAACGGCGACTAATGCACAGCTTGAAAGCTTGGGAGCACAAAAGAACCATTATGAAAACTACATCAATTCACGAGATGATTGGTGCTTTGCGGGTGTGTACTACGATGAGGGCATAACAGGCACAAAGGCAAGTAAAAGGCCGGAACTTATGCGGCTTTTAGCTGATTGCAAGGCAAAGAAAATTGATTTTGTAATTACAAAGTCAATCAGCCGTTTTGCAAGAAATACCCTTGATTGCTTAAAGTATATACGAATGCTTAAGGATAAAAACATACCGGTATTCTTTGAAAAGGAATCCATCAATACATTGGAATAACCGAGGTTGTAAATCCATAGTTTGGCGATGTCTGAGCAGGCTTGAGGCGACGGTCATTGAGTGTCACGCAAGGATGGTGAATGAAAAGGTTTTAGAAGGTGTAGTGCTTGAAGCTATAAACAGGTTGCTTGGCGACAAGTCTTTCTATCAGACACAGCTGCAACAAAATATAGCACAGGTGATTCGTGACGCAAACAAAAGCACTGCCGAAAAAATAGATGAGCAGTTGATGACTCTGCAAAAAGAACTTTTGCAAAAGGCAAACAACAAGGAAGCTTATGATGAAATCGCAGAGCAGATATTTACACTCAGAGAACAGCGCCGGCAAAACACCGTCGATACCGCCGCCAGAGATGCACAGATAAAGCGGATCAATGATCTACAGGATTATATTGCACAACAGACTACCCACCTCACCGAATTTGACGAATCGCTGGTGCGACGCTGGATCAAACAGATAACCATCTGGGATGACCACATCACCGTTGAACTAAATTCCGGTGTTAGTATCGATGTGGATGCATAATTTCATAAACGCACGAAGGCTCCTCACCACTGGATAATCTCCGGTGATGAGGAGCCTTATTTATTTCTTTTCAGGTGGTTGCCAACCTTTCTCAAAATGCACTGAATTCAGAAATGTATTACCCGTTCCAAGTATTAGGTATGGAATTCCATCTCTAATTACAACGGCTCCATTCTTCTCTTCTTCAGTCAATTGAATATCTATTGCTTTTCTAACCTTAACATCGCAGGCATATGTCTTAGTTACATCAATTCGACCTTTGGTTTCATATACACGAAGGATATTCTCTGCATCATTTACTACAATAGAGTAATCACAATCGTATAAAAGCATGATTGCTGTAATGTGATATTTTTTTCCATCCTTTGTTTCACCAACAATATCATCATTGCAGCCAATCGTAATTTGATAACAACCTGTGGAAAAATCTTTAAAAATATTAACTGCTATGTGATGTTCCATCATTTTTGAATCAACATCAAACGCTTGTCTTTTAGCCGTATTATATGCTTTTTTCAAAAACTCCAAATTGGATATTCTGCAGTCAGTATGATTATTATTCAAATGGTCTACTACAAACCCTTTTTGTGTCATAGTATCCAAAACATCCTGTCCATACCACTTTGCAACTATATAGCGATGCAATAATCCAAGTGTCTTATTTGATAAATAACCTTTGTCATCCGTTTCGCTGTTTGCTTTTGTTAATGTCCAAGTCTTCGATGTTAATTCCTCATAGTAGTCTTCTCTGTAGGTTGTGAGGCCAATCAGAGGCCATCCCTCTTTGCTTATATGAATCTCATCATTTATTATTTCAAATTTATTTTTACTGGTTCTAGGCATCTCAATACTTTCCTTAATTAAAAATATCGACCTATCTTACTTAATTTCAGTCAATCCAACTGGCTCTTTATCATACAGTCCTGCAGATGTCTTGAATTTTCCTTTCAACACTCTTTCGAACAATTCTGATATATTAGCTCGCTCTGGATTTATCTGAAGTATTATTTCTCGGCTAATATTTAACTTCACTACATTTATATCTCGATTATTTCCGTATACCCTATCGTAATAACGTATAAAGCCTGTAAGATTAATAAATTCAATGTTTTTTGACTCATCTGAACAAATAATCCTTGCTGCTGAGCGCAATAAGAGAGTTTGGAGTAAATGCATCCTTACTCTTTTTGCGTGGGTTTTATCTAATTCTTTGGCTATAACCTCTCCACTTTCTTCATCGTATACAAATCTATCTATCACACAAATCTCATCCGAATTTGGTATTCTGTATCTATATGAAAGGGTTTTTGTTTTTTCATCATACTCAGAAATCACACTGGCTGAGTCATATCTTTCTTTCCTATATAAAATATCAAGCGTAAAATCATCGTTAACTAAAACTGCATTAAAGAAGTTGATAATTTGCTTTTTATCACCTTTAGCATACATGGATTTCATTTCATCCACTGACTCATGATTCTTCCTCTGTTGTTCCTCAAATTGAGCACGCATTCTGTTAACTCTTTTTTGATGATAGTGCTCATATTCTTGCTGCAACACCTTCGCTTCTTTGCGTTTCTCTTCTAATTCTTTTTTGCCTTATCGGAGAAGATTGATTTACATTTCAACCAGAATGTTACCTTTGAATCCTTCTCAGCATCACGTTTGCTCGTATCTCTTGGTTCTTTAAACTTACTCCAATCTTTAAGACTCTCGTAGTACTCCTCCGCATTAAGAATGCAAAGGTCATCGACATGGAGTCTTCTATAATAATTTCTCTGTATTCTTAATTTTTCATTTTGTTCCGATACAATTTCATCGTGATTCCTATCATCCATGTCCTGACACCTCCTGTTATCTATTCCACTGCCAAGTCTGTCGCTTAATATCGAGTGGCTTGAACTGCGGTCATCGCTGTTATCTAAATCACTGCCACAACCTATGACATCTAATACACAGCCTAAACCCTACCGCTATTCTCTGGCTACTCAATTTTTCTCCAGTCAGCCCCTAAAGTAGATATGTTTCCATATAAGAAAACCGGGCTTTCCGCAAGGCTTCTCTGATTATGCTACCCTCGCAAAAAGCCCGGAAATACGCCACTTTTCAGCCCTTATTTATCTACCCTTGACATCAATACTACCGTCTCGATGTGTGCTGTGTGGGGGAACATATCTACGGGTTGGATTTTTTGGGCTTTGTAGGGGCTGTTTTGGGTTAGGTAGGCTAAATCTCTTGCCAATGTTTCGGGGTTGCAGGAAACATAGACAACCTTTTTCGGAGACATTTTGATTAGTGAGTCGAGAAATTTTCGGTCACTTCCGGCTCTTGGCGGATCCATAAACACAACATCGGGCTTTTCGTCCTCGTCTGCAGCTTCTCTCATGAACTCGCCCGCATCGGCTTTGTAGAAACGGATATTTTTCAGATTATTTGCTCTTGCATTTACGATTGCATCCCTCACGGCATCGCCGTTAAGTTCTGCACCGATAACATTGCCTGCACCGTTTTTGGCGGCAATTATGCCGATTGTGCCGATTCCGCAGTAGGTGTCAAGTACGGTTTCGTTGCCTTTGAGATTTGCAAATTCAATTGCTTTGCCGTACAAAACTTCGGTTTGAACGGGGTTAATTTGGTAAAAGCTTTTCGGCGAAATTCTGAACCTGCAACCGCAGAGAATATCTTCAATATAACCCTTGCCGTACAGCACTTTCTGATTGTCACCGAGTACAAGGTTGGTGCGGTAGGGATTTATATTTTGCACAATGGTTGTGATTTCGGGAAACTGTTTCAGAATCGCTTTTACAAAATTGTTTTTTGACGGAAAAACAGGTGTACCTGTCACAAGCACAAGCATAATCTGATTTGTCGCAAAGCCTCTTTTTACGAGAATGTGACGGAGAAAACCTTTGCCTGTGTCCTCGTTATAGGTTGTCATTCTGAAAGAGGGGAGGAGCTTGCGTACTGCAACGATGATTTTGTCGGCAATAACATCCTCTGTCTGACAGCTGTCAATTCCGACAACATGATGACTGCCCGACTGATACACACCCGAAATGATTTTGCCCTTTTTGTCCGTATAAAAAGCCGCCTGAACCTTGTTGCGGTAGTGGTAGGGAGTTTTCATTCCGATAATTTTTTCAACGGTGCAAAAGCGTTTGAGAAGTTTTTCGACTTTCCTCTGCTTGAATTCAAGCTGTTCGGGATATGACAGATTTTGCAGTTGACAACCGCCGCATTTTTTGTAAACGGGACAGCTTTGTTTATTGGTTTCAGGTCTGTTACTCATAATATTTCCTCACATTTTATTGCATTGTATATATTCTTTATTTTATCATCAATCATATTGATATGCAACAGAAACAAACCCTAAATGACAAAGAAAAACGCAGGAGGGAAATCCGCTCCTGCGCTTTCTGATTATTAACCGGTATATCGAAAAATTGAGGATTATCAGGTTATTTGTAATCAATTAAAGATTTGTGTATCCCATAAGGCTTTCGTCAACCTCTTTGGCAACATCTCTGCCCTCACGAATCGCCCAGACAACAAGTGACTGTCCTCTGTGCATATCTCCTGTAACAAATACATTTTCAACATTTGTCTTGTGTGAGCCTTCTGCCGTTGCAACATTGGTTCTTGCGTTTGTTTCAACACCGAATGCCTTGGTTATATAGTTTTCGCTGCCGAGGAATCCTGCCGCAATGAGTACGAGTTCAACATCAACCTTGTATTCTGAGCCCTCAACCTCTTTCATCATAAGTCTGCCTGTTTTAGCATCCTTTTCGGGTTTGAGCTTAACAAGCTCCGCACCTACAAGATTGCCGTTCTTGTCAGCAATGAACTGCTTAACGGTTGTCTGATAAACTCGTGGATCGTGACCGTAAACTTCAATAGCCTCTTCCTGACCGTAGTCTGTTTTGCAGACTCTCGGCCATTGCGGCCATGGGTTATCGGCACTTCTTGTGTCGGGAAGTTTAGGCATCATTTCAAGCTGTAGAACGGATTTTGCACCGTGTCTGATGCTTGTGCCGACGCAGTCGTTACCTGTGTCGCCGCCGCCGATTACCATTACATTCTTGCCTTTTGCGCTGATGAATGTACCCTCTCTGAGGTTGCAGTCGAGAAGTGACTTTGTTGTTGATTTGAGGAAGTCAACGGCAAAGTGAATGCCGTTAGCCTCTCTGCCGGGAACTTTGATATCTCTCGGATTTGATGCACCGCAAGCAAGGATTACACGGTCAAAGTCCTTGAGAATTTCGCTTGCCTTGATGTCTTTGCCGACATTTGAGCAGGTTTCAAAGGTTACGCCTTCTTCTTCCATAATGTTAATCTTGCGTTCGATAACATCTTTTTCAAGCTTCATATTCGGAATGCCGTACATAAGCAGACCGCCTACTCTGTCATTGCGTTCAAATACCGTTACAGAGTGACCACGCTGATTGAGCTGGTCGGCAGCGGCAAGTCCCGATGGACCCGAACCGATGATTGCAATTTTCTTGCCTGTTCTTACCTTTGGAATTCTTGCGTCTGCAAGACCTTCTTCATAGGCATTTTCAATGATTCCGTATTCGTTGGCTCTTACGCTGACAGCGTCACCGTTTGCACCGCAGGTGCATGCCTTTTCACAGAGAGCAGGACATACACGGGATGTGAATTCGGGGAAGTTGTTTGTAACTTTAAGACGGTTGTAAGCCTGTTCCCAGTTGCCCTTATAGATGAGGTCATTCCATTCGGGAATGAGGTTGTTAAGCGGACAGCCTGAGAATACAGAACCAATCTGCATTCCTGCCTGACAGAAAGGCACGCCGCAGTCCATGCATCTTGCACCCTGTTTTTGCTGATCCTCTTTGCTGAGGGGATCGTGAAATTCGTCAAAATTTTTGATTCTTTCTTTTACGGAGTATGCCGGGGCATCCTCACGCTTATATTCCATAAATCCTGTTGGCTTTCCCATAAATATCCCCTCCTTATTTATTATTCACAATTTCGTAGAAAGCTTCAATCTGTGCCTGCTCGTTTGTAAGACCTTTTTCTTCATAAGCGGCAATTGCAGCCATCATTCTCTTGTAGTCGTGCGGAATAATCTTCTTGAATTTCGGAAGATACTCGTCAAAGTTATCAAGGATTTTCTTGCCTCTCTGTGAACCTGTTGCTGCAACATGTTCTTCAATAAGCGTCTTGAGTTCGATTATATCGTACTTTTCGGATACTTCCGAGAAGTGAACCATTCCCTTGTTAAGCTTTGTGTAAAGATCTCTTTCTTCATCAAGAACATAGGCAACACCGCCGGACATACCTGCGGCAAAGTTTTTGCCTGTTTTGCCGATAACAACAACCCGACCGCCTGTCATATATTCACAACCGTGGTCGCCGACACCCTCAACAACTGCTGTTGCGCCTGAGTTTCTTACGCAGAAACGCTCGCCTGCAACACCGTTGATGAATGCCTTGCCGCTTGTTGCGCCGTAAAGTGCAACATTACCGATGATGATGTTGTTACCTGCGTCAAATGTTGAGTTCTTCGGAGGATAAACTACCAGCTTACCGCCTGAAAGTCCCTTGCCGAAGTAGTCGTTTGAGTCGCCCACAAGTTCAAGTGTGAGTCCTTTTGGAATGAATGCGCCAAAGCTCTGACCGCCCGAACCGTTGCAGACTACTGTAAATGTATCGTCATCAAGGTTGTTGTAATGCTTTCTTGTAACCTCAGAACCGAAGATTGTACCGAATGAACGGTCTGTGTTCTTAACATTGACTTCAACCTTTTTCTTTGTGCCTTTTGCAAGAACCTTTGCAAATTCTTTGCAGAGGATTCTTTCGTCAAGTGTTGATTCGAGTTTGAAATCATAAAGGCTCTTTTTGTTGTATTCAACCTTTTCCGAAACAAAGTTTGTATCAAGAATGTTAGAAAGGTCAACCTCGGCAGCTTGTCCTGTGATGCCTTCTTTTCTCTTGATGAGGTCAATTCTTCCGACAAGCTCATCAACAGTTTTTACACCGAGCTTTGACATATATTCACGAAGTTCGCTTGCTACAAACTTCATAAAGTTTATTACATATTCGGGCTTGCCGCAGAATCTTTTTCTGAGCTCGGGGTTCTGTGTGGCAACACCGAATGGACAGGTATCAAGGTTACATACTCTCATCATTGCACAACCGAGAGTTACAAGCGGAGCAGTTGCAAAACCAAATTCCTCTGCACCGAGCATTGCTGCAATTGCAACATCACGGCCGTTCATAAGCTTACCGTCGGTTTCAATAACAACCTTGTTACGAAGGTCGTTCATAATGAGCGTCTGATGAGCCTCGGCAAGACCGAGTTCCCACGGCAGACCTGCATTGTAGATTGAGTTTCTCGGAGCAGCGCCTGTACCGCCGTCATAACCTGAAATAAGGATTACGCCTGCACCTGCTTTTGCAACGCCTGCGGCAACCGTACCTACACCGCATTCCGAAACGAGCTTAACAGAGATTCTTGCGTCTTTGTTAGAATTTTTGAGGTCGTAGATAAGCTGTGCAAGGTCCTCAATTGAGTAAATGTCGTGGTGCGGTGGGGGAGAGATGAGCGATACACCGGGTGTTGAATGACGGGTTTTTGCAATCCAGGGATAAACCTTTTTGCCCGGAAGATGTCCGCCTTCGCCCGGCTTTGCACCCTGAGCCATTTTAATCTGAATTTCGTTTGCAGATGTGAGGTATCTTGATGTAACACCGAAACGACCTGACGCAACCTGCTTGATTGCAGAACATCTGTCAACCTTCTGTCCTTTTGTGAGAAGTCGTTCAAGGCTTTCGCCGCCCTCACCGGAGTTTGACTTGCCGTGAAGCTGATTCATTGCAATCGCAAGTGTTTCGTGAGCCTCCTGTGAGATTGAACCGTAGGACATAGCGCCTGTCTTGAAACGCTTTACGATTGAATCAACGCTTTCAACCTCATCAAGCGGAACAGGAGTTTCTGCAAAGTTGAAGTCGAAAAGACCTCTGATATTTACAGGATCCATTTCTTCGGAAATCATATGAGAATACTTTTTGTAAAGCTCATAGTCGCCTGTTCTTGTTGCCTGCTGGAGCATATATATAGTCTGCGGATTGTAGAGGTGTTCCTCTTTGCCGCTTCTGAACTTGTGTGAACCACGGGATTCAAGCTCATCGCTTACACCGAGGTCAAGCGGATCAAATGCCGCTGTGTGAAGTTTGTCAACATTCTTTTCGATATCCTTGATTGTGATACCGCCGATTCTGCTGACTGTGCCTGTGAAGTATTCGTCAATAACATCCTTGCCGATACCGATAGCCTCAAAAATCTGTGAGCCCTGATATGACTGGATTGTTGAGATACCCATTTTTGACGCAATCTTTACAATGCCGTGGAGAACTGCGCTGTTGTAATCGTCAACTGCTGCGTAGTAGTCCTTGTCAAGAAGGTCATCACCGATAAGCTCGTGAATTGTTTCCTGAGCAAGATACGGGTTGATTGCACTTGCACCGTAACCGAGAAGTGTTGCAAAATGATGAACTTCTCTCGGCTCACCGCTTTCAAGTATCATTGCAAGTGAGGTTCTCTTCTTTGTTGCAACAAGGTGCTGATGAAGAGCGGATACTGCAAGAAGTGACGGAATTGCAAGATGGTTTTCGTCAACTCCTCTGTCGGAGAGGATAAGAATATTTGCACCGTCATTGTAAGCCTTGTCAGCTTCAATGAAAAGTCGCTTAACAGCCTTTGAAAGTCTTGTGTTCTTGTAGTAGAGAATCGGGATAACAGCAACCTTAAAGCCCGGAATGTGCATATTCTTGATTTTGAGAATATCGGTTGATGTAAGAATCGGGTTGTGAATCTTCATAACCTTGCAGTTTTCGGGACGCTCCTCAAGGATGTTGCCGTCCTCGCCGATATAAATTGTTGTTGATGTTACAACTTCCTCACGGATTGCGTCAATCGGCGGGTTTGTAACCTGTGCAAAGAGCTGTTTGAAGTAGTTGAAAAGCGGCTGCGGTTCTTTTGAAAGAACTGCAAGCGGACTGTCTGTACCCATTGCGGCAATTGACTCTGTGCCGTTCTTTGCCATAGGAAGGATTGATGTCATAACATCTTCGTAGGTATATCCGAAAGCCTTCTGGAGTTTTTGTCTTTCTTTATATGAATGCTCCTCAACCTTCATATTAGGAATTTTGAGGTCTTTAAGACAAACAAGATTACTGTCGAGCCATTCACCGTAAGGCTGTTTTGACGCATAATACTCTTTGAGTTCATCGTCATCAATGAGTCTGCCCTGAACCGTATCGATAAGAAGCATTTTGCCCGGGCGAAGTCTTTCCTTTGTAACAATCTTTGCGGGATCAATAGGAAGTGCGCCGACTTCCGATGAAAGAATGAGGTTGCCGTCATCCGTGATGTAGTATCTTGACGGACGCAGACCGTTACGGTCAAGAACTGCACCCATAATGTCACCGTCAGAGAAAAGGATTGACGCAGGACCGTCCCACGGCTCCATCATTGTTGCATAATACTGATAGAAGTCCTTTTTCTTTTGGCTCATTGTGCCGTTATTATCCCACGGCTCCGGAATTGTAATCATAACGGCAAGAGGAAGCTCCATGCCGCTCATTACGAGAAATTCAAGTGTGTTATCAAGCATTGCAGAGTCTGAACCCTCTGTGTTTACAACAGGAATAACCTTGTCAAGGTCGCCCTTGAGATGCTCCGAACGCATTGTTTCTTCACGGGCAAGCATCTTGTCGGCGTTGCCTCTGATTGTGTTGATTTCACCGTTGTGAACAATCATTCTGTTAGGATGAGCTCTCTGCCAGCTTGGATTTGTGTTGGTTGAAAAACGGGAGTGAACCATAGCGATTGCAGACTCGTAATCCTCGTCCTGAAGATCAAGGAAGAAGTTACGGAGATCGCCGACAAGGAACATACCTTTATATACAATAGTTCTGCTTGAAAGCGAAACTACATATGTGTCTTCATTACTCTGTTCAAAAACTCTTCTTGCAACATAGAGCTTTCTGTCGAACGGAAGGCCTCTCTTTACGCCGTGAGGTCTTTTGATAAAGCACTGCATAATTGCAGGCATACATTCAACAGCTCTGTGACCGAGTACCTCGGGCTTTGACGGAACATTTCTCCAACCGAGAACTGTAAGACCTTCTTTTTCTGCAATGATTTCAAACATCTTCTTTGCCTGATTTCTTGCAAGCTCATTCTGAGGGAAGAAGAACATACCTACAGCGTAATCTCTTTCGGAACCGAGCTTAATGCCGATTTCAGCAGCTGCCTTCTTAAAAAATTTGTGCGAAATCTGGAGAAGAATACCTACGCCGTCACCTGTTTTGCCTTCGGCATCCTTACCTGCTCTGTGTTCGAGAGTTTCAACAATTGTCAGAGCGTTTGCCACGGTGTCGTGTGACTTGATACCCTTAATATTAACAACAGCTCCGATACCGCAGTTATCATGTTCAAACTTCGGAGAATACAGAGTCTTGTTGTTCTCTCTGACTGTCTGTTCCATTAATGATCACCCTTTCCTGTTAATCACAAAAATTATTCAGCGGACTTTTTATATACATATATATGTAAAAGGAAGTTTGCTTTCGTAAACTTATCGGTTCAAAGTGGCAATTAATGTTCTGCCGGTTAATAATCAATCATATATATGTAATTGTAAAATGCCCAATCTCTTCTCAGCGGTAAAACCGCTATGCTCAGCCTGTGCTATATCCTGCAAAGGTGAATGTGCAGGTCGGCTGATGTTCTGAAATGCCCTGTCATCGTTGATCAAGAAAAATCAGCACTTAGATTATATAACTATACATTGTGCTTTGTCAAGGGAAAATAGAGGAAAATTGCAACTTTTAAGGGTAAAACTTTCATTTTACTGTGATTGTTGTAGAAAATATGCAACTCTTACTGGTATTTCAGTTTAATTTTGCAGGAAATTTAATAAAACTTGCAATTTCAAAACTTTTTTCAAAAAATGTATTGACAAATTCGCAAAAGTGGAATATACTAACAACATCAAAGACAGCAAGGGCGCTGTGAGCTGAGGCTTACAGTGTCCTTTTCTGTTTTTATAAAGCAAAAATCAGACCATTAAAATTTATTTTCAAAATGGATAGGAGAGAATTAAAATGGCAAAAGTTCCCGAAATTTTTGGCAGCATGGTATTTAATGATCAGAAGATGCAGGAAAGACTTCCAAAGTCAACTTACAAGGCTTTGAAAAAGACAATCCAGAACGGTGAACCGCTTGACCTCAGCGTTGCAAATGTTGTTGCGGCTGCTATGAAGGACTGGGCAGTTGAAATGGGCTGTACCCACTACACACACTGGTTCCAGCCGATGACAGGTATCACAGCCGAAAAGCATGACAGCTTTATCGCACCGAACGGTGAAGGTCAGGTTATCATGGAGTTCTCAGGTAAAGAGCTTGTAAAGGGCGAGCCTGATGCTTCTTCTTTCCCAAGCGGCGGTATTCGTGCCACATTCGAGGCAAGAGGCTATACAACATGGGATCCGACATCATATGCATTCGTTAAGGACGGAACACTTTACATTCCTACAGCATTCTGTTCTTATACAGGCGAGGTTCTCGATAAGAAAACTCCTCTTCTTCGTTCAATGGAGAGAATAAATACAGAGGCTGTAAAGATTCTTCATCTTCTCGGCAAAGAAAATGTTACAAGAGTTACAACAACAGTAGGTCCGGAGCAGGAATACTTCCTTATTGATAAGGACGCTTACGATCAGAGAGAGGATCTTATTTATACAGGCAGAACACTTTTCGGTGCAAAAGCTCCTAAAGGACAGGAACTTGACGACCATTACTTTGGTGCAATCAAGACAAGAGTTGCTGCTTATATGAAAGACCTTGACGAGGAACTCTGGAAACTCGGTATCCTTGCAAAGACAAAGCATAACGAAGTTGCTCCTTCACAGCACGAGCTTGCTCCGATCTTCACAACAACAAACATTGCAACCGACCACAACGAGCTTACAATGGAAGTTATGAAGAAGGTTGCCGAAAGACACGGTCTTGTTTGTCTTCTTCACGAAAAGCCGTTTGCAGGTGTTAACGGTTCCGGTAAGCACAACAACTGGTCAATTTCAACCAACACAGGCGAAAACCTTCTTGATCCCGGCAAGACTCCTGAAAACAACCTTCAGTTCCAGCTTTTCCTTGCAGCAGTTGTAAAGGCTGTTCACGAGTATCAGGATCTTCTCAGAATCACGGTTGCATCGGCAGGTAACGACCACCGTCTCGGCGCTAACGAAGCACCGCCTGCAATCATTTCAATGTATCTCGGTGATGACCTCGGCGAACTTGTTGATTCAATCATCAATGACAGAGAATATGTAAGCAAGGGTAAGCAGAAGATGAGAACAGGCGTTGATGTTCTTCCTGACTTTATGAAGGACACATCGGATCGTAACCGTACATCACCTTTTGCATTCACAGGTAACAAGTTTGAATTCAGAGCACTTGGTTCTTCACTTAACATTGCCTGTCCTAACTATATGCTCAACACTATGGTAGCCGAAGAACTTTCAGAGTTCTACGATGAGCTTAAAGATGCGGATGATATGGACGCAGCTATCAAGGCTCTTGTTAAGAAAGTATTCATAGAGCATCAGAACATTATCTTCAACGGCAACAACTACGCTCCCGAGTGGGTTGAAGAGGCTGAAAGAAGAGGACTTCTTAACCTCAAGTCACTTCCTGACGCAATGGAACACTTCCTTGACAAGAAGAATATTGACCTCTTTGTTAAGAATAAGATTTGTTCGGCAGACGAAATCCGTGCAAGATATGAAATTGAGCTTGAAAGCTATTCTAAGCAGATTAACATTGAGGCTCTCACAATGATTGATATGGCTAAGAAGAACATTCTTCCTGCCGTTACATCATATGTAAGAGATCTTACGGATACAGCACTTGCAAAGAAGGCACTCTCAGATGCTATTCCTACAAGTGTTGAGGAAGACCTTATTACAAGCCTTTCAAACAAACTTGTATGTTTCTCAAAGAAAACTGCAGAGCTTGAAGAGGCTGTTATCAAGGCAAGCGACTACAGCGATGATAACCTCAAGTATGCTAAGTACTACAGAGAAACAGTATTTGCACTTATGCAGGAACTCAGAGCTGTCGGTGACGCAATGGAAACAGAAACAGCTTCGGAATACTGGCCTTATCCTTCATACGGCGAACTTCTTTTCGGTGTGTGATTGATAGAACCTCTATTTATACTAAATAACATTATTTATATTGTATAACAGGTAACACAACGGCGTGTGATTGACAGAATTAAACTGTCAACTCCACGCCGTTTTTGTTATTTTGATAAAAGGAGAGATTTATATGGCAGAACTAATTTACGGAGGCACAGGCGTCTGGTTTATGATCGGCGCATTACTCGTGTTCTTTATGCAGTGCGGATTTGCAATGGTTGAAACCGGTTTTACAAGAGCTAAAAACGCAGGTAACATCATTATGAAAAACCTGATGGACTTTTGTATCGGTACGGTTGTATTCAGCTTGTTAGGCTTCGGACTTATGATGTCTGAGGACTATGTTGCAGGATTCATCGGTGTTCCCAACCTCAATATGTTCACAGACTGGATGAACTTTGATTGGAACTCATTTGTATTCCAGCTTGTATTCTGTGCTACAGCAGCTACTATCGTTTCAGGTGCTATGGCAGAGCGTACAAAATTCTCGGCATACTGTGTTTACAGCGCAATTATTTCACTCGTTGTTTACCCGATTGAAGCAGGTTGGGTTTGGAACGGTCAGGGTTGGCTTGCACAGCTCGGCTGTATCGACTTTGCAGGTTCAATCGTAATTCATATGGTCGGCGGTATCTCGGCACTTGTCGGCGCAATCATTCTCGGACCCCGTATCGGTAAATACGGCAAGAACGGCAAGGTAAACGCTATCCCCGGTCACAGCATCACACTCGGTGCTCTCGGTGTATTCATTCTTTGGTTTGCATGGTACGGCTTTAACGGTGCCGCTGCTGAAGACGGCGCTCGTCTCGGTCAGATTCTTCTTACAACAACAATTGCTCCGGCAGTTGCAACAGTAACAACCATGCTCTTTACATGGATCAAGAACGGCAAGCCTGATGTTTCAATGTGTCTTAACGCATCACTCGCAGGTCTTGTAGCAATCACGGCAGGTTGTGCAGATGTTGACGCAATCGGCGCAGCAGTTATCGGTATCGTTTCAGGTATCCTCATCGTAGTAGCAGTTGAATTTGTTGATATCAAGCTTAAAATAGATGATCCTGTCGGCGCATTCTCGGTACACGGCGTAAACGGTATGTGGGGCGGCCTTGCAGTAGGTCTTTTCGCAACAGGTAACGGTCAGAACGGTGTTACAGGTCTTTTCTACGGCGGTGGCTTTGCTCAGCTTGGTAAGCAGGCTCTCGGTATTGTTACAATCGTAGCTTGGACAGTTGTTTGCATGATTATCGTATTCACAATCATCAAAAAGACAGTAGGTCTTCGTGTTACAAAGGACGAAGAAATGAAGGGCCTCGATATCTGCGAGCACGGTCTTATCAGCGCATATGCAGACTTTATGCAAATCGGTGTCGGTACAGCTTCACTTGATGAAACATTTGATGTTGACAGCAATGTTCCTGTAACTCAGGCAGTTCCCGTTCAGCTTGCCGGCAAGTATGATATGGCTACCGACGGCACAAAGATTACTAAGATTGACATTCTTCTCAAGCAGTCAAAGCTTGAAGCTCTTAAAGAAGAAATGGATAAGCTCGGCATCACAGGTATGACAGTATCTCAGGTACTCGGTTGCGGTGCTCAGAAGGGTAAAGCAGAGTATTACCGTGGTGTTGCTATTGAAAGTAACCTCCTTCCTAAGATGAAGGTTGAAATCGTAGTTTGCAAGGTTCCTGTAAAGGCAGTTGTTGATGCGGCTGTTAAGGCACTTTACACAGGTCACATCGGTGACGGCAAAATCTTTATCTATGATGTTGAAGATGTTGTTAAGGTTAGAACAGGCGAAACAGGCTACGACGCTATGCAGGATATTGAATAATCCATGGTAGCTTAATTAACCTATCCTTTTTAATTCACATAAACCGAGACGCCCCGAACGGCAATAGCTGTTCGGGGTGTTTTGGCTCTATACTATATATAGTATAGAGTGTATATAGTGTCAAAAATCAAAGTTTACAATATGAAGGATATTTGAATTATACAGCTTAAAACCATAAATAATAATGAAAAGACAATTTGTTGTAAAGCCCGAAAAATGTTGAAAAGTGTAAAACAAATTTGCAATGAAAATGTTTTTACAAAATTGTAAAAAATATTGTCATAATTCCTTTAAGTAAATAACAATAGGGGTTAATCTTGTAAAATAATAAGATGAATGAAACAATATGCGGTGGTGAGGTTCTTGAAAAATGCTTTGTTGATTTCACACTCTGAACAGAGTGCCGTTTCTTTGTCGCAATTGCTCGGAAGCGAAGGCTATACGGAGATTTCCGTCTGCCAAACCTCACAGGAGGCTAAGGAGCTTGCAAATGGTGAGGTTTTTGACCTCATCTGCGTCAATGCACCGCTTGAAAAGGAAAACGGCATTGAGCTTTCAAAGTACTTTGCCGGAACAACCCGTTCAAGTGTTGTGATTATCGTTCCGCAGCGTAATGCGGATTATGTGAACGACGCACTTACGGAGCACGGTGTTCTTGTTATTGCAAAGCCCGTAAACAAGCACCTGTTTCACCACTTTTTGCAGTTTACGGAATGTTTTAAGATGCGTATGTTCCGTGTGATTGAGGAAAATGAAAAGCTCAAGCATATGGTTGCGGATATGAAGATAATAAACAGAGCAAAGTTCCTGCTTATTACCTGCCTTAATATGTCCGAAGATCAGGCGCATCGCTATCTTGAAAAACAGGCTATGGATCTCAGAACAAGCAAGCTTGAGGTTGCAAAGCAGGTTATCAGAACATATGAGAACTGACTGCGATTTTTTTAGTTTATTGAAAGGAATGTGTTTTTATGAGCCGTGCGGCATACTTAATCCTTGAAAACGGAACAGTTTTTGAGGGCAAGGCGTTTGGTGCCGAAAAAGAAACTACGGGAGAACTTGTTTTTACTACAGCAATGACAGGTTATCTTGAAACACTCACCGACCCCAGCTATTACGGTCAGGTGGTTATTCAGACATTCCCTTTAATCGGCAACTATGGTGTTATCCCTGCCGATTTTGAGAGTGACTCTCCGTCACTGAAAGGTTATATTGTACGAGAATGGTGCCAAGTTCCTTCAAACTTCCGTTGTGAGGGTGATCTTGACACCTTTTTAAAAGAGTCGGGAATTCCCGGCATTTACGGAATTGACACCCGTGCGCTCACAAGAATTGTGCGTGAATACGGTGTTCTGAACTGCAAAATCTCCTATTCTCCCGATGTAACAAAGGAAGAACTTGACGAGATTAAGGACTATGTTATTACAGAGGCTGTTGAAAGCACTACTATAAAAGAAAAAGAGCATTTTGACGCTGAAAACGGCGACCTCAATGTTGTGCTTATGGATTTTGGCGCAAAGCATAACATCGGCAGAGAGCTTGTTAAGAGAGGTTGTAACCTTACAGTCGTTCCCGCCCACACAACAGCGGATGAAATTAAGGCTATGAATCCCGACGGCGTAATGCTTTCAAACGGACCGGGAGATCCTTCGGACAACACAGAGATTATTGCAGAGCTCAAAAAGCTTTGTGACTTCGGGATTCCGACCTTCGGTATCTGTCTCGGTCATCAGCTCCTTGCGCTTTCACAGGGTGCAAAAACAGAAAAGCTCAAGTACGGTCACAGAGGTGCAAACCAGCCTGCAAAAGAGGTTGAAACAGGCAGAGTTTACATTACATCACAGAACCACGGCTACGCTGTTGTAAGCGACAGTATGCCCGAAAACGGCAAAGTAAGCTTTGTAAACGGTAATGATAACACCTGCGAGGGCGTAAACTACACAAATATGCCTGCTTTCTCGGTACAGTTCCATCCGGAAGCTTGCGGCGGTCCTCATGATACAGCATTTTTGTTTGACCGTTTTATTGAATTGATGAAGAACAACAGAAAATAAGAGTCCGAAATTCGGATTACTATTCAGCATAAGAACAGATACAATAATTACTTGAACGAGGAATGATTATATGCCACTCAAAAAGAATATCAAACGAGTTATGGTAATCGGTTCGGGCCCTATCGTAATCGGTCAGGCTGCCGAATTTGACTATGCAGGCACACAGGCTTGCCGTGCGCTTAAAGAAGAAGGACTTGAGGTTATTCTCGTAAACTCAAACCCTGCTACAATTATGACTGATAACGCAATGGCTGATAAAATCTACATTGAGCCGTTGACACTTGAAACAGTTAAGAGAATCATCAAAAAGGAACGCCCTGACAGCCTTCTTTCAACCCTCGGCGGTCAGACGGGTCTTACCCTTTCAATGCAGCTTGCAAAAGAGGGCTTCCTTGATAAATACAATGTTCAGCTTCTCGGTGCAAACCCCGAAACAATTGACAAGGCAGAGGACAGACAGCTTTTTAAGGACACAATGATTGAAATAGGTCAGCCTGTTATTCCGTCACTTGTTGTTACAGATGTTGAATCAGCTGTTAAGTTTGCCGATGAAATCGGTTATCCTGTAATTATCCGTCCTGCATTCACACTCGGCGGTACAGGCGGCGGTATTGTCGATAACGAGGAAGAGCTTCGTGAAATCACATCAAACGGTCTTGAGCTTTCTCCTATCACACAGGTGCTTGTTGAAAAATGTATCTCAGGTTGGAAGGAAATCGAGTTTGAGGTTATGCGTGACAGCGACGGAAATGTTATTACTGTCTGCTCAATGGAAAACTTCGATCCTGTAGGCGTTCACACAGGCGACTCAATCGTTATCGCTCCTACGGTAACACTTGCCGACAAGGAATATCAGATGCTCAGAAGTGCGGCTCTCAACATTATCTCTGCGCTTAAAGTAGAGGGCGGTTGTAACTGCCAGTTCGCACTCAACCCCGAAACATTTGAATATGCGGTTATCGAGGTTAATCCCCGTGTATCCCGTTCATCGGCACTTGCGTCAAAGGCAACAGGTTATCCTATTGCAAAGGTTGCCGCTAAAATTGCTATCGGTTACACACTTAATGAAATCAAGAATGCCGTTACAGGTACAACATACGCTTGCTTTGAGCCGGCGCTTGACTATGTTGTTGTAAAATTCCCGAAATGGCCTTTCGATAAATTTGTATATGCAAAGAGAACACTCGGTACTCAGATGAAGGCAACAGGCGAGGTTATGGCTATTGCTCCGACATTTGAACAGGCTATTATGAAAGCCGTAAGAGGTGCCGAGATTTCTCACGATACTCTCAATGACAAGGAATTTGCAGAGCTTTCAAACGCATCGGTTTATGACAGACTCAGCGTTTGCGATGACAGAAGAATCTTCTGCGTATATGAGGCTCTCAAGAGAGGCATTACAGTAGAACAGATTCACAACATCACTCTCATTGACGAGTGGTTCCTTGAAAAGCTTAAAAATCTTATTGCCGTTGAAAACGAACTCAAGAACGGCGAGCTTACGGAGGATCTCTATGTTCGTGCCAAGAACAAGGGATTCCTTGACAAAACAATTGAAAAAATCACAGGCAGGAAGGTTGAAAATCCGCTTGTTCCTGTTTATAAAATGGTTGATACCTGCGCCGCAGAATTTGAGGCTGAAACTCCTTACTTCTATTCAACATTTGATAAGGAAAATGAAGCTGAGGAATTCATCAGGGAGCAGAAGAGCGATAAGAAAACAGTTATCGTATTCGGTTCGGGTCCTATCAGAATCGGTCAGGGTATCGAATTTGACTATGCGTCTGTTCACTGCGTATGGGCGCTCAAAAAAGCAGGCTACGATGTTGTTATCGTAAACAACAACCCTGAAACAGTATCAACAGACTTTGACACAGCCGACAGACTTTATTTTGAACCGCTCACAACCGAAGATGTTATGGGCATAATAAAGACAGAGAATCCGTTCGGTGTAGTTGTTGCATTTGGCGGACAGACAGCAATTAAGCTCACAAAGTTCCTCAGCGACAACGGTGTAAATATTCTCGGCACATCATACGATGCCATTGATATGGCAGAGGACAGAGAGCGTTTTGACGAGCTTCTTGAAAAGTATCACATCAAGCGTCCCCGTGGCGTAACGGTTATGACAACAGACGAGGCTCTCGATGTTGCAGACAAAATCGGTTATCCTGTTCTTCTCCGTCCGTCATATGTTCTCGGCGGTCAAAATATGATTATTGCATTCAACGAAGATGATGTCAAAGAGTATATGGCAATCATTCTTGCACAAAATATTGAAAATCCGATTCTTATTGATAAGTACCTTCAGGGTACAGAGCTTGAAGTTGACGCCATTTGTGACGGTGAAGATATTCTTATTCCGGGTATTATGGAGCATATCGAGCGTGCCGGTGTTCATTCGGGCGACTCAATTGCGGTTTATCCGGCATGGAATCTCTCAGACAGAATGACTCAGATTATTATTGAAAGCTCAAAGAACCTTGCAATCGAACTCCGTACAAAGGGACTTGTAAATATTCAGTACCTTATCTATAAAGACGAACTTTATGTTATCGAGGTAAATCCCCGTTCTTCAAGAACAATCCCTTACATCAGTAAGGTAACAGGCGTTCCTATGGTTGACCTTGCAACAAGAGCAATGCTCGGTGAAAAGCTCAAAGATATGGGCTACGGCACAGGTCTTTACAGAAAGAGTCCTTACATTGCGGTTAAGGTTCCCGTATTCAGCTTTGAAAAGCTTATCAATGTTGATAACCACCTCGGCCCCGAGATGAAGTCAACAGGTGAAGTTCTCGGTGTTGCAGGCACACTTGAGGAGGCTCTCTATAAGGGACTCATCGGTGCAGGCTACAAGATGAAGAAAAAGGGTGGTGTGTTCATCACAGTCCGTAATTCTGATAAGGCTGAAATCGGTGAAATCGCCAAGAAATACTACGATCTCGGATTCAGAATCTACGCAACAGAGGGTACAGCGGATGTACTCAAAAAGTACGGTATTGACGCTGTAAGCGTAAAGAAAATTCACGAGTCCAAGACAAACAATACTCTTACACTCATTGAATCGGGCAAGATTCAGTATGTTATTTCAACATCTGCAAAGGGCAGAATTCCTTCAAGAGATTCTGTTAAAATCCGTCGTAAGACTGTTGAAAGAAATATTCCGTGTCTTACATCTCTTGACACGGCGAACGCACTTGCAGATTGCCTCAAGAGCCACTATTCACAGCACAGCACGGAGCTTATCGACATTAACCACATGAGAGAGGAAAAGCTTATGTTAAAATTCACTAAGATGCAGGGTATAGGCAACGACTATATCTATTGCAGCACTTTTGATCAGGAAATCAGCAACCCCGAGGCGCTTGCCGTAAGACTTTCCGACAGACATTTCGGTATCGGCGGCGACGGTATTATTCTTGTTTGCCCTTCAAAGGTTGCAGATGCAAAGATGAAAATGTACAACCTTGACGGTTCAGAGGGTAAGATGTGCGGCAACGGTATCCGTTGCGTAGGTAAGTTCCTCTATGACCACGGTATGGTTGATATCAACGAAAAAGACGAAATTACAATTGAAACACTCAGCGGTATCAAGAAACTCAAGGCTTATACTTCAGGCGGAAAGGTTAACCGTCTCAGAGTTGATATGGGCAAGGCTATTCTTGAACCGAAGGAAATTCCTGTTGTTCTTGACGGTGACAAGGTTGTTGACAGACCTGTTGAAATTGCAGGCAAGAACTATAACATCACCTGCGTATCAATGGGCAACCCTCACTGCGTAGTATTTATGGACGATATTGATAATCTTGACATCGAAACCATAGGACCTGAGTTTGAAAACGATAAGCTTTTCCCTGAAAGAGTGAATACAGAATTTGTAACAGTTCTCGATGACCATACAATCAAGATGAGAGTGTGGGAGCGTGGCTCAGGCGAAACATGGGCTTGCGGTACAGGTGCTTGTGCCGTTGCGGTTGCTGCTTGTGAAAACGGTTTCTGCAAAAAGGGCGAAGACATCAAGATTAAGCTCAAGGGCGGCGATCTTATTATCAACTATACTGATGAAACGGTATATATGACAGGTAATGCGGAAAAAGTATTTGAAGGCGAAGTTGAGGTGTAATCGTGGAGATAACCGAACATAAGAAAAATAAAAAATATATATTTGTAACAGGCGGTGTCGTATCCGGTCTTGGCAAGGGTATCACAGCCGCATCTCTCGGCAGACTTTTAAAGGCAAGAGGGCTCAAGATTGTTGCTCAAAAGCTTGACCCGTATATCAATGTCGATCCGGGTACAATGAGCCCGTATCAGCACGGCGAGGTATATGTAACGGAGGACGGTGCAGAAACCGACCTCGACCTCGGCCATTATGAGCGTTTTATTGATGAGGACCTTAACAAGTATTCAAACCTCACAACAGGTAAGGTTTACTCAAATGTTCTTGAAAAGGAGCGTCACGGCGACTACCTCGGTAAGACAGTTCAGGTAATTCCTCACATCACAAATGAAATTAAGTCTTTTATCTACAATGTAGGTGAAAAGACTAATGCCGATGTTGTAATTACGGAAATCGGCGGTACGGTGGGCGATATCGAAAGCCAGCCGTTCCTTGAGGCTATCCGTCAGGTATCTCTTGAAGTCGGCAGAGAGAACAGCATCTTTATTCATGTAACTCTCGTTCCCTATATCAAGGGCAGCGAGGAACACAAATCAAAGCCGACACAGCATTCTGTAAAAGAGCTTCGTTCACTCGGTATCAACCCCGATATCATCGTTCTTCGTTGTGACGAACCTCTTGAGGAGAGCATTTTCAACAAGATTGCACTTTTCTGCAATGTAAAGCCGGATTGTGTAATCGAAAATATTACTCTCCCAACGCTTTATCAGGCACCTCTTATGCTTGAAAAGAGTAATTTCTCAAATGTTGTATGTCGTGAGCTCAATATTGTAACGGACAAAAAGCCTGACCTTTCCGAGTGGGAAGAAATGCTTAGCCGTATCAACAACCGCACAAAGAAATGCACGATTGCTCTTTGCGGTAAGTATGTTGCTCTCCATGACGCATATCTTTCTGTTGCAGAGGCACTTCGTCACGGTGGCTATGAAAATTCCGCTGATGTTGAAATCAAGTGGGTTGACTGCGAACTTCTTACAAAGTACAAGGTTGACGAGCTTCTCGGTGATGTTGACGGTATCCTCGTTCCGGGCGGCTTCGGTAACAGAGGTATCGAAGGTAAGATTATGGCTGCAAAATATGCCCGTGAGCATGATATTCCGTATCTCGGAATCTGCCTCGGTATGCAGACTGCAGTAATCGAATACGCAAGAGATGTTCTCGGCTATGCTGATGCCAACAGCGGTGAGTTTACACCAGAGGGCAAGCATAATGTTATTGACCTTATGCCTGAACAGGAAGGCATTGAGGATATGGGCGGCACAATGCGTCTTGGTGCATATCCGTGTGTTATCAAGCCCGATTCGCTTATGGCTAAGGCTTACGGTCAGCATGAAATTTCAGAGCGTCACCGTCATCGTTATGAGTTCAATAACGATTTCAGAGAGGAAATTGAAAATGCAGGCATGAAGATTACAGGTACTTCACCTAACGGACTTCTTGTTGAGGCTGTTGAAGTTCCCGACAACCGTTTCTTCGTTGCTGTTCAGTATCACCCCGAATTCAAGTCACGCCCGAACCGTGCTCATCCGCTTTTCAGAGAATTTATTAAAGCATCACTTGAAAAGTAATTGATTTTTCCACTTAACTTTCAGATTTAAAGGACTGATTTTAATGAAGATTAACAGAAATTTTGACAATCTCGTTCCTAACTATCTTTTTGCAGATGTTGCAAAAAAGACAAATGCATATATTGCGGCTCATCCCGATAAAAAGGTTATCAAGCTTGGTATCGGTGATGTAACCCTTCCGCTTGCTCCTGTTGTTGTTGAAGCAATGAAAAAGGGTGCAGAGGATCTTGCTCACAAGGAAACCTTCAAGGGCTATCCCGATTATGAGGGCTACGAGTTTCTCAGACAGGCTATTTCAGATTATTACAAGAGCTTTGGTGTTGCAGTAGGCGCTGACGAAATCTTTGTATCAGACGGTGCAAAGTCGGACTGCGGTAACATAGGTGACATCTTCTCAAAGGATAATGTTGTTCTTGTAACCGATCCTGTTTACCCCGTATATGTTGACTCAAACATTATGGCAGGCAGAGAAATTGTTTATGCTACATCAAATGAGGCAAACGGCTTTGCCGCTCTTCCTGATGAAAATGTAAAGGCAGACATCATCTACCTTTGCTCACCTAACAACCCGACAGGTTCTGCATACAATGCCGAACAGCTCAAGGCTTGGGTTGACTATGCTCTTAAAAACGATGCAATAATCCTCTACGATTCAGCGTATGAGGCATTCATCACAGAGGATCTTCCTCGTTCAATTTTTGCAATCGAAGGTGCAAGAAAGTGCGCAATTGAAATGTGCTCACTTTCAAAGACAGCAGGCTTCACAGGTACAAGATGCGGTTACACAGTAATTCCTAAGGAGCTTGAGCGTGACGGTCACAATATCTATGCAACATGGTACCGCCGTCAGGCAACAAAGTTCAACGGTGTTTCATGGCCTGTTCAGTGTGCTGCTGCCGCTGTATTCAGCGAAGAAGGTCAGAAGCAGATCAAGGAGAACATTTCTTACTATCAGGAAAATGCAAGAATTATCGCATCTGCTCTTGATGAACTCGGCATCTACTACACAGGCGGTAAGAACTCACCTTATATCTGGCTCAAGTGTCCGAACAATATGGGTAGTTGGGAATTCTTTGACCTCCTCCTCAACGAGGCAAATGTTGTAGGTACTCCGGGTGAGGGCTTTGGCGAAAACGGTGCCGGCTACTTCCGTCTTACATCATTCGGTGACAGAGAAAATACGATTGAGGCTGTTGAGAGAATCAAAAAGGTTCTCACAAACCTCTCAAAGTAATTTGATTGAATTCAGATTATTATATTGAATAAAACACACAGCGGATAACCCGAATTTTGAGGTTATCCGCTGTTTTTGTTATCGGTTATTATCAGTAGGGGCGCTCATTGGGCGCCCGCTAAGTAACGGCACAATATTTGTGATAAGACAGATTATATAAATGCCACAAAATAATTGTCATACAGTAGCGGCGAACCTTGTTCGCCATTTGTTTTGGTAGTAAAACCAAAACAAACAAATACAGATTATTTGTTTTAACTGATTTTTATATTAAAATTAGTTTGACATTTATTCAATTCGTGTTTAGACACGAATTGATTGGCGAACAAGGTTCGCCGTTACTAATTTGTGCCATTTATAAATTCAATCTTGATAGAAAATTTTTCGGCATCCGATGAATGCAATACGCAATAAAAAAGGGACATTCTAAACGAAATGTCCCTTTACTGCATAATATAATTAAATCAGAACTTAATCTTTTCAGCGATATAATTGTTGAGCTTGTCAATTGCAACTCTTTCCTGCTGCATTGTGTCACGGTCACGAACCGTTACACAACCATCGTCAACAGACTCAAAGTCATATGTGATACAGAACGGAGTACCGATTTCGTCCTGTCTTCTGTAACGCTTGCCGATTGAACCGGCATCGTCATAATCAGTCATAAAGTCGGCTGAAAGCTGTTCATAAACCTTGCCGGCCTGCTCGTTGAGCTTCTTTGAAAGCGGAAGAACGCAAGCTTTGTAAGGAGCAAGCGTCGGATGAAGTCTTAACACAACTCGTGTATCCTTTTCGTCAATAACTTCTTCATCGTAAGCCTCAACAACAAGAGCAAGGAAAAGACGCTCAACACCGAGTGACGGCTCAATAACATACGGAATGTACTTCTCGTTTGTTGTCGGATCAAAATACTCAAGTGTCTTACCGCTTGTTTTGCTGTGCTGTGTAAGGTCATAGTCTGTTCTGTCGGCAACGCCCCAAAGCTCGCCCCAACCGAACGGGAAGAGATATTCAAAGTCTGTTGTGGCTTTTGAATAGAAACAAAGCTCCTCTTTTGCATGGTCACGAAGGCGGAGATTTTCTTCCTTAATATTGAGAGAATAGAGCCAGTCACGGCAGAAACCTCTCCAGTATTCAAACCATTCAAGGTCAGTGCCCGGCTTGCAGAAGAATTCAAGCTCCATCTGCTCAAACTCACGAACACGGAAAATAAAGTTACCGGGTGTGATTTCGTTTCTGAAAGATTTACCGATTTGTGCAACACCGAAAGGAACTTTCTTACGGCTTGTTCTCTGAATGTTAGAGAAGTTCACGAAAATGCCCTGAGCAGTTTCGGGACGAAGATAAATTTCATTCTTGCTGTCTTCTGTAACGCCCTGGAATGTTTTGAACATAAGGTTGAACTGACGAATGTCGGTAAAGTTGTGCTTGCCGCAGTTAGGGCACGGAATCTCTTTTTCCTTGATGTAATTCATCATTTCTTCATTTGTCCAGCCTGCAACATTTGTACCGTCAAAATCTTCAATAAGGTTGTCGGCACGGTGACGGGTTTTACATTCCTTACAATCCATAAGTGGATCAGAGAAACCGCCGAGATGACCCGATGCAACCCATGTCTGCGGGTTCATAAGAATTGCAGAGTCAAGACCTACATTATATTTGTTCTGCTGAACAAACTTTTTGAGCCATGCGTTTTTGATATTGTTTTTAAGTGCAACACCGAGCGGACCGTAATCCCATGTGTTTGCAAGACCGCCGTAAATTTCGGAGCCTGGGTAAACAAAGCCTCTGTTTTTACACAGGGCAACGATTTTATCCATGGTTTTTTTGCTGTTTTCCATAACTTAACCTCTCTTAACAGATAGATAGATAAAAATAACCATTAAAATAATACAATTATTTGCAACTGTTGTCAAGTAAAAACACCAAATGTTAGCGCATAACAATAGGTTTAAAACAAGAATTAGAAAAAATTTACAAACTTGCCAAAAACCACTTGTAAATCTGAACATTTTGATATATAATGTAATTACTCGAAATTTGAGTAACAAAAAAGGAGGAATTAGCGATGAAAAAATCATCCAAGGTTCTCAGTTTGGTACTTGCAGTTCTTATGGCTGTATCCTGTTTTTCAGGCTTGACCATATTCTCTGCATCAGCTGAAGAAACCGACACAAAAATCTATTTTGACGCATCTAATCTCCCTGCAGAGTGGGGAACAACAAAGACAGTATACTGTCACCTTTACGCTGTAGCAGGCGATGATTTACCTGAAACATCTTGGCAGGGTAAGGCAGAGAAATGTAAGAAGGATACTGCTACAGGTCTTTACTACTTCGATACTGCAAAATTGAAGTCAGCTGACGGCACAAATCACGGCGGTCTTAAAGACAACGCTGACTATGCTGTAATTTTCTCAACAATTGATACTAAATCACAGAGTCACCAGACCTGTAATGTAACACTCGGCAAGCCTTGTCTCGGCGACACAATTTACCTCACAGGCGGTACAGTTGAGAATACCGAAGATTCATCAAAGCGTGACTTTGCTGCAACATGGAAGAATAACAGCGATAACTACGGTCCGAAGGCTGCAATCACATCACTCGGTCATGTAACTGAGGGCAGATTCCCGGTTTACTTTTCAAGAGCAGAAATGGTTGCACAGGCTATTTTCAACTGGGCTGTTAAGAATCCTAAAAACTACACTCCCGAAACTGTAGCTGACATTTGTGCACAGGTTGAGGCTGAGCCAATGGATGTTTACAACGCTTATGCTGAAATGTATGCAACAGAGCTTGCTGATCCCGTAGCTTATCCCGACTGTGCTCCGCTTACAACAGTAGCTACACTTCTCGGTGTTGATCCTTCAGGTACAACAGCTCCTGCAACAGAAGAACCTACAACTGTTGAGCCTACAACTGTTGAGCCCACAACTGTTGAACCCACAACTGTTGAGCCTACAACTGTTGAACCCACAACAGAACCCACTACAGAACCTGCAACAGAGCCTGCTGACGCAACACAGTATGTTGTAGCAGGTGTTGAGTCACTCACAGGTTATGAATGGCAGGGTTCTCCTGCACTCGCTCCCGAAAATGTAATGACAAAGAGCGGCGATGTTTATACAAAGACATTTACAGCTGTTCCGGTGGGCAAAAGCTATCAGCTCAAGGTCGTTGCAAACACAGGCGACGAGCAGAAGTGGATCGGTCTTGACGGTACAGACAACAATGTAACTTTCGATGTAGAAAGTGCTTGTGATGTAACTGTAACTTTCAATCCTGCTACAAACGAGATTGCTGTAACAGGTGACGGTGTTAAAATGGTTACAGACCTTGAAATCAACAGCATTACAGTTGTTGGTAACGGTGAAAACAGCTGGCTTAACGGTGTAGCATGGGGCGTTGACGCTGAAGTTAACCACATGACTCAGATTGCTGACAAGGTTTATCAGATTACATACACAGGTGTTGAATCTGCTGATGCTGCATACCAGTTCAAGTTTGCAGTTAACGACGATTGGGCTGCTAACTGGGGTCTTCCTGAGCAGAGCGCAGCTACTATAGGCAAAGATTTTGACCTTACATTCAATGGTGAAAATATGCTCCTTAACACAGTTTCTGCCGGTTATCCGGAAGATTCACTCGTTGATGTAACAATCACACTTGATCTTACTAAGTTTGATTATCCGTCACGCTCAGGTGCTAAGGCTAATATTAAGATTGACGGTAACCGTGTTCCGCTTCTCGGCGATGCTGACGGTGACTACTCAATTACAGTTGTAGATGCTACAACAATTCAGAAGATTGCTATCAACCTTATGAGTATTGCTGCTGATGATGCTAACGCATTCAAGACATGTGATGCTAACGAGGATGGCAGAATCTCAATCAAGGATGCTACTATTGTTCAGAAGTACATCGTTGGCGGTTACGAAACAGGCAATGTCGGTTTAGCGATTTCTGTTGAATAAATTAATCGCTGTTGATTAAATTCACAATTGCAATTTACCCCACAGGGTTTTCCTGTGGGGTTATTTTTTGCCGTAAAACAAGGAAATTTTGCCGATAAAGGTGCAAAGTGCAGTAATATGTGGTATAATCATAGTGCAGATGTTCCGCTTTACTCATACGGTGGGGTCGTTCTGAATTTAAGCAGAGTTATATTTTTCTTAGACTCCGAGGAGTTACGCTCTGCGTTAATTAAAAATGTTCAAAAAGAAAAGAGGCGAAGGATGTATGTATATTCATGATATTTCGAGAGACACTCTTACAACCGAAACATATCCGGGTGATCCCGAAACTGTTGTGACTCCGCTGAGAAGTATTGATGAAGATGACGAGTGCAATCTTTCGCAGATTTCTATGTGCGTTCATGCAGGCACGCATATTGACGCCCCTCTCCACTTTTGCCCTGACGGCAAAGGGATAACCGATTTAAGGCTCAACACTTTCTACGGAAAATGCACCGTAATAACGGTCAAGGGTGTGCTGACGGGCGAGGATATGGACAAGCTGTTGCCGTATTGCCGAAAACGCATACTCTTTCGTGGGAACGGCAAAACATACCTTTCACATTCTGCCGCAATTGTGCTTGCACAAAGCAGGGTGGTGCTTGTCGGTACGGATGCCGAGTCAATCGCACCTCCGTTTGATGAAGTTAAAACACATCTTGAACTTGGCAGAGCGGATATTGCCGTTCTCGAAAATCTCAATCTTTCGGGAGTGGATGACGGCGAATATGATTTGTGTGCGTTTCCGATAAAGCTCGGCGGAGTTGAAGCGGCGCCATGCAGAGCAATACTTTTTGAACAGGAAAAAGGATTAAACTAAGGTGATATTTATGGTAAAAATGGTAGTATTTGATCTTGACGGCACGCTTATGAATTCGCTTACCGATCTTGCTATAAGTGTGAACTACGGTCTGAAGCTTAACGGTCTTGAAGAAAAGCCGGTTGAAAATTATAAAACATATGTCGGAAACGGCAGAGAAATGCTCATCAGAAGGGCGATGGGAGATGCGTGGACCGACCACGAGCTTTTTGAAAAGGTCAAGGCTGATTACGACAGACACTATGCCGTTCATTGCAACGACCACACCGCCGCATATGACGGTTGTGCCGAAATGCTTGAAAAGCTTGCAAAAAAGGGTGTAAAAACAGGTGTGCTTTCAAACAAGCCCGATGAATTTGTTGATAAAATGCTAAAAAAAGCATTCCCAAATCACAAGTTTACTCAGGCATGGGGGCAGAAACCACAGTACAAGACAAAGCCCGAGCCTGATGCTCTGCTTGCACTCCTCGATATGAGCGGCGTAACTCCCGAAGAATGTTTCTATGTCGGTGACAGCGATGTCGATGTGTTTACGGCAAACAATGCGGGTGTAAAAATGGCAGGTGTTTCATGGGGATTCAGGGGAAAAAACGAGCTTATGAACGCAGGTGCGCCCTTTGTTGCAGACACAGCCGAAGAACTTTTTGATTACATTTGCAAATTTATATAATAGTATGAACAAGATAAACTATCAGAAAGAACTCGACAGGGTAATTGACAAAATAACGGGGGAGGGAAAAGTCCCTAAGCTGCTTTTGCATGTGTGTTGCGCCCCGTGTTCGTCATACTGCCTTGAGTATCTTTCAAAATATTTTGATATCACGGTCTATTTTTACAATCCTAATATTTCGATTGCGGATGAGTATAATTACCGCCTGAGCGAAGAAAAGCGTCTTGTGTCGCTTATGCCGTTTGAACATCCTGTAAAGGTGGTCGAAGGCGAATATCTGCCCAAGGATTACTTTGAGTATGTCAAAGGTCTTGAAAATGAACCCGAGGGCGGAAAGCGGTGTGAAAAATGTTTCAGACTGCGACTTGAATCCTCTGCACGCTACGCAAAGGAACACGGCTTTGATTATTTCACAACCACGCTTACAATCAGTCCGCTGAAAAATGCGCAGTTGCTCAATTCAATCGGTGCGGAGCTTGCCGAGAAGTACGGCATTCCGTGGCTGTACAGCGACTTCAAAAAGCGTGAAGGCTACAAGCGTTCAATCATCCTATCAAAAGAATATGACCTCTACCGCCAAAACTACTGCGGTTGCGTCTTTTCAAAAAGGGATAGTATGCAGAAAAAAACTAATTAATATACCAAAAGACAAATCCCCGTCAGAAATTCTGACGGGGATTAATCGTGTTTGCAAATTATTTAACTGAGATTAACGCATATTAACTTGGTTGTTTTACACAACCGATTTGAGGTATTCGACAATTTCTTGCTGTGTACTCATTTCAAGCACCTTTGCGGTAACTTTGTCTGCCTCTTCTTTTGTCCATGTGGAAATTATTTTTCTCACATTGAGAACTGACGGAGCTGAAACGCTGAATTCTGTGAGTCCGAATGAAATAAGCAACGGAATCATCAGCTTGTTTGCGGCAGCCTCACCGCACATTCCGACTGAAATGCCGTTCTGAACACCGCACTCAATTGTGCGTTTAATCATTCTGAGAACGCTTGGCTGAAGGGGAGAGTAGAGGTAAGACACATCGTTGTTGCCTCTGTCACAAGCCATTGTGTACCCTGTGAGGTCATTTGTGCCGATGCTGAAGAAGTCTGCCTCTTTTGCAAGCATATCTGCGATAACTGCCGCAGATGCTGTTTCAACCATAACACCAACCTGAATGTTTTCGTTGAAATTTATGCCCATATTGCGTAAATCGGCTTTGCATTCTGCAACAAGCTTTTTGCCCTCACGAAGTTCATCCATAGTTGTGATGAGCGGGAACATAATCTTGATGTCACCGAATGCGCTTGCACGCAAAATGGCTTTAATCTGTGATTTGAAAAGTTCACGGTTTTTAAGGCAATATCTGATTGCACGGAATCCCATGAACGGATTTTCTTCTTTTTCAAGTCCAAGGTACGGAATGTCCTTGTCACCGCCGATATCAAGTGTTCTGATAATCAGCGACTTGCCCTTTAAGATAAGAGCCGCCTTTTTGTAGGCTTCAAACTGTTCGTCCTCTGTCGGAATTGAAGTTCTGTCCATGAACAGAAACTCTGTTCTAAAAAGTCCGACACCCTCGCCGTCTGCATCAACTGCCTTAACAGCGTCTTCGGGTTTTCCTATGTTGCAGAAAAGTTCATAAGCTTCTCCGCTTGCGGATTTTGTTTCTCGTCCCCTGTAATTTTCAAGCTCTTTGCGTTCTGCAAGAAAAGCGTCACGCTTTTTGGAGTATTCTGCAACTGTGTTATCATCCGGATTAACAATTACAGCACCCTCACTGCCGTCAACTACAACTGTGTCGCCGTTTTTCAGGCTTGATGCGACACCCTCAACACTGAGTACGGCGGGAATCTCAAGCGCTCTTGCAAGAATTGCAGAGTGGGAAGTTGTTCCGCCTGTTTCAGTAATAATGCCTGCTATGTTTTCTTTTACAATACCTGCCGTAACAGAAGGAGTAAGCTCCCTTGCAACAAGCACAGTGCCTTTTGGCGCATCGCTTACTTTAATTTCGTTTACTCCGAGAAGAATGCCGAGAACACCGCTCTTGATATCTCTGACATCAGCCGCACGCTGTTTTGTAAGCTCATCGTCAGCTGCCGAGAACATTGCAATAAACATATCGCACATATGCTCAAGAGCAGATTCCGCACATTGACCGTCTGCAATCAGCTTTTCAATTTCACCGCTGAGATACGGATCTTTGATAATCTGAATGTGACCTGCAAGAATTTCTGCCTCTTTTTCACCGGCTGAACTGCGAAGATTTTCTGCCTGTTTTTCAGTATTGTAGCAAAAAGCATCTACTGCTGCCTTAAAACGCTGTGACTCTGCCTCAGTATCTGTTACTGTTCGTGGAGTGTATTCAAGCGAATGTTCTTCAATAAGCATTACCTTACCGATTCCGATACCCTCGGATGCGGCTGTTCCGTGTAGCATAATCTTCACCTCTTGTAACTGGTCTGTCGGGGCCATTATTCGCCAAGACCGCTCTCAATGAGCTGTACTGCCTCTGCAAGTGCCTCGTTTTCGTCAGCACCGTCGCAAACAATCTCAATGTCGCTGCCGCACTTGATGCAAGCCGCAATAATGTTGAGGAGGCTCTTTGCGTTGTACTGATTGCCGTTGAATTTGATTGTTACATCACAGCTGTATTTGCCCATAGCTGTTGCAAAAACCGATGCCGGACGCATATGGAATCCCTGCGCATTTGTGAGTACGAGTTCTTTTGATACCATAATAAAATCTCCTTTATAAAATAAATTTGTGCTTTGAAGTTTTGAATCTAATGTCGTGAAAGTTTTTTGAGTTTTGAGGGGTGGCACCGGCTTTTACACCGGTGCCGAGGAACAAAACATTTCAAAAAACGGGTAATAGCAAATTAATTATTTTTTAATCGGTCTTTTGAGAAGTGCAAGCATAAACATTGAAACTACTGCACCGATTGCAAGAGCAAGGAGGTAGAAATACCATGTACCCT
>UMHK01029404.1_pt1 | contig 35146 bp, 20 predicted proteins | sample 1965521 | NCBI WGS metagenome assembly UMHK01 (sample SAMEA4836097, study PRJEB28245) | human gut metagenome | biome: gut microbiome; material: fecal sample | place: Denmark | collected 2008
CTGCCAACTTGCGGAAGACTGGATACTTCTCGCTGAATGGCATTTGTTCAAACATGTTCATATTCTTCACTATATAAATCCAACAATCAAATATATCCATACACTCTGCCTCCGTGTGCTTGTCGAACAGTGGCTGTTAGATTAATTATAATACAATGTTTGTAATAGAGTATTTCATTCTAAGCACTGTTTGATTAAGTCGTGAGCATCTTTTGCATGATATACTCTGCCAGCTTTAACATCTTCTAGGGCTTCTTCAATTCCACTTTTCTTTTCGGTTTGAATAACCCAGCTAAACTTCTTTGCCAGTTCCTTTAATAAGTTGAAGTCAACTTGCGGAACAGTTATAGTTGTTGTTATATTATTTATAGCTACATCCATATTGCTTTCCTTTTAATGTTATTTTAAATGATGCCGCAAAGATACGATTTTTCTCTTTAATATCCAAATGTTTAAGTGAAAAATACTTGATATGAATGAGAAAAAAATAAGTTTGCAAATGTACTGGTCGCAATTTGCGACCGGTTTGCTTTTATCTTGATTTTCTATGTTATTTGCCATCTGCTTACGCTTTATAAGGTCAGGTCGTGGACGCAATATTGCTATTCGTTGGCAAAGAAAATGCAAACGAGCGCAAAGAAAGCTTGCTTTCAATTTGCCGAGTGCAGCTTTTCTTCTGCAAAGTTACGACTTTTCCTCGTAACTTCCAAGGTTTTAGGGAAAAAATACTTGAAAAGGGGGAGGAGAAAAAGAAAATAGGCGACTCCCGGATTGGAGGAGAGTCGCCTATTCTATGAGTTTTTAACCAAATCAGTAAAGTTCGACCAACTTTCAACTTTGAATCCTCTTAGATCTCTGACTGATTTCTTAAACCACTCTATTTTAGAAAGCTCCATAACTGTTTTTACAAGTGCAGTCAAATCATCATTCATCGTCATGTATGTACTGCCTTGCACCCACTCGAAACCATTCTTCTTTAGAAGCTCTTTTATTTCGTAGTAAGCCTTGTTGTAAGGTTCGCCATAGTATTTCTGTAAATCAGAAATTACCATATCAAATGCTAGTGCGTACATACTGCCTCCTTTGCTGGCTCAAATAAGTCCTTATATCCAAAGAATATGTTCCCATCTGCGGTTTTTGCGGAGATGACAATTCCTACGAAAGGATTGTTCTCAACTTCAATCACTTCGCCCTGTGTCCAGTCTTTGGCATGTGTCAAGTCTGGAGATATTAATACTTTGTCGCCTGTTCTCATAATCATAAAATATAAATGTTGTACTTATTCGGTGCAAAGATACGACTTTTCCTCGTAACTTCCAAGTTTTTAGGGAAAAAATACTTGAAAAGGGGGAGGAGAACGAAAAAAATAGGCGACTCCCGGAATTGAGAGTCGCCTATAATGTATTATTAAAATAAATGTTTATTCTGCAACAGCAATGATAGCATACTCGTTAGTAATATCGTTGAAGAAGATGCGATACTTACCTGCAGTTGCAATCTTGATATCTCCGCTGCCACCATCGTTGAACAACTTACCTGTAGAAGTGAACTCCTGATCAGCTGTGTAGCCCCAGTTTCCACCTGCATTCCAACCGTGATTAGCACGAATCTTAAATCCTCCTACAGGGAGAGTTGTTTCGATAAACCAGTTGTGAGGAGTAACCTGGGTCATGTCAACGTCGTCATTGTCCCCCCATTTGCCACCAACTCCGATAAGACTAACATTTTCGAATTCGGTAGGATTCTGGTTCTCAAGCTTAGTCCACTTGTAGGTCATGGTAGAGAAGTCGGCTGTGAACGTATAGAATGAGCCTGGTTCCGGGCATTTTATAGCATTGCTTCCAGCCAACGAGCCTTTTACAGATTGATCACCATCTACCTCTGTACCAAAAGCGTTGTCCCAGGTGCCAAAGTCGCTGCCCTTCCAAATCTTCAGGTTTGCATCACTATTCCATTGAGTTGTATAGCTCTGAACCACAGCTGATTCTGCATACATGAGACAGGTTTTGCCTTCAGCTTTGTCAGACCATCCCTGTAATTTACCAACAAGATAATATTCTGATGCGAGTTGTTCGATGGAATAAGTGTAGTCCATCATGTTGATTGTCATCTTATAGGTACCAGGCTTTGCAATCTTACCAGCTTTAGCCGTTTCACCTTTTGAAGTGGTCGTGAGAAGTGTACCACTCATTGCGTCATCACCGTCTTTTTCTACACCAACAACACCCTTAGGATTGTTTTCTACTGCCCAAATATTACCAGTATCTACATTACCCTGTGGAATGATCTTCCAGTATTGATCGGCATCTTTAGTAGTAAACACGAGGGTAAATACTGGATCTTCATAAACGTCTTTTTCTGAGTGAGTGAATTTGAGATTGGTATCCAATTTCCAATCTGTCATTAGGCCAACCATATAGTAGCCTGAGTCAATGAACGGAGCCTTTGGAGTCATCGCAAGGTTAAATTCACCAGCATCAATAAGAACAGCATCACCATTTTTCATCGCATTTAAATAAACATGGGTAACAAAAGAGTGAGCTTTAGGACGCTTGCCATAATAAGACACTATTACTTCTGAAAGATCTGCAACAGCGGACTTACCCTCAATGCTTGAATTAACGGTTTTCTTGATTGCATTATCTTCTCTTTGAGGCATAATCTCTAAGCGAGCATTCTCAAGTGTAAAACCTTCAGGAAGAGCTGCTTCGCTCAATGTGAAGGTGCTGACACTATCTGTTGTCACATTGGCAAAGTCGATGGCCTGAACTACTGGTGTTGCAGTAAAGCCAGGAATCGTGATGGCTTCTTCCTCTGGATTGTGCTGTGGTTGAGCCCAATCATCGTAGTCGCCGTTGCAGCTGGCAAGTGTTATACTTGCCAAGACTGCTAAGCTATATAAAAATTTCTTTTTCATTTTGCTTTCATCTTAAATTATTTAACTTCAGCTTTATTTGTATCAAAGTTGACATACAACTTCTTGCCAGGGGTGGTAGTTACAGAGTAATCTGAACCCACGTTCTTTGCCCAGCTGTCTATAATATTATGTTTACGCCAGAACACGTTGCCCTTGTAAATAGAGAACTCTGTGCGATACCAGTCGATGTCACCGACCTTGACAGCAACACGAAGTTCGCTGCCGGCAGCGAATGCAGGAGAAACCCAATCACCACTTGGATCGTCTGGAGGTGTCAGAGCATTTTCGTTAGCAAAGCCCCAATCGGTTTGACCAATACAAGCACCAATCAGGCAAACCTGAGTTTTGTAAACATTCAGTGTCCAGTTGATGTTCTTCTTGTCTTTGGAAATCTTACCCTTGAAGTGGAGAGTGTACCAACCTGCGTTGGCTACCTTGAGGTTTTGGTCGTTACCTGCAGTGATACCTGCACCAGCTACATCGTTGATTTCCTTGATTTGGTTGATGCCGAGTTTGTCATTGATCTCAGTACCCCAATTGAATTCGCCACCAGCTGGCACGTAGATGATACCATAGTAATTGCCATCCATGTCATATACCTGAGGAATAGTTTTCCAACTCTCCCATGGCTTCTGGATAGAACTTCCAGTCAAGAAGAGGTTTTCTGTGAACTTAGCGTCAGGAATAGTAGCCTTCACAGAAGGCAAGGTGATGACATTTGAATAGGTCTCGCCCAAGGTTTGATTCAAAGTACCGCCAATGACTGCACGAAGGCGGATATAAACAGACATCTTCTCTGGAATATTTGCTTCAGGATTGGCAGCCCGGAAGAGAGATACAACAGCTTTGTTAGCTTCGTATGCATTAAAATCCAAACTGCTTGGATTCTCTGCGTATGTCGCCAACTCTTTATGAGTGACTGTAGGATCGCTGACGAATGCAGGGTCGATAGAAACCTGTGCATAATACTTCACAGGGTAAGGTACTCCACCATAATTTGGCTGAGAGCATGTCAGTACCAAGTTTTTTGCATTGTAGAAGTCGTAGGTATTGTTTTCTGCAAGAGCAGGAGTGTTCAATACAAATCCCTCTGCAAGATGACTCAGGTCCAATGTAGGGTTGCTGTCTCTGTCTTCATCACAGGATGTAAAGAGCAAAGGGAGTACCAATGCTGGCAGCAACATGAATTTGAATATCTTTTTCATAATTGATTTCATTTAATTAAATCTGGTTTCCAAACAATTAATATTTTGGGTTCTGATTCATGTTAGGATTGTTTTTGATCTCATTGTCTGGAATAGGATAGACGTCATAGTATGCAGGAATACCTGCGCCATTTTCTGCACCACCCTTGAAACTCCAGAGATACTTAGAACCAGTGAACAAGCCAAAGCGAACCAAGTCTGAACGGCGACGACCTTCCATGTAGAACTCACGGCACCATTCGTCGATAAGAGTCTGATCATTTACAGTTGCTGCCAAATCAGTACGATTGGCACGATTCTGAACCTTCTTGATGTCTTCCAAACCGTCCTGGCTACCATTGAGGCGGTACTTAGCCTCTGCACGGGTCAGATAGATTTCTGCCAAACGGAACATAGGGAAGTCTGTATCTGAATAGTTCTGATCGTGCTGTGTGGAACCATCTGCATGGAGATTGCTCCACTTTACAAAAGATGCACCATTCAGAGGACCTGTGATGTTCTCACCTGGATTGATAGTACGAACTTTGCCTTCTTCGCAGCCACCTACACCCATATACAACAGGGCACGATCGTCTTGAGCCTTTGCGATTACGTCAGCAGTGCCGATACCCTTCTCGCTATCTTTTGCAATCACCTCTTCTTTTGTAGGATTTTTCAAGACATCATCAACAGTAGCCATAGGAATTTTCCCGTCAGGGATGAACTTCTTAACCAAGTCTTCGCGGGCAAACATACATTTCCATGGGTCACCTGTGCTTGCATAAGGCATACCAGCGATAGTGGATGCCGATACGAGGTAAGTGGTACCTGCATACGCACGGGCCTTCAAACCATCCTGACGGATAGGGAAGATGATTTCCTTCATAGCCTCTGGGTTGCAGTCATTGTCGCCCATAAACAACTGCTGATAACCGCTATAGCCATTCTTTTCTGTACGACAAAGATCGTATTTACCGCTGTTGATAATCTTGTCGCAATAATCGATAGCCTTCTGGTAGTCCTTCACCTTACCATCGGTATAAACTTCAGAGTTAAGAGCCAAGCGGGCATGAAGTGCGTATGCTGCGCCACGGTCGGCACGTCCGAAATTCTCACTGTTATCATAAGCGCCCACCTCAGCCATCAGAGGCTCAATGGTGGTCAACTCATTATCCAACCAGTCGTAGAGATCCTGTCCCTTTTTCTCGGTAGGGAGACTATCGTCGAAAGTGAGCTTGAATGGAGCCCTACGATACAGGTCAAGGAAATAATAGTAGTTCAGTGCACGGAGGAAGCGAACTTCTGCAATCTGATCATCACTTAACTTGCCAGTCTGCTCAGCAATAAATTGGTTATACAAGGTGATGTCGAAAATGAGACGCTGGTATGCCCAGTTTACACGGTCATTACCGCTATTCCAACTTAAATTGGTGATAGGAGCGATGGCATTATCGGCCTGATATGCCCATGCTGTCTCGTCAGTCATCAACTCTTGCAGGTTGAAAATGGTACGGATGAATCCGCTCTCACCCTCATCGCAACTCAAGTCTGCTGAACCAGCAGGACCTTTCTGTCCAGTAAGACCAAGAGTAGCATACTGCTTGGCCAAGAGACCCTCTACTGTATATGTTGGGGTAGACTGTGGGTCAATGGACTTGATATTCAGTTCGTCTGCGCAAGAAACAAAGCCCATGCACAAAACACTCGCCATTGCAGTCGTTATAAATATTTTTTTCATAATTGTCTCCTTTTTTATTTTTAGAAGTTAAGATTCAAACCAAGCTGGAAGCTTATTGGACGTGGGTAAGGATTACTGTCGATACCACTGCTTACCTCTGGGTCGATACCCTTGTACTTGGTAATGATGAATGGGTTCTGTACGGTGAAGAAGATGCGTCCGCTGCAAATCTTCTCTGCACCTGCCTTGATCAATGCTGGGAAGCTATATCCCAAAGTCATGTTGCTGCACTTCAGGTAAGAAGCATTGCGTACAAAGTAGTCACTGGTATTGGTGGTGAGATCTGTTGTACCCTTAAAGCCAAGATTGACGGCCTCTGCAGTTGTGTTTCTGAAGAGATTGGTATCGTTGATTTTCATCAACTCAGCTTTTGAGTTCAAGAAATCGTAGTACACATAGTTGCCGATAGATGCATGGAAGGCAGCACTGAAGTCCCAGTTCTTATAGATGAACTTGGTGGTGAAACCCATGATGACATCAGGAGCTGGGCTCTTGTAGCAATAACGGTCGTCATTATCAATCTTGCCGTTACCATCACGGTCAACATACAGTCCCTCAATAGGCTTGCCGTTCTCGTCGTAAACCTGCTGGTAAACATAGAACGAATTGAGAGGTTCGCCAACCTTGTTCACCTGTACCAATGTGTTGTTACCACGAGATACCTTGCTACCTGTCCAAACCCAGTCTTGCAAACCAGCCTCTAACTCTGTGATTTCATTGTGGTTCCATCCTACGTTGTAGGTTACATCCCACAAGAAGTCCTTAGTGACGATAGGCTTCACATTGAATGCCAATTCCACACCATAGTTTTCTACAGCACCGATGTTCTTCAAGAGATTGTCACCAAAGTTGGTACCACCGGCAATGGAAACTGTTGCCAAAAGGTCGGTAGTCTTACGATAGTAACCATCGATATTGAAGCCGAAGCGACCATTGAGAGCGGTGAAGTCAAGACCGCCATTGTAGGTTGTGGTCTTTTCCCATGTCAGCTCAGTGTTGTATCTTGTTGGGCGCATGGTCTGATAATACTTGTCACCAAATGGATACTGTGCATAAGTGTCGCTGATGGTATATTTAGGAGTATAGTAGAAGTCGTCAATACCATTCTGCTGACCTGTCATACCCCAGCCCAAGCGGAGTTTCAACTCATCTATCCATTTTACATTCTTCAAGAAAGACTCGTTGTTGATCTTCCAGGCAAAGGCTGCTGCAGGGAAATAACCCCACTTCTTGCCCTCTCTGAAGCGAGAAGAACCATCGGCACGGAAGGTTGCTGTAAGCAAATAGCGATCCAGCAAGTTATAGTTGAAACGTCCGAAGTAGGATACCAAAGAGTTGTGACTCTTCCACATGGTGTTTGCCGTATATTGTGGGTTATTCACGTAGTTCCATTCTCCATCTTTTAACTCTGGATTGGTATCTCTCAAATACTCATCGATACCGCTTCCGAAGTTATAGGTTGTTCTGTGATAGTGGCTCTGCTCAGCACCTGCCATGATGTCGATGTCGTGCACTCCAAACTTGTGGGCATATTCAGCAAAAGCTTTTCCTTCGATGCTGTATTTGTATTGATGGTCAGTACCATACCAACCAAAATAGTTGTTGGATGATGAATACTTGTTAATATCATTATGCTGCTTGGCATCAGTGTACTGTGCACCGATGGCAGCGTGCAAATGCAAGTCTTCGAAGCCATGAATCTTATAATCTACCTCTAAGTTTGAAGATATGTCATTAGTATTGGCTATCATCTTTTGGTTGTTGAGGAGAGCTACAGGGTTCTGAGGAACCTGACTCTTGGCTATCTTTGTCCAGTTAGGATCTGTAATCTTGTCGCCTTTGTTGTCCAGATACTGGAAATATCCACCTACAGTATTGTACATCTCATCGTTTACACGAACAGGCTGTGTAGGATCCATGGTCAGTGCATTACCGATGGCATCACCAAAATTGGCATAGCGGTCCTTTTCGAACATATACTTCGCTGTGAAGTTGATGTTCAAGTGCTTGTCGAGGAAAGAAGGAGCCAAATTGACAGAAGTGTTGAAACGCTTCATCCAGCTGGTCTTAACGATACCGTTGTTGTCTTCGAAACCTAAGCCAACACGGTAAGGCATATTCTTCAAGCCACCCTGTATGCTGATGTTGTGGTTGGTAGAGATGGCAGTGCGGAAGATCTCGTCCTGCCAGTCTGTGTCGGCTGTACCCAAAGCACTTGTATCAATGCCTAAATTGGTAAGAGCCTGCTTGTACTCGCCAGCATTCATCACCTCATATTTCTTCTGGATGGTTGACAAGGTAACATCACCATTATAGGTAACGGTAGGTCTCTGACCAGCACGTCCCTTCTTGGTGGTGATGATGATGACACCATTAGAAGCACGAGAACCATAAATAGCGGTTGCCGAAGCGTCCTTCAATACAGTGAAGCTTTCGATATCGTTAGGGTTAATCATCGCCAAGACGTTACTTGTACCCTTCAGATTGTTATTATCAATAGCCAAACCATCGATGACATAGAGAGGGTCATTAGAAGCATTCAGAGAGGCACCACCACGGATACGAATCTGTGCGCCAGAACCAGGCTGACCGCCACCAGTCTGTACATCTACACCGGCAATCTTACCTACCAACATATCTGAGGCACTGCTTGTGATACCCTTTGACATCTCATCTGGCTTGATAGCTGTAACAGAACCAGTCAAGTCGTTCTTCTTAGCGCGACCATAACCAATGACAACGACCTCGTTCAAAGACTTCTGGTCGTCAACCAAGGTAATCATCATGTTAGATGTTGCTTTGATTGTTTTTGGTGTCATTCCAAGATAGGTGAAAGTAAGATTGGCACCTGGCGCTGCATCTACTGAGAAGTTACCATCCATGTCGGTAATGCCCACTGCCTTACCGTTAACTGTAATGGTAGCACCCATGATAGGCTCACCAGAAGCATCCTTCACGTGTCCCTTAACTGCATTTGTCTGCGCAAAGGAACTCACCGTCAGAAGCAGACCGCTTGCTAGGGTCAACGCTCTGAGAGGCAATTTAATTTTTACCTGCTTCATCATTTGCTCGATTTTTAAGTTAATGTATTATATTAATTATTTACTTTTTCTTCTTTTCTTCTTGGCTTAAGTTGTTGTCGTTCCTACTCAAAATGCCGTTCTGGCTCTTGTTTAGTCTTTCTGGCATCTTATTTATATTATATAAGGTAGGAATGGGGCGCTTGCCCTTAAACTTGTCGTTTCTGTTTGCAAAATTAAGTTCTTTTCTCTAATGTTGTACTATTTTTGTGTTAATTCCGTTATTTATTTTGTGCAAACGTTTGCACAGAATTTACTTGATTTATGTCAATGAATTCTGACCAATATTGAGGATATTTCGTAATTTTGCAGCACAACTAATAGCAATGGGTGATAAAGAAACAATAACAATGAAAGATATTGCTCGCAACCTGGGCGTAAGTGTTGCCACAGTGAGCCGAGCATTGAAGGACAGTTCTCGTATCAGTACTGCCCAAAAGGAGCGTATTCAGAAATACGCACGTGAAAATAACTTCTTCCCTAACTTCCTGGGTGAAGCTCTAAGACATAATAAGGTGAAACCGATGAAGGTGATTGGAGTTATTGTGCCTCAGGTGGTACACTATTACTTCATGTCGGTGCTTTCGGGTATAGAGGAAGAGGCTAGAGCCAGAGGTTACCGTGTGATGGTGGCGCAGAGTAACGAACGTTACGATAAGGAGGTGGCCATCTGTGAAGACTTCTATCAGAACAAGGTTTGTGGCATCATCGTTTCACAGGCGAAGGATACCAAGCAGTATGACCATTTCGAAAAACTGCTGCAGAATGGAGTGCCGCTCATCTTCTATGATAGAATATGTACGGGCGTGAACTGCTCGCGAGTGGTGGTAGATGACTATATGGGTGCCTTTACTGCCGTTACCTACATGATTGATACGGGCTGCAAGAAGATTGCCTTTTACGGCTCGCCGATGAATCTGGAAATCTCAAAGAACCGATATAACGGTTATCATGATGCGCTGGTAAAGCATGGCTTGACGGAGAACCCTGACTGGGTGAAGATCTGCGATGACCGTGCCAGTGCCGAGGCAATAACGCCGGATATTCTGATAGAGGAAGATCGTCCGGATGCGTTCTTCGCCATCAATGATGATACGGCAATCGGCATTCTCTATACCGCCAAGCGCATGGGATTCAAGGTGCCTGAAGAAATCAGCATCTGCGGATTCACCAATGGTGACCGTGCCAAGGCGTGCGACCCGATGCTTACTACGGTTGAGCAGCGAGGTGTAGCCGTAGGCGAGGAAGCTGCCAATATCCTGATTGGTCAGGTGGAAGGCTCCATCCCTAGAGATGAGGTGGAGAAGAGAGTGGTGAGAACACGACTCGTGGTGAGAGGAACAACAAGATAAAAATATAAAAACAATATAACGATGAAACAAAAACCTGATTTAAGTTTCTGGAAGCTCTGGAACTTGAGCTTCGGATTTTTCGGAGTACAGATTGCCTACGCCCTACAAAGCGCCAATATCTCCCGAATCTTTGCAACGTTGGGTGCTGACCCACACAACTTGAGTTATTTCTGGATTCTCCCTCCTCTGATGGGAATTCTGGTTCAGCCTATCGTGGGCACGTTGAGCGATAAGACGTGGTGCCGCTTCGGCCGCCGCATCCCTTATCTCTTTGTGGGTGCTACGATTGCCGTCCTGGTGATGTGCCTGCTCCCGAACGCCGGTTCGCTCGGACTGACCGTGAGCGGTGCGATGCTCTTCGGACTGATAGCGCTGATGTTCCTCGATACGAGCATCAACATGGCGATGCAGCCGTTCAAGATGCTGGTAGGCGATATGGTAAATGAAAAACAGAAAGCAAAGGCTTACTCTATCCAGAGTTTCCTCTGCAATGCCGGTTCTGTAGCCGGATATATCTTCCCATTCCTCTTTACCTTCCTCGGTATCAAAAATTATGCTGAGAAGGGTGTGGTTCCTGATTCTGTCATCTGGTCGTTCTATATCGGTGCGGCTATCCTGATTCTCTGTGTTATCTACACCACGATGAAGGTGAAAGAGTGGAATCCACAGCAGTATGCGGAGTATAATGAAGCGAAGAGGGAAGAGGGAGGAGTGAAGAATTCTAATGCTGAGGCTTCTGAAGACAAGGCCGGTTGGATTACTTTGCTCCGCAAGGCGCCATCTACCTTCTGGAAGGTGGGACTGGTTCAGTTCTTCTGCTGGGCTGGTTTCCTTTATCTCTGGAATTATTCTACGGGAGCCATCGCTGAAACCGTATGGAATACGACCGATCCTGCTTCTGAAGCATTCCAGGAGGCAGGCAACTGGGTGGGCATTCTCTTTGCAGTTCAGGCTGTAGGTAGTGTTATCTGGGCTGTGATTCTCCCTCTGTTTAAGAATACGAAGGTGGCATACGCTGTCAGTCTGGTTATCGGTGGTGTGGGTTTTGCCCTGATACCATTCCTGCATGACCAGTATCTGCAGTTTATTCCGTTCCTGATGATTGGTGCCGGTTGGGCAGCCATGCTGGCGATGCCTTTCACCTTTGTTACCAATGCTTTGCAGGGATATGGTCACATGGGTGCTTATCTCGGTCTGTTTAACGGAACTATCTGTATCCCTCAGATTGTGGCTGCCATCTGCGGTGGAACTGTCCTGAGTCTGGTGGGTTCTCATCAGAGCGATATGATGATTGTGGCAGGTATCCTGCTGATTGCGGGTGCGCTGTCTGTGAGTATTATCAAGTATAAGAAATAGGTGTAAGTAACAGAGTGAACGATTAATTGATTGTTTCTACGGAGTGGGGAATGTGCAAACGTTTGCAAGGTTTGTGTGAGAAAAAATGCAAATTTCTGATACGTTTTTCATACGTTTTTCTTACCTTTGTAGCAGCAAATATAAATTATAACATTTTCAAGAGCCTTTAAGAGTCTTATGACAGTACAGTTTAATATTGAATATAAAGCAATGTTCGGCGAACAGATCGTCGTAAACATTCAGACGGAGGAAGGTGAACTGAAACTTCCTCTCGAGACAACAGATGGTCAAAGATGGGCATGCGACTGGTGTGTTGAATCACCAGAGAAATCGTATACCTATTATTATAGTGTAGAACGTGAAGGAAGAGCAGTCAAGACCGAATGGCTTATAATCAAGCATCAGCTCGATGTAAATGTCAAGAAGGCTGTGGCTTATACCCTTTACGATCATTGGAAGGCTATGCCGGAGGATGCTTACCTCTACAGCAGTGCCTTTACCGATTGCATCAATCATCAGGCTCCACAGGAGATGAAGCCGGAAACGGGCAGCAAGATTGTGCGTCTGATAGTCCGTGCTCCTCAGCTTCGCGATGGTGAGCGTCTGGGTGTATTGGGTGCAGATAAAGCTTTGGGTGCTTGGGATGTGCAGAAGATTCTTCCGATGATTCAGCATACCTATAATGAATGGGTTGCTGATATTGATGCAACTCATCTTGAGGGCCGCCATCTGGAGTTTAAGTTTGTGGCTTTCAGAAATGCGAAGAACGAGCTTCTTTGGGAAACCAGCATGAACAGAACCGTGGATTTGCCGGAGATGAAGGCAGGTGAGTTGGTATCTTATGAACTCGACCAGGCTTTCTTTGCTCTGTATAACCGCAAACTTGCCGGAACACAGGTGCCAGTATTCTCATTGCGTACCCGTAAGAGTGCCGGTATCGGTGATTTCGGTGATCTGAAGACCATGATTGATTTTGTGGCTTCTACCGGTCAGAAGGTGCTCCAGCTCCTTCCTATCAATGATACCACCATCACCCATACATGGACCGACAGTTATCCATACAGCTGCATCAGCGTCTTCGCTATTCATCCGCAGTATGCCGACCTCCATGCTCTCCCTGAGCTGAAGGACGCCAAGGCTCGTGCTGAGGCTGAGAAGACACGTGCTGAGTTGAACGCACTGGATAAGATAGATTACGAGAAAGTAAATGATTTCAAGATAAATTACTTGCGCCAAATCTTCAATCAAGAAGGTGAAAAGATGATGAAGACAGCCGAATACAAGGCTTTCTTCCAGGATACTGAATTGTGGCTGGTTCCTTACGCACAATATTCATACCTGCGTGATAAGAATGGTACGGCTGATTTCAACCAGTGGCCAGATCATCAGGTATGGGATGAGGCTGAGCGCAAGGCGCTTGCCGACCCTAAGACTGCTGCTTACAAGAACGTGGCGTTCTTCTATTTCGTACAGTTCGTACTGGATCGCCAGATGCAGGAGGCTCACGAGCATGCCAAGGCTAAGGGCGTTATTTTGAAGGGTGATATTCCAATCGGCGTAAACCGCAATGGTTGCGATGTTTGGATGGAACCAAAATACTTCAACCTCAATGGTCAGGCGGGTGCTCCACCTGATGACTTCTCTGCCAATGGTCAGAACTGGGGATTCCCTACCTATAACTGGTTTGAGATGCTGAAGGATGGCTGCCAGTGGTGGAACCGCCGTTTCAAGAACATGGCAAGATATTTTGATGCTTACCGCATCGACCACGTATTGGGCTTCTTCCGTATCTGGGAGATTCCGGTACATAGCGTACATGGATTGCTCGGACAGTTTGCACCGGCGCTTGCCATGAGCCGTGAAGAGATAGAAAGCTATGGTTTGCACTTCCAGGAAGACCGTTTCACCCGTCCGTTCATTACCGATTGGGTATTGGACCGTATGTTCCATGAGCGTGCCGGCGAGGTAAAGGAGAAGTATCTCGACCGTCTGGATGACGAGCGTTATCAGATGAAGCCTGAGGTAGATACCCAGCGCAAGGTAGAGGCTCTATTTGCTGATGCAACAGATGAGAAGGAACTCTGGCTGCGTGATGGCTTGTATGCCCTGATCAGCGATGTACTCTTTGTACGTGATCATACCAACCCTAGCGTTTTCCATCCGCGTATCTCAGCCCAGCTCGACTTTATCTACGAGTCGCTCTATGATAATGACAAGGCTGCGTTCAACCGCCTTTACAACGACTATTTCTATCGCCGCAACAACCAGTTCTGGTATCAGGAGGCGATGAAAAAGTTGCCTAAACTGGTTCAGGCTACCCGCATGCTGGTTTGTGCCGAAGACCTCGGTATGGTGCCAGACTGTGTGCCTTGGGTAATGGACGAGTTGAAGATATTGAGTCTGGAACTCCAGAGCATGCCAAAGGATCCATCGGTTAAGTTCGGACATCTGAGCCGTAACCCATACCGCTCGGTATGTACCATTTCGAGCCACGATATGCCTACTCTGCGCATGTGGTGGGATGAGAATATCCAGCGTACCCAGGAGTATTACAATACGATGCTCTATCGTCAGGGACCAGCACCTCATCCACTCCCAGGCTGGTTGGCTAGTGACATCATCAGCCGACATCTTACCTCTCCATCCATGCTCTGCATATTGAGCATCCAGGACTGGTTGGCTACCGATGAGGCTCTCCGTCTGCCTGATGCTGATGCTGAGCGTATCAATATCCCGGCTAACCCTAAGCATTACTGGCGTTATCGCATGCACCTCAACATAGAGGATCTGGCTGCTGACAAGCGTTTCGTGCAGAGTATCACCGAAATGATTTCGCAGTCTGGAAGAGTCTAACTAACATGATTATATATACAGTGCAAACGTTTGCACACTCATTTGCAGAAAAATACCCTCCCAAAACGTGGAGGGTATTTTTGTTTTTTGTATCTTTGCACTATCTTAAGAATAAACAGATAATGATTGAGATAAACTAACGAAGATTCAAAAAAAGAATAAACAACAACTGAACAGTATGAAAAAACTGAATGTATTAGTGATGGGGCTCTTGCTTCCTATGTTGGCAGCAGCCCAGACCGTAAAGTCGCCTAACGGCAACGTCTCGGTAACATTCTCTTTGACCGAAAAGGGACAGCCTACCTATGAGATGAGCTATAAGGGAAAGACTGTATGCAAGCCATCCCACTTAGGATTGGAACTGGCTAAGGATAAACATGCCTCTAAGGGCATGGAGGAAACCAGCCTGATGGATGGTTTTACAGAAACCGGCAGCAAGACATCGACTTTCGATGAAACCTGGAAGCCGGTATGGGGCGAGACCGCTACCATCCGCAACCATTACAACGAGATGGAGGTAAACCTGAACCAGGCTGCTTCTAAGCGTAACATTACCATCCGTTTCCGTGTATATGATTATGGTATGGGCTTGCGCTATGAGTTTCCACAGCAGGAGAGTCTGAATTATTTCGTCATCCAGGAGGAGCATACCCAGTTTGCCATGGCAGGCGATCATACCGCTTACTGGATTCCTGGTGATTATGATACACAGGAGTATGATTACAACATTACTCCATTGACAGGCATTCGCCCAATTATTGCGAAAAACCGTGAAGCTTACAAGAGCAATTCATCTACCACCGTCTTCTCTGATACCGGTGTTCAGACCTCTCTCCAGATGAAGACCAAGGACGGACTCTACATCAACATCCATGAGGCTGCCTGCCTGGATTATCCTACCATGCACCTCAATCTGGACGAGAAAACATTGACCTTCGAGTCTTGGCTTACTCCTGATGCCGTGGGCAGAAAGGGATTTATCCAGACTCCATTCAATACCCCTTGGCGTACCGTGCTGGTAAGTGATGATGCCCGTGATATGCTTTCATGCAAGTTGACATTGAACCTTAACGAGCCTTGCAAGATCGAGGATACATCCTGGATTCATCCTACCAAGTACTGCGGTGTATGGTGGAACATGATTGTGGGTACCAAGACCTGGAGCTATACCAACGATCTGCCATCTGTGCGTCTCGGTGTAACCGATTACAGCAAGTGCAAGCCTAACGGTACTCATGGTGCAACCAACGAGGAAGTGAAGCGCTACATCGACTTTGCAGCCAAGAACGGTTTGCAGGAAGTATTGGTAGAAGGCTGGAACGAAGGTTGGGAAGACTGGTTCGGTCATCAGAAGCTCGATGTTTTCGACTTCGTGACTCCATATCCTGACTTCGATATCAAGATGCTCAACGAATATGCTCACTCTAAGGGCGTGAAGCTGATGATGCACCACGAGACATCTTCTGCAGCTCTCAACTACGAGCGCCACCTGGAAGATGCCTTCAACCTGATGAACAAATATGGTTATGATGCCGTGAAGACCGGTTATGTGGGAGATATCATCCCAAGAGGTGAGTATCACTACAGCCAGTTGATGAACAATCACTACCAGCGTGTCATCGAGACCGCTGCCAAGCATCATATCATGGTAAATGCCCACGAGGCAACCCGTCCTACAGGTATCTGCCGCACCTGGCCTAACCTGGTGGGTAACGAGAGTGCACGTGGTACAGAGTATGAGGCATTTGGCGGTAGCAAGTCTTATCATACCGTAATGTTGCCATTCACCCGTCTGCAGGGTGGTCCGATGGATTATACTCCTGGTATCTTTGAGACCAAGCTTTCAGAGTGGAGCAACAATAAGAGTTATGTTCATACCACCCTCTGTGGTCAGCTTTCTCTCTATCTCGTAATGTACAGTCCTTTGCAGATGGCTGCCGATCTTCCAGAGCATTATGAGAAGTATGATGATGCCTTCCAGTTCATCCGCGACGTAGCTTGCGACTGGGACGACTCCAAGTATCTGGAGGCAGAGCCAGCCAAGTATATCACCGTAACCCGCAAGGCAAAGGGAACCGACAACTGGTTTGTAGGCGGTAAGACTGATGCAGCCCGCACAGCCGTAGTAAAGCTCGACTTCCTGGATAAGGGCAAGAAGTATGCTTGCGCTATCTATCAGGACGGCAAGAATGCTGACTACGAGAAGAACCCTAAATCTTACAAGATTGTTCACAAGACTGTGAAGAAGGGTGATGTTTTGAAGATTAATGAAGCACGTGGTGGTGGTTTCGCCATCTCATTGCTCGCTAAATAAGCCTATAATTTCCGTATTTCCGTCCAACTGTCCGGTTGGTCGGAAATACGCTAAAAATGAGCGTAGATAATCTGTCACACTTTTCTTCGCTCAGCTCGCTTTAATGTCCTGTATAACAACAACTTAACAATATGAATATCCAAAAACTAATAATTGCAGCATTGACAGCAACCGTTTTACCAACTTCATTGAATGCCCAGCAGACATTCAATGAGATGATGTATTCCAAGGAGAAAACCATGTTTATCCTGAATGCTCCAACAGCCCAAAAGTCTTCTGTAACCCTCCGACTTTATAAGCAAGGTCAGGGAGGAAAGGCTTATAAAACGCTGAAAATGAAGAAGTTGGGTGATGAGCGCTGGGAGGCTACAGTAAAGGGCGACCTCAAGGGAAAGTTCTATACCTTTGATATTGGCAAGGGTGAAACACCAGGTACATTTGCCAAAGCAGTAGGTGTGAACGGAAACCGTGGCGCCATCGTAGATTTGTATGATACCGATCCATCTGGATGGGATCAGGACGTGCGTCCTGCTCTGAAATCGCCAGCCGATCTCGTTGTCTACGAGCTTCACGTGCGTGATTTCTCCATTTCTCCTACATCCGGCTTGAAATATAAGGGCAAGTATCTCGCCCTCACCGAGCCAAAGGCTATCGAATACCTCAAGAATCTGGGCATCAACGCCATCCACTTCCAGCCTGTATTCGATTTCGCTTCTATAGATGAGACCCGACTCGACAAACCGCAGTTCAACTGGGGTTATGATCCGAAGAACTATAATGTGCCGGAAGGCAGTTACGCTACCGACCCTTATTCTCCAGCAACCCGCATCAAGGAGTTCAAGGAGATGGTGATGGCGCTGCATAAGGCAGGCATCCGAGTGATCTTCGATGCCGTATATAACCATACTTTCGATATCAATGGCAGCAATTTCCAGCGTACCTATCCTGATTATTATTATCGCAAGACCAAGGACGGTAAGTATTCTGACGGTTCAGGCTGTGGCAACGAGACTGCTTCAGAAAAGCCTCTCATGCGTCAGTATATGCTGGAGAGCGTGAAATATTGGATAGACGAATATCATATCGATGGTTTCCGTTTCGACCTGATGGGTGTTCATGATATCGAAACCATGCAGGCTATCCGTGAGATGGTAAACCGCATCGATCCTAGTATCTATATTTATGGTGAGGGATGGAGTGCAGGCAGTTGTGCTTATCCTACCGAGAAACTGGCGGTGAAGGCGAATACCCAGCAGCTCAAGGGCATCGGTGCTTTCAGCGATGATATGCGCGATGCGCTCCGTGGTCCTTTCTCTGATGACCATAAGGGTGCGCTCCTGGCTGGTCTTACAGGTCAGGAGGAGAGTCTGAAGTTCGGTATCGTGGGTGGCATTGCTCATCCACAGGTGGATATGACAAAGGTGAACTATGACAAGAAACCTTGGACCAACAATCCTACCGAGCAGATTAGTTATGTAAGCTGCCATGACGATATGTGTCTGGTAGACCGTCTGAAGGCAAGCATCGCATCTCTTACCGACAAGAATATCCCTGAAGCAATACGTACTGCCGAGTTGCTCCGCATCGACCAGCTTGCGCAGACCTGCGTCTTCACTTCACAGGGTGTTCCTTTCATCCTTGCCGGCGAAGAGATGCTCCGCGACAAGAAGGGAGTACACAACAGTTATAACTCTCCTGACAGCATCAACCAGTTTACCTGGACCAATCTGCAGAAGTATCCGCAGGCGTTTGCTTATTACAAGAGTCTGATCCAGCTCCGCAAGAATCATCCAGCCTTCCGTCTTTCAACAGGCGATAAGGTACGTCAGCATCTGGAGTTCCTGCCTTGTCAGCAGACTTGTCTCGTAGGTTTCCAACTCAAGAATCTGGAGGGCATTGATGCGTGGAAGAACATCATCGTGATCTATAACTTCAATAAGGAGGCAAAGAAGATGCAGATTCCTGAGGGTAATTATACCGTGGCTTGCTGCAATGGTATAATCAATGAGGAAGGCTTAGGCTTTGTTTCGGGAAAGGAAGTTGAGGTTGCCCCTCAGTCAGCCCTGATACTTTATCAGAAATAGTTTATATATATATAATAAGGTGTAATATGAAAAAGATAATAGCTTCTTTATTGCTTATGAGTAGCGCAATAAGTATGAATGCAGCGGTCAACGTGAACCACATTGAACCTACCGACTGGTATGTGGGCATGAAAGATGCTTCACTCCAGCTGATGGTGTATGGCAAGGATATCAAGAATGCCGATGTAACGGTAGACTATCCGGGTGTGAAGGTAGACAGCATCGCCCGCCTTGATTCTCCTAATTATCTCCTGGTTTATCTTAACCTCGATGGGGCAAAGGCTGGTGAGATGACCCTCAACTTCAAGCAGGGCAAACAGTCGAAGAAGGTAAAGTATGTGTTGAAGAACCGTGAGATGGCGGGCGACAAGCGCATCGGTTTCTCTAATGAGGATGTGCTCTATATGCTGATGCCAGACCGTTTCGCCAACGGCAATCTGAAGAATGATGCCTTTAAGACGATGCGTGATAAGACCTGCAACCGTGCAGAGCCTAGTCTGCGACATGGTGGCGACCTGGAGGGAATCCGCCAGCACTTGGATTATTTTAACCAGTTGGGTGTAACCGCTCTGTGGTTTACCCCGGTTTTGGAGAACGACAGTCCAAGTAACGGCAAGAACAGCAGTTATCATGGTTATGCTACCACCAATTATTATCGTGTAGACCCACGTTTCGGAACCAATGCCGATTATAAGCAGCTGATAGATGAGGCTCACAAGAAAGGTTTGAAGATTGTGATGGATATGATTTTCAACCATTGCGGCTTCGAACATCCTTGGGTTGCCGATATGCCTTCAAAGGACTGGTTCAATAAACCAGAATGGCTGGCTCCTGAAAATCAGACTGCCGAGCATCAGAAGAACATCGGTACGGTGGATGGCGCTGCCAAGGTGAACGATAAGTATCTGCAGACCAGTTATAAGCTGACTCCTGTACTCGATCCATACGCCAGCAAGGTTGATCTCACAGAAACCGTAGACGGCTGGTTTGTTCCAACCATGCCTGACCTCAACCAGCGTAACCCACACGTTATCAAGTATCTGATTCAGAACAGCGAGTGGTGGATAGAGAGTGCAGGTATCGACGGCATCCGTATGGATACCTATCCTTATGCCGACCGCGATGCAATGGCACACTGGATGAAGGTGCTGGGCGAGGAGTATCCTCACTTCAATACCGTGGGTGAGACTTGGGTAACCGAACCTGCCTATACTGCAGCATGGCAGAAGGACAGCAAACTTTCTGAGAAGAACAGCTATCTGCCAACCGTTATGGATTTCGCCTTCTTCGACCGCATCAACAGTGCAAAGAAAGAGGAGACCGATGACTGGTGGAACGGCATGAACCGTCTCTACAACGTGTTCTGCTACGACTATCTCTATCCTAATCCAAAGAGCGTAATGGCATTCATCGAGAATCATGATACCGACCGCTTCCTGGGTGAAGGCAAGGATACCCTGGCTCTGAAGCAGGCACTGTCATTGCTTCTTACCATCAATCGCACTCCTCAGCTCTATTATGGTACAGAGGTGCTGATGAACGGTACCAAGAGTGTAACCGATGGCAATGTACGCAAGGACTTCCCTGGCGGTTGGGCTGGTGACAAGCACAATGCCTTTACTGAAGAGGGTAGAACACAGGCAGAAAACCAGATGTTCAACTGGCTCAGCAACCTGTTGCACTGGCGTCAGGGCAATGAAGTGATTACCAAGGGCAAGCAGACCCAGTTCTGTCCTCAGAAGGGTGTTTACGTAATTGCCCGCCAGTATAAGGGTAAGAATGTGATGACGGTTATCAACGGCAAGAACGAGGCAAACGAGCTGAATGTTTCCCGTTATGCAGAGATTATCGGTTCTCATGATAAGGCTACGGATGTTACAAACGGTCGCACCGTTCTTATCAACAAGAACGTGAAGCTCCGTCCTCGCCAGAGCATGATTCTTGAGTTCTAAAATGCAAGTATATTCCTATATGAACGTTCCTAGAGTTGTAAATTTACACTTCTAGGAACGTTTTTTTCTTGATAAAAATTCTTTCGTTTCATTTTTTCTTCGTACTTTTGCAATCAGAAGTTTAAAAACTTAATAAAAATGTTTGGAGAAATCGGAAAATGGCTATTAGATATATCTAAATATTTAATAACGGGCTATGTTTTAGCCAAAATGTTTGGTCAAGAAGACTCAACATGGGTTGTAATAGGTGCAGTTCTAGTTGCGGCATTGCTGTTTGCCTTAGGATTGTACTGTTTACGAAAGGACAAAGATAAAAATAATAAAAAGAAAGGAAAATAATATGGATATTGGATTGTTTATTATGTATGGCTTTTTGTTGCTTTTGGCAGCAGGAATATTTATTTATGCCAAAATTGATGATCGCAAAGAACAGAAAAGGCAATAATATGGATTACGGATTATTAGGAATGTATATATTTCTGGCTTTGATTGCTGTTGGTTCTTTCATTTACGTTAAGATAGAAGACAGAAAAGAGCAAAAGAATAGTTAATGACTAGATACATTTTTTCCATCATAGCAGCATTCTTCATAACCTTGAGCAGTTGGGCGCAAGGTGGGCTGCCTAGTCGCTATAATGTAAGCTATCTCAATATGGCTGCAGGTATGCCGAATAATTTTGCTGATGATATCTTTCAGGACTCTTACGGCTTCGTATGGATCAGTACGCATGGTGGTGGACTGGTGCGCTACGATGGCTTCAATTTCATGAACTTCGGTTTGGGGGCTCCTGGTATCAGTCTGCGAAGCAACAGCTGCCGCAATACTTGCGAAGATCATTTCAAGCGCCTTTGGGTGGCTTTCGAAGAAGGTCCGCAGGTTCTCGACCTCAAAACGATGCAGCCTGTTGTTCCACCTTGTGAGAACAGCCAGGTAGAGGCACAACTCAACAAAGTTTTCAAGAACCTTTGCACCCGAACATATTGTGATGCAAAGGGCAATATATGGATGCTTTCTTTCAACCAGCTTACCCGTTTCGGCTTTAACGAAAAGGGCGAGGTGAACAGCGTCTTGTCCACATCCTATCCTTATAATGCTCCCGACCTCGGAATCTGTGATGTCTATCGCAGAGGAACGGTTGTATTATGCAACAATGGAGTGGTGAGCGAGTTTTCTGTGAAGAACAATCAGCTCGTAGCAAAGAATATCTCATCCCTGTTTCCTCCGCTCGAAGGCTGGTATGCTGGTGCCATCATCTCATATCATGGCAAGATATGGATGGGTACGAATCGCGGATTGTTTAATAGTGCAAAGCAGGAATTCCATTGCTCTGCTACCGACCATTCGCTCCAGCACGAAGTAGTGACGAGCCTCGCCGTCTCTCCAGATGATAAACTTCTGGTGGGAACTCTCTGTGGTGTGGATATCATAGATGATAAGACTGGGGATATTGAGCATTGGAATTGTAACAGTGCGGTGAATCCATTGAGTAGCAACTTTGTGAATAGTCTGTTCTCTAATGACGGACAGATATGGGTGGGTACTGAAACCGGTGGCGTTACCAAGTTGGCTCCACGCCAGTTGCAGTTGGAATTCTATCGCCATGACCCGGCTGATGCATCTAGTATTTCTCCTAATGCCGTGAATGCGATGTATGCTGCACCGGATGGTACCCTGTGGGTCGGTACTGTGGAGGGCGGTCTCAATGCTTTGGCTCCTGGTAGCAGGAACTTTACTCATTATACGACCGCCAATTCCGGTTTGCCTCATAACAGTGTTTCTACGCTTGCTGCCGATAATCGTGGCAATCTGTGGATAGGAACCTGGGGAGCAGGTTTTGCTGTGATGAATCTCAGTCAGCCGGGCAAGATTATTCCTCTGGTGATAGATGCAAAGCATCAGCATTTACTTAACTTTGCCGGTGCTTTGGCTTACGATCCTATCAATGATGGTATGTGGCTCGGAACCAATGACGGTCTCTTCTTCTATGATATGAAGCGCCGCCAACTCATCGAACCTTTCAGGGGATGCCAGAATGTGCGCGGCTGCATTGGTTCTCTGATAACCCGAAAGGGCAAACTCCTGATGGGTTGTGTGCGGGGAATGGTAGAGGTCGACCTCAAGTCGCGTCCTCATGGCAAGGGCGATTTCGCTGTGACGTATCATCAGTATAAACTCGACAATCCGAAGAGTGGAGTCTTCGATAAGATATTGTCTTTCTGCCAGGCTAAGGATGGAAAGATATGGATGGGCAGTAACGGCTACGGTCTGTATTGCTATACCAGCGATAAAAACGGAAAGACTCAAGTGAAGTCGTATACCACCAATAACGGACTTGCCAACAATATCGTGAAGGGTATTGTAGAGGATAACCAGGGTATGTTGTGGATAGCTACCGATAACGGACTCTCTATCTTCAATCCGAAGACCGAGGCATTCTGCAGTTTCTCCCGTGAAGACGGTCTGATCAGTTCGCAGTTCTATTTCAATGGTGCCATCCGCAATGCCAAGGGCGAAATATTCCTGGGCACCGATGCGGGTATGATGGCTGTAAAGGGCATAAACCGTTCTGTGCATCAGACGGGTAAGTTGTGCTTTACCGAACTTCTGGTAGATAACCAGCCTGTCTTTGCCGGCAGCGATTATCTGGAAGAAGACATTTCTATTGCCAGAAAGTTGCGTATCCATGAGAGTGATAAGTCGTTCACCCTCTTTTTCTCAGCGCTCAATTATGGCTGCGAGACACAGGGCGTGTACCTTTATCGCATGAAGGGATACGAGAATGAGTGGGTTCAACTCAAGGCTGGTCAGCATAGTGTGCGTTATTCCACTCTGCCAGCTGGAGACTATAAGTTTGAGGTGAAATATATCCCATCTATCAATTCCGACAAGGAGCAGGTGATCTCTGTAGAAGTTCAGATTACTCCTTATTTCTGGAAGAGCTGGTGGTTTGTTACCCTTATTATAATAGGTATCATCGCCTTGCTCCAATATGCTTATGTGCGCCGTCTCAACAAGATGCGCGAAGAGGAAGTAGAGGCTCTGTACCGTCCTATTGAGGCTGCGATGAAGGAAAGTGATGAACCTGAAAAGCTGCAGAGTCGCATCCAGATGATTCTGCAGAACCAGAAGCGTTATCAGGACAGTCAGAAAAAGAGCATTGAGGCTGACAGGAAGATGGTAGAGGAGACTATGCGTCCATTCATGGAAGAAGTGATGGATGTGATGGAGAAAAATTACGATAATTCGGAGTTTGGTGTACAGGAACTGGCAGATACCTTGGGTATATCCCGCAGTGTACTGAGCAAGAATCTCTCCAAGGAGACAGGCTTGCCAACAGCCCAGTTTATCCGCAACTACCGTCTCGACATCTCGCGCAAGATGATGGCTGATAAAACTTCCAACCGAAATATAACGGAGATAGCCTACCGTGTAGGCTTCAACGATCCGAAGTATTTCACCCGTTGCTTCACCAGGCAGTTTGGCATCTCGCCGACTGCATATAAGGATCAGTTGGATTCTCAGGGTTCAGATATGGCATAGTTCTCCTTGGATTCTTCGGAGAAAGAATGTTCCTGGATGTGATAATTTGTTAAGTAAATAAAATAAAACTGAGGGGCTACTTGATATAAGTCAAGTAACCCCTTGTTTTGTATGTGTGGGTACACAACTGGTGGATAAGCACGTAATATCCTTAAAAATCCACTGTTTATGCGTTTTGTCCACCTATAAAACCCAATTGTCCACCCAATATAATCCGGTTAATTGTACTTTTGCCACTGAAATTTGATGGTTGATGTCTAGTTTAGCTGACATTTATCATTTCATCCGCAACCTAAAAATAGAGAACGGACGAAACAAAAACATTAAAAATAGAATAAACAAAGTATAAACCTAAAAATTGATAAGCAATGAGGAAACAATTATTCTCTATGATGCTATGCCTAGGTGCTGTTGGTGGTGCTTCTTTTGTTACCCCAATGCCTGCAATGGCTGCAGTTGCACAAGATCAGGTGATCACGGTCAAGGGACATGTTGTAGATGATCAGGGTGAACCTCTGATTGGTGCAACAGTTAAGACTAAAGATGCCAAGACTGGTGCAGTTACCGACTTAGATGGTAATTTCGAAATTCGAGTAAAGGCTAATGCGACTCTTTTCGTGAGCTATCTTGGCTACAAGGAGCGTGAGATTGCAGTGCGCGGTCGTGCCATTATCGAATCTATCCAACTCTCTGCCGACAATCAGGTGCTCGACCAGGTTGTAGTAGTGGGTTATGGTACACAGAAAAAGGCAGACCTTACCGGTTCTGTATCTATCGTAAATGCTGAGGAGATGAAGAAGGTGTCAAACTCTAACATCTCTACTATGCTTGAAGGTAAGGTTGCCGGTGTGCAGATTACATCAGACGGTCAGCCTGGTGCAGATCCTAGTGTGAGAATTCGTGGTATCGGTTCTTTCGGTAGCACAGCTCCTCTTTATGTCATCGATGGTGTGCCAATGGGTACCACTATCCGTGACTTCTCTCCTAATGATATCGAGACCATCCAGATTCTGAAGGATGCTTCTGCGGGTGCCATCTATGGTTCTCGTGCTGCGAATGGTGTCGTTATTATCACTACCAAGAATGGTAAGAAAGACCAGCCTCTGAAGGTGAACTACTCCGGTTACTTTGGTGTTGACCAGATTCCTGGCGATGTATATGATGTAATGAACGCCGACCAGTATAGCCAGTACCTTGGTACTGCTTGCACAAACTCCAACACTCCTATCCCTGGTGGATATAAGATGGGTGAGGATGGCAAGTATCACTTCCAGGATGCAACCAACACAGATTGGTTTGACGAAGTGTTCAAGACTGGTATCCGCCAGAATCACAACGTAGCCCTCAGCGGTGGTAGCTCTCACAGTACTTATAATGTATCTCTCGACTACTATAACCAGAAGGGTACCTTGGAAGGTGCAGGTCCTAACTACGAGCGTTACACAGCCCGTGTGAACAATACCATGGACACCAAGTTCGTGAAGTTCCGTACCAGCATGGTTTACTCTCACTCTAACCAGGACAACATGGGTCTTTCCAATGCCTCAGAGTATGTTCAGGGTCTTTACGGTGATGTAACCAACGTACTCCGTGGTACACTTCTGATGCAGCCTACCATCAAGGCTTACGATAAGTCAACATGGGTTCTCGATGACAAGGTAGGTGCTGCAAACGGTTATCGCTACGATGCTTACGGCTATGGTGTATATTATGATGGCGTACATGGAGATATCTCTGCATCCAACCCATTGCTGGTTAATAACCTCTTGCAGCGCAACACCTTGGTTGACCGCTTCGTAGGTACCGCTTCTGCCGACGTAGATTTGTTGGGCATGGTAGGTATCAAGAGCAAGAATCATGGTCTTCATTATAATGTAAACCTCTCTTATAGCAAGACTGAGGCTAAGGATAAGACCTGGATTCCTTCCTGGATTCAGAGCAACCGTGTATATCTTGCCAAGGAGAATGAGCGCCTTACCAAGGGCTCACGCAACTACAGCGACGCCTTGGTTGAGAATACCATCACATACGATGGCAAGATTGGCAAGCACAACATCAACCTGCTCGCCGGTATGACATACGAGGAGGAAAATACCAACCTCCTGACTGGTTGGGGTATCAATTTCACTGAGCCATACTTCCTCCAGCTTCAGAATGCCAAGAACACTTACTCTGAGTCATACGAGTTCAAGCATAGCCTGGCTTCTTACGTAGGTCGTTTGAACTACAACTATGATGAGAAGTACCTGCTTTCTGCAGTAGTACGTCGTGATGGTAGCTCTCGCTTGAGCAAGAACATCCGTTGGGCAACCTTCCCATCTGTATCTTTGGGTTGGCGCTTCGATAAGGAGAAGTTCTTCCCTATCAGCCGCGACATCGTTAACATGTTCAAGATTCGTGCCAGCTATGGTGAGCTCGGTAACGAGAACATCGGTGAGTACCAGTATATGGCTAGCATGAACCGTAACAACATGACTTACAGCTTCGGCAACAGTCCTGTAACCGGTTCTGCCGTTTCTACCTTCGTGAACAACGATATCGCCTGGGAGAAGAAGAAGACCACCAACGTGGGTATCGACCTGGCAATGTTCAACAACCGTTTGGAGTTCACTGCCGAGTGGTATAAGAACAAGTCTGAAGACCTGCTTTACTCAGTTCCTGTGCCAGCACAGACCGGTGTATCCAACACCTCTGTAACCATGAACGCTGCCTCTATGGAGAACAGTGGTTTCGAGTTCAGCGCTACCTACCGCAACCGCGATCATGCCCTCAAGTATGATATCAGCGCCAACGTAAGTACCCTGAAGAACAAGGTAACTTCTCTGGGTATCGGTAAGGATTCATACATTTCTGGTGCATACGCTACTTACGTAGGTCAGGAGATTGGTCAGTTCTACGGTTGGGTTTACAAGGGAATCGCCCGTACTCAGGAAGATTTGGACAACAATGCTGTTCAGCAGGGTGCCAATGTCGGTGACTGCCTCTATGAGGATATCTCAGGTCCTGACGGAACTCCTGATGGCGTAATCGATGCTTACGACCAGACCGTATTGGGCAGTGGTCTTCCAAAGGTAAACTTCGGTTTGAGCACTCACTTGGAGTATAAGGGTTTCGACCTCAACATCTCTACATACGGAGTATTGAATTATCACGTATCAGATGATATCTATAATAGCTTGAACTCTTGCTACGGCTATGGCAACAAGGAAGTAGGAATGCTGGATGCCAACCGTTGGTCAGAGGATGGTACCTACCTTTCAAGTGTTCCACGTACCTACGCAGCCAACAATGCGACATTGGCATGGAACGACCTCTTCAGCTCTCGCAAGATTCAGAATGCTGCTTACTGGAAGATAGCCAACGTAGAGTTGGGCTACAACTTCCCAGACAAGTGGTTTGGTGGATATGTAAGTGGTGTACGTCTCTATGTATCAGCACAGAACCTCTACACCTTCACAGGCTATCATGGATATAATGTAGACTATGCTGGCGGTACCTTTACCCCAGGTTACAACTTCTGCTCTTTCCCAAGTGCCAGAACGTTTATGTGCGGTCTCCATTTCACATTCTAATAATGAGAATAGACAAGAATAAGATTCATTATTATTTAAAAGGACATTTGATATGAAACTATATAAATTATCATTAGCTCTCTTCCTTGGCCTCGGTGCTATGGCTACCACCTCATGCGAGGACAAGTTGGATGTTACCAATCCTAACCTGCAGACCACTGGAACCTTCGGTTTCAATGCTGATGATCTGGAAGAGTGCGTTATTGCAGCATACAACCATATTCGTATGGAAGGTTCTTCGGCACGTGTGGGTTATACCCTCGATGTAACACGTGGCGATGAGGTATGGAACTCATCACAGGTATGGTACATGCCATTCGATGACATGGACGACCCTGTGACAGATGAAATCTCCATGTGGCCTTGGCGTGAGGCTTACTATACTATTAATGTATGTAACTTCATCCTTTCACGTACCACAGGTGATGATGCTTCGCTCAGCGAAAGTATGAAGCGCATCAAAGGACAGGCTCTCTTCCTCCGCGGTTATTCATACTATACATTGGCAGGATATTACCAGAATCCTGCGCTGATTACTGATTATGCCAACTATTCTTCTCTGGATGGTCTCTATGGAAAGAACAGTACCTACGACGAGGTACTCGATCAGGTAGAGAAGGATTTCGCAGAGGCGATGACACTTCTTCCTTCCCGTGATGCTGGTGGCGAGTGGGCAAAGGGTCGTGCTACCTGCGGCGCCGCTGCCGGTTACTATGCCCGTACTCTGATGCAGCGCCATAAGTATAGCGATGCACTCGTTGTACTCAAGGACATCATGAACAAGAAGTATGGCTCTTACAAGCTGATGGCCAACTATGGCGACAACTTCCGTGAGGGTTCTGCTTATGAGAACAATGCCGAGAGCCTCTTCGAAATCCAGTATCTCGACTACGGTTCACAGGGTGTAGATGATGAGTGGACTCCTGTTAATACCAGTCCTAATGCTACACAGGGTCATGCCGTAGAGTCTAACTTCGCTCCAGGTAGATTCGGTGGATGGGCTGACCTCTCTGCTTCTCCATGGTTGTACAACCTCTTCAAGCAGGAGCGTACCACAGCTGGTAAGTTGGATCCACGTCTCTACTGGACCATCGGTACCTACGAGACAGACTGGGTTGGTTTTGAGAATGGTAACGTAGCTTACAAGAGCGAGATGACAGCTTCTGATACCATCATAACCAACAACAACTATGGTGGTCTTCCTATCGCTAAGTGGACCAATTTCCGTACCAACCTTTATGATAAGGTGACAACCGGTCTTCATTGCGGTATCAACCTCCGCATGATGCGTTACTCTGACGTTTTGCTTCGTGCTGCAGAGTGCGAGAACGAGGTGAACGGTCCTACACAGCAGGCTATCGACTGGATTAACCAGGTTCGTGAGCGTGCCAACCTGAAGAATTTGAGTCTCTCAGACTTCGATACCAAGGATAAGCTCTTCGAGCAGATTGCCAATGTAGAGCGTCCAAAGGAGTTCGGTTGCGAGTACGGTCGTGGTTTCGATTTGATTCGTTGGGGATTCTTCTATGATCAGGGTCGTTTGGCTCAGTTGAAGGAGCACGGAACCTTCCGTCGTTCTCCATACAAGGCTAAGGAAGCAGTCAGCTACTCTATGGTAGGTGTTGATTCAGAGGTGAAGAGCTCTTACGATACATACGTACCGGGTCATGAGTTCCTTCCTATCTATCAGGGCTTGTTGAATGATAACCCTAACCTGACAGGTAACTCAGCTAATACGAATACGGATAACTCATCTGATTTCTTCGGAAGAGGTTGGACTGTTCATCCTGTAGTTAACTTGGGCAACTAATAATATCTATTCCTATGGGGGTTCTTAAGGATAGCCCCATAGGAAAACCAAAATAACAATTTATATATTTATAATAGGATATAATATGAAACGTCTAAATAAATTAGCAGCCGTCTTCTGCGTGGCAGCCATGGCATTGACAGCGATGACAGGATGTGAGGGAAGTGACATGTTTAGCGTCAACTCTCCTGATTGGCTCTCTGAAAAGATTGATTCAATCGAAAAAGCTAACCAATCTACAGAGGAAGTGCTCGTAGGTATGAATGAGGATGTCTATACTGTAGGTAATACTGATTTCTCTTCAGGCTTTTGGACTTCATTCTCAAAGTATTATGTGGTTCAAGACAACCAGAAGTGGAATGCCGTGTTCAATCTGAACATCAATCCTTCTGCGACTAACACCTATAAGAACTTCGCCCTCGTCATCACCAATGATGTGGATCGTGACGGAACAGGTTATACCGAGTATGGTGCTATCCGTTTTGATAACCAGCCAAGCGGTAACTCTGAGTGGGGTGACCATATCGACAGAAGCTGCGTGCAGAGTAATCTCACCTTTGAAACTGATAAAGACAAGGGTGTAGATAAATTGGGTGGTAAGGTAACATTGACGGTTGACCGTTCCCGTGTAGATACTTTCATGGTGAAGATTACCAATGGTACTGTTACCAAGACCTACATTCAGCCATCTAAGATTGCTAATCTGAATGCAGACGAGAGCAATACCAACATCCGTTGCTTCCTGGTACCTGAGGGCTCTTACATCGATTTCATGCAGAGCAACGTAGAACCTATCGGCGGTTATACCTCTGCCCAGGATAAGGCTCCGGTTTCTATGGTGTTGAACAATGTTCCTGCCGAAGTAGACGAGAATACACCCCTAGAAAAGGCAATGGAGAATGTGTCTGCTACCGTAACCTTCGAGGAAGGTGTAACCAAGGTAATTCCTGCCAAGGAACTTTATTTCTCTGCCATCAACGATATGGATGTTTCTGGCACCAAGAACCTCATCGTCATCTATAACAAGACATTCAAGGGCGAGAATGCTTCTACTCCTATCGTTGCACAGAAGACATTCGAGGTAGTACCTGCCATCACAGCTCTCCATATCGCAAGTGTTCCACAACTTGTCTATAAGTATTATGAGGCTGCAGGCATCACAAATCCTGCTAATGCTGAGTTTGCAACCAACACTGCAGGCTTAAAGGTTCAGGCTACTTATTTGGATGGTAAGACTCGCGACATCACACTTGATAAGTTGACTATCTCAAATGTTCCAATGAAGGCAGGCAAGCAGGCTGTTACTGTAACTGCTAAGAATGGTGTGAAGACAACATTTGATGTAACAGTAGAGAAGCATGCTGCAACATTCGTAACTCCTAGCCCAGCTATCTTGGGTGCTGAGGATTGTACAACTGGTTGGTGGGGTGCTCACCTCGATGCAGACGTGAAGGTTCCTGCTGGCGAGACTCGCGCATTCTCTTTCACTAACTTGGCTGGTGCAGCTAACTGGAACAACTACGTAGTAGTACTCCGCAATGCAGCTTTAGCTGAGTATGTTGTAGTTCGTTCGGATAACTATGGTTGGACTGGCGACAACTCTGGTCCTTATGGATGGAAGAATTGTACTGCTGGTTCTACTGGTGCGGCTGACTGGGCAACTTGGTTGGCAGGTATGAATGGCGCTAAGGTTGTTGTTTACGTAACCAACAATAATAATGGTACTGCTGACGTCTTAGCTATTACAACAGGTACTGATGGCAAGGTAAATACTCAGTATTACTATGGTATTGATGGAGTTGATGCAAACGACCTCTTTGTAGACTTCACCGTAGATAGCAGCTGCTTGAAGTTCGATTCTGCATCTTCTGCTCGCAAGCACTATACTCGTGCTCACCGCAGATAATCCTCGAAGAGAAATCTTTGGCAAAACTATAATAATAAAGGTAGGTCTTGATGCTAACAGGCTTCCATAGACCTGCCTTTATTAGAAAGAAAATATAAAGGATATAAAAACTAACTAAACGTAAGGAAACAATGAAGAAACTTCATACTTTAGTACTCTTGCTCGCTTGTACTTTGGCGGTAGGCTGTAGCAGTGGAGGCGATGACCCAATTGACGATCCAAAGCCTACACCTACACCAACTCCTACGCCTACTCCAACACCTAGTGATCCAACGGATGCCGACTTAGCAAACTACAAGTGCCCAACCTATGTTGATAACTATGTATCCATAGCCGACTGGAGTAAGCGTAGCCAGTGGAATCTTGCTAATGTGCACGACCCATCGGTGATGAAGGCAGCCGACGGCTATTATTATATGTATCAGACTGATGCCAGCTATGGCAATGCCCACGAAGGTCATGGACACTTCCATGCTCGTCGAAGCAAAGACCTCGTAAACTGGGAATATCTCGGGGGTACGATGACGGTGGTTCCTGCTTGGGTGAAGACTAAGTTGAACGAGATTCGTGCTGAGCAAGGTTTGGCTCCTATCGCCAACCCAAGTTATGGCTATTGGGCTCCTTGCGTAAGAAAAGTGAAGGATAATCTTTATCGTATGTACTATGCCATCGTGGTGAACAACTACATCAAGACAGGTGGCACTACCTATGATGGCTCTTGGACGGAGCGTGCCTTCATCGGTATGGCAGAGACTACGGACCCAGCCAGCAACAAGTGGACAGACAAGGGTTTCGTGATTTGCTCTTCTTCTGATAAGGGTAAGAACTGGACTCGCAAATCGAACAGCGACTGGGACGGCTACTTCAAGTTTAATGCCATCGACCCTTCGTTCATCATCACACCTAATGGCGAGCACTGGCTTATCTATGGCTCTTGGCACAGCGGTATCGCTGCCGTGCAGTTGAACCCAGAGACAGGCAAGACCTTGAAAGAACTTCCTAAGTCATACGGTACAGCAGATGAGATTGCTCCTTATGGAAAGCTTATCTTCACTCGTACCAACGGTAGTCGTTGGCAGGGAGCTGAGGCTCCTGAGGTTGTATACCATGATGGATATTATTATCTCTTCTTGGCTTACGATGGCTTGGATGTTCCTTACAACACCCGTGTGCTTCGTTCCAAGAATGTGGACGGTCCTTACGAGACGATGAACAACAGAGTGACTAATGCAGCCAATGGCGCAGGTGACAATCCTACCGTCTTGACTCATCCTTATAAGTTCAGCCAGGGATATGGTTGGGTAGGCATCAGCCACTGTGCCGTCTTCGACGATGGCGCGGGCAACTGGTATTATGTATCCCAGCAGCGTTTCCCACAGAATGTAGGTGGAAATGCTTATAGCAACGCCCTGATGATGGGTGGCGTGCGCAGTATCAAGTGGAATGAGAACGGATGGCCTGTTGTCATGCCTGAGCGTTATGGCGCTGTGCCACAAGTGGCTATCAAGGCTAGCGAACTGGCTGGCACTTGGGAAGGTATAGACCTCGCTTATGAGTATGGCAAACAGCGCGTCAGCACCGAATTTACACTCAATGCCGACGGCTCAATGACTGGTGGTAAGGCTTGGCCTAATGTGAAGGTATGGAACTTCGATACTTCTTCCAACACTCTCACCATCGGTACTACCAAGCTCAAGGTACAGCGTGAGGTAGACTGGGAGGCTAGTCCTCGCAAGTTGACTATCGTATATTCTGGCGTCAGTGGTAGCAAGAGCTTCTGGGGCAAGAAAAAATAAATGTTAGTTAGTTTTTAAGGTATAAAAGAATCTAAGTAGAATCTTTGGGGGGAGTTAAGCAGTGAAGCTATGACTCCCCTTTTTTGTTAAAAAAATAGAGAAGATATACAGATGAAACAAACTGCAATGAAATATTTTGGCATTGTGGCGATAGCCATGATGCTAGCGCCAGCTGCGTCTCGTGCACAACAGCCTTTGGTTGTAGATACTCCTTTTGTCCACGACCCCGTGATGGCTTACGAGAATGGCAAGTACTATCTCTACTGCACAGGTCATGGCATCTCGCAGATGACCTCCACCGACCGCAAGCGTTGGACTATCGTTCCTCAGGGCGTGCTCAAGAACAGCGAGATTCCGGCATGGACGCATGATAGTGTGCCGGGTTTTACCACGCATATCTGGGCTCCGGATGTCATCCGCTTCAAGAACAAGTGGTATCTGGCTTATTCCTGTTCTACCTTTGGCAAGAACACATCTGCCATCGGCTTGCTGAGCAATACTTCCTTATCTGATAAGGATGGATGGAAGGATGAGGGCTGCCTCGTCGCCTCTAAGGGTGATAGAGACAACTGGAATGCCATCGATCCGAATTTCATTGTTGATGAGAAGGGAAATCCTTGGCTTACCTGGGGTTCTTTCTGGGATGGTATCCAGATGATCAAGCTGGATAAGAAGTCGATGCATGTCAAGAAGGGCGCCAAGCCTCAGACTATCGCCCGTCGTCATGCCGTGGGCGATGCATCAGCAGAACCGAATCCTACCTCCAAGTTTGCCGGCACCAATGCCATCGAGGCTCCTTTCATCATGAAGCATGGTGATTATTACTATCTCTTCGTCAGTTGGGATTACTGCTGTCGTGGCATCAAGAGCAACTATCGTGTTGCCGTGGGCAGAAGCAAGAAGGTTGCCGGTCCTTATTTGGATAAGACGGGTAAGGATATGCGAGAGGGTGGTGGTACCCTGCTGCTGGAAGGTGACAAGAAGGAATATGAGGCGATGGGCCATTGTTCAGCCTACTCCTTCCCTGATGGTGATTTCTTCTTCTGCCATGGTTACAGTATCGCCAAGAATGGCGCCAGCATCCTGGTTCAGAAGCGAATCAACTGGACGGAAGATGGGTGGCTGACGCTGGAATAAAAAACATTTGTAAAATATCTTTTTAGTATGTTGCTTCAATCTTACGTTTGTAAGCTTTTCAAGAAGTATACTGCTGAAATGTTAAAACTGAGTTAAAATAGCGTTTATTCCGCTACGAACAGCAAAAAATTGGTTTCGTAGCGAAATAAACGCTATTTTCTTTCGCTATTTCCTATATATGCATAAGGTATTTGACAAGATTCTAAAAACAAATTGGTAGATTATTTTACTGTTAAAAAAACACGGACAAATTGAATTTGTCCGGCTCTTTTGTCCGGTGGCTTGTAAGTTATTAAAAATGAGTGATTTATAAAGATACGGACAATTTGTCCGGACAAATTCAATTTGTCCGTTTGTTTTTTTTAGCCCTTTTTTGCTTGAAAACAATGGATTTTGGTGCCGAAACCTATGAGATGCTGGGAAGAAACCTATGAGTTATGATGAAAGAAACTATGAGTTGTGGGGGAGAAAACTATGACTTATTTTTTTTAACATAAAGCTCTAAAGCAGTCAAAGGAGAATAAGAGAGGTTGGAACGTAAACAGTTGGGAATG
>UMHK01029267.1_pt1 | contig 29575 bp, 30 predicted proteins | sample 1965521 | NCBI WGS metagenome assembly UMHK01 (sample SAMEA4836097, study PRJEB28245) | human gut metagenome | biome: gut microbiome; material: fecal sample | place: Denmark | collected 2008
TAACCTTCTTTGAAGCCTTTCCGGTTACTGTTACCTTTGATTTTAAGGTAAATGTCTTTCCTTTTTTTAGTGTCAGTTGTTTTGCCGGCAGATTTGTGACTGCCACCGTTTTTACCTTGCCACCGGCTGCATACGATTCCTGTACCGGCACTGTCAGGATCGAGACAGCTACCGCAAATGCCAGAGCCAAGGCAAAAAACCTTTTTATCATTGTTGTTCTTCCGTTTTTCATTCATACCTCCCTGTAAAAATACCTTGTTTTTATGTTATTCTGCGTCTTTTCCTGCTATATAGACATATAGTTTCATTATATCTGACGCCCAACATAAAAACAAGGTAACGCATTCTATTTATACAAAATATCCAGTTGTTTTTGTGCAGTTTTACACCAAACGAACGGCACTGCAACAAACACCGGAGCCACATTGTAAATGACCTGCTGTGCTTTCGATTCGAAGTAAATGCCCTATTTGTAAATACTCCTGTGCCAACTCGCCTCCGGCTCAAACAGGCACCCGTATTTACAGGCAATTTACTTCTCTTGTCGAAATGCTCGCGGATGTCATCTTACAATGTGGCTCCGGTGTTTGTTGTAGTGCCTGTTAATTTCTATATAAAATATATAAGCTCCAAATCTTTAAATTTAATCTCACTTATTTATTTTCCGTTGTGACATATCACAACTTGTAATTACATTACGAAGTCAATCATAATTACACCTGCTGGGCTTTATAACATAAAAATATGATGCCCTTTATAATATGACATTTGCGAGCATTTCGACTGAAAAAGCACATTGTCAGTAAATACGGGTGCCTGTTTGAGCCGAAGGCGAGTTGGCACAGGAGTATTTACGAATAAGACATGTGCTTTGATTCGAAAGTGCAGCAAGTCATTTATAGAGGGCATCATATTTATGTCATAGACCCAATAGGTGTATTCCTACTTATCTTCGGCAACTGTTATTACAAGCTGGGATACATCGTAGCCGGTTTTTCTGGTTACGATGTCTTCCACCTGTGCCCGTTCGGTGTCGGACAGGTTTGCAACAGGAAGTGTAACATCGACGGTATCATCATTTACGGTTACGATGCAGTCGGTATAGCCTTTTGCTGTCAGGACGGTTTCCGCATCCGTCTCTTTTTCAATCGTATCAGTAAGTTTAACGTAGCTGCTTACTGCTTCATCTTTTGCTGCGCTGTCCATGGTTTCATCATTGATGATTGCAAGCAATGCTTCTTTACTTTTTGCCCGGTTCTGCTCCCTGTTCAGCTTTGCAGTTGCGAGATTCGTTCTCATTGCCTGTGCACTGGTAAGGACTGCTTCCCCTATGTCTTCTTCATCACTGTTTAACTCCACATTTTCCTCTAAAGCCGCCTGTTCCAGATATGTAGGATCGATATTCTCCGATGCAGCTTCTCCGCCTGCTTCTGTATTATCCGCAGCTCCCATCGTTTCTTTATTTGCCTGATCTGTAAGCTCTTTTTCTGAAGTATCGGAAACGTCAGCTTTCTCACTATCATAGCTGATAACTTCAGCATCCGCATTTGTCTCCTTTGCCTTTTGCCGCAACAGGTCGTCTCTTTTTCCTGCATTGAAATTCAGATAGCCTGCAACTCCGATCATAACCGACAGGGCAAATATCACCAGACGGTTTTTCTTAAAGATTTTTTTCTTCATTCATATCCTCCATGCTTTATTCTTGTTCTAATACAACTATCTTATGCGCCGGAACATCAAATAATGCCTGCACGGCTTCGGTTATTTTTATCGTAATCGTCGGATCGGAAGCCCCCGTACAACTGACCAGAACTCCCTCAATCTCCGGCTCCAGTATTTTGCTCACATAGGGATATTCGCCGCTGTCTGCGTTTGTCATAACAGAAGCCTCACTTCTGTTTTTCTGGCTGCTGCCGTCGGATTCGCTTTCAGACTTCGTCACATCTTTTTCTATAATTTTTTCACCGCCATCTTTTAATGTGATCATGACACTTACCGTTCCGACGCCCTTCACCTGAGACAATATCCCCCGCAACTTCTCCTCCTGAAATACTATATAGTCTTCATAGCCGCTGTTCGCCGATAATATTTCACCGGAAGTTTCCTGTCCATTGTCCGTATCAGCCTCCCCGTTCTGTTGTTTTCCAGTCACTCCACCAGACGTTTTATCCTGCTTCGTTCCGGTTAAAGCATCAAGTCCGGAAAATCTGTTTTCCTTATCAGACGGCCAGAGAATGACCAGCAGACAAATACCTGCAAGCAAAATTCCCATGCACTTTCGAAGTGCCGCATTTTTGTCTTTTTTCAATTCCTGCAGCTTCTGTTTGATGTTATTCCATATTCCTTCCATGCTCTCTCACTCCATTATATGTAACATGTCCGCTTTTAGTACATGTTATTTTGTCTGATATCCATTTACAAATATTTCTATCCTGTCCTCACTGATCTTATATTCTTTTGCGATCTCCTGACGGAGATTTGCCGCATCCATGGTTGTATCTGTTGTGCTGCCTGATGTTGTAGAAACAACATCAACCTTAACCGCTGTGACCGTATAACTCTCATCAAAGGTAATCGTTACCTTACTATCCAATTGAAATGTATCACGCAAATGATCTTCGATCATAGTCTCCATGACATCTGTATAATATGCAACATCGCCATTTCCCGGTGCGCCTGCAACAGATTCATAGTAATAATCAAAGCTTAGAATGTCGTTCAAGCCTCCCGCACTTAATACAGGTGTCAGAACAATGATCGCCAGTACAAAACCAACCGCCGTCTGCATATATTTTCTGTATTTCTCATCCGGAAGCAAGAAAAATACCAGCGAGGAGAATAATATAAAAAGGACGATATTTTTGATCCAAGCTAACAACATATAGCGCTCCTTTCCAATAATTGCCACCAAACGGCTATACATGTGCCTGAATGGACAACTTGACTTACCAATGTTCCATCCAGACACATGCATAACCATCCCCTACCTCGCAAGCAACGTCATAAGTGTGAGGGAGATGATAAATAAAAAGGAAGCACACCAGATGCCACGCAGCATCAAACCGATGGTCTGTGCCATAATGTTAATGCCGTCGGAAAACCGTTTATCTCCCAAGGGCTGCACAAATGCGGATACGATACGGAGAGTCAGATAGATCACCGCGATCTTGGTAACCGGCAGAAGCACTGCCAGCAATACGACGACCGCGCCCGCAATTCCGATAGCATTTTTCAAAACCATACCCGAACCGAGCAGGATATCCGAGACGTTCTTAACCGTATTTCCCCCCGGCAGCATCCCGAACGCTTTTAAGACGGCATTTCGTTCCAGCTTGTCCACAGATGGAACGATCACACCCTTTATCACATTCATTCCGGTTACAACTGCAAACATGGTTTTCAGGATCCATCCTGCAATATTCCTCAACAACGTAACTGTCCTTGAAAAATGATCCTCGGCATTTAACTTATTCACCAGTCCGACCACCCCACTGCATTTGGCAAGCGGAAATACAATCTGAATGATCACCTTCTCGCACAGAAAAATGATCAGCACCGTGATCTGATAGGTAAATTCCGCCGTGCCTGCACCATTTGTATAGGAGACAGCCAACGTATAAGCAGGTATAAAGGTGATCATCAGATCCGTAAGATCCAAGACTGCCGACACCGCTATATTGGAAACGATCGCAAACATTCCGAACAGGATGGATACCACCATCAGATAGGTGACGAAGAAGCCGTTTCCACCTACCATCTTTCCAAACTTTCCGGACAGATTCGTGAATACCGAACCAAGAATGACAACGGCAAGAAGCTGAAGGAGCAGCCGGTTATTGCTTTTTATCTCTCCTGTAAGTGTCTGCTGTATGGTTTTCAGACTATAGTCAAGCAGTCCCTGAAGGTCTCCGTTTCGTATATAGGATACGACCTCCCGAAAAGAGAGTCCTGCCTGTTCTTCTGTCAGCATGTCCATCTCGTCAAAAGCGTTTTCATCAAGTCCCAGATCCGTCTCATCGACATCTAAGGTAGCTGCCCTGCTGGTCTGCCCGCCAAAACACACCACAGATAATAGGATCGTGAACGCCATTACGCCTGCTATAATCATTTTCGCTTTTTGTCCTCTCATAGTTCTACCCCATCAGACGAACAACCATATCGATCACATGGAACAGGATCGGCAGACTCATCACCACCATTGTCACCCGTCCGGCAAGCTCAATATGCGAAGCGATCGCACCATAGCCTGCGTCCTTACAGATATTTGTCGCAAATTCACAGATATAGGAAATGCCAAGCATCTTAAGCAGGATCGATATATACTCCATATTGATATTGATGTATCCGGTGATGCGGTCGATGGAATCCAGTACATTTCCAAGTCTTCCTATGATAAAGCTGACAATAAATAAACACGCTCCAATACTTAAGAGCGTGCTGTATTCTGCATTCATTTTCTTTAGTTTTATCGCTACTAAAACGACCAGAACCGATGCCATACATACCGTAACAAGACTCATGCCTTTTCTCCCCTATCCACCGATATTTACAAGCTTCATAATGTCATTAAAGAATTCTACGATATATGGAATGATCCAAGAAAGTACAAGAATCAGTCCTGCCAGATTCAGCAGGAATGCCAGCTCGTCCTTCCCCGAATGCTTTAATATCTGATTCAACAGTGCTACAAGGATTCCTACCGCACCTATCTTCAATAATAACTGTATCGTCATAAGCTCCTGCCACCCTTACCCTATCAGTATTATCAAAAAGATCCCTCCGAGTAATCCAAGTGATCTGGATACCTTATTTATCCTGCGTGCCCTGTCCTTTTGTTCCTCATACTCTGCCTGCATGTTCTGTTCCCACAGCTTCAGATTCCTGATCTGCATATCGACATCCATATAACACAGCCATTTTCCAAGCTCTTTTACCGCACCGATCTGTGCGTCCGTCAGATAGCTGTGTTCCATCAGGCTTCCGATACTACCTGTCCAGATCTGCTCAAAAGAAGAAGCATATTCTTCCGTCCGGAACTGCAAAGCCAGCCCGGCAAGCCAGTCTCCGATCCTTCCCCCTGCTTTATCCGATCCTTCCCGAATGATCTCAGTGATCTCCGATGCACTGTATGCCAGATGCCCATTTGCCATCCGGACAAATATCAGAAGCTCGTAGATATCTTCCACTCGCCGGTTTTGATAAACTCCTATCGTCTTTCCTATCCCATAGGAAGCTGCGACCACCAGAAGCATTCCAAGAATCTTTATATATAACATATGTACGCCTCCCTGCACTTATGACAGTTCTGCTACAGCCGCTTCATTTTCATATGCCGATGTCAGGCGTTCATCCTCTGCCATAAAGAGAACACTTCCCCGATCGTCAAATATCGTCCGGATCTCTCCTGTCCGTTTGCGATTGCTCAGCACGATATATCGTTCAAATATCCTCTCATCGACCAGCTTCCGAAGTCCCGGACGATTTCTGATATCATCAATGGAATTGCCATGTACGGTTGCGATCAGCTTACAGCCGCAGTTGATCACGCTGTAGATCGCATCGATATCTTCCCGGCTGCCAATCTCATCCACCGCTATGATCTGCGGTGACATCGAACGGATCAGCATCAGCATTCCATATGATTTTGGACAACAGTCAAGAATATCCGTCCGTATGCCGATATCATTTTGTGGTACGCCTTTATAACAGGCTCCGATCTCAGATCGTTCATCTACGACACCGATAGTATTTCCTTTGAATCCTGGAAATCCATCCGACAACATCCGGATCATATCTCTAAGAAGTGTGGTTTTGCCACATCGCGGTGGGGAAATGATCAGTGTATGAAATGTCTCATTTCCATTTATTATGTACGGAAGAACCTTCTTACAGCATCCCTTAACCTGATGTGACAAACGGATATTGATAAATGATATATGTCTGACACTCTTGATCATTCCAGATTCCAGAATGACTTTTCCTGCAAGCCCTACACGATGTCCCCCTTGAATCGTTATAAATCCCTGCCGGATCTCATCCTCATATGCATAGAGTGAATAGTTACTGATATATTCCAGCGTTTCCCTTATATCGGCAGGTGCTACCATATATGCTTTCTTACATTCTGTGGTTCGCTTTCCCTTCTCCGTCACAAAATATTCCCGATTATCATAGATCACGATCAAGGGTTCATTCATCCTAAGCCTTATCTCCTGAAGCTTGTTATAATCATATATCTCACTCGAAAATATTCTCCTTAACGCTACGGATAATATCTTCAATATTTCATTCTCTCTGCTTTTTTCCAAACTGATCCACCTCATGCATATGTCATCTGTAACCATTTTCACCTGTCAGTTCCATCATCTGCCAATACTCGAAAAGCATCTGCTTTTCTGATATGATCTGATACCTAAAGTAGGCTGTTACACACTTCTGATAGTTATAATGTATGCATGACAAATGAAAATTAGAACAAAAAAATACCACATTTCTTTCTGAATTTTTCAGAGTGAAATGTGGTATCTGCTTTTACAGATTATCGTATAAATCTTCGGTAAAAGTCAGGCTTCCCCGATATCCCGCATATGTCCGGTTAAATACCAGCCGTTCATTCATCGGGAAGGAGGTCAGTATAAACTGGCAATCCTTTGTCAATGCCACTTCGCGGTCATTGCTGCTGCCATACTGTTGATCTGTTGACCCTGCCGAGCCTGCTCTCACGCACACTGGAATATTGAACGTTTGCCATGTTTGCTACCTCTCTTTAGGTTCGTTATTTTATAATTATTAAATGACGTACTGATCTACCATCAGGTTGTTTTGCCAATCGACGAGATCGGCTAATGTGATGCCCTCTAATACATCCTGTATTGCCTGGTCAAGTTTCTCCCAGATCAGTACACTGACACACATACTTCTGTTTTCGCAATAGGCTGCGTTAGCGCCTACACAGTCAGCAGGTGCCAGACTTCCTTCTACCGTTTCTAATATCTGCCTCACCGTATAATTCTCCGGTGAAGCATATAACATGTATCCTCCACGCGCTCCACGGATACTTTTTACCAGTGATGCCTTATTTAATATTGCAACGATCTGCTCCAGATATTTGTCTGAAATATGCTGTCTTCTTGCAATATCCTTTATCTTAACCGGCTCACCATTATAATAGGTGGCCAGATCCAACATCAGTTTTATCGCATATCTTCCTTTTGTTGATATCTTCATCTTGACCTCCCTGTCGTTGTTATCTGATTCAAATGATTCCATACATCTGTACATCATCTGAATCTCATCTACTTTTTCTGCAAACATGATAAATTATCATTTCGCATTATAGTATACTATTTCTATAGGTTTTATCAAGTACAAATTTATTTTTTGGGGCAATCCATCCGGTGTTCCACATCCACAGCCACTATGACCACCATGTCCACCACAACAGCCTGCTTCTGTATGATCACCTTTGATGTTACGCCCGGTCGCTCCTCCACATCATTGATCGTCCGCTCACAAAAACGGCATCCGATGTTGCATCCCGGACTCACCGGCATATGAATCCGCCCGGCATTATTTTTCTGTCCTCCAAAACACGGATGTGAGTTCTGAAGATCCTTATATGTATTGCTTCCCATTTACTTCACCTCGTTTATCCTGAACCATAAAAAAGACTTTGTCCAAAACAACTGCTCTCTTTATATCCCCAAAGAGCCTGCTGTTTCAGGCAAAGCCTTTTTCATTGTATTATATTTTCTCTTTCATCTTCTTAATGATCTCTTCATTTGCAGTACTTACTTTGCGTACTCAAAAAATCCGGAATCTGCGGATTTATTATAGATTGCATAACAGTCAAGTGTTGCTGATCCATCAGCACTTTCCTGCCACCAGGAAAGGAATGCTTCCGGCAATTCTGAGACAGGTGCATCCGGAGTGTAGAAATAAATCTCCGTTCCACTGTCCATGCCGGATGGTTCACCCGCTTTATAACGGATACCATCTTCGATTTTTTCCTCATCTTCTGCTACTTTCACGCTATCCAGAGTCATCGAATATGTATAATCGTTTACCATCTTGATATCTTTGAACTGTCCGCTGAAATTACAAACATATACGGTCCCATTTGGGTATTCATTCTCATCTCGTTCTCCCATTTCGGAATCAGAAAATGCTCCTGTAAATGATCCATCCTGTGATAATGTTAATGTTGTACTCCATCCACCGGCTCCACTGCTAAAGATCATGTCTATCGGATATGTACCCGGCAGAGCGGATACAGCTTCTTCCTGTAATTCTGCTGTAGAAGTACCTTCCTCTGTAGCACCGGCATCTTCTTCGGAAGAAGCCGCTTCAGTGGTCTGCGTCTCAGTCTTAGCTTCTGTGCTGGCTGCCTCTGTTGTCTGCGCTTCCATCCCGGCTTCTGTACTGGCTGCCTCTGTTGCCTGCGCTTCTGTCTTCTCTGTCGTTGCTTCGGTTGATACCTCGGTTGTTCCTTTGTTCTTTTCTGTTGACTCTGAGTCTGTGCCATTGCATCCTGCCAGCAAACTAACTGCAAATGTTGCCGCAAGTGCTACCGTCATAATCTTTCCCGACATGGTTCTATTCTTTCTCATCCCTTACAATCCTCCTGCATTCATCTGTAAATACGTTTCTGGAATTCTTATTGTGAATCTCATCACAATGCTTTTCTTCGGCTGTTTTTCGAATATACAAAGTATATGTCCGTTATCTGATTTTGTCAGCTTAATTATTCTTTATAGATGTTGCATTTCGTTTACGATTGTTACGGTTCTTTAACCAATCTTTGAACTCCGGCAAAGTCTTTCTTCCGGCTTCTGTAACCGGCTTCACCCATTTGCCTGATCTGGTATAGGCAAGCTCGATTGCCAGGCGCACCAGTTCATCCGTATATACAAATGAAAATACCGCGAGGAAAGGCAGATGTAAGACCATACCTGCGATCCACGTTGCCGGAACGCTGACTAAGAATAAACCGCCAATCTCCACATAGGTTCCGACTCTCGTCTCGCCTGCTGCCCGGTATCCCTCATTCATAATATAGTTACAGGTTCGAACCGCACCGAAGAACAGGTAAATATATAACATATACATGCCATACCGAAGTGCCTGATCACCCAGTCCAAATAAGCCAAACAATGGTTCATGTAATAACGCACAGATCAGCACGATCCCGAAAGTAACTGCCGGGCAGAACAATGCCGACCGCTTCATAAACCGGTATGCACCCTTATGGTCACCGGCACCGACAGACTGTCCGATTACAACGCTGGTTGCATTTGATAAGCCGCCAAAAAATGCATAGACAAAGCCCTCGCATACACGGAAAGCTGCCATGGCGGCGATCGCAGATTCATTCTGGTGTCCGATCACGATATTGATCAGCATTTGTCCAACTCCATAAAACAATTCGTTACAGAGGATTGGAAATGCATTTGCCAGATATACCCTGATAAATCCGCCATGGAATAAGAACATCTGACTCAGACGGATCCGCACCTTACATTCCGAACGCATCAGGTAGATAAACAGCAATAATAAATTGATGATCGCAGATGCAAGTGTTCCGACTGCCGCACCGGCAGCCCCCATTTTCGGTGCGCCGAATTTACCATATATCAACACGAAGTTCAAGCAGAAGTTCACTACCAGTCCTACGATGGAACAGATTAGTGGTGCTTTCACCCGCTCTGTGGAACGGAGCAGGAAGCTGATAAGTACAGCAAATACCTGAAGCGGATATGCCCATCCGACGATCCGCATATATGGCTTTCCGATCTGGATAAATACTTCTTTATCTGTATATACACCCAGTAAAAATTCCGGTCTGATAATACAAAGGGATGCAAATGCAAATCCTACGATTGCCATACAGATGAAAGTGATACCGAATGTACGATTAATTCCCTTTTCATCATCTGCTCCCCAGTACTGGGAGAAAAACAGGATCGATGCGCTGGCAAATCCCCAGTAGCAGCTGAAGAACAGCGAGCTGATCTGCGAACAGATACCAACTGCTGCCACGCACGACTCTCCCAGCCTTCCAATCATGATCGTATCGACCATACTGGCTGTTGTAGTTAATAAATTCTGTAATGCGATGGGAAATGCAATCGTTAACATCACATACAGAAAGGATTTTTTATTTTTCATATGTATCTAATATTGCTCAGGAAACCTTAATCGTTATCTTCTTCGATTTTCCTCTATATTTTGAAGTTCCTTTTGCCTTTACCGTAATTGTATAGGTTCCCTTTGGCGTTCCTTTCCTTACTGTTACCTTTCCTTTTTTGCTAACAGTAATATATGCTTTCGAAGCCTTTGATCTGGAATATGTCACCTTACCCTTTGCATTCTTTACCCCGATTATAAAGGAATGCTTTTTGTTAAGCTTTCCGGTTGTTTTTTTTGCTTTGTAGGTTTTTGAAGCCACCTTTACCTTCATTGGATTCGACTTTTTAATCATTAATTTCGCTACATTGGATTTCGCTGAATTGCTGGTTGCTGTTGCTTTTGCACTTGCAATTACATAATAGGTTCCAACCTTGGAAGGATATGTAGATAACCGCTTCGTACACTTCGAATCTGAATAATATTTATAGGTAATCTTTCCTGCCGCACCTTTTACGCTTGCAGCACCTATCTTTTTTCCCTTTCCAGTATAGGTAACTGTCTTATTCTTCAGTGTCAATGTTGGTGTGGTCTTTGTAACCTGTAACTTACCCTGCACCGTCAAGGTAAGTGACGTTTCATGATATTTTGTTTTTGCTGTGATAGTTACTTTACCACCGCCCACAAATGCAATCTTTCCATTTTTATCTACCGTTGCTACACTCTTCTTATCTGAGCTCCATGTGATATTCCCGCTTGTAAATGGACAATACATGCTAAAACCGGGATTTACCAGAACGACCTTCGCATTTACGCTCTTACCTGCAGTATAAGTATCCTTGTCCATCTGTATAACAAATTTATAAGAATATGTCTCACTATCACCCCAAACAATACCGTCCGTCGTAATTGCTTCTGTAAATTTCTTTTTCGGAATATTGATATTCTGTGTTATGGTACGGTCTGCCTGCTTCTCTGCCGTCTGAGCATCTGTATTTGAACCAAAGCACTGTACCCAGGTATAAATACCATTTATATAAAAGCAGCCAACTCCTATCGTAGTTGCTTTTTTACTTAAAATATTCTCCTTGTGTCCCGATGAATTCATCCAGTCATTCATGACTGCTGTTGCAGAAGACTGATTGATCGCAACATTTTCTGCATTCATATTCTTATTTGCTGAAAAGCAGCTTGCACCATCCGGCCTGGTATGTGAAAACAATACTGCCTGCTCACCGGCACGAATCATAGCCGTTTCTAACAATCCGGTATCCATCGTCAATGCATCAAGACCATTCTTTGCACGTTCTGCATTTACCTTGTCTAATACCTCAAATGCTTTCGTATAATCTCTTTTTCCTTTAATCTGAATTGTTTCTGCATAACGGAATCCATTGTAACCAAACCGCACCAGGTGATTATTGTTGCAGGTGATCACAACATCCTTTGCAAATGCATTTTCATCTACAAACTGCGTAGATGCAGGCAGCGTTATCTGTTTCAGGGATGGACAATTTGCAAATGCCTGACGATATATCTCTTTTACTTTTGGAAGATATACATCTGTTAATGCATAGCATTGTGCAAAATCAGCATATGTCACATATTCCAGTCCCATACCACGAAATGTTACAAGCTTCTGGCAGCTGTTAAATACCGATCCGTCCCAGCTTTTTATCGTTGCCGGAACTGTCACCTCGACCAGACTGTTACAACCTAAAAATGTCCGCATACCAAGTGATGTCAGACCACCAAAATCAATGGAAGTAATCCCTGTACATTTTTCAAACATTGAATAAGCGCTTTCTTTCATGCCTTTGCCAAACTTTACTGTTGTTATCTTGGTACAGCCCTGAAATGCAAAATTACCTGCTTCACTGATCTTATCCGAAAGTGTCAAAGTTCCGGATAAGCCGGACATATAAAATGCACCTTCTCCTAATGTTGTTACATTGGAAAAGTTTACCGTGTTCAAGCTGGCATTATTATAAAATGCATAATCTCCGATCTCCTTCACATTCGAAGGTATCGTAAATGAGCCTGTTCCTCCATTAAACGGATACATCACTAATTCGGACTGATCCTTGGAATATACAACTCCATTCCGTGCAACATAGGCTTTGTTACCTGCTGCAACCGTATAACTCTCTATCGTTGTATTTCCAAAAAATACGAGCGGCGATATAGAGGTTACACCTGCAGGTATTGTAAATGTTGTCGGACAGTTATTTTGAAATGCATAGCTTCCTAAATCCGTTACCCCCGGTATCTCAATCCGGGTAACAGCTTTACAGTCACAATATGCTCCAGATCGAATCGTCTTCACAGAAGATGGCAAAACCACCTCTTGCAGTTTCGTACATCCATAAAATGCAGCCTCTCCAATCTCTTTCAGAGTATTCGGATAGGTTACATCTGTAATATCATACATTTCCACAAAATTCTGGCTTCCGATTTTTGTAATACCACTTTTTATTACAACCTTTTCAACATCTAAAGTATACCATGGTGCCTTATCAGAAGAACTGGCGTCCGGCATATCTCCTTTTCCTGATATCGTAAGTGTTGTGCCAGAAAGCGTCCATGTTACATTCTCCCAGGTTCCACTTTGTGAAGTATCATTTGATGTACTCTGCAATGCAAGTTCCTCATCACTTGTATATAATTCCGGTCCTGCATTTTCCGACACCTCATATCCCGTTGCAGGCGTAATATCCCCTGTGCTTTCTTCAATAGCTGCAGTAGCAGTTGTCATATTTTCTGCATATACATACCTGCCTGTTGTACCTAACATGCCGCAAATAGCCCCTATTCCTAATAATACCGCAATCCTGCTTCTCTCTTTTTTTCTCATAATATCCTCTCTTTCTGCAATTACTATTCTTCGTGTAGTTATTTTTTCTCAAAAGCTTCAGCTCATCTCAACTTGCACAAATACTTATTCATCTTATCTGGAAATAATCATCTCCCACCATTTCCTATTATCTAAATACCAACGGATTGTCTCCTTTATCCCATCCTCAAACTTTGTTTCCGGCAACCAGCCTAATTCATTATGTATCTTTGTTGGATCAATAGCATAACGCAAGTCATGACCTTTGCGGTCTGCTACATGCGTGATCAAACTTTCCGGCTTGCCTAGTTCCTTGCAAATAAGCTTTACAATGTCAATATTCTTCATTTCATTATGTCCGCCAACATTATAAACTTCTCCAACGCGACCCTTATGAATGATCAGATCAATTGCCCGGCAGTGATCCTTTACATGCAGCCAGTCACGTACATTCACACCCTCCCCATAAACAGGTAAAGGCTTGTCTGATAATGCATTAATAATCATAAATGGAATCAGCTTCTCTGGAAATTGATATGGTCCATAATTATTCGAACAACGGCTGATCGTAACAGGAAGTCCGTATGTCCTATAATATGCAAGCACTAACAAATCAGCAGATGCTTTTGAACTGCTGTACGGCGAACTCGTACGAATCGGAGTCTCCTCTGTAAAAAATAAATCCGGTCTGTTCAACGGAAGATCTCCATATACTTCATCTGTACTTACCTGGTGATACCTTGCAATACCATATTTACGGCAGGCATCCATCAGCACCGCCGTTCCTTTGACATTCGTATCTAAGAAAATCTCCGGATTCTCGATGGAACGGTCTACATGACTTTCGGCTGCGAAGTTCACTACCATATTCGGATGTTCTTCTTCAAATAGCCTATAGACTGCCTCTCTGTCGCAGATATCAATCTTACAAAAACGGAAATGCGGATTATCCATCGCCGAAGCTAGTGTAGATAAATTTCCCGCATATGTAAGCTTGTCCATACATACGATACGATCCTCCGGATAACTGTCCAGCATATAAAATATAAAATTGCTTCCAATAAATCCGGCTCCTCCGGTTACGATAATTGTCATGGTGTTTATCTCTTATCTATCCTATCTATGGTCTCAAATCTGCCCATGTTCGATGATTTTATATTAATCCTAATCATATTCCAAGTCAACTTATCGCATAAAATCAGAGTTAAATTACCAAAAGTTACACCCAGACATGCTGTTTATTACATCAAAGGTTTTTTTCACCCTTTTTCTGCTATGCTTTTCCTGTCGACAAAACAGGCGCCAGCTCTTTCCTACCCGTACGGAACAGGAATGTCTCGCTGAGCTCCGGAAGCATCCGCGAAGTTACTTTGCTTATCAGAACATGACACAGGAATGGAAGAACCGCTTTCTTGGATTTATGGAGGGTAAGAAAACTCTGCCTTTAACCTATGATCCATTTTTCAAGAAGCTGTTCAATCCGGATATCTATCCGGAACGGTTGTCCAGTCTCATCAGCAGTATCATCGGTACGAAAGTGACGGTTCAGTGCATCCTGTCAAACGAAGACAGCATGCTGCCGTCCACCTCACTCCTGCTTCTGGATATCCTTGTCCAGTTAGAAGATGGCTCGATTGCAAATGTCGAGATCCAGAAGATTCCATATACCTTCCCGGGAGAGCGTATGTCCTGCTACTCCTCCGATCTCATGCTCCGCCAGTATACAAGAGTGAAAAGCTCGAAAGGCAGTTCTTTCACCTACAAAGATCTAAAAACGGTTTACACGATCGTGATATATGAAAAAAGTCCGGATGCGTGTCTGACTGATGCATTATCCGATATCTACCTGCACCATGGCAGAATCGTTTTTGATACCGGAATCGAGTTGAAGCTTTTGCAAGAATTCTATGTAGTCGCCCTTGACGTATTTAAAGAAAGTAAGTATGCTAAAGATATCAATGAGTTAAACGCTTGGTTGTCTCTGCTGACTGCACAGTCGGTCGACGACCTTGCTGCACTGGTATCTGACTATCCATGGATGGAAGCTATCTGCAAGGATATGTCCGAATATATGTATGATCCGGAGGAGGTAATCACCATGTTTTCAGAAGCACTTCGAATATTAGATGAGAATACGGTTCACTATATGATTGATGAACTACAGAAGGAACGGGATAAAGCGGTAGATGCTCTCTCTGAGAAGGATGCTGCCCTGTCCGAAAAAGACTCTGTGATATCCGAGAAGGATGCTGAAATTGCAACAGTTCTTTCTGAGAAGAACGCAATGCTTTCTGAGATTACCGCTTTAAAAGCTCAGCTTGCGGCCCTTAATAAATAAAGCAACATTCGTACCAAAGCATTATCTTATCATAATTATAACGTATGCTCATATAACTAACTTATGCTAGCCAGCTCCAAAAGGAGCCGGTTGGCATTTATCGTAAGCATCTAAGTCTTTCGCAACAGATACATACTAACAAGCAGCTGCAGCACTATTTATTACATATTCATTAGATCAATGCATGATGAATAATCCGGGATGAAATCCATCACCTGTCCGGCGTATGGAAATCAATATGAGAAGGTCACGATTATGACCCAATAGCGAAAAAATATCCAGCTTACCAGATTGGAATTCTCACAACGCAACATCATAGCACAAGAACGAGCGGCTAATTATAGTGGGGTACCCACAGTGGAGCGTTTACCTCTATTCGGATTTTGCCAACTTTTCTGCATGCTAATTATAGTAATTCCACCAATATATTTGAAGTTTGTTCAACATATTTTTTAAATGGTAAAATTACTGCTCCTGCCAACGCAATAAACAATTCGAAATTATCAGATAACGAATAAGCTACTTGTGATAATCTACTGATTATTTTATATATAAATGATTCTTTTGACGTTCTTATGCCTATACTATGAATGCTTGGAATTTCCTGCAAAGGAATATATGCAATATTCTGTTCCTCGGTTAAGGATTTTTCAAGCATTTCTACTTGGAATCCATACTCTGTACAATCAAAACCATTCACTTTGCTGTATACCGCAATGACAATTGTAAATAACAAAATAAAGCACTCAAAATATTTCAAAACACGATTCGCATTCTGAAATATATATTTATGTTTAATTAGCCATTTATTTATAATGTTTAAAATAAAAAATGTTAAAATAACTGCCGTCATATCCAACATACTTTGACAAAAAGGAGCATATACATTATTTACTGCATAATTAGAATTTTCAATTTTTAATCCATTTCCTAAATCTACGAACCGAATAGATTTCATTAATAATGGATAAAATACGTTGTTAAATAATAAAAGCAGAGCTAATGGAATAATAATATACAGAAGTGATATCCACCAATATTTACGATTTTTCTTACTCTTCTTTTTAGCAATTTTATAATCCCATTTTCTTTTTTTCAAATTTCCTCGAGACATATTATTTTCCTCTATACTTTCTTATTTATTTTGTACAAAAAATTCTTTATATTAACTATTTATGCAATAATTCACCAAATAACAAACAATGCTACACATTCATTAACGAAAAAACCATGTTTCATGCATTCTTTATTATCTTAACTTTCTAATTTTTTCTCACTCAAACACTCGTTTTAAGCATTATTCATAATCATCTTCCTCTTCATCCCATTCAGGATATTGTTCTATGGAGTCTTTTTCCTTAATCACATTTGGAGTAATCTTTTCTGAAATTTCTGATATATTTTGTACTGTAATCGTAAACATCCAGTCATCTCCAAAATCATAGTGAAGAGAAAATTTTTGTTTTATGTCCAGATCTATTTTATCAAGTTTTACCCCTGTTGAAGTTTCGCCATCTTCCGGATCTGACTGGTAACTATAATTGTTTTATGATTCGGAATGTTATACTTCATATCGGGATGGTAGATGCGGTCTGCCACATACCAAACATACGTCGTCCCACCCTTTGTAAAACGTCCAATCTTGCCCGGAATCTTCGGTATTTTTACCTCAAAATCCAGATACACAATATGCTCTTTTCTGAGTTATGTTCGAGCGTTACTTATCACTCGTTATTATATCGTTTTTATAGGATTTTTCCAGAAAATCCAGTATTTATGCGGTTTCTGAGACATTATTCAATTCGGATCTGATTTGAGTGAGAAATCACTCAGTAAGTTCACATTATTATAATGAATCGATTCTTAACACCTTTAATATGAACACTATTTACCCAAATTTTTAAAAGTATTTACATATAAGACTGTATATTATTTAATGAATTTTACTAGAACCGTTCCCCTAAAAGACATACAAAAAATTTCCCCATTCAATTATGTACCGACCTATAAAAAGTTAAATCTAAAATCTAATGATTGAAGATCATTTCAAAATTATTTACAATTTATATATTAATCCTTTTTATACGCAAATTCAACATTCCTCGACACAAAATTCGTTACAAAAAATAGAAATAGAACTCCAAAATTTACTTTTTACAAATCAATCGGCATCAAAAACTGCCAAAAGATACATTGAGACATGCTGTTTATTACATCAACGTTTTTTACACCCTTTTTCTGCTATGCTTTTCCTGTCGACAAAACAGGTGCCGGAAATCATGAGGAATAAAATTTATGTATAATCAAAATAGCAATAACCACCTTAACAATCAACCGGTATCAAACGAAAAAATTTCCAACCACAACCATGCCAGTCATCCAGCTAATGGTTCTCCAATAGACATCCACCAGCTCTTTCCTACCCGTACGGAGCAGGAATGTCTCGCTGAGCTCCGGAAGCATCCGCGAAGTTACTTTGCTTATCAGAACATGACGCAGGAATGGAAGAACCGCTTTCTTGAATTTATGGAGGGTACGAAAACTCTGCCTTTAACCTATGATCCGTTTTTCAAGAAGCTATTCAATCCGGATATCTATCCGGAACGGTTATCCAGTCTGATCAGCAGTATCATCGACATAAGGGTGACGGTTCAGTGTATCCTGTCAAATGAAGACAGCATGCTGCCGTCCACCTCGCTCCTGCTTCTGGATATCCTAGTCGAGCTGGAGGATGGTTCGATCGCAAATGTGGAGATCCTGAAGATTCCATTCACAGGCTTTTCTTCCGTTGTGTTGTTTACAGACGTATCTCCATTCCGGCCGGGAACCGGAGTGCTCTCCACATCTGCCGCCGGGGAATCGTATACACCGGGGTCAGACAGATAAAGCAGGAAGTTCTTACTGGACTTTCCTGCAAAAGACAGATACTGTCTGGCATATCTGCCTTTGAGCTGAAACTATGATACCGTCGGATTTGGGGCTTTATAGCCTATACGCATCTTCTCCTCTCTAAATTTGGGTATAAAAATACCCTACCGGTTTTCACCAGTAGGGCTGACATCGAGTTGTTTACTTGTAAAGGTCCTCCAAAGTGATCAGCTGAACTTCACCTCGCTCCCGTGCTTGGAGCAGTCCATCCGTAAATCCACCTTTAGAGAAAATATAGTAGTGATAGGTGTTTCCTTTTCCGAAAACTGATGCATAATCCCTAATCAGCTCAAGCTCATCCACACCAATCTTCTCATTCCTATATTTGCAGGAGCCAATAATATACTCTTTCCCTTCTACGGGAGTTCCAACGATGTCGATCTGTATCTGCTTTTTCTTCTTGGAATCAGTTCCCCACCACTGACCAATTTCATTTAGTTCAATGGGGAGCTTGTCGGCATAGTACAGCAGATAGTCCTGACACATCTTTTCAAATATCAAACCCATGTAATCGGGAAGATATTGTTTTACGGCGTGTGGATAGGTCTTTGCAATTCTGCCTGAATCAATTGCACTCATATTGACCGGGACAAAACAATACCAGAACCGGAAGAAGTTATCTGCCAGCAAGTAGCTTGTTTTCTTACCAGGTTTTTCACTAATTGGAGTCTCCTTTTTTACAATGCCTAGGTCAATCAAGGTTTTGAGATATTTCGATACAACAGAATTATCCTCCCCGACCTTCATCGTAATATCATTCAGTCGTGATGCTCCCTCAGCAATTGCCTTAATGATGGCATTATAAATGGCCGGCTCTCGCAGTTCCTGTTTGAGAAGATTTGCCGGCTCCTCATACAGATAGCTGGAACGGTCAAACAGATTGTCGAGCAATGCTTCATCTACGCTGTCTCTTTTATTTATCTTCTATTAAGCACCCATCTATATATTTCCCTGCACATACCCACATCTACCAGATATCATTCATCCCAACTACATAAAAAACTTTAACAACATATCTATATTAATCTATAATATCTTCTTGTCTTAAAAGGCAGATATTTTCTTGCTTTGCATATTTCTCAACTCTTGCTTTAAATGAAAGATTTTTATCTATATTTTTGTCCATAATTATTGCCTTAGGTTTAATTACAAATGGAAATTTCTTTCCTTTTTCATCTTCACCAATTGATGAATAATCACAAAACAGTCGCCATTCGAATTCTTGTCTATATGGCTCTTTTTCTTTTGTTAAGCAAGAAACTATAAATTTTAAATGCTCCGGTTCTGGATCATCTTCCATATTATATTCTTTAGAGTTAAACCAAATCTCTTTATGATTTCGTCTATCATCCACATACCTAACGGGATAAAACTTCAAGTCACTTGAACAATTAATAACCAACTCCTGTAAACTATACAAAAGACATATTCCTTCTGCATTTTGTGCATATTTCTCCCACATATAATCTTTATATCCAGCACTGAAACAAGAAATCAATGCTTAATCTCTTATTTTTTTTCTTAATTCAATATATGCCGGTTTATTCTGCACTTTTTCTATTACATCATCATAGAATTCTTTTGTAAGCGAACTTTTAAATTTAACATATTTTTCTGGCTTAACGTCCAACATAAGATAGCGGCTCAAATCATATATATCAAATAAAATTTCACAATCACTCGGATCGTCTTCATCATAACATGATGGTTTGCATAAATATATTTCTTTGGATTCTAATATATCTATTTCACGCTCTAAAGGAGGACGAAATCTAAATAGTACTCCTTCATTTGCATTATAATCTATAAGTTCCTGTATATATTTATAGGCTTTATCTCCATCTCTTTCTATAAAACCTGCTATAACTGCATATTCGCGGCGTACTAGTTCTCCTTTAGTCATATGTATTCTTCCTCCAGTATACGAATTATTAACTGAAATTAATTATATCTGATGCCTTTTATATAATATCAGGGAATTACTTCCATATTATCTAAAAACACATTTTATTTCTTTTCAATTGCAGTTTTTAATTTCTCAACAGGCATAACCAGTAACTTAGGATCAGACTGTAATTTATCGAATAACCTATTATCTTTTTTGTATCGTACCCAATCGATTCCCTTCAATCCAAGGTATGTTTGTAACTTATCACTCTGATAGAAACAATGTGCTTTTGTAATATAGTCTTTTGCTTCTGAAATTGACTCAATCTTAAAATATTTTTGTAATAATTCCATAATCCGCATATCATCCGCCTTTAAATCTATAAAACCCATAACAGCGACTATTATATCATTTTCTTGTCGATTTTTTTCAGCATTACGAAGTTCCTCAGCGCAATGCTGCTCAGTGACCTCCATTAATGCATCTTTAAAATTATACATGCCTGTTTTCAAATCCATACACTCAACCTCGCTTCTATATCATAATTCTTTATCAAATATTTCTACACCATCTACACAAATTTTCAGATTCGCAATTATATATAATGTACCTAACTTATATAGTTTTAAATAACTTTTTCATGGATTTTAATTAGATCTGCCCTCAAAAAAGGCATAAAGAAATCCCCCCTTTATTCGATTATTTATATTTTACATATTACCCCTATTCATACGCAAAGTCAACATTCTTGATATCGGATATGCATCATTCCATCTGAAAATATCAAAATCACATTCGATTGGTTTTGATAATGGTTCGTGAACAATCTCAAAATTGGCTTCACTCAGTTCTTTTTGAAAAACTTCTTCTTATTTTAACGTTTTCCACAAATTAGTCGCTTTTTTACATATAATTGGCTTATTTATATGATGTTGTATTTCCTGTCTATCTGTATTATTAATATAATAATAAACTACCGACTTCACTTTTGAATTCTGATTTAATAATAGAAATAAATGTTCATCATTATTCGGAGATAACCCCAAGATCTCAACTTGACCACCTATCGATTTAAATAACTCTTCTTTTTTTCTGGCATCAGGCTCTATTAGCTCTCCATATTTATCAAGCCATGACCAACTCATAACTGCATTGCTATAAACATGATCCATACCTTGAATTTTTTGAGATATCAAATTATCACACTCATTTTTATTATCTTTATAATACAAACTATTCACATCATATCTCGGTGATAATTGATTAAATTCTCCATGCAAATGACAAACCAACTCTTTTCTACCAAGAATATTTTCAATATTATAATCATAATTTGTTGTGAATATGTTTGTAAAACCTTCAAAATACTTTTTGGTACCGTTAGGTGCATTTTTATACAGTGAATTAATCTTACCATCATTATAGATACTATCAACTAATATCCGCTGTAAAAACTCAAACATTACTTTTCGGTAATATTCTGATGTTTCCTCTCCATCTTTTTCTTTACAACAATTATTGAAAGTTTCAAATGCCAAAAAATAGTCTTCCAAAAATACTGATTCAATTTTACTCTTCTCTGGATATGTCCTTTTTATCCTATCCAGTTCCATTAACATAAAAAGTCCTTCAGCATATTTGGCATAATACCCAGCTCTAATTTTGTCAATAATTTCTACAAGCTTGCCTAACATTTCCAGTTGTTCTTTTGATGTAAGGTTATTCTCCGTTAATGCAATATATTTTCCTGAATTTATATTTTTTATAGCCCGTCTCATTATTGCAGAATTTGAATAATTTTCAGGACCACCAAACTGTATATTAATACCATTTCCAACTAATAAATTTTTCTCCATACATCTATCCTTCTCTAATAATTAGACATTTAATTATTACGCATTACCTTTCTATTAATTTTCAGCTATAAACAATATTAGTCGTCTATTTCTATTCTTTTACTAATATATATCGCAAAGTTCTCGCAAAAGAAATAAATATCGATTCAGACTAAAATCTGTCTGACAATATTAATTTAATATAATGAAATAATATCATTACTCCTGCCCAATATATACAGGTAAATATTGTAAATGCCCCATATATCGATACCCTAATAAAAAAGCCAGCCCTGCCTCCCCTTTTCCATCCAAGGTTCCGTCGTTCCAGCTCAATCTCATTTATCTCTATTAACCACCAATCTATATATACCTCTGCATATGCTCACAACCACGATAGCGCTCACATATCCCAGTGCATCCAACACCAGATCAAAGGAATCAAAATGTCTCCCGGCAATGAATATCCTAACTGACTGATCGCACAATTATATACAAATACAAGTTAATACTGCCAACACCAACATAGTCCATATATTCTCCGTTGCAAATTTATAAAAAATACTAACACACATACCAATGATCAGGAATTCAAATACATGCGCCCACTGACGTACTGACCAATCAACAAATACGCCAACCCAATTAAGGAAATTTTCCACAAAAGGCAAATGTCCTACTCTTTCCGAAAGGGCAACCGTATCATCCGGTGTCTGGAATGTCAGGTAGAACAATATACATAAAGTAATCAGAACAAATGCAAGTGAAATGACCAATAGTTTTCTATTATCTACTATCCTCTTCCGCATATATTCTCCCTTCTTTCTTTTACAACACACTTATCTCATAATATAAACCATCTATCCTGCCGGCTCAACACTCCGCAATTCTTATGGCCTTGTCATTACCGGAACATGCGACAAATTCAAGCTCGATTGATTTATCTTCCTGCAGCTGTGCATTCTTCCAATCAGCAATCGCCTTGTCAGGATCCTTGAGTCTTGCATTTTGAAGATTCACCCTTATAGGAATCTGTTTCAGTTCCACGTTTTGGACTGTCAGATCTACGAGAACACGATATTGAATATCTATCCCCTCCTTTCGGAATTCATCTTCTGAAGCTGCCTGATTCTGAAATCTGGCTGTCATCTTAAATGATTCCCATGTGCAATTCTCCGGTATCCCACGAATACTTTCTGCCAAGAAATGAATTGCTTCCAAATCTTCCTTTTCAAATGGTTCATTAACAGAAAATGTCACACCATACTGTGCTTCTACCAACATAACCGCTTTGATCATATCTAATTCATTTTGCAGATCCTTCATACTGCAGCCGGATATCGGATGTTCAAGTACCGATGACATCAGCTCCTGATCATCTTTCTTTACCCGAATAGACATGGTAGCTCCACGCACAGCCGCCATTTCAAATTCAAGAAATTTCCTATATTCTCTCCACGTCTGACAATTGATCTTATACGAAAAATTCATCTCTCCTGTGTCAGGGTGAAATATTATTTCAGACCAGAAGCCTTCATGTATCTGTTCTGTTACAAGATGTAAAATATGTGCAGCCGGATCTGTCGGCTGTATCTGATATGATAACTGATATGTATCATTCCATCCGGAAACGCCAAGTTCACATTCAATTGGCTTCGGTAAAGGCTCCGGAACAATCTCAAAATGAGCATCGCTCATTTCTTTCTGAAAACCGTCTTGAAAAGGATCCGGATCATCCCCTAACATCTTTGTAATGACTGCTTTATCAATGGGAATCGGGGTCTGTGATATATAAGATTGTCTTTTATAATCATCCAATGAAAGTCCTTCCGGAACAGTAATCGTGAACTGACCTTTTACGGACTCCGGATACCTCTCTTTTGCTTCCGGTATCAACGCTTTACTATACAGATAATTTTCACCTTCATACTCCTGTATACCAACTCCATAATATGGATACAGTGCATGACTCTTCTCCAAAGATCCATCCATATTCCTCATAAACTTCTGAAGCGCGGCCGGATCTCCTTTCAATTCACAAATTGCATCTGCCGGATCCTGAAGCACAGTATAATGAACTGAATTATCTACAATCGTACTTCCCTGCACGATATCTCCATGCATTTCTCCTATACGAATTTGATTCTTCGTCTTTTGTTTATCGTTCCACATCCTGCCAGATATCCCCCTTTATCTTTTGTACCGTAATTGTGTTCTTCTCTGTACTATTCTTCTGTTTCTCGTTTTTTTGTTTATCCGTACCATTTCTTACATTCTGGCAAATATTTCCCTGCACCCGGTCAGCCTGAATCTTATTACTCTTGTGACGTTCATATCGTCTGCCACCAATAAATGTACATATCAATCCCGGAACCAGGCTGATCAGAAATGCTCCTAATGCTTTATTCGGATCAAAGAGATTTGAAAACTGCTCATATAAAAAATGAAATATATCCTTCATGATTTCCCCCATATCTACTTTACATTTTATACAGCTATGTTTTACAGAATTTTCTATATCTGCACATCCGCAAAAAATTTGTCCATTGGATGAGTATCCCATGTACAAATATCACTATATGTTTTTAACTTCTTATCATTTATATAGCTTCCAAGATTTTCTACTGAAATATTCATCATGCACATAACATCCTGCAATCTATAGCCATTATCTAACAAATATAAAAATAACCATCTTCTTAAGACTGCCGGCGTTATCATGTTAATGCCCTTTTTATTCTTAATTGTCTTGGTAATTCGATCTAACATTCCATTAATACTACCTTCTTTTAACGGAATCATACATCCGGTTGTACAATTACCAAACACATATATTGCATCTTCCGGTTCTTCCATCCGGAGTTCTTTCAGATACTTCACTATAACCTTAGGAATTACAATATAACAGTTATTATTTATTTTTAAATACTTCATATTCTTAGAAATATCCTCGTTCCATTTCATAGAACATAATTTTCTTCTTTCTATTCCAAGACCAAGCAACATTAAAAACAACGTAATATTTCTTGTTCCATTTCTATCCTTTGATAAGGCTGCAATTAACTCCGTAATCTGTTCAGGGTCTATCTCCACAATATCATCATTCTTACTCCGAAGAATATCCTTACATCTACTTAATAATTCATCACTTCCTCTGGCAAACTCTCCGTCCGGCCCAGTTCTGCTGATCATAAATCCTTTTATATAAAAGAACTGGTTCTTCGCTGTTGTCTCTGAATTTATATTGGAGCTCTCCTTAACATACTCCTCAAAATTACTGAATGTAATATCTGAATATTGCATGCCGGAATAATTTCCCTTATTTTCTGCATAAAAATCAAAAAATCTTTTTAAAGCTGTACTGTAAGCTGACCAACTACTCTGGTTCGTACTGTTAAAATTTTTATTCTTATATTCTGTAATATCCGCAAAAAATCTGGCATTTTTATACTTACCGATAAGATTATCATATGATAAATACTTAAAATATTTATTATCTTTATTGCTTTCAAAAGAGATTGCTAAGGCAATTTTATCATCTGTAAAGGATTCATCTCCACAATAAATATCTCTGTTTAACAACCATACACCTTTCTCATGAATAAGAATCGCCCATTCATAACCTTTTCCGGAATTCAATTCTCGTACAAGCTCGTTAATAGCCTTTTTAACACCTTGTTGAACATAAAATCTGATTATAATTGTATTATCAATAATACAATCGTGAGATTTATAATTATGATTTATTTTGTTTATATCTCTAACTGAATATTGCATATTTTCCAGAAATTCTTCCAGGATATTATTTACATAATAATCAATGCTCATTTTATCTTTCGATGCAAATTGTGATCTTATAATTTCTAATGTATCATTTGATTCCATATGAAACTTCCTTTTCTTGTTGTAATTATCCTTTAAATAAATGATATGTTATATACTAACATACCATATATTTCAATAACAGACTGAATTCCTTCTTTTGTTCCAAAATTATCACCGGTAAAATACTATCTACAAAATCAATCAGATCTTTTAACATATATCGAAAAAATCCACCCCTGTATCTTTCGAAATACTCTTAATATAAGCATTTACGCTTACCTGTTCTTCATCTGTAGCATCTCGCATTATTCTAAATAAGGCTTCTGCATCTTTAAAATACTGCTCTAACACGTTTTTATTAGAATCACACATTATACAATTGTAAAAGTCACAATCACAATTATTAATCATATACTTCACCTATTGCTGCTTGCGCCATAAGTCTTGCAAGTACTTTTATATCGACATCCTTATTTTCGTTTTGCTTTCTATAATATAAATAGAAAAACTTTTCTCTTGAGCTTTTATCAGCTTTTAAAACATTTGTTACCTCTTTAAATTTCTTTGGTTCCTTAACTGAATCAAATCTTATCAATATATTTCCAAATGCATCTTTTGAAAAACCACTATTAAACTGACTTGCTCTAATAATAACAAAATCAAACTCTATACCCTGATTTTCTGCAAACTCTTTAAAAATCTCAACCCATTTCAAGGTTTTTTCTTTTCCCTTAATCAATAATTCCATCTTGTTTTTATCAGATAAACCATGTGCTGCCGCCTGTTTCGTTACCTCTATATCTCTTGTCAATGCATCTAATGCTTTTTGATCTATGACTTGTGATTTACAAACAAAATTTAATTGTTTACTTAATTCATCTAATGCGCTATCAACTTTATCCAACATTTCATCTGAATAGCTATTTGATAAAAACACTTTAAATTCCGGTTCAGATTTCCATAATGGATGTCTTCTCAAGCTACGCTGAAAATATTCATCAATAGATGTGTGTGTCAAATTTTTCATTAAAAAAATAATATCCGCATCTGAGAGCAAAGAAACCTTATAATCTTTTGTCAATTCTACTCCATCAATTGTTAATGATTCATATGAAAATAAATTATTATTTGGATATTTTTCCTTTAAAACATCAATAGCAGTCTGTAATAAATATGCCTCATACTGCACCACTGGATGATTTTGAATCCATTTTCTCTCTGCATCGTGAGCATATACAACATTCTCAATTACACTAATCGCACTCTTCGCATACACAACAGAATATTTATTGTTATATTTAATAATATTTACACTCTTTAATAATCTTTCATAATCAATAGAAACCGTATCAAACCCCGTCAAATATGCATCTCTTATCAGATAATCTAATTTATCTACATCAATTACAGATGAATTCAAAAAGGAAATAACACAATTAAGAAAACTATGTTTTAGGTCATCTGATTCTGTGTATGGATACCCTAATATACATCTTGCAAATAAACTTTTTTCTTGATTATTTTGAAATAAACATTCGAATTTTTTTAAAGCTACTATAACACTCATCAATTCATGCGGAGCTGCATTATAATTCTTAGAGTTGATTTCTTCTTCTAATTTATCATCCGCTGTCAAACAAACTATTTCTCGATGTAATTTATCTCTCCGGCCTTTATTTAAATAATAATTTTCTCCTGTATGCGAAAAAGGAGAATGGCCTAAATCATGCAATAGACATGCTAATTTAAATATTTCAAGTATTCTGTCCAAATTTTCAACAGGTATTTCTCCAGATGTTCTTTCTTTTATTGTTATTGCAACTAATTCACCCAGATGATAAACACCCAATGAATGTACAAATCTGTTATGCACCGCCGATGAATATAATGGTGCATAGCTTGTCTGTATAATATTTCGCAACCTTTGAAATTCCGCAGAATCAACAATTAAATTCATGATATCTCTCGGTATCTCAATATATCCATATATCGGATCCTTTAATCGTTTTATATCGTTCAATAACTAACCCCCAACTTACTTACAGAAATCGTATCCATAAACGCCATCATGACATCTATTGATAAATAAACACGAAATTTTTCCCACAATTTCTCAACTGTAACATTCTCTTTTAATTTAATTCCATCATTTATGCCCTCCGAAAACAATTCAAAAAATTCAGAATAATCATGCAAAAATTCATTTGTCCGTTCTTGTGATACCAATAAAACAGCCTGTTCATTCTTTTCATTCAAATACTTAATAACCATTGCACCGTATGCATTTAAATCTTTAAAAAAAACTTGTCTTTTTCCTTTTTTTTCCACTAGTTCAATCAATGCATTTGCAACCAAATCTTCAATTCCAATATAAATCAATACAAACACTCCTCCCACAAAATGTGTTTATTTCTTATTCTGCCAACTATGTTGTTAATTATGACATTTCTAATATTATATTTCAATACGTGTAATAAAATTTCATATTTTGTTCGATTTTTAGAAAGCTACGAAATATGTAAACGCCATTATAATAGCGTTTACACCAGATCAAAGGAATCAAAATGTCTTCCAACAATGAATATCCGAACTGACTGATCACACAATGATATACACATACAAGTTAATAACGATCTCTTGCGTCACGAAACAAAATCTCCGTGTAAACCTCACACATGCTGGACAGATAGCTCATTCGAACATAGATTATTCAATTATGATTTCTCAACCATATCTCTCCCCAAAAATAATCCAATCTTGACGATTTTTTCTTCATCATCATAAAACACTCAAGAAGCATTTTTACTACTAACCTTTTGTCTAAGTATGAACCTATATCTTGTGAGAATTCGGTACCCTGTAGCAACCACTCCACCAAGTCTTCTTCAATATCAAGACTATCTATTCTATTTAAAGAGTTTTGTATAAGATAGTTATAAATCTTATTTTCTACTATAGAATAATATTTGTTTGCACAATTGTGAACCACTGTTAATACTTCTTTATTTTCTAATAACGTCTCGTATCTCAATGGTATACCATCTTGTATTTCCACACACTTATACTCAATATGTCTTACTGCTTCATCAATATTATATTTAGAAATGGAGTATTCTTCCTTCTTTTTTTTATTATAATATAGACTTATTGCTTTCTCATAATCTCTTTCGTAAATCAAGGTATTCATCTCATCAACAAACATGAAATACCTATTTATTGTATTACCTAACTCAATATTCTTTTCCCCTTCAATGTATTGAACCTTTAAATAATAACTTGGCCAATTTATATCATATTCAATCTTTTTAGGTTTATACCCACAATTAACAATCCTATACATTACATCTTGTGTAGTTTTCACGGCACATATAAGCTTTTCACACTCTAACGCTAAATCATTTATGCGATTATCTTCACCTTTTCTATAAATAAAATATCCCAAGCCAAAAGTTCCAACAAATGATATACAACTTCCAATCATATCTGTAATTTGAGATTTTGTTAGTGGATTATCCTTTATACTATAATATATGCATACCGCTGAATATATCACTATAACAATAACTAAAGCTATAGCTATAGGAAAATATGTCCTCCATCGCCAATTTAAATATTTTACTCCCTCTTCTCTCTTCATTTCAAAATATAGCAACAATACCCATACAATATTAATTGTAAACAATATAACATTCAATATCATTATTAAACTCCCTATTTCATATAACTTTTTCTTTACAAGTCTACAACAATGAATATTCTTGTGCGATGAAATCGCACTTCCGGAAATTTGGGAATCAGATGTC
>UMHK01043511.1_pt1 | contig 29476 bp, 19 predicted proteins | sample 1965521 | NCBI WGS metagenome assembly UMHK01 (sample SAMEA4836097, study PRJEB28245) | human gut metagenome | biome: gut microbiome; material: fecal sample | place: Denmark | collected 2008
CCGCCGTCTATTTTTATAGACGGCGGTTATTTTAGTTGTCAAAGCTTATATTTTCATCATTTATATTATAATGTTATCATTCAGGCGATATTCTCCGGGTGTGATTCCGACTGTTTTTTTAAACGCCTTATTGAAATTAGCCGTGTTATTAAATCCGCACTTTGACGCGATTTCGATTATATTTAGGTTGCTTTCATTTTTTAAAAGCTGCATAGCCGCCTCGATCCGTCGGGAATTTATATAATCCCAAAGCTTTATACCGCTTACCTTACGGAAAAGCGATGAAAAGTAATTAGGCGTAAGGCTTGACAGCCGAGCCAGCGATTCAAGTGTTAGGTTTTCCTGAAAATGCGTATCAATATATTCGGTCGCCTTGCGGATAATGCGGTTTTTATCCTTTGATTCAGGCAATGTACTGTCGAAATATCCGAAATCGCGAATAAGTGCAACAATAATCATATTAAGCAGACTTTTAATTTTCAGGGCGTATTCAGGCTCTTTTTTTGAAAATTCTTCGGCAGCAGACGTAAAAAGCCCGCGAATTTGCCGCGCGCGGTCGGCGGGAATGCAGTTTTCAAAATTCGGGCTGTGCTGAAAGCAAAAATTGGTGTTCACATTACTCAGTCTGTCAAAGCTTCTCCCCCAGAGATAGCGCGGCTCAAAATGCAGGTTTATCATTTTAAGACCGTCCTTTCCCACCTCGGTTACGCAGTGCTGCTCGTTGCTTGCAAATACAAAAATTTCATACGGCTTTATTGCGTATTTCTTATCGCCTACCGTGTAAATTCCGGAGCCTGCCGTTATAAGCGTAATTTCAAAGCGTATATGGCTGTGGCGTACCAAGGGGCGGCTGCCGCTCGGTACGATTACCTCCCACATTTTTAAAAGCACGCCGCCCGATGTGCTTATCTCACCCAATTCATTTATCAATTTAATCCCCCAAATCGTAATATAGTTTGCAAATATAATAATATAGTTGATGAAAAATTTACGCGAAATGTTATAATACAATTAGATTTTAACTTTTGCGTGGTTAAAAGTCAATCGTATTTTTTTCGGAGGTTAAAATGATAAATACATACTCAAACCCGACAGACCTTAAAATTACAGATATGCGCTTTGTGGATATAGACGGCGCGCCCAAGCGCTGCACTATACTTAAAATAATGACCAATCAGGGTATTACGGGCTACGGCGAGGTGCGCGACGCTTCTTCAAAAACCTATGCGCTTATGCTTAAAAGCCGCATTTTGGGCGAAAATCCCTGCAATGTAGACAGAATTTTCCGCAAAATAAAGCAGTTCGGCGGTCCTTCCCGTCAGGGCGGCGGCGTTTCGGGCATAGAAATCGCACTGTGGGATTTAGCGGGCAAGGCTTACGGCGTGCCGATGTATCAGCTTTTGGGCGGCAAATTCCGCAGCAAGGTGCGGGTATACTGCGATACCGACGTTGACGGCAAGCACACCGGTCACGATATGGGGCTTGCCTTAAAAAAGCGTATGGAAATGGGCTTTACCTTTCTTAAAATGGACTTAGGCATAGGCCTTTTATTAGATGAACCCGGAACCATAAACGCGCCGATCGGTTTTGTAGACGATATGAAAAAATATGCCCCGCATATTTTAAACGTTCAGGGCGGCTCTGTCACGGCGGATATGGTAAGGGCGCAGAAAAGCTACTCGATAGTAACGACCGCGCACCCGTTTACGGGTATTCACCTTACCGAAAAGGGACTTGATTACCTTGAGAACTATGTCAAGGAGGTAAGAGAGGTTATAGGCTACGAGGTGCCGCTGGCAATAGACCATTTCGGTCACGTTTGCGTTGAGGACTGCATAAGATTTGCAAAGCGTATGGAGCCTTACAAGCTTGCATGGCTTGAGGATATGGTGCCGTGGATGTATACCGACCAGTATGTGCGGCTTAAAAACAGCACTACAATTCCGATTGCAACGGGCGAGGATATATATCTGAAGGAAGGCTTTGAGTCGCTTATAAAGGCGGGCGGAGTTTCTGTTATCCACCCCGATATTTTAACCTGCGGCGGCGCTTTGGAGCTTAAAAAAATTGCGGATATAGCAGATGAAAACGGCGTGGCGGTTGCCGTGCATATGGCGGAAAGCCCCGTTGCCTGCTTAGCGGCGGTGCATACTGCGGCGGCAATGCACAATGTGCTGGCGCTTGAGTTCCACTCGGTAGATGTTCCGTGGTGGGCGGATATGGTAACGGGCATTAACAACCCGATATTTGAAAATGGCTTTATTAAGGTTCCCGAAAAGCCCGGCATAGGCTTTGACGAGCTGAACGAGGAGGTTATAAGGGAGCATATAAACCCGAATATTCCGGGGTATTTTGAGCCTACCGACGAATGGAACAGGGAATTTTCAAACGACAGAATATGGAGTTGATTTAATATGAAATATAAAGCTGTTTGCCCGCCGGAGTGGCTCAGCCGTTCGGCGGTTTACCAGATAAACCCAAGAACATTTTCAGCAGACGGAACGATAAGGGCGGTAACGAACGAGCTGCCAAAGCTTAAAGAATTAGGCTTTAGGGTTATGTATCTTTGTCCTATTTTTGAAGAAGACGACTCTGAGAACAGGGATTTTTGGAGTACCCGTCAGAAAAAATCGGAAACAAATAACCCCAAAAACCCGTACCGTATGAACAATTATTTTAAGATTGACAGCGAATACGGGACGGAAGACGATCTGCGTGAGTTTATAGAAGAGGCGCACAGGCTCGGTATGAGGGTGCTGCTCGATTTGGTTTACCTGCATATAGGACCGAACGCACCGATACTTAAAAGGCACCCTGAATTTGCAAGGCAGGACAGGGACGGAAATATTATTTGCACGGAATGGAATTTCCCGTATCTTGATTATACTTCGGACGGACTTCGCGAGTATCTGATGTGCAATATGATATATTATCTCGGCGAGATGGACGCGGACGGCTTCCGCTGCGATGTCGGCGACGGCGTTCCGACGGACTTTTGGGTAGAGGCGCGCAGGCGTATGAAAGCAGTCAAGCCCGATTCGGTTTTAATAAACGAGGGCAGCAACTGGAACAACCTGCTTAAGGGATTTGACTCATCCTATTGCTTTGACTGGCATGTGAATTTATATAAGGCTTTTTCAGGCGAAATTTCCGCGGCGGAATGCAGGTCTTTTTTGGAAAGGCTTGCAAATGAGATACCGTCGGGCGCTAAGCTGATATTTGATATCGATAACCACGATACCGTTACCGACTGGCCCAAGCGCACCGAAAAGGTGGCGGGGCATAACGGTATGGAGCAGATAGAGGTTATCAATTATCTGCTTGACGGCATACCTATGGTATACTGCGGAAACGAGCTTGCGGACGAAGCATATCACAGCTTGTTTGCAAACCGTTTTCATATGGGCAGGTTTGAAACAACCGACCGCAGGGGCTTAGAGACTCTTGATTACAGTCTTCGCCGTCAGGAGATTATGAAAGGGCTTAACGCCTTAAAGCTTGAAAGCGATATACTCTGTTACGGAAGTACGGTATGGGTTGATAATTCTGCGCCGGAAAAGTTGTTATCCTTTTCGCGGGAATATAACGGCAAAAAAATAACATTTATCGGAAATATAAGCCGTGAAAAGGCAGCTTCCGAGTTTAACGCGGAGTTCGGCGGCAGGGTACTTTTCTCAAACGGTGCGGAAAAAATATCCGACGGCACGATAGAGCTTGAACCGCGCGGATATGTTGTGCTTGAAAAATAAGCGAGGGGTTTAATTAAAGTGAATCTGTTTTCCGAAAGAAAATTTATATCCGCAAAAACCGGCAAAGGGCTTAAATATTTATACTATTCCCCAAATACCGACGGTAACCTACCGCTTATTATTTATCTGCACGGCGCGGGCAGCAGGGGAGCCGAGCTTTCGCAAATGTCGCACGCAGGACCGATAGGCGAGCTTGAAAAGGGCAGAAAAATACCGGCTAAAATAGCTGCTCCCCAGTGCTGCGGGGATACGTGGTTTGAGCTTTTTGAAACTTTAATTGATTTTGCCGAAAATACGGCAAACGAAAGCGGCGTTGATAAAAGCAGAATATATCTTACAGGGGTAAGTATGGGAGCGTATGCCGCGTGGCAGCTTGCAATGACAAGGCCCGATATGTTCGCGGCGGCAGTGCCTGTTTGCGGCGGCGGAATGTACTGGAACGCCGCACGGCTTAAGGACATTCCTATTTGGGCATTTCACGGTGCTCTCGATACAACCGTCCTGCCGGAGGAAAGCGTCCATATGGTTGCGGCAGTAAACAACAGCGGTGGTAAAGCGGAGCTTACCGTATATCCCGATATGGCGCACAACTCGTGGGAAAGGGCGTTTGCAGACGACGAAATGTGGAAATGGATGTTTTCACAGAAAAGAGGATAAAAATGAGTAATCTTGAAGAATGCATTATTAAAGCGCATGAAGACGGGCTGGCGGATCATATTGCGGTACGGGTTGGCAAGGGTGAACAAATACTGAATGATTGTTTTTATTCCGCAGATTACGCAATTGATTCAAAAACGCTTTTTGATATGGCGTCGGTAACAAAGATAATGGTTACTACAATGCTTACGCTGATTGCGGCAGACAGAAAATTGTTGAAGTTTGAAGATAAGGTAAGCCGTTTTTTTCCGTGTCCGAATGATAAATCGGAGCTTACAATAAAGCATTTACTGACGCATACAATGGGCTACGGGCATCGCTCGCTTTGTGAAAAAGGGAACACGTATGATAATATTCAAAATTATATATTGTCATTGCCGTGTGATTTTCCTGTAGGGACTAAGGTTGATTATAGCTGTCCGGGATTTATTCTGCTTGGAAAGATTTTAGAAAAGGTATTCGGCGACAGGCTTGACCGCCTTTTTATCAGCCTGATTGCCGCTCCGCTCGGAATGGAATCAAGCGGCTACTGTCTGAATCGCAGGGACGCGGTAAACAGCAATCTATCGGAAGCGGAAAGAGGACTGGTTAACGATTATAACTGCCGTTTTTTAGGCGGCGTTGCAGGAAACGCAGGTCTGTTTTCTAATATAGACGATATTACAAAATATATGCTGATGCTCCAAAAACACGGCGAACCCTTGGTATCAAGGGGAACATTTGATCAGGCAATAATGAATCATACGGAAAAAATGTCTCAATCCAGAGGACTCGGCTTTCTTTATGTTGACAGTAAATATTCACAAACCGGTCGGTTGTTTCCGAAGGGGTCGATAGGTCATTGCGGACATACCGGTCAATCGGTATTTATTGATTTAAAATCAAATGTTTATGTTATTATCTTATCGGACGCTACGGTTACGGTTGAGAAAAGATACGGTTATAACTATGAAAAGGTAAAGCTTCTCAGGGAAAAATTACATAATGCCGTTGATAAAGATATTCGGGTACTTAGCATGAATAATTCATAAGATGAAAAAATGAATTTTAACAACAGAACGGATATGCTTTAAAAACCGAAGATTTCATAAAGCTTAGATTTAAGACGGTTAATATCCGTATTTTCGGTTTTGCACGGTGAAGAAGCCGACAAGGCAATAATCACGGCAGGAAAGATAAATAAGCTTAGGGAGATGCCAATTTAAAAATGGGCTTATCAACGGTAAAATTCCGAAAAGCACTAAAATCGTACTTTTTTATAACGTTAGGTTCAATTCTAATGTCCGTAGGGATCTATTTTTTCAAATTCCCCAATAATTTTTCAACAGGCGGAGTCAGCGCTTTGGCTTTAATACTGTCTTCGTTAGTGCCGCAGGTTACCCCAAGTGAATATATGCTTGTGACAAATATTATTCTGCTTTTTGCAGGGGTGGCAGTATTCGGAAAAAAATTCGCTTTCAAAACAATTTATTGCAGTATTATCCTATCGCTGTTTACATTGCTGTTTGAAAAAATCATACCGCTGACGCATACTGTAACGAGCGAAAAAATGCTCGAACTGATTTTTGCAATCGGATTAACAGCAGTGGGCAGCGCAATGATATTCAATGAATATGCAAGCTCAGGCGGCACTGATATAATTGCAATGATTTTAAAAAAATATACGAATTTAAATATCGGTAAAGCTTTGTTATGTGCGGATTTTGTTTTAGCAGGCGCAAGCATATTTGTTTTTAATATTGAAACCGGATTATTTTCACTTTTAGGACTTTTACTCAAAGCGTTTGTTGTGGACGCGGTGATTGACAGTATCAATTTAAGTAAGTGCTTTATTATAGTGACAAGTAAAAACAAAGAAGTATGCGAGTTTATAAACACTGTTCTAAACAGAGGCGCAACAATTTCAGATTGCAAGGGTTCGTTTACGGACGATAGCAAGACGATGATCGTTACGGTTTTAAAGCGCAATCAGGCAAAGCTTTTAAAACAGTACATAAAAGAAATAGACAGGCATGCTTTTACTTTAATACTTAATTCAAGCGACGTTTTGGGCAAGGGGTTCAGGAACGTTTTGTGAAATTAAAATTGAAATATAAGCGAGAGATGAAAATGAACTTTAACGACAGGGAAAAAATAGTAGAGTTAACGCCGCTTTGGAAGGGTGAAAGACTGCCCGACGGCAGACCGAAGGTAGAGGATAAATACCTTGACGCGCTTTACGGAATGACATTGGAAGAAGTGTGGAAGCCTATCTTTGTGTTAGGATACGAGCACCAGTTTGTAGGCGGCGGGGAGCATCCGCTTAATACGCTTCATAACGATGACAGAAAGTTAGTCGGCAGAGCCGTTACTTGCACATACTGCCCGACACGTCCCGATTTACACGACGTGCAGTTCGCGCGCGGCGCTGAGGACGGTCTTCAGGGAAACTATAACCAGTGGGTAATAGACCACCTTTATGAACGCGACGTTGTGGTTTGCGATATGTACGATAAAATATACAAGGGCACGTTTTTGGGCGGCAATCTTACAACGGCGCTGCACAACCGCACCAAAACAGGCGGCGCGGTAATATGGGGCGGCATAAGAGACGTTGAGCAGATGAAAAAGGTGCCCGACGTTCAGGTTTATTACAGGGGCATTGACCCAACGCCCATACGCGAATTTGTAATGAAGGACTGGAACGATATAACCAATTTCGGCGGTGCGGTATGCCTGCCCGGCGATATTGTGTTCGGCGCCGGCGGCGGCGTGCTGTTTATACCCGCGCACCTTGTGGCGGACGTTGTTGAGGGAGCGGCTAAGACCCACGTTAAGGACGATTTCGGCTTTGAAATGATTTGTCAGGGCAAATTCACAACCGCCCAGATAGATAAAAACACTTGGACCGAGGAAATGCTTGATATGCTGACCGACTGGATAAAAACCGACCCGCGCGGCGAGGAATACCGCGAACTTGATTGGTCGAAGGAGTACGATTTAGCCCGCAACGGCGACCCGAACGATACCCAGACAGCGTTGTAATTGAGGTGAAAATTATGTCAAACAGAAAACGCGTGCTTGTAACAGGCTCGTCAAGGGGCATTGGCAGAGCAATAGCAATAAGGCTTGCGAAGGACGGCTATGAGGTTATAGTCCACTGCGCGGGAAACACCGAAAAAGCAGAGGAAACAAAACGGATAATCGAAGAAAACGGCGGCAAAGCCGAGGTTATTAAGGCCAACCTTTGCGAAACGGCGGAAACCGCGCGTTTAGCCGAAGAAATGGGCGATATAGACGCGCTTGTGCTTAACGCCTCGCTCCAGTACAGAAATCACTGGGAGGAAATACCGCTCAGTGAGGTTTACGAGCAGTTAAACTGCAATTTTGTGTCGTCCTTAATGCTTATACAGGCGGCGGTGCCGAATATGAAGAAAAAGGGCCGGGGCAGAATTGTAACCGTAGGCTCTGTGCAGGAGGCAAAGCCTCACCCCGATATGCTTATATACTCTGCAAGCAAGGCGGCGCAGACCAATATGGTAAAATCGCTGTCGCTTCAATTGGCGCCCTTTGGCATAACGGTCAACAATATGGCGCCCGGCGTTATTTATACCGACCGAAATGTTGAGGCGCTCTCCGACCCCGAATACGCGAAAAAGGTGACAGACAGTATTCCCGTAGGCTTTTACGGAACACCCGATGACTGCGCGGGCACTGTAAGCCTTTTATGCTCGGACGAGGGACGGTATATAACGGGGCAGAGCATTTATGTTGACGGGGGAAAAAGCGTGCAATGAAAATACGGTTTTTAGGGCAAAGCGGATATGTTTTAAAAAGCGGAAATACCGAAATTATAATAGACCCTTATCTTTCCGACAGCGTTAATCGCATAGCGAACAGACCGCGGACATTACCGATACCGATAAACCCCGAAGATATAAATTGCGACGCGGTTATATGCACCCACAACCACCTTGACCATTTAGACCCCGACACGGTGGCAAAGATAAACGAAAATCAGTTTTATATTACCACAAACGAGGGAAAAGACGAGCTTTTGAAGCTTAATAGAACCAATGTTAAAGCGCTGAACATAGGGGACAGCATAACCGTAGGCGATTTTAATATAACGGCGGTTTTTGCCGATCACACGGTCGAGGCTTTCGGGCTTATTGTAAAGGCGGAGGGCAAGACACTATATTTCAGCGGCGATACGCTTTTTAACGAAAAGCTTTTCGGTATAGCGGAGTATAAGCCCGATTACACCTTTATTTGTATAAACGGCAGGCTCGGCAATATGAACGTTAAAGAGGCGCTCATAACCGCAGAAAAAATCGGCGCGGCGGTAAACATACCCAATCATTACGATATGTTCCTGTCCAACTCCGAAGATCCGCTTTTGTTTTCAAAAAATATTAAGGGAGGTTTTGTTATGGAGTTTAAAAAAGAGTATCTGTTTTTATAACATTTGTGATGTCAAAAGCTTAAAATACCGTTTGTAACCGTTTTGTTTGAAAATCACAAAATATAGCTGATGAAAAGCGTCAATCAGAGCCGTTATAATGTATCAGTCTTCAAAAAAAGTGCATTTATTCGGTGCAATGTTACTAAAATATATGCACTTTTATTTTCAAATAATGTGTTATAATTATTAAGAGGTTCCTATAACAATCGTTAAAGCTTATAAAAGTTAGGAGTATGATTATGAATAAGAAAATTATCAGATTATTGTCGCTTATGCTTGCGGTATTCCTGTGCTTATCCGCAGTCGGCTGCGGCAAAGGCAAAGAAGCTGGCAATACAGCCTCCGACAACGGCGGGGAGCTTGATATGGCAGATCTCGACGACATTGACATTTCCCTTGACGGTACGGTTTCCGACGACGGAACATCAGGCGGCTCCGGCGGCAGCAAAAATCCGGTGAAAGAAATTGACGCAAAGGACAGACTTTCGGTATTTGATAACATACCTAAAAAGCTGAGAGGAACAAGCGTCACATTCGCTCATTGGGGAGATGAAGGCGGCGAGGAATATGTTAAGGTCGCAAAGGAATTCACAAAGCTTACCGGCATTAACGTTAAGTGGGAGCTTTACAGCGAACGTAAATACGCTGCAGACATTGCAATTAAGGTTGCTTCGAATAAGGGTCCTGACATTATAGTGCTCTGCGATTCGATTCCTCAAATATTTAAGGTTGCACAGCCTCTTACCTCAATATTTGATATAAATGACGGCTTCTGGGATCCCAGAGTAACCAAGGCGACCTCTTTTAACGGCAAGGCTTATTTCGTAAACTCCTATTATTCGCCTTATGCGCCTACAACTCCGATTGTAGTTTACAACAAAAAGATATTCAACGATAACGGGCTTACATCACCTGTGGATTATATAAATCAGAATAACTGGACATGGGAGACCTTTAAGCAATGTATGCTTGACGCTAAAAAGCTTGGCTTCTACGGCGGTGTTTTAGATCCGAGAGATATGGCGCTTACTATGGGACCTGTATTTATGACCTATAATTCTGCGGCGGGCCGTGTTGAAAGAGTAAAAAACAACGACGCTATCCTTAAATCCATGAAATTCTTTGCAGAATGCAAAGCAGAGGGTCTTGTAGGCAACTACTATATAGCACAGTGGCCGGCAGGCAATATTGCAATGCTTACAACCGACCACTATGCGCTTAAACGCAACGGTTACTTAAAGGATATGAAAGCAAGCGATTACGGCGCAGTAAAAATGCCTACCTCATACGGCGGCGTACCCTGCAACTATTCAGGCTCCTCTTGCCGTGCATACGGTATTGCACAGAAGGCAAAGAATGTTGAGGGAGCATATTACTTCCTGCGTTACTTCCTTGATGTTGATAACTGCAACAATGTAACAAATATCTTCGGAAACAAAGAAATGCAGAAGTTCTATACGCAGGAAGTTTTAGCGAATTACAAAAATCAAAATTATAATATGAGTATTTTAAAGGGTCCGCTTTTACTCGTAAATCATGAATGGCCGCACACCGACAGCTTTAAGGAGCTGTACAGCTCTTCCTCTGAGCAAATGGCGGTTGCACTTTCAAAGGTTGACAACGTATTTGACGGCGCGGTTACAGAGTCGAATAAGGTGCTTGACGGTTTAAAATAAATTATTGTTCAATCTGATTTGGGGCAAAGCCTTAGAAGCTACGTTTCTTAATAGCTTTGCCCTATTCGGTTTAATTTCGCTTACGGTTTTCTTTCCTTTGCGGAATATTCGAAAGACGACTGTTTTGTGTTTATTTGAAGAACTGATAATTATAACAAAACTCTCTATTATACAAAGGAGGAAAGTGGTTTGAAAAGACTATTATCAGCATTATCAGCAAGTGTGTTACTTGTAACAGCGATTATTTTAACCCCGTTTGCTGCGGCTGTAAATAACAACCCTACCGTAGCCGACAGAGTGATCGATCTGTCAAAATCGCAGTTACTGATTACCAGTGACAACACTGCTATGACATACGATACCGAGGGCGGAATATTAAAGCTTTCTGCACAACAGTGGTATTGGGATAATAAACCCATACGTGCGGTCGGCAGTAAATCAACTTGGTGTAAAGAGATAGGCTTAAAATATGAGGACGGCGCCTTAGCACAGCTTGAAAGCGGCAAGAGGTATGCGGTAACATTGAATTACACCTTTGTTAATAATAACGGGAACAGCCAAGACGCACGCAATCTGCCGCAGATTGCCATCGGTTATGACGGTAACGGATCACCAACCTCTAAGGGTGCGTTTTATGTAGCCGCCGTAAAAAATCATACAAAGACCGACGCAGGAAGCAGCTATTACCTCACTGCTGAAATAGTAGGAAACGGCAAGCCGCTCAGAATAGGCTTTACCGGCGTTGTGAAATTTGAAATCAATTCAATTTTATTGCAGGAAATTGACGCCGCCGCAGAAAATCAAGTCACCGTTGTATACTGTGACGACGGCGAATATAAAGCCGAGTTTGCGGCAGAGGGCGGAGCCTTAAAAACCCCCGTTAAGGACGGTATGGAATTTGTCGGTTGGTATTCTTCTCCCGATTTCAGCGGAGAAAGGGTTACGACAGCCGCCGCAGGCGCCGTACTTTACGCTAAATGGGTTGCAGGCGGGCCTAAGATCGATATGTCAAAATCGGTTTTATTAACTGCCGGTGACAACACTGCTATGACATATGATACCGAAGGCGGAAAATTAAAGCTTTCTGCACAACAGTGGTATTGGGATAATAAACCCATACGTGCGGTCGGCAGTAAATCAACTTGGTGTAAAGAGATAGGATTAAAGTATACAAATGGCGCTTGGGTGCAGCTTGAGAGCGGCAAAAGGTATGCCATAACGTTGAATTACAGGATCGTTAATAATAATGGGAACAGCCAAGACGCACGTAATCTGCCGCAGATTGCCATCGGTTATGACGGTAAAGGATCACCAACCTCTAAGGGTGCGTTTTATGTAGCCGCCGTAAAAAATCATACAAAGACCGACGCAGGAAGCAGCTATTACCTCACTGGTGAAATAACGGGAAACGGCAAGCCGCTCAGAATAGGCTTTTCCGGCGTTGTGAATTTTGAAATCAGTTCAATTTTATTACATACGGTTGACGCCGCCGCAGAAAATCAGGTTACCGTTGTATACTGTGACGACGGCGAATATAAAGCCGAGTTTGCAGAAGAGGGAGGAGCCTTAAAAACCCCCGTTAAGGACGGTATGGAATTTGTCGGTTGGTATTCTTCTCCCGATTTCAGCGGAGAAAGGGTTACGGCAGCCGCCGCAGGCGCCGTACTTTACGCTAAATGGGCGGGCACCGGCGATGATTTATTTATTAAAATACATGACGGCATAACCGATTCCCCAAAGCTTGTTAAATACAAAAAGGATCAAGAATTGGATGAACCTTCAAGAACAGGCTTTAGGTTCCTTGGCTGGTATAAATACAGCAGGTTCCTTGGCAGACCTATAACAAAGGCCGCAGAAGGAATTGAGGATTTGTACGCCAAATGGGAAGAAATCGATCCGAAGCTTGACACAGACGTTGATTTAACTAAAAATTCGAAAATTATAACAACAGAAACGAGTGCCGATTCTAAATTAACTCTTAAGGGCGCTAAAGCAGTATTCGATATTTATGCCTATTCGAGAAAATTGAGCGATTCCGTTCCGACAGAGGTCACATGGTTCCCCGGCTATAATTTTAAAGACAGTAATAATAATTGGATCAAGCTTGAACAGGGTCAGACCTATACGTTTGAAACGGTATATAGGGTAGACAAGGTTGCCGCGGGCGACAATGTAGGTATACAAATAGGCTACGGCGTAGATTATCAGTTAGGTACAAACCGTACATACGTAAAGAGCTTTGAAAAACGAACAAAGAGCGACGAGGGAAAGACCTTCACTTATAAGGCGACCTATACTGTTGACAGTAACGTATATACAAAGCTTTTGTTCTCAGGTCAGGGCACGGTCACGGTATTAAGCATTAAGATCAAGAAGATACCGGAGATATTAGTTGATACAGAGTTCGGAACACAGACCTATGAAGCTTATGAATTAGGCTCTAAAAGCGGAGTTTTAGGCGATAAAAACGGTACAAACGTAACCAATGAAAAAAATCATACGGCAGGCTCTGCGAGCAATAAGTCATTGAAGCTTCCCATCAATACGGGACTTTCAAGACTTACTGCCAATACTGTTATTTCTCTTAACGGCGCTCCGCTTACCGTAAGGGAGGGCAATGCATACTCAGTCAGCTTTTATCTTTACTCTCCTAAGGATATGAACGATTTAGTTTACAGCGTTAACAGCGTCGGAGATACCTTGCAGGGTAATTATCTTAAATTCTTCAATCAGGAAGCAAGGGGCAAGGTTTCGTTAAAGGCTAATGAATGGACAAAAGTAACTGCATATATACCGAAGCTTGCCGGCTGTGCAGCGTCGAACGATATGTTATCCATCGCCGTTTCTTCTTATGATTATGACGGCAGCTTCGTTTATCTTGATGATGTAAGCGTTAAACAGTATGTAGATTCTGAGGTTCTGGTTTACAATTCAAACGGCGGTTCTGCGGTTAAGCCTCAGCGTGCATTTTCAGGCGAGCGTTTAGGCAATCTTGCCGAGCCTGCAAGAAGCGGATTTATGTTCGACGGCTGGTATTACGACGAGGCCTTAACAAATGAAGCTCATTCTTTTGATATATTCCCTGCCGATACTACAGATTTAGTTGTTTATGCAAAGTGGACGGCAATGCCTGCCGAGGCTAAGGATTTTGACGCAGGAACCTTTGATGAAGAAATTTATGAGGGTGCGGCTCCTTATAGCAACACTTTAAGCGATTTGGACGGCGTTGTTTACGGCGAAGATTACAAGCGTATAGGTAAGAATGCCGCTTGGGTTAAGTTTGCCGGAATTTACGGTAACGGTACTGTTGAAGAAGACGGCGCACTGCTGCTTACAAACGAGCAATTCAACAATGTAAGCGATAGCACCGGCAGAACCGCAGCAGCCCTTATGAATAAGGACGGTACGCCGTTTACGGTAGTAAAGGGTCAGCGTTATACTATTGAGTACGATTATGTATCTGCCGGAAACTACGGTCTTGCATATATACAGCCGATTATTTTTGAGGGCAGTATTTACGGCGGTCTCGGTCGCACAACAGGTCAAGGATTAAACAAGGTATCCGTTCAGGTAGCCGATTCCGATTATCAGACATATAAGCAATCCTTTGTTGCGGAAAGAACGGGTATAGTTTACTTTACTCTTACTGCCCGTGCCGACGGTAAGAATGTTGATACGCACGTTTACGAGAAGGTTTATCTTGATAACGTGAAGATAAAATTAAATCCAAACGTACATAAAGTGACCTTTAATACAGGAAACAGCGTTTATGCCGTAAGATACGGAATTACTGGCGAAGAGGTTGTTGTTGCAAATGCGCTTAATTCCGATACTCCGGGCGTAACCTTCGACGGCTTCTATACCGATAAGGAATTCAAAACCCGTTTTGACGATAAATTCGCCGACAGGGATATAACGGTATACATTAAATATAAGACTTTAAATTATGAAACTCCTTCCGATTTCAAGAATCCGATCAAATTGGATTTCGAAGAAACCGATATATTAAAGGACTTCTACCGTCAGTCTAAGTATATGACGTCTTGGTCAAGAGAAACTCAAAACGAATGGCTGTTTATAACGGGCGATTCTGAAAATTCGCTGAACGGCAGTAACTGCATAAAGCTTAACGGATTTAACACCTATTGGAACGAAGCAAAATTTGTTCTTTACGATATCAATAATCCCGACGGCGTTATGCTTCTCGATAAGGGCGCAAAATACCGCGTTAAAATTATGGTAAGATGCGAGGACAGCTATGAATCTCCGGGAGACCTTACGGTTTGCCTTGAAAACCCAAAAAAGAGATACCTGCTTGAAGAAAATCCGAGCGCTGCGCTTGTTTATGATGAAAACGGCGACAGCGGCAATTATATGATGTTCACCGCGGACATTGAAGTCCCGGAATCCTTTAATTATTTCCCAATGCTTGCAATCAGGAAGAATGCAAACGCTTTACAGAGCCTCTTTATTGATACCGTTTCGGTTGAAAAGCTCAGAGATTGCACTGTAACCTATGAGACAAACGGCGGTTCTTCCGTTGAAAAAGCAACCGTTCAAATTCACGAAAAGGTTTTCGATCCGGGCGAGCCCTACAAGGAGGGCTATGAATTCTTAGGTTGGTTTACAAACAGTAAATTCACCGGAAACAGGTGGAATTTTGATAAGGATACAGTTGAAAGCGATATGACGCTTTACGCTAATTGGAAGCGGGAAACGGTAAAAGTAATCACAGAAGAAACCGATAAAGAGGGTGAAGGTGAAAAGGTCAGCAACGGTAAGGCACCGTTAATTTTGGATCCCGACGACGTTAAGAAATCGGCTGACAACAATCAGAAGGCCGGAAGCCTGTCAGATGAAGCAATGCCGATCTGGTTAACAGCTTTGATAATTGCCGGCGGAGCTTTGCTGCTTAGCGGACTGGCAGTATTGCTGATAATTATTGTTAAAAAGAAAAAAGGAAAGCAGGTAACTAAACCATGAAAAACAAAATAACAGCTATTTTGTTAATATCAGTATTAACATTTTCCTGTCTTTCCGGCTGCAAAGATCGGGCAAATACCGCTAAAGTGCCGAAAACAGGAAATGAAGAAATCAAGCCGCAGCTTGTGGTCGCAGCTAATCCGAGCTTGGTTTTCGACGGTCGGAGCAGCGTTATAGCCTTTAACGACGTTAAAAATGCCATGACGGCTGACCGAAAGGCCGCAACCCTTACTACGCTTTATGATGAAACCGATTGGGCTATGGTTTATAAGACCGGTGAGGATTGGAAAAAGCACGGAATCTACGGTATAGAAAAATGGCATAACGGCGCTCATATTTCCTCCGATAAATTAGGCTCATACAGCTTTTCCGATGACGGGACAATTTCCCTAATGCCTTACACAACAGCCGCCGCAAGGCTCGGTGCTTATGAAGGCGGCACGCCCTCTGAGGCGGGGCTGTTAGTTTCCGTTTCCGGCAACGAGCAAAACGCTCTTTGCTATCAAATTAAGGAAAACGGATATTTGGCAATTCCGGCGGGTAAGCTTACGGCTATTGACAGCGTAGGCGAAATTAAAACCGGATTTTTGGCTGAAGACAATGACAGCAGAAGCGCGGCGGTAGAATTTATTGTTAATACCAGAGTTGTTTGGTCGGGTGAATTTGTAAACTCTACCGCCGGTGACGGTACAGCCGTAACCGAGCTTAGCTATCCGGATATCAGCGGTATTGAGGTAAATGCAGGAGATAAATTCTTTTTGAGCTTTAAGCTCGACGCCAAGGCTAATAAGCCCGAAGATATAAAGCCGACAAAGCCTGCAGAATCAGGCGGCAAAAAGGATAATGATACTGCCTCGCCGACAGAACAGGTTACGGATATTCCTATTATGGACGGTTATGATTCGCACTTTAAGATAGTTCGTTCAGACAGCGCCGATATTAAGGAGCAGCAAATAGTTACAAAGCTGCGTTCGGCAATGGTAAGCGTTTTAGAGGCAGATGTTATTACCGTTACCGATGAAATGGGAGCCGCTGCTAACGAGCTGCTTATCGGCAGAACAAACAGGCCGGAATCGGTTAAGGCTTATGACGAGCTTACCTCTTACAGAGCCAACAACGGCTCCGACTTCATAATCCGTATGGATTCGGGCAAGCTTGTAATTGCGGCTAATACCGATTATTCATTACAGCTTGCTGTCAATTACTTTTTGGAAAAATACTGTAATTCCGATAAAGCCAAATTACCTTCAAATCTTAATTACTGCTACAGACCGGAGCTTAAAAATATCACAATCGGCGATAGGAGCATAGCTTCCTTTACAATAAGAACGGAAAAATATCCCTCTGTTATGGCAGTAAAGGCGGCAGAAAGCTTAGCTCAGTATGTTATTGAGAAAACCGGCTATAAGCTGAAAATCGAAAAGGATACCGCAGAAACTGCAAACGAGATTTTAGTGGGTATGACTACGCGCTCCGGAATTTCTGCAGAAACCTTCAAGAGCAAATCATTAGATTTAGTTAAGGGGCTAAGCCGAAAAACACTCGGTAATGACGATTACAGTATCTTTATTAAATCGGGTAAGCTTTTCTTGGAAGCAGGCAGCGACTATGCCGCGAACTTTGCGGTTACACAGCTTATAGCAAAGCTTAAGGAAAGCGGCACATTGGCTTCTGATTTTACCCTTTCCGGTAATTACAAAAAGAAGGATTACGCCCTTACCGACGCTTATGCTTACACCTGGGGCGATGAATTTAACGGAAGCTCGCTTAACCGCAAAAATTGGGTGCTTAACAGTAAGTTTAAAATAAGGGTAGGTCCTTATTATTCAAGTAACGACGCTTATTATCTCAGCTCAAAAAAGTCTTTGGATAATAATGATCCGAATGATGATTTCGGCGGACCGTGGATAAATGCCGGAAACGGATTTATGCAGGAGGGCTACTTAAAAAATACCATTGGCAATTCAACGGTTGAAAATAATATGCTGGTTCAAACCGTATATAAAACAAGCGAAGGCTATAACGAAAATGTTATCTGCACCGACGGCAGAATGGAATTCAGGTACGGTATACTTGAAGCCCGTATAATGCAATCCTCTGCAAACGGCAGTATAAGCGCATTTTGGACCAGAACAAGAGACGGAGCTAAAGTCGTTAACGAAATTGATATCAGCGAAACCTTTGGCGAGGATAAAATTAAGCCTAACCTTCATACCTGGGGTTCAGCGCATACAGATCACGGCAGTATGATAAGCGTAAGAAATATAAAATATCCTCAAAACGGAGAGCATTTCTATGATACGTTCCATCATTTAGCTGTTGAGTGGACTCCCGATTTCATAAATATGTATCTTGACGGCGAGCTTTATCTTTCGCAGGATATTACCTCGGATGCATGGGCGGCCTTCAAGGAAACCACCTATGTTGTATTTAGCTGTACTGTGCCTTCGGGGGATTACGCTAACGGAAATAATCCCGGCAGTATAATCACCAATCAGGGAGTTAACCAATATGCTGCTGCAAGGCTGTTTGACAGAAACGGCGACGGCAGGATCGATATAAACGATTTTTGTGAAAAGCAGTATGTTGACTATTTGAGACTTTATCAGATAAATTCGCGTAAATATTCACTTAGCGCAAAATAGATTAAAACTTTATGAGGTATAACGGATGAACAAATTTAAAAAAATTACGGCATTTATATTATCCTTGACTTTGGTTTTAATACCGCTCAATGCTGAAAAAACGAATAATGTAAAGGCAGAAAGCTCATCCGTTATATCCGACGACGAATATTCAGCCTATAAAGCCGGCTTGAATTATCCCAATTCAACCGACGAGCTGGTTTTGGCTGACGGAGATTATTTGACCGTAGATAAGCAAAACGGCGCGGAATGGAGCTTTGATACAAAAGCTGATTTTAAATATAACATAAAGCTTGTTTTTGCTCCTACGGACGAGAATACAAACATTTATAAATATTCGCTTTTTATTGATAATTCGCTCCCCTTTAAAAGCTGCGAGGAATTAAAGCTTCGCACATATTGGGAGGATGACGGAGGAATAAGAACACTCACGAACGGGGATCAGGTAAATCCGCTTCAAAAATGCATTACCGAATTTACGGAGCAGACGGTTTCCGACCCTGACGGCATAGAAAATTCACCCTATGAATTTATGCTGAGCGCCGGTAGGCACACAATTAAAATCGTATCGCTCGGCAAGGCCTTTAAAATTCAAAGGATCATACTTTCACCCGTAGAGGAAATTAAGAAATACAGCGAAGTATCGCAGGAATACAAAAATTATAAAAATTATGACGGTAAGCAAATTGTAATTGAAGCCGAGAATGCGCTTTATAAGAACGAATATTCACTAACCTCTAAGAGCGACAATTCTACAGCGGGTATTTCGCCGTCAAGTCCTACCAATTCGCTTATAAATTATATAGGCGGAACAAATTGGAAGGAGCAGGGCACCGAAATCGTTTGGAATTTGGCAGTAGAGAAGGACGGACTTTATAAAGTAGGCTTTGCCTTTAAGCAAAGCTATGTTACAGACGGCTTGGTTTACAGAAACCTTAAAATCGACGGTAAAACTCCGTTTTATGAGGCGGGGAACATACCCTTTGCCTATTCTTCAAAATGGCAGTTTAAAGAATTTAAAGATGAAGAAGGCAGCGATTATTTAATTTATTTGACCGCGGGCAGCCATAAGCTTTCGCTTTCCGTTACCCTTTCCGATACCGCCGAGGTCTTTAAAAGACTGAAAGAGGTTGTATCTGCCTTGGGCGATCTTTACCTCGATATTGTAATGATTACAGGCGAGGATCCGGATACTAACCGTGACTATGAGCTTCATAAGCAGATCCCCGAATTCGAGGAAACCTTGACCGACAGCCTTAAAAAGCTGAATGCTTTATCAAAGGATCTAAACGGGAATTTAAAGGTTAACGGCGAGCTTAACGGCGCGGTTAAAAATATGTCAAGGGTTATACAGAATATGCTTGACAATGTTTATGACGCACATTTGCAGGTTAAAAATTATTACACCGCACAGCAGACCCTAAGCACGTGGCTGTATGATATTAAGAATATGTCCTTGGCGTTAGATCAGATTATTTTAGCTTCTCCCCAAAAAGAGTTTGATACGCCGAAGGCGAGCTTTTTAGAAAGACTTAAATTTTTTATTATAAGATACAGCGAATCCTACAGTAAAAATTCGTCAACGGTAACGAGCAGTAAGGATAAAAGCTTAGATAACATTAAAATTTGGGTCAACTGGGGAAGAGATCAGGTTAAGGTTTTAAATTCACTTATTCAGGATAGCTTCACTCCGAAGTACGGGATCAACGTTACGGTCGAACAGGTAAACGCAACTCTTGTTCAGGGCGTTATTTCCGGTAATTCACCCGATCTGTACCTGCATATGGCAAGAACAGAGCCTGTAAACCTTGCTATGCGCGGCGTGCTTTATAATTTAAAGAATTTTGACGATTATGAAAAGGTTTTGGAGGAAAATTTCCAAAAAGGCTCAGATACGCCGTATCTTTATAAGGACGGCGCCTATGCCCTTCCGGATACGCAAAACTTTTTTGTAATGTTTTACAGAACGGATATTTTCGATAAACTGAGTCTTAACCCGCCGAAAACCTGGGAGGATTTCTTATCTGTAACCGGAATTTTACAGCGTAACAAAATGAACGCATATTTGCCGTATACAAAGCTTGGTGCGGCGGGTACCGTAAATATAGGAACCGGCGGACTTACAATTTTCCCCACTATGCTTATTCAGCGCGGAGAAAGTCTCTACAACAAGGAGTTTAACGCCACGAATTTGGCAAGTCCGATTTCGGTTGAAGCGTTCAAATTCTGGACCGAGTTCTATACGGATTACAGTCTTGATCAGGACGCAAACTTCTTTCAAAAATTCCGTGTAGGAACAATACCCATGGGAATTGCAAGCTATACGCAATGCCTGACATTCAGCGCCGGCGCACCTGAAATTGCGGGTAAATGGAGCATTGCCGAAATACCCGGTATAGCAGAAGAGGACGGCAGTATCAATAATATCTGCTCGGGAGCGGGCACGGGCGCCTCGATAATGAAATCAAGCAAAAATAAGGACGCGGCTTGGAATTTCCTCAAGTGGTGGACGTCGAGCGAAACTCAGTATCGATATTCCTCTGATGTTGAAGCAATTTTAGGGGAAACCGGTAGAGTGGGCACCGCAAATAAAAACGCGCTTCCGAGACTTGTTTGGGAGGATAATGAGATAGACGTAATTACCTCTCAATGGAGCAAGCTTCGCGAAATTCCCGAAGTGCCCGGAAGCTATTATGTTTCCCGTTCGATCGACCAAGCCTTTTGGGCAACTAAAAACGGTAATAAATCCGCAAAAGAGTCGATTGTTCATTGGTCGGAAGAAAGTAACAATGAAATCGCACGTAAGATTAAAGAATACGCAAATAAGGAGCAGTAGAATATGAAAAACAATAATAAATTTTTTACTGTTCTTAAGGAGCGGTGGCAGATATATTTGCTTATCGGACCGTTTTTGATTCTTTTTGTACTTATGACGGTTTTACCTATATTGTCCTCTGTTGTATTAAGCTTTTTCAATTATGATATGGTTTCGGCTCTGTCCTTCAGCGGGGTTGAAAACTATTTAAGAATGTTTATACAGGACGATATTTTTTGGACCATTCTTAAAAACACATTTATTTTGGCAATTCTAACGGGACCCACGGGCTTTTTGCTTTCCTTTGTTCTTGCCTGGATGATAAATGAGTTTAATCAGGGACTCAGGACGCTTCTTTCCTTTATGTTTTATGTGCCGTCGCTTGTAGGTAACGCGCTTTATGTTTGGACGGTAATCTTTTCAAGCGACAGCTACGGCTATATGAACAGCATTTTGCTTTCTTTGCGATTGATAACGCAGCCTAAGCAATGGTTTTCGGATTCAACGCTGATTGTTCCGATAGTTGTTATGATTCAATTATGGATGAGTATGGGTATATCCTTCCTTTCAAACATTTCGGGACTTCAAAATATCAATCCCGAACTTTTTGAAGCGGGTGCGGTTGACGGCATCAGAAACCGTTGGCAGGAGCTTTGGTATATAACGCTGCCCGGTATGAGAAATATGCTTTTTTTCAGTGCGGTTATGCAGATTGCAAGCGCTTTCTCAATCAGCAATATCGTAACAACTCTTGCAGGCTATCCTACGGTAGGATATGCTGCGGATACAGTGGTTTCATACCTTACGGATATAGGCTCCGTCAGGTATGAAATGGGTTATGCCTCTGCACTTTCGGTAGTGCTGTTTATAATTATGTTTGCTACAAGAGGCATTACCGTTAAATTACTTAAAAAGGTGGGTCAGTAATGAAAAAAATCAAGAAAATGCTGACCGATATGAGAAGAACCGAAAAGGTTCAGGTGCGAAAGTATACGCGTTCAAAATTCGGAAATTTTCTGTTTTTTGCCTTTCTGTTTTTGTTTGGTGCATTTTCGGTTTTACCGTTAATTTACAGTATCGTTACATCATTTAAGCCGCTTGACGAAATACTTGTTTTTCCGCCTGCAATGTTCACTGTAAAGCGTCCGACGCTTAATAATTATTTGGCGCTTCCGAATTTGATTTCCGGACTTAACGTACCCTTTTCAAGGTATCTTACAAACAGCCTTTTTATAAGTCTTGTCGGAACGGTTTTACACGTGCTTGCGGCAACTGCGGCAGCCTTTGTATTATCGAAGATCGATTTAAAATTCAAGAAAACGATATTTCTTGTAATTCAAACCTCCCTGCTTTTTAATGCTTATACCCTGAGCATTCCGCGTTACATCATATATAACGAGCTACATATAATAGATACCTATTGGGTTTATATTTTGCCGTTTATTCCGTCGTCTATGGGTGTGTTTTTGATGAAGCAGTATATAGACGGCTATATTCCCGACGCACTTTTAGAGGCGGCAAAAATAGACGGTGCAAGTTATCTGAGAATTTTCTGGCGCATTATTTTTCCGAATGTAAAGCCTTGTGTTTTAACGCTTGTTTTGTTTGCATTTCAAAGCATTTGGTCAACCGTGCCGACCGGTACAATTTTTAACGAGTCGCTGAAAACCCTGCCCACGGTAATGTCAACAATAGCAACCGGCGGAATTTCACGTTCGGGAGCGGCAATGGCGGCTACGGTTATTATGATGATACCGCCGATTTTGGTATACCTCATATCCCAAAGCAGCGTTAAGCAGAGTATGGGCAGTGCAGGTATTAAGGGGTAAAGCTATGAATAAAAAAATCAGCCTAATAAGGATTGCAAGCTTTCTCTTTGCGTTTGCCGTGCTTTTAAGCTTAAACGTATCAGCCGCACCTCAAAGGACCACCTCTGCAAAAACCGAGGAAAAGCCTTTTGAGACCTATACATATTGGCAAGACTTAGGGGCCGGCGAAAAAACAATGGTATACTGTAAGCCGATGTATAAGGTCAAAACGGTTATCAATGCAAACGTATTAAATATTCCGTCCTTCGGAAGTATCAATGATATTACAGCCGATAACGGAAAAATATATATACTTGACAGCACAAATTCAACAGTTTATGTACTTGAAGGCGATTATTCGCTTTATAAAAAAATCGATACCGTAACCTATAACGGCGAAAGGCTTTCATTTGACGGCGCAAACGGTATTTTTGTAAAGAATGAACAGATCTATATAGCCGACACGAAAAACGCAAGAATTTTAGCGCTTGATACGAACGGTAACGTTACGGCTTATTTAACCCTGCCAGAATCTAAGCTTATTCCCGATAATTTCAATTACAGTCCTATAAGGGTTGCGGTTGATTCAAGAGATTATATTTACATTGTAAGCGAAGGCTCGTATTACGGGGCGTTGGTTTATTCGCCTAAAATGGAATTTTTGGGATTTTACGGCGCGAATTCCGTTCCGGCGTCTGTCGGTGAAATTTTAACCGAATTTGTTACAAAGCTTTTTTCAACCAATGAAAAAAGAGCGGCTTCCGTAAGAGCGCTGCCCTATCAGTTTACGGATTTTGCAATAGGTCCGGGCGATTTCATTTATACGGTAACCTCTACAAACGAAAGCGCCGTTAAGGGTCAGGTAAAAAAGCTTAATCCGGGCGGTAAGGACGTTCTTAAAAAGAGCGATTATAATTTTGCGGATAATTCCGCAAAGCTTATTAAAAACGAAAATCTGAATTCAATAGACGTTGATTCCGACGGATTTTTTTATGCGCTTGACAGCGGTGTTTATAACCGTATCTTTTGGTACGATAAGGAATGCAACCTTATGTGCGTATTCGGCGGAGGCACCAATTCGCAAACTCAAAAGGGAACGTTTTCAAAGGCGGATACGCTTGCAATAAACGGAACCGATATTGTGGTTTCCGATTCCGTAAACAAAAATATTACGGTATTTTCAATAACCGAATACGGTAAGACTGTGCGAAAGGCTCAAACAGCAACCTTAAACGATAATTACAGTGAAACCGCCGAAGAATGGAAAGAGATAATAAAGCTTGATAAGAATAATCAGCTGGCATACAGAGGACTTGCAAAGGCCTGCTATTCCTCAGGCGACTATGATAAGGCGCTTGAATATGCGAAGTTAGGCGCGGATAAGGAAACCTATGCCGACGCCTTCAGTAAAGAAAGAACAAGATTTTTTGAAAAGAATTTTACTTTTGTTTTCTTACTGGTAATTTTTATTGCCGCGTTGGTTGCAGTGCTTATTCATATAAAGCGTAAAAAGAAAATTGTGCTTATTAAAAATGCAAAGCTTAGAAATATGCTCGAATGCATTCCGCATCCGTTTGAAAGCTTTAGGCTTGTTAAGGAAAAGGGATTAGGCTCTTTGCCCTTGGCGACCGCCGTTTTAGCGGTTTATTATATTATTTCCGCAATAAGCGATAAGGCTTCGGGCTTTGCCTTCAACCGTTTTGACGCCGAGAGCTATAATTCGTTTTACGTTTTGTTAAAAACGGTTGCGCTGGTTCTGCTCTTTGTGTCGGCAAACTGGCTTGTATGCGTTTTAATGGGCGGTATAGGTAAATTCAAAGAAATTTACATTGTTACCTGCTACAGCCTGCTGCCGATAGTTTTTGCGCAGATAGTTTATCTCTTAATGACGCATATACTTTCACCCGATGAATTTGCATTTATTACTATATTTAAAACAGTTTGTATTCTCTATACGTTTTTCATTTTAGCCGTTGGCGTTATGAAGGTACATAATTATGAGTTCGGCAAATTCGTCGGCACAACCGTTGTTACGGTGATAGCGATGATTATAATCGTTTTCCTAATATTTATGGTTTGCCTGTTGGCTCAGCAGGTTTACGGTTGGATAGCGACAGTATTTACCGAAATAAGATACCGATAGAAGGGGAGTAGAGCAATTGAAAAACAGATCATTCAGAATATTTGCGCTTTTGTTAGCTCTTATAACCCTTTTAGGCTTAACAGGCTGCGGAGACGATAAATCGCTTGTGACCTTTTTGAATTTCGGCGACCAAAGCTTTGATTCGGAGTATGTAAACGGCAAGGTATGTGAGAATGACAGGTTTGAGCTTAATTGGGACGACTCATTAAAGCGGGTAAGCTTTGTAGATAAGCAGAGCGGAGCGGTTTGGGGTCAAATACCTGCCGAGGCGCAAAACGGAGTTACCGAGAACGGCGTTAAAAAGAAAAACCACCCGCAGCTTGAATCTGCTTTGCAGGTGAACTATCAGGACCCGAAATCCTTTGATGAAATTACGCTGTATTCCTATACCGGGGCCGTTCAAGAGGGCGAAATTTACACCGAAAAGATCGATAACGGATTAAAGGTTATTTATGAATTTACCGAGTTTGATATAGCTGTGCCGGTTGAGTATACAATAGGCGAAGACTCCTTCGCGGTAACCGTTGATCCAAAGGAGATTGCAGAGGGGGAAGAGTATAAAGTAACCTCAGTAGCATTAGAACCTTTCCTTTGCGGATTGAAAAACAACTCCGAAAACAGCTTTCTTTTCATTCCCGACGGCTCAGGCGCAATTGTGGAACCCGTAGGCGAGCAGGCTGTCGGAAACGTGGGCTCCAAGGAGGTTTACGGCGGTGATTTAGCTTACAGAAAATTCGGTACGTCTACAACCTCAGAGCAAATCAAAATGCCGATTTTTGCCGCTAAAAAGGGCGACAGTGCAGTGCTTGGAGTCATCTCATCGGGAGCGCCGTCTGCAAGTATAAATTGGAATATCGGCTCAAACGATATCGGTTATTCAACCGTTTACCCATCATTCCGTATAAGAGGCTTTAAAAATATTGAAAGACCCGAAAATTTCATAACCACCACAACGCTCGGTAATTTTAAGGTTTTTGATAAGGGTATTTTAACCACGCCCGTTAAAGCGGAATATTTTGTTTTAAGCGGCGAAAAAGCAAGCGTTTACGGTATGGCGGAAAAATACCGCGACTATTTAAAGGAAAATTTCGGGCTTGAAAGAACCGAAAATAAAGAGGTTGACGCAAGCTTTAAAATCATCGGCGCGACCCTTCAGCCAGATTTTATCTTAGGTATTCCCACAACAAAGCTTTTCCCCCTTACAACTGCTGAGGAAGCGGAAAAAATTGCCGATGAGCTATCGGAAAAAATCGGCAGTAACATAAATTTAAACCTTTTGGGTTTCGGTCAAAGCGGAGTGGACGCGCAAAAGGTTGCAGGCGGCTTTAAAACGGCAGGCAAGCTTGGAAATATGGAAAAGCTTTATTCTGCGCTTGATAAAAAAGGTATAAACGCTTTCTTTGATTATGACGTTATAGCCTTTAATAAATCGGGCGGCGGTTTTTCAAAGAAGGACGCCGCGGTATATTCAAGCGGTATGAGTATAACATATACAAGCTTTGACACCGTAAGCAAGGCTTCAAACGACGACAGATTTTACTTGCTTTCAAGAAGTAATTTAAGCCGTGCTGTTGAAAAAATAATAAAGGTTTCAGCAAAAAATGGCGTTTCGGGAATTTCATTAAATTCTCTTGGCAGTACGGTTTATTCCGATTATGCAAATCAGGAAACATATCTGGCAAACAATATGGAAAATGACGTTGCAAAGCTTTTTGCAGGCGTTAAAAAGGGCGGATATAAGCTGCTTACCGCTTCGGCAAACAGCTATGCGGCGGTAAATGCAGACTTTGTGAACGACGCTCCGATATATTCCTCGGATAATATCGCGTTCGACTTTGACGTTCCGTTTTATGAGCTTGTTTTCAAGGGCTATGTGCCGCTAAGCTCGGTATCTATCAATCTCTGTTCTGATAAAGACAATGCGATACTTCGCTGTGCGGAAAGCGGAATTTCTCCTTCATACACGGTTTACGGTAATTTCCGAAGGGAGCTTGTTACAAACGATAATACGTTTATCTTCGGCTCAAGCTTTGGCGGAATTAAGAATGATATTTACGTCGCTGTAAATAAAGCCAAGGATTATTTGAAGCTGACGGGAAATGCCGAGATCGTCGGTTATGAAATAATAAATAAGGACGTCCGCATTACAAGGTTTGCAGGCGGCGGATACACGGTTGTAAATTACGGCGAGGCTCCTGTTGCCACACAATACGGCGAGGTTGCGGCAGGGGGCTATATATACGGGAGGGAAGGATAATGAAAAAGCGCAAGGTCAAGAGTCTTGAAGCCTTAAAATCCCGTTACGGATACATCTTTCTTGCCCCTTGGATAGTCGGTATGCTGATTTTCTTTATCGTGCCGATTGTACAGTCCGCATATTTTTCCTTTGCCGATATAACAATAGGCGACGGCGCCGTAACAAGATTTGTGGGGCTTGAGAACATCAAGTATTTGCTGTTTAAAGATACAAAGTATGTAAATAATCTTATTGCGGCATTTACGGATATGTTTATTTCGGTTCCGTTTATACTGCTTGTAAGTCTTATTTTGGCGGTGCTGCTGAACAATAAGTTCAGGGGAAGATTGTTCTTCCGTTCACTGTTCTTCTTACCTGTAATAATTGCAGGCGGTTCGGTTTTGGATCTTTATTTAAGCGCGGCGTCCGGAAACGCCACAGAGGTTGCGGTTAATGAATCGGTTTCCTTCGGAATGGTTGATTTTTCGGCGATTTTCTCGGCACTGAACCTGCCGGCGGCGGTTGAAACCTATCTTTCGGTAGGGCTTGATAACCTGTTTATGCTGGTTTGGCAAAGCGGAATTCAGATAATTCTGTTTATTGCGGGGCTCCAGTCGATTCCCGATCTGCTTTACGAGGTATCCGAGGTTGAGGGAGCTACCAAATGGGAGGAATTTTGGTTTATAACTCTTCCGAGTCTCGGCAGAACAATGTTTCTTGTAATAGTTTTCACAATCGTTGAAAACATAACAAAAAGCAGCAATAAGGTAATAGAACAGGGCTATAAGTTTTTCAATTCACTGGCATTCGGCAGGGGATCGGCGGCACTTTGGCTTTACTTCCTTGTTGTAGGTATAATTGTGGCGCTGATCTTATTTATCTACAATAAGAAGCTTTTAAGGAGGTGGAGTTAAATGACTTCAAAAGCAGGTTACAGCAGTACGCTTCTCCGCCGAAAGGCTTCAGCCGCAATAATTTACTTGGCAAGGCTTTTGATCCTTACAATTGTAGGCTATATTGTTTTATACCCGTTCTTTTATATGCTTGTGACGGCGATTAAGGATACGGACGCAATGCTTGATGTAGAGCATATTTGGATCCCCGTAACCTACAGCCTTAAAAGCTTTAAGGAAATTTTCGAGCTGTTGGATTTCGGAACGGCACTGAAGCAAACCTTCCTTGTTCAAATTTCAAGCGCGGCGATAGAAACCTTCGTATGCGCCTTCGTTGCATACGGCTTTGCGAGGTTTAAATTTAAGGGTAAGCCGATATGCACGTTTTTCCTTATACTTTCCTTGCTTGTTCCTATTCAGATGTACAGTCTTTCTATGTCGGTAAACTACCGAAATCTTCATTTATTCAACACACCGTTTGTATATTGGCTGCCGTCTCTTTTAGGCGTCGGTATCAGAAGCGGTATGATGATATTTATTTATCAGCAGTTTTTCGTTAATCTGCCTAAGGAATTGGAGGACGCGGCTTATATCGACGGCGCAGGCCCCGTAAGGACATATTTTTCAATCGCTTTGCCGTCGTCAAGCGTGGTTTTGGTTACGGTTTCGGTGCTTTCTTTTGTTTGGCATTGGAATGAATACTATCTCGCTTCACTTACCTTTTTATCCGATTCGGCTCCGCTTGCAATGGTTTTAAGCTTCCTTAAGGTCTATTTAAAGCAGGTCGGTATATACGAGGGCTGGCCGGAATATGCGTCTTTAGTCAGTGCGGCGTGCTTAATGTATGTAATAATTCCTCTTATACTCTATATGATTTTCCAACGGAAATTTGTCCGTTCGATAGACAGAGTGGGTATAACGGGATAAATTAAGGTAATATGCCCGAAAGAGCTATTATAAACGGCAGAATTTTATTTAAGCGAAAGTATATTTGCACGCCTTGCGGCGCTTGCAATAACTGAATGTCTGTCATTCTGAGCGCGGAGCGCGAAAGAATCCGTAATACTCTAAAGAGAAAGAACGGATTGCCGCAGCCGTTTACACATCTCGCCTGCCGGCTCGGTCGGTGCTTCTGCCTTGCAGAGGTGTCCACCGGACACCCGCGCCTTCGCAATGACGAGAAAGGAGGAACGGATTGCCGCACGCCTTGCGGCGCTTGCAATGACGGGTAGCCTAACAATATCGGCAAATATATTGTAACAAAGGAGATAAAATTATGAAAAAAGCATTATCAATTTTATTATCAGGCGTTTTACTTATGGCGGTAATGATAGCAGTACCGTTTACCGCGTCGGCTGCAACCGACAGAGTTATTGATTTGTCAAAATCGAAGTTATTAATTACCAGTGACAATACCGAAATGACAT
>UMHK01048531.1_pt1 | contig 29374 bp, 20 predicted proteins | sample 1965521 | NCBI WGS metagenome assembly UMHK01 (sample SAMEA4836097, study PRJEB28245) | human gut metagenome | biome: gut microbiome; material: fecal sample | place: Denmark | collected 2008
CGTTCCGTCATCGGCCATTTATAAATTGGAGGTCGTTTTGTCCAATTCGGTGGGCGATAGTCCTAAAAGCGATATGACCGTTTATATCGGCAAGGACAGTCCTTTGGCGGTAAACAATTTGAAAGTGGTTCGGACCGGCGATGTAAATACGGTTTCATGGAATTCTCCTACGGGTACGAAAAACGGGGGATATATGAATGCGGACGATTTACGTTATAAGATCGTGCGTATGCCCGATAATGTTCAAGTCGCCACAAATCATGCCGACAGTGTTTTCTCCGACACATTCACGACCGAAGAGTTGGCTCTTTACTACTATGTGGTAACTCCTTATAACGATGGTATCGAAGGCGAGCCTGCATCTTCCAATTCGGTGAGTGTAGGAGATGCGTTACTACCTCCTTATTCACAGGATTTTACTGAGAAAAATTCTTTGGGATTATTCACTGTGGTCGATGTGAATAACGATAATAAAACGTGGACTTATTCGAATGGTACGGTTCGGTATGCCTATCACATGAAGAATAATGCGGACGATTGGTTGATCACACCTCCTTTGAAATTGAAGAAAGGCTATATGTATGAATTTTCATTCGATACATATGTGTTGAGCGCTCGTTCCGAGGAAAAGATGGAAATCAAGATGGGAACGTCTGCCACGGTCGAGGCGATGAATACCGTCATTATGGAAGAGCGCACTTATACCAATACGAGAACGTCGCCCAAGACCGAGACTTTCTCGATCATGCCTGATGCCGACGGTACGTATTACATCGGATTCCATGCGGTAAGCGATGCCAATAAGGGAAATCTGACTGTCGATAATATTAAGGTGGGAGAGCCCATGTCTATTCATGTTCCGGGAGAAGTAGAGAATCTCACGCTTATCCCCGGAGCAAAGGGCGCATTGTCTGTTACAATCGGGCTTACAGCCCCGACAAAGAATCTTGTGGGCGGAGATTTGACCGAGTTGACAGCCGTTGATGTGAGACGTGGAGAGACTTTGGTCAAGACGTTTGAATCTCCTGCAAAAGGGACTGCACTTCAATTTGTGGATAATGGGGTCGTTTCTGGTTTGAATATTTATAGTGTGGTTGCACGCAACTCGTTTGGAGAAGGGGCTGTTACGACCGATACCGTATTGGTTGGCATAGATGTTCCGTTGGCGCCTCAATCGGTAACTTTTACCGATGAAGGGAACGGTTCGGGTTTGCTTTCTTGGGATAAGGTTCCCGAGACGGGGGAAAACGGCGGATATGTAAATCCCGAGGAAGTAGTTTATACTGTATATGATGCCGATTCGAAAGTGGTTGCCGACGATGTGACGGGCGACCGCTACGAGCTTACTTTGTTGAATAGCGAAATGCCGCAGGTGTTGTCTTATTTCTCGGTGACCGCTAAGAATCAAAAAGGAGAATCGGAGCCTGCGCAATCCAACTCGCGGTTAGTAGGACCTTCATATCCGGCTCCTTATACCGAGTCGTTTGCCGATGCGACAATTACCAATGGCCCGTGGACAACCGAACTCCTTGCCGGAAAGAGTTATGATTCCGATTGGACTCCGCGAGCAGACCAATCACAGGATAACGATGGAGGCAGTGCCGACTTCCAGGGATATGCCGCCGGTGCTTCTACCCGTATTTACAGTCCGAAGATCGATATTTCGGCAGTCGATAATCCTCGTCTCAATGCTTGGATATTGATGCCGACCGGGGGTGTGAGAGTTCGTTTCCAAATTTCGGACGATTATGCCGATTGGCACGATGTAGATACTATCGAGGTCGCCGAAGAGTGGACTCGTGTGAATATAGACCTCACTTCGTACAAATCCAAAAATTTGCGGATAGCCTTAGTGGGAGAGTGTCTCAAAGATTTCAATTTTGCCTATGTGGATCATATCGAAATTCGCGGTTATTTAGATAATAATCTTCAAGCGACAGGTATTACCGGACCCGATAAAGTCAATTTCAAGGAGGAGGCTAAATATGTCGTATCGGTTTTGAATGAAGGCGTACGGGATGCCTCGCAATTTACGGTTTATTTGACCGATGAGGAATTTAACGTATTGGCGACGAAAACAGTAGAGTCACTGGCTGCTCAGAGCTCTGTGAATGTGGAAATATCCTATACGCCTTCTATCGAAATGGCAGGCTCGGAATTGACGGTTTATGGTGTCGTAGGTTATGATTCAGATGAGGAACAAGACGATAACCGTACGAAAACCGCGGTCGTGACCAAAGTAAAAGGATCTTCCTATCCCGTAGCGACCGGATTGACCGGTAACCGTGAGGGTGCAGCCATTAAACTTGCGTGGTCGGCTCCGTCGCTCTCCAAACCGGTAGCCGAGGTTGTGACCGATGGTTTCGAGGATTATGACCCGTTTACCATCGATGGTTTCGGGGCTTGGACGGTAGCCGATGTCGATGGGGGGAATACTTATGTATTCGGAGAATCTCAATCTTGGCCTAATGCCGGACAACCGCAGGCGTTCATGATTTTCGATATGAATTCCGAGCATATAGCTGGATTGGGTGTCGATGAACGATTCATGATGGATAATTCTCATGGTTCCAAGTTGGCGGTATGCTGGTCTTCCGATCCTCAGACGACCGATCTCGGTCACAACGACGACTGGCTTATCTCTCCTCGTCTTGCCGATGGCGGACAGACCGTATCGTTCCAAGCGAAGGCTTATGATTCGAGCTTTACGGAATCGATAGAAGTATATTATTCGACAACGGGCAATGCTGTCGAAGACTTTACGAACAATTTGGCTAAGGTAAGTTCTGTGCCGGCAGATACGTGGGCTACTTATACTTACGACTTGCCTGCGAATACCACCTATTTTGCCATACGTTGTGTATCGGCGAATGCATTTTTATTGGGTATCGACAATGTGGTTTATAAACCGCAACCGGTTCTTCCCGAGGGATTGGCTGTGGAGAGTTACAATGTGTATCGTAACGGGGAGCTGTTGGATAATACGGCTGCGACCGAGTTTACCGATAACGCTCCGTCCGACGGCGATAATGTTTATGCCGTATCGGTAGTTTACAACATGGGTGAATCTATATTGTCGGCTCCGTGTACGGTGGGGACTTCGGGTATAGAAAATAATTCGATGGATAATATTCGCGTATACGAGGAGAATGGCGCTATCGTGATTCGTGGTGCAGAGGGCAAGCGAGCCACAGTCTCCGATATGTCCGGTGTCGTATTGCATAACGATATTTGTTCCGATGTCACGGTCATTTCGGTAAACAGAGGTGTATATGTAGTTAAGGTAAACGGGAAAGCGATCAAGGTGATCGTTCGTTAAGGTATTTGTCGTGCATAAGAAAGGAGCCGTAACCGAGCATTCGGTCACGGCTCCTTTCTTATTGTGTTATATCGGCGTGCGGAAGAGCGAGAAGTTCACGCTCCCGTAACTACGGTGCTGGTCGAATAGGGGGTGAGTGGAAAAATCATTGTTTTTGGAATGTTCGAGAACGAAGATTCCGCCCGGTTTCAAAAGTCCCCTCGATAGCACTTCCTGCGGCAGGGTTTCCAACCGGGGCAGATCGTAAGGCGGATCGGCAAAAATGAGGTCGAATTGTTGCCGGCAGCTTTGTACAAACTTGAACACATCTCCCTTGATAGGAGTCAGATTCGGGTCGTTGAGTTGTTGTTGGACTTTGCGGATAAAATTGTATTGTGTCGGATAAATTTCCACGCATACCACCCGGCTGCATTCGCGCGATAATAATTCGAAACTGATGGCTCCTGTTCCGGCGAATAAATCAAGGGCTTCGATGCCCTCGAAATCGATCAGGTTTTCGAGTACGTTGAAAATGTTCTCCCGCGCGAAATCGGTCGTCGGTCGAGCTTTTATATTCGTAGGGACGTCGAAACGTCTGCGTCCGTATTTACCGCTAATAATTCGCATATTGATTCTGTTTTTCCATTTTTCTTGCAGTCTCGGCAAAGATAATATAAGGTGGGAGAAAGACAAAGCGAGCGGGTTTACTTTTCTTGTCGGTCTACTTTGTATGTTCGTATCAGGAGGTAAAGGCGATGGGATAAGAATATTGGTTAGCAATTATCGTGTCGAATGCGGTTAATTGTGTCGGATAAAGTATAGCTTCCCAAAGTTTCTTTCTGTAATATAATAGAATTTGTATTGAAACTGAAAAATGAAACGGACGATTTTTTTCTCCATGAGCTTTTCTCTATATTTGCGGCATTCGCCGCCAATATAGGATGCGGTTCGGCATAGTCAAGCCGGAAATGAGATTTCGGTTTGCTTATGTACTTACCTTTCGCTATATTTGTAGAATATAGGATGCGGCTCGGCATAGTCAAATCGGAAATAAGATTTCGGTTTGCCTTTGCACTCACCTTTCGCTATATTTGCGTTTGTTATAGAATAAAAGAAAATTGTAGTTTTTACAAGTAAAAAGGGGAATGATTTTAGATACATTGTTTATTGAGAGTCTCTCGAATTTCGTACATGGTCTGTCAACGGCTTTTTTTCTATATTTCGGAATCAATTTGGTTTTCTTTCGGGCTACGAATCGGCCTCTTTTTATTTTGGGGTGTCTTTTTTGCCTGTGGGGTGTCCAAGATTTGAAAGACTTGTTATTGTATATAGATACTATCGGCGATTCTCCATATTATTCTACTATTCTTTTATCGATAGATATGTGGGCAGTTCCTCTTTGTGCGCTTTTCTTGTTGGAGATATTGTCCCCCGGGTTCGCCACTCTCCGTCGAGTCCTTTTGTTTGAATTACCATTGGTTTTATTTACCGTCGTTTATATAATGACCGGTTTATTCGAGGTTTATATGTCGAGTGTCGTTTATACGGCGGTAGTTTGTGCATTGGTAGTTTTGTTTATAATCGTGAGGGTGAGGAGATATAACCGGTATATGCGTGATAATTATTCTTATACCGAGCGTATTAATGTACAGTGGCTGATGAACAGTATGGCTATTTTGGCTGTGTGTCTGTTGTCTTGGTTGTATGTTTGTACGAATGTCAGCCATTTGGGCGATATGTTTTATTATATTTCGTCTACTGTATTGTGGGCAGTTGTTTTGTATTATAGTTTGCGTCAGGAATGGATTCCTCAGGCGCAAGATATGGAGTCGGAGGAAACGGGAGTATCTCGTAATTTCGTTTCGCAGATGGGAGGCAAACTCGAAGAGTATATCCGAGAGAAGGAACTCTATCTGAACCCCAAATTGTCGTTGTCGGACTTAGCGGTCGAGATGGGCACAAACCGAAGTTATTTATCCAATTGTCTGAATAACGAATTGGGTATCACTTTCTACGATTATATCAACTCGTTTCGGTTGGAAAAAGCGAAAGAGATTCTCGATGACTCCGGTTTCGAGGGCTGTATCGAAGATGTGGCGATTCGCAGTGGGTTTAATTCTGTTTCTACATTTCGTCGTTCTTTTCAAAAAAAATACGGTTGTACTCCTTCGCAATATCGGAAAAATGCCTTAGGACATAGATAGTTGCCTTGAAGATTCCGTTAAGGGAGAGTAAATTGTTCAGGCTCAATCAAGACAATCAAAAAACTATGGGATCTTTTTTAACCCCTCTCCTCAGAAACAGGTTTCTTCGGTGCTTTCTCTATACTAGGCCAACTTTTGTTTATTGGTCGGTTTCGAAACTATTTATTTGAAATAAAAAAGGCTGTCTCCCGACAGCCAATTTGTAAACCTTAAATCTAATACTATGAAAAAACATAGTACAAATGTATAACTGTAATTCTTATTTTCCAAATCAAGGCCTTAAAAAGGTTATTGATTTAACATAATTTGAGTGAAATCAATTGATTTTGTTAACTAGTTTGTTTTGCTCTTATTTTCTTGGGAACGAGAAAAGTATTTATGAAAGAAGAGCAGCTGATAATCTATGGAATTGTTCCAATAGGCATGGTTGTGTCCTCCGGGACGTTCGATATAATCGTGTTTTATATTACGGGTGAGTAATGCCTGATGTGTTCTTCGGTTGACTTCGAGAAAGAAATCGTCTACTCCGCAGTCGATGATAATGGCGAGATCTCCGTCGTTTAGAGAGGGGATCAGGTTAATAACGGTGTGTTCGTCCCAGCGTTTTTTATTGGCTACGAATTCTCCCAACTGGTCTTTCATTTTCCAGTTCGTAGGGAAAGGGCGGATATCGAGACCTCCGCTGGTGCTGCCTACGGCTCCGAAAACGTCGCGGTGACGGATTGCATTCCACATGGCTCCATGACCTCCCATACTGAGTCCGGAAATGGCTCTTGCCTTGCGATCGGGTATGGTGCGGAAGTGGGAGTCGACGTATCGAATCACTTCGTCTGATATATAGTCTTCGAATTGCATGTCTTTATTGCGGGGGCTGTTCCAGTACCAACTGTTAATTTTCCCATCGGGGCAAACGATGATGAAGTTGTAGAGGGAGGCGATTTGCGGCAACTCGGGTTTTATTTTCAGCCAAGCCGAATAATTGTCTCCGCATCCGTGTAGGAGGTACACTACCGGGTAACGGGTGTCGCTATGGGTGTAGCTTTCGGGGAGGATAATTACGTTTTTGAGGTCGTGCCCCATTTTGCTATGTATAGTTATCGTGTCGACTTGTTGAGCCGAAAGAGTAGCGACACATAGGAATAAAGTGAGCAGTAAAGAAATGTTTTTTTTCATGGGTGTAATTTTAAAAATTTATCGTTTTACATATTCGGTAACAAAATCTATATTGTCGAGTAACAAGCGACCGGTGGCGTTATAGAATTGTAATCCGGTAATTTCTCCGGCTTTAACTTGGGAAATAAAAAAGTCTTTACCGATTTCGTCGCTTAACAGTGCCTGCCAAGCGGTATCGGAAGCATCGAGAGTTTGTCCGTCTTCTCCTTCGGTCGTTGCCAATATATCGGTGAGGATAATTCGTTGTTCCTCTTCGGGTAACTCTTCTTCGGGTTCGAAGAGATTGTATTCGTCATCGTCGCCGGTGATTTGTCCGATGAGGTCTTCGCTATCTTCGTAACTGCTGATCTGTCCGGAAAGCCACCATTCGCCGTTCCATTGTATGAATCCGGTACGTAAAATGAGAGACGGGTCTTTCATATTGCGGGGAAACCCTATCAGCGAGCGGTTGGTCGCTTCGATAATCCGGTCGGTCGCTATGTGGCGGAATCGGGTGATTGTCTCATCGGCGTTTTCGTAACGGAAATAGCCGGTGTATTTGTGTCCCATACTCGACAGGGAGGCATACAAAGGGGGATCCTCTCCCAATACTTCGGCGAGCCAGCGGGGTGGTGTGAGCCGCATAAATTCGGTTACATGATTGAAACCGAAGTCGTTACAAAGCAGGTTTACCATATCGGGTATTTGCTCGTCCATACCGGCTTCTTTGGCTTCTTCGGCAAGGGACTCGGCTTGGTCTTCCAATAGGAAACCGTTGTTGAAGAATAGGTAGGACTGGGTACAAAGCCAAAGAAAACGGGCGTGCAATGCGTAAAGGTTATGAGATTCTTTTTCGTCGATTCGGAAGTATTGGAGTAGCTTTTCGTTTTCGGGAGCCGATTCGTATTCGGTCTCGAATATTTCCATCACGTCGGAGGCTATCGCAGCGAATGTATCGAGTGTGGGTGAATAGGGTATGTCGAGGTTGTTGAGTTGCATGTGGTAATGCCACACGAGGAATTGTACCTCTTCGATGTTGATTTCGCCGGGCGTATAGTCTTCGTCGAGTGTATAAAACGGGAGCGGTTTTCCGAAACGTTTACCGTGAATACGAGTGAAGGCTTGAAAAATACCGGTTTGTGAAATAATATCCTCGAAATAGGCCGTGAGGATGCAGGCAAGCTCTTTTTGTTCGGTCTCGTCTATTTTGCGATAATCGCTTTCTTCGAGAGAGGTTTCGACGGCTCGAATGGCAGCCAGAACTTTATTGGCCAATGTGATGTAGTAAAGGTCGGTGGGTGCTGAGCCGGAGTAAGGATGCAATGTTTTCCAATCGCCGTTATATATGCGTTGTTTGTCGGTATTCATGCGAAACTTGTGTTATGTGTTTACAAAAGTAGTTATAAATTGGGAAAAGAGTGGCGTATTGTAGCGTTTTATTATTTCTGTTACACGGTTTCCCATTATAAAACGAGTTATAAGGGATATTTGCAGATGAAAAAGCCGGGTCTCATCGTACAATCGAAAGGAAAGTATTGATTATCGAGGATAAAATAATTAACTTTGTGACCTAAAAGACATAGGGCCATAGAGATGGCCTACAATATTAATAGCGTTTGCTATTTGTTCCATACAGAATGAAACGTCGGAAACTTCATTTGATATGAACGGGAACAAGTTGTAAGCGTCCTGCTTTGCATGGGCGTGACTTGCCGTTCATAACACCAATTCCGACGGGTGCATTCTGGGCAGTTTCGTCCATGCTTTGTATCCGTTGAATTTGTTGTATTATGAACATTGGCATTCGCATAGATTTTGAATGCCAATGGATTTTATCATTAAGCATGCCTCCCCATTGTACACAATTTTCAAATGGGTATCGGGGCGTTTTTTCGTGTGGGGAAAACGAGGAAAGTATTACCGCACGAAAATATGTATTTCGATAACGTTAATTTGGAGCATTGGATTGTTGTCGCCGGTTGCGAATGTTTATGCCCGTGGGTTTACCGAGTCGAGGTCGAGGCCCACTTTTGTTTCGCCCTATTATTTTGGTCCCAATGCTTTCCCGATTCCTGATGTACTGACAAAAACCAGTGATAAACTTAAAATTGAATTGGCAGGAGATTACTATTGGGGCAAGAATTATACAACGGATATTTTTCTGAAAACCCATATCCCCTTATGGACGCATCGAGCCAATCTTTCGCTTTGGTGGCCTGTGATTGAATGGTACGATGATACAAAAAACAAAGGTAAAATGTCGGGAGATGTATACCTCAGTATAGACATGCAGCTCTTCGAAGAACGAAGAATAGTGCCATCGTGGACTTTAAGAGCTGCTCTCAAAACCGCTTCGGGAGGAGGTTACGAAATCGACCGTTATTATGATTGTCCCGGTTATTTTTTTGATACCTATTTTGGTAAAACGTTCCAGATTGCGAGCGCCGTGATACAGATTTTTTCCGGTGGCGGATTCTTATGTTGGCAAACGGACAACGGCAGGCAAAATGATGCGGTTCAGTATGGAGTTTTAGTTGGGTTACGATTGGGAAAATTCAGTATAAGCGAGACTTTTGGCGGATATAGTGGTTGGGAATCGAATTCTAAAAAATATGGACATTTGGCTCATGATTGCCCTATGTCTTTGAAAACAAAACTTTCGTATGTCATATCCAATTGGGAGATCGGTGCGATGTTGCAACATGGTTTGTCCGATTATCCTTATACTCAGCTACGAATCGGCATTTCTTATTCTATCGATATTCTCAATCGGGAATGAGTTTTTTGAGCTTTTTACGATAAAATTTATTCTATGCCTGCCTTGTGTTTGTTTGACAAGTCTGTCTAAAAATAGGTAGCGTTCCGGTATCACCAAATAAATTTGTTTCTGCTTTCGCCTTTCACTATTTTTGTCTCGGAATTATGAAAAAAGGAACAGAACAAGAAGAACAGGTCGCGCCGTTGGCTGCCGGCTTGCATGCGTGGTATGCCGAGAATCACCGGGTGTTGCCGTGGAGGGGTATTACCGATGCGTATCGTATTTGGATTTCGGAGATTATTTTGCAGCAGACCCGGGTAGTGCAGGGCTTCGAGTATTACAATAGATTCATATCCCGATTTCCCGATGTGCGGTCTTTGGCTGCCGCCGATGACGACGAGGTGATGAAACTGTGGCAAGGATTGGGCTATTATAGCCGGGCCCGTAATTTGTTGACTGCTGCGCATCAGGTGGTGGAACGATTCGGTGGGGAGTTCCCGACGACTTACGAGGGTATACGTTCTTTGCAGGGAATAGGGGATTATACGGCGGCAGCGGTAGCTTCGTTCGCTTACGGGTTGCCTCATGCCGTGGTGGACGGTAATGTGTATCGGGTTCTTTCCCGAATTTATGGTATCGATACGCCTATCGACACGACCGAGGGACGAAAGTTGTTTGCCGCTCTTGCCGACGAGTTGCTCGACCGGAAAGACCCGGGCGGGTATAATCAGGCGTTGATGGAGTTCGGTGCACTGTATTGTGTGCCTCGCTCACCTCAGTGCGGAAGGTGTATTTTTGCCGACCGTTGTATGGCTTTGGCGACTCATCGGGTAGAAGAGTTACCGGTGAAACAGGGTAAGACGGTGGTAAAACCTCGTTATTTCAATTATTTTTATGTGAGACAGGGCGGAGATACTTGGATTCGCCGGCGGGAGGGACGTGATATTTGGCGTAATTTGTATGAGCTTCCGCTTATCGAGACCGATGAAGAACAGGGGCTCGATGACTTGCAGCGTAGCGGTATTTGGGCAGAGTTGTTTCATGGCGCCGGACAAGTGAGTGTTTCGTCTCAGGTGTATAGTTGTAAGCATGTGTTGTCGCATCGTATCATTCACGCCCGTTTTTACATGGTGGAGACGGAGTTTGCTCCCGATATGACCGGGTATATGAAGATTCCGATGGAACGATTGGGAGACTATGCCGTGTCGCGCTTGACCGAAAGTTTCTTGGAAAAGCTGTCTATGAATTATCCTTCGTTGTTTTGAGACCGAATAATTTTACTTATTCATACGGGTAAGGAAAGGGATAGTCGCTATTTATTGCTGAATGTCGCTATGTTTGGGGGCAGTCGAAATCAGAGGGGATTTTTTATGTGTCTAACTCCTGTCATCAGAAACTATTGTTTCTTCGGTTTCTCCCCTTTAACCCCTCTCCTCGTCGCTACCGCTCCTCTGTTTCTCCCCTATATTTTGCGTTGTAACACCCCGTAATGCTACGGGACACGGCAGGGGAGAAGGTTAGAGTGTTTTGTCTCTAAAATTTGTTTCTGCTCTTGGTTTGCACTATCTTTGACACAACATAAAACAATCGAATGATAGAAAGAGTAATCATATTGGATGCTGTCGATCCGGTAGCGTTTTACGGCGTGAATAACGCGAATGTACAGTTGATTAAGAATTTGTTCCCGAAAGTGCGTATTGCCGCCCGCGGGAATGTGATGAAGGTGATCGGCGATGAGAAGGAGACCGAGGTTTTCGAGGAGAAAATCAAGTTGCTTGAAAAACATTGCGCCGAATATAACCAGTTGAGCGAGGAGGTAATCATTGATATTATCAAGGGCGATGAACCGCAAGCGATAAAACCGCAGGAGAACCTCATTATTTACGGAGTGAACGGTAAACCGATTACGGGGCGTACGCCAAATCAAAAGAAACTGGTGGAGGCTTTCGCCAAAAACGACTTGACTTTTGCGCTCGGTCCAGCGGGGTCGGGTAAGACTTATGTGGCGATAGCCCTTGCGGTGAAAGCGTTGAAAAACAAAGAGGTGAAGAAGATTATCCTGAGCCGTCCGGCTGTGGAGGCAGGAGAAAAATTGGGCTTTCTGCCGGGGGATATGAAGGATAAAATAGATCCTTATCTGCAACCGTTGTACGATGCTTTGCAGGATATGATTCCGGCAGTGAAGCTGAAAGAGTACATGGAGACGAACGTGATACAAATCGCTCCGTTGGCATTTATGAGGGGGCGTACGTTGAGCGATGCGGTGATTATTCTCGATGAGGCACAGAACACGACCACACACCAGATAAAAATGTTTCTTACCCGATTGGGTATGAATGCGAAAATGATCGTTACCGGCGATATGACGCAGATCGATTTGCCTGCGTCGCAGACTTCGGGGTTGATACAGGCGATAGGGATTCTGAAAAATGTAGAGGGTATAGCCCGAGTGGAATTCAACAAGAAAGATATCGTGCGCCATAAATTGGTACAGCGTATCGTCGAGGCTTATGAAAAACACGACGAGAAAGTACGCAAGGCTTCCATGTCTAAAAAGTATGAACAAGCCGAGAAAAAAGGAGAAGAGTAATGGGCGGTCACCTGTGGAGAAAATGGCTGGGAGAGAGTGACGAGCCGGGTCGTAACCGAGTGCAGGCTTTTGTTTATTCTCGTTTGTGGATGGGGGTATTTCCTTCATTCTTGGCAGGATTCGCTGTTATATTCCTTATTTGTTACTGGGGGAATCTGCCTGTCGAGAAGTCGTCTAACAAGGCTTTGCTCTCCGGACTGTTGTGCGTGGTGGGTTATGCGATAGGGGTTTGGGCTGCCGTAGCTCCCGATAAAGACGATGAGGAAGACGAGGTAGAGGATTCGACCGGAAAGGCGAGTTGGATAGATAAAGTGAAGTTAGCCGTTTGTTGTTTGGCATTAGTCGCTATATTCGCTTATCCCAGCATAGAACGGGTACTTAGCGGTGAACGAACCATTTTAGAGGGTTGTGTCGAACTGACGGGAAAATGCTTGATGATTGTCTGCTTGTTTGTTCCCGTTTATATCCGTTTAAAACGAAAGTCGAGAGGGAGTTTGAAATAGAATCTTAATCTTGCAATCGGTACACTATCTCGTTTTTATGTTGTATCTTTGCGCACAGATGTGAAAATGGGCTGCGCCTAGGCACTCTCAAATGAATTTGTTATAGCTCTCGGCTTGCACCGTTTTTTGCAAGGTCATTATCGAAGACGAATAACCGATTATAGTATAAACAGAAAAAGTATTACAGAAATGAAAAATGCTTTGGTAAAAACCGATTTCAAATTTCCCGGACAGAAGAGTGTGTATCACGGCAAAGTGCGCGATGTATACAATATCGACGACGAGCTGTTGGTGATGGTGGTCAGTGACCGTATTTCGGCATTCGACGTGATTCTTCCAGAGGGTATTCCTTACAAGGGGCAGGTGCTGAACCAGATTGCCGCTAAGTTTTTGGATGCTACGTCGGACATTGTCCCGAACTGGAAGGTGGCTACTCCCGATCCGATGGTGACCGTGGGGCTGCGTTGCGAACCATTCAAGGTAGAAATGGTCGTGCGGGGATATTTGACGGGACATGCATGGCGCGAGTACAAGGCCGGCAAACGGACGCTTTGCGGTGAGGCGATGCCCGAGGGCATGAAGGAGAACGAAAAATTCCCGCATCCTATCATCACGCCGACTACCAAAGCCGATGAGGGTCACGACGAGGATATTTCGAAGGCGGAGATTATCGCCAGAGGTATCGTCTCGAAAGAGGACTACGAACAGTTGGAGAAATATACGTTGGCGTTGTATCAACGGGGCTGCGAGATGGCTGCTCAAAAGGGGCTTATTTTGGTGGATACGAAGTATGAGTTCGGCAAAATAGGCAATAAAATCATTCTCATCGACGAGATTCATACGCCCGATTCTTCGCGCTATTTCTATGCCGAAGGTTATGAAGATCGTCTTGCCCGTGGCGAGGAACAACGTCAGTTATCGAAAGAGTTCGTGCGTCAATGGTTGATTCAGAATGGATTTCAGGGTAAAGAGGGTCAACAGGTTCCCGAAATGACCGAGGAATACTGCAACAGCGTGTCGGATCGCTATATCGAGCTATATGAGCATATCGTGGGCGAAAAGTTCGTGAAAGCCGAGGGCGAGGACGTTGCCGCCCGTATCGAAAAGCACGTGACCGATTTTTTGAACAACCGTAAAAAATAACCGGTAAAAATCGATTGGTGACGAATGGATTATAAAGCGGAGGGAATAAAGCCTTATGACGAGGAGACGGACAAGACGACGCAGGTGCGGGAGATGTTCGATTCTATCGCTCCGGCTTATGACACAATGAACCGGACAATGACACTGGGTATAGACCGGTGGTGGCGTCGGGTGGCCGTGAAAATGTTGCGTCGCTATTCTCACCGTCGTATTCTCGATGTGGCTACGGGTACGGGTGATTTGGCGTTGCTACTGGACGAGCGTCTGCATCCAGACTGTGTCGTGGGTATCGATTTGTCGGAAGGCATGTTGCGCATAGCTCGTGAGAAAGTGACCGAGCGAAATGCACAAGAGCGGATTCTTTTCGAGGTGCAGAATTGCTTGTCGATGACATTCGACGACAACAGTTTCGATGTGGTGACGGTCGCCTACGGGGTGCGTAATTTTGAACATCTCGAAGATGGTTTTCGGGAGATGTACCGGGTGTTGAGTCCCGGCGGCGCACTGTGTGTGATCGAGTTGTCCACTCCCGAAAGATTCCCGTTTCGCCAGCTTTATAAGTTCTATACCTATACGTTTATTCCTTTCGTGGGTCGGTTGGTGTCGAAAGACCGCCGGGCTTACAGCTATCTGCCCCGTTCGGTAGCGGCCGTTCCACAAGGTGAGGATATGCTCGCTATTTTCCGTCGCGCGGGTTTCGGCCATTGCTATTGTCGGCGGCTTACTTTCGGCGCTTGTACGATTTATATCGGAGAGAAGTGAGAGGAGATAAATAAGAGTGAATTTAGCGAGGCAGTTTTCTAACTGCCTCGCTTTTTAATGATTACATTTTATAATAAGTCGTTCCGGCAAGTGTGAGAGATGAAATATTACGTCTGTCTCGTGCTAATCTGTAAGACCCTTTATAAATGGTATTCCCATTTTCGTCCAATAATCTCACCTCTCCATTTTGTAATCTATAAGTAGCGGTGACGACTAACCGGTCGCCGTCCCATAATTCGCACTTCCCACTGCTGTAAAGATATATTTGTCTGCCGTCGTTGGCTTTGAGGCGTTGGGTTGAACGGAATACGACATTTTGCGATATACAAGTTTCGAAGGAAGCGATATTTTCAATCGGTTTATTTGCGTTTGAAGAAAATATGATTCCTCCGCCAAGTAACATAATGGCAATAATTAATTTTTTCATGTTTTTTTAGTTTGAGATTTTCCTACTCATTTATCGGCTTTTCGGATTCCTCCGGTTTGTACCTTGAAAGAGATAGATTACGCACATAAAAAAACGCGGTACTTTCAGTATATTCCCGCTCAGAGGTGTTTGGCGTAACCCGACAGAAAAATAGACCAAAAGCCCGCGCTAAGAAACGCGAGCATTTCAACTCTTATTCTTTTCTGTCTTTTTAGTCGCCAAACTTTCTGAGCAGCAGAATAAAGCTAAAACGCTTTTCCAATATGTCTAAAATGTGCGTATCAAATTATACGCTATGTTTCATAGGCAAATTATGTTATTGTTTATGATAAAAGCAAAGGTAATAAAATATTTATAATTTGTATAAAAATAGGGGAATCTGTGTAGTTATTTACAGATGTTGTATCTCTTTACGGGCAAAATAATGGGGCTATCCGACTTTTTGGGGGGGGCACTTCACAAAATCGGAGGGGATTTTTATGCATCTAACCCCTCACCTCAGAAATGGCTGTTTCTGAGGTGTCTCCCCTATATTTCTAACGCAACACCCTGTAATGCTACGGGACACGGCAGGGGAGAAGGGATATAAACAGACTGATGAGATGTCGTTTTCAACCCCTCCGTCACTACGTGCCACCTCCCCTATATTTTGCGTTACAAGACACAGGGGAGGAGTTTTAAATGTTTCCGATTGTGAAACAGAAATACTCTATAAAGCTACGGGGATATGGAGGGAAAGGAGGTTTAAAGTTTCGCTTCAATGGCGATATGCACATCTCTCGCGTTCTAAACGTAGACTTTCTCATCATTGCATAAGGATAGTTTTAGTAATAAAATAGGGTATTCCCCTCTTCATCAGCCGTTTCTCGTAGTATTGGGGTGTCGCGCATAAATCGGAGCAGAGGAGAAGTTGGAATACTTCTCGACCTTTCCTTCTGTGTCTCATTGAGGGGAGTTTATAAAGAAAGAGCTGCCAATCGGCAGCTCTTTCTTTATGATAGATAGTTTCGTCCAATTATTTCTTGGCCGGGCATGTAGGCTTGATTTGTTTGAAGAAATCGTTGCCTTTGTTGTCGACGAGAATGAATGCGGGAAAATCTTCCACTTCGATTTTCCAGATGGCTTCCATGCCGAGCTCGGGATATTCGATGCATTCGATGTTCTTGATATTGTTTTGAGCGAGGATAGCAGCCGGACCTCCGATACTGCCGAGGTAGAATCCTCCGTGTTTCTTGCAGGCGTCGGTGACAGCTTGGCTGCGGTTCCCTTTTGCCAACATAATCATAGAGCCCCCGTGACTTTGGAAGAGGTCTACGTAGGGATCCATTCGACCGGCTGTCGTGGGACCCATCGACCCGCAGGCCATGCCTTTCGGCGTTTTTGCCGGACCTGCATAGTAGATGGGGTGATCTTTGATATACTGCGGCAAGTCTTCGCCTCGGTCGAGCCGTTCTTTGAGTTTGGCGTGCGCGATGTCCCGACCGACGATAATCGTTCCGTTGAGCGACAGACGTGTGGCAACGGGGTATTTATCCAACTCTTTGAGAATTTCGCTCATAGGTTGGTTGAGGTTTATTTTAACGGCGTTGCCTTCACCGGCTTGGCGGAGTTCTTCGGGAATGAGCTCGCCGGGGTGACTGTCGAGTTTCTCGATCCAAATACCGTCCTTGTTGATTTTACATTTGATGTTTCGGTCGGCCGAGCAGCTCACTCCCAATCCTACGGGGCAGGATGCTCCGTGGCGGGGCAGACGGATAATGCGTACGTCGTGTGCCAGATATTTACCGCCGAACTGTGCACCGAGTCCGATACGGTGCGCTTCTTCCAAGACTTGTTTTTCCAACTCGATGTCCCGGAAAGCTCGTCCGAATTCGTTTCCGGTCGTGGGCAGACTATCGTAGTAGTGGGTGGATGCCAGTTTCACGGTGAGCAAGTTTTTCTCGGCCGAAGTCCCGCCGATGACGAATGCAATGTGATAGGGCGGACAGGCTGCCGTACCCAATGTTTTCATTTTTTCCACCAAGAAAGGAACGAGTGTCCCGGGGTTGAGAATGGCTTTTGTTTCTTGGTAGAGGTATGTCTTATTCGCCGATCCACCGCCTTTGGTGACGCAGAGGAATTTATACTCCATACCTTCGGTAGCTTCCAAGTCGATTTGTGCGGGAAGATTACATTTGGTATTTACCTCGTCGTACATGGTAAGGGGTGCGTTTTGGGAATAGCGCAAGTTTTCCTCGGTATAGGTTTTGTAAACGCCGAGGGAGAGAGCTTCTTCGTCGCAATATCCCGTCCAGACTTGCTGGCCTTTCTCTCCGTGAATGATTGCCGTACCGGTGTCTTGACAGAAAGGAAGTACTCCTTTGGCGGCCACTTCGGCATTGCGGAGGAAGGTGAGTGCTACGTATTTATCGTTTTCGCTGGCTTCGGGATCGCTCAAAATCTTAGCTACTTGTTCGTTGTGCGAACGGCGAAGCATAAACGATACATCGCGGAAGGCGGCGTTCGCCATAGCGGTAAGACCTTCCTTTTCGATTTTCAAGATGGGTTTCCCTTCGAACTCGCTTACAGATACATAATCTTTCGTGAGCAAATAATACTCGGTCGTGTCTTCGCCGAGCGGGAACATGGGTTGATACTTAAACGGTGTGATAGCCATAGTTATATGTTATTTAGTATGTTTTGTCTGACGATGGGGAGACCGAACGAGGTGTAGGCAGGCTCCGGCGATCGTGTTGCAAAAATAATGAAAGGCGGGTGCAGAATAAAACAAATTCGTTTGTTTTTTATGCCCAGCCAGCTCTTCTTTTCGCTCGCAGGACAAAAATAAAGAATTTTTTCGGTAATTCATCTTTTGTCGTGAAATCTTTCGAGGAAGAGGTATAATGTATGAAGCTGCCATAAAAACGGCCTCGACCGGGGTTTACTTTGCCGTACCATATATGGCTAAACTAATCATTGAATTTATGGAAAAGAATTATCAAAAAGAAAATCGCAATCTGCGAAAATCACGCGATTTGCTCGTGGAACGAATCTTACATCGGTATCCTGCCCGGAGGGTCGATAGCGACGACGATTTGTTCGATGCTTTGGAGGAATACGACTCGTATCGGAACGAACGGTATGAGCGTCTTGCCGACGACCAGAGCAAGTTGTGCAAATTGTTTATGTCGAACCCGAAAATGGGAGCGTTTATCTCGGACGTTATCGGCGGGGAGGATGCTCTTATCGCTTGTGTGCGTTACTTCGGGAAAGATATGCTCGATTGTGCCGAGGACGAGGGTCGCATGGAAGAGGTTCGTAAGGCGAACGACGAGTACCTATCACGCATGGCACGATTCAGCGAATTGGAAAACCAAATGCGGGAGAACTTGAAAAACAGCACTCGTTGTATGGAGCGTTTCAAGTCGGAGAAAGGAATGAGCGACGAGGAGTTCGAGGGTTTTCTCGATCGGGTGTATCATTTGTGCAACCATGTGTTTATGGGAGAATTGAACGACGAAGTTCTCGGGTTACTTTTCAAGGGGTTGTATTACGATCGTGACTTGTCTTGTGCCGAGCGGGAAGCCGAGGTGCGTGGACGTAACGAGCGTATCGTTTTCGAGAAACGGGAACGTAACGGCGATTCGTTACCTCCTTTACGAAACGGCGGCAGTTTCGAGCCCGATTCCGATCTTTCGCCTGTATTCGGAAACCGTCGCCGCCGTAGCGTGTGGGACTTGTAGATTTTTGAAAAGGGGATTGAAACAGCTTCTAAATTATTCTAATTCTTATGTTTTTATTGTATTCTAAAATGAAAAGAGAGATGAAAAATTTTTTATTGAAATGGAAAAAGCCGCTTCTTTGGTTGACCGGTTTCGTATTGTTGGTACTGTGTTGGCAAGTTTGGGACGGACTGTTCGATGCCGGGTTGGCATTGGCGGCGATCGTGCCGGGTATGTCGGGCGGAAAAATCGTATCCAACGAACCGTTGACGACCGATATTGTTCGTGAAGGGAGTCCCTCTCTGTTGCGTAGCGAAGTGGATAAACGTATCGTGAAAATACGTCCGATGTCCACGCCTATCGATCAGTTATCACGGTGGAACGGTTCACGGAAGGCTTCGTCGATGATTGTCGATTATTATTCGGTCGATGTGAAACCTACCAAGTCATATATGAAGGCCTCGTATGTGGCTCCCGGAGCATCGACCGTTAACGACTCGCATAAAAAGGCGACTATCAATGCCGTGGACAACAACATATTCGAGGTGTCGGAAACTTTGTTGGTTCAAGGTGTAAAAGGGTATGATCCCGACGGGGAGATGTCGAATGCCGACTTGGTACTTTATATCGCCGCAAAAGACGAGGATACGGGGGCATTGACCGTCTATCCCATCAATGGTTCCAAAATAGGTTCGGTGACCAACTGCGTGCCGTCTATTCCCGTGAATACGCCGCTTATCCGTATGGGGCGTGCGGCAACGGAACTCGATGTGCAGACGGCACAATTCGCCGCTTTGCCTATCAAGAGCCAGAATTTTTGCCAGATATTTAAAATGCAGATCGAGCAATCGACTTTCCAAAAAATAGCGAATAAAGAGGTCGAATGGGATTTCTCGGATGCCGAGGAAGCTGCTATTTACGATATGCGATTGGGTATGGAAAAGAGTTTTATGTTCGGTGTGAAGAACACGATTTTCGACCCTCGTAAAAAGGAGAATGTGATGCTGACGGGCGGTATCTGGTGGCAGGCCGGAAATCATTATACCTACAATCCTACTGTGGAGATGACACAGAACGATTTGATCGATATGATGCGACAGGCTTTTACCGGGAACGGAGGGAATAAACGGAAAGTGTTGATTGGCGGTTCTTCGTTTATCGGCCGTATCAATAAGATAGAGATGACCAAAGTGGTGATGGCCCGCGAAGATAAGGTTCAGTGGGGCATCGACTTCTCGGAAATCAAATCGAAGTTCGGGAAGCTGTATGTGCTTTATTCGGAGGTATTCGACGATTGCGGCATGAGCGACTACGGATTTATTTTCGACCCGGAATTTATCCAGAAATGGTCTCATGTCCCGTTCGACTCGCAGGAACTCGATTTGAAAAAATCGGGGGTACGCAATACCGATGCGTTGGTACTGACCGAGGCCAGTTGTTTGACATTGCGCTATCCGGCTGCACACATGCGTATCGAGCCGGTCATACCCGACGAGGAATAAGTGATATGATTCAAGGGGACTGAGGGGCGACCGGGACATCGTGCCCGGCTCCCCTTTTTCTAAAATTCGGACTCTCCTCGAAACTGTGTTTTTTCGTGTCACTCTCTTATATGGTTGTTTCGGCGAGGGGCTATATAGTTTTTAAATTAAATATAATGATATGATGAAGATTTATCAGACCCGGTTGGGAAACCTATGTACCTCGGTCGATGTGAACGGTGTACTTCGTCGGGTACAATTTCTTGCCAGTGACGGTGTAAACGGAATTTTTTCTACGGCCGACGAACAGTTGCAGCGGGCTATGGAAAACAGTCGGGGGTATGGGAGACGATTCAAATTGTCGGACATCGCACAACCGGCATCGGAAGAGAAAATTTATACGTTAGTGCCGGAGGTTCGCTCTTGGCAGGACGCAAGGGATTATTTGAGAAAAGAACCGTACGGGCTTTCTGACGAGGAAGTCTCCTCTCCTGCTCTTATCGAGCAAGCGGCCGAACGGTTGAATTTGATTTTTTCACAATTAAAAAAGAGGAACAAGCGATGAGAACGACTATACACAATCATTTGCGAGGGCAAAACGGGTGCTTGGGATTTTATTATGGGTTGGCATCTCTTCTCTCGGCATATCCCGAGGGCGGTTTGCCGGGAGAGTTTTTTATCAATGGGGAAACTCAATCTATTTGGATATGGGATTCTACCGGTCGTTCGTGGTACGATACGAATCATGCGGCTCCTTCTCCGTTCATGGGTATTATCACCGAACCGGCGACTTTCAGCCCGGCTGTCGAAAGCGGTGTGCAGGCTTGTTTCATCTATGTGGCCGGAGGTAAAGGGGCTTATGTTTTCCCTGCCTTGAAAGGATCGGCGGCAATGACCGTGACGACAGATTCGTCGGCAATTATCACCCTTGTGTGGGACGGAACTGCATGGCGGAATTATGTGACTCCATTGACGTTCGACGATGCCGTGCGTCCTGTTTATCTCTACCGAGGGACGTGGAATCCATCTTTCACTTATCGATGTACCGGTGGAGTCGCCGATGTGGTTTATTTTATGGGCAAGTACTATCAGGTGAAGTTTTCGGTAGGTAGCACGACAGCTTCGCCGGCATCTTCGAATGATTGGGAAGAACTTTCTCGTTTTTGTGCCATAGCCGACGAGATAAAATTGAAGCCTAACGGATTGGTTTTGCTCGATGGGCAGCAAACTATTCGAGTGTCGAGCGAGCTTTCTTCGTGGGAGTTGTGCAATGGTGAAATCAGTCATAAAGAAACAGGAACTTTTTTGTCGCAGGCCGGGGAGTTGCGTGTGCCCATTGGAGATGGAGAAGTCGTGATAAGTCCTTTACAAAAGGGAATTGTCGTTTATTCGGGCGATGGCGATAAAGTCTTTCAAATAGGGTTGGATGCAGCCGGAGAGGCTTTGTTAAAAATGACTCGGCCCATTGAAAACGGTTCGTGCGAGGTGTCGATTTCTCCTCGGCAAATCGAAATTTCTCGTCTCGATGGGACCGGATTACCGGTTTACCGCAGTTCGTTTACTGCCGACGGGTTGAATTGTGCATTAAAAAAATGGACCGATATTCTTTCGGAGGGTGATATTTATGTGGACGAGAATAATTTTGTGAGACAGAAGAAAGGTGCGTGATGAAAGTAAGTGTAGATGAGTTGGTAGACCGGGTTAAAGCGAACATGGAGGAGCTAACCGATTCTTTCGATGCCGATATCGTGATGACCGCAGGGATAGGAGTAGAGCGATATATACGGGAGAAAATGCCGGATGCCTTGCTTGCCGTATGGGCAACGGAACCGGTATCGTCGTTGCCTTTGACAGATTGCGCTTCGTTGTTGCGGCCACAGCGTTCGTCCGACGGTAGCGGATATGTACTTTTGCCCGATGATGTGTGGCGTATGGCTGAGTTTTGTATGGACGGGTGGAGGCAACCTGTTACGGAATTTATCGATAAAACGTCTCCCGAATATGAGTTGCAGTTCAATTTTTATACCCGGGGAGGCTGTTCGACACCCGTATGTGTTTTATCGAACGAAGAAGGACAAAAACGTATCGATTATTACTCGCTTCCTGCACATGTCGTTTCTCATCGGGTGAGGTCGGCTCGTTATGTCGCTTATCCTGCCCGCGCTGCCGAGAGTTATGAGTTACTTCCTTCGTTGATACCGGTCGTTTGTTATACTTGTGCGGCTCTTGTGTATGAGATATTGGGTCGTTCGGAACAAGCTGCGGCCATGATGCGCTGTATCGTGCGATAGAGGTTATAGATTCGGGACAGTTTCAAATCTTCCCGAATCTATTTTGTTCCCGTGTGTGGCCGGAATTATTTATCGGGGCGAACGTCGCGCAACAATTCGTAGGATATCTTGCCGATTTGAGCTGCCGTTTCGGAAAAAGAGCTGTGTACCGATCCCAATACATGGCGGGTACGCGATAGGAGGTATAGCTCTACCAGCGCTTCTTGCATACCCTCCAAGCTGTTGCGGTCGGCTTTGTGGACAGAGGTGAACACTCTATTTCCGAATCGATTTACAATCGAGCGTTTGTCCTCCTCGGAGTCGGAGGCAAGGTAAAATGTCGTGTCGCCGTTCTGTTCTATTTCTTTTTTCATACGCTCGATAAATAAACGGGTAGGACTTTGTGCGATAGATAGAGCATTGTCGGTCCGGCGAATGTGGACACCCACTGTATTTGTTCCGAAGAGAGAACAACGGGTATCTATTTCTTGCAAGATGGAAGCAAGAGGACGAAAAACAGAGAAGCGGTCATTTTCATCTTCGGGAGAATAAAAATATACGAAAGAGGCTATATATACTTTCCTATTCTTTGCCCAGTCGTAAAAATCGAAGTTCTCGTAAAAAAGGTGTAAGGCCTGTTTTTCGTAGATACAGTTATCGAAGGTTGCCTTTTGAAAAAGACTGGGAATGAAAATATTTTTCTGCCGGGGCCTGTCGTAAAGCAGGTAATCGCTCCATGTAGCCTCCGTTACTTTTACATTCGGTAAATCGATAGGTTCGAATAATTGGTCGAAACGGCAATTTAATCCTCGGTCTTTGAACCAAATAATATGTAACTCGCTATTTGCTTTTCGGCTTAGTTTAATTGCCGAGTCGATCGCTTTCATGCGATTGGCAAGGCCACCTACCGGAACGAGCAATATATACCTTTTTTTCATGTTCGAGATGTTTATTTTCTGTTCGATACGAAAGAGAAAAAATGATTGTAATTCTCTTTTTTATTCGATAATCATATAATATTAAACAAAGCTATGAATTTAATTTTATTTTGTTTTGTCTTTTAATAAATGTTTTATCGAGAGCGGATTGAAAGAAATCGAGCAAATGAGGTTGTTTCGCCTCATTAAAAGAATTATTTTTGCAAACCCGTTTAGGGAAGCGGATAAATATTTTGTTCTAAAATGAAAGCGTAGTTTCAATGATCGGTAAAAGTTTGGATATAAGGAGTTCTGTCATTCGATTTTTTTCGAAAAACTTTTATACACTCATTCTTTTTGCGTTGGTCCTTATATCTGCATTTTCCAGTATATGGCTTTTCTATTTTGAAATAGTGAAAGACACGAATCCGCTTTCGTCGATACCGGCTCATATTGTTAAGACGCTGTTTGATGCAATGGTTTTGATGTCTCCTTTTTTTGTCGTCAAAAGACGGGGATTCGTTTTTATACCGTTGATTTTGCTCGATGTATTTTGTTTGTCGGCCGTATGGTATTACCGGAACTATTTGGATATAATACCGTTTTCTTCTTTCCTTTTGTATGAAAACCTTACTCCTTTGTTGTTGGAAAGTGCTTTCGCTTCGGCGCGATGGATCGATTGTCTGGCAATCGTTCCTACTTTGATGACCGGGGTTCTTTACAAATTTGTTTTACAGAAAAAAGTGCAAAAAGAGCGGAGGCGGTTATGGTGGCCGGTGATCGTTATCTTGTCGGTTTTTGTCTGTTTTCATATTTTTCTTTCGGTGCGGGATATAAAATCGAAACAGTATGATTCTCTTACCGATAGATTTGTCACTTTCCCCAATAATATATTGTATTTCGATCTGAATGGAATGTGCGGATATATTCTGTATCATGCCGCTACTTCGCTTTTGCCCCAACCTGAATTGAGGGAAGAAGAAACGATTCGAATCCAAGATTATCTCGACGCTTATCCCCGTTATGCAGATAACATCTATTCGGTTAATGAAAACAAAAATTTGATACTTATTATCGTAGAGTCGCTTAACTCGTGGGTGATCGGCAAGAGCTTTTGCGGAGAAGAGATAACACCATGCTTGAACCGGATCGTAAACGACAGCAACTCGATTACAGCAGTTCATGTTTTGCCACAAGTGAAGGACGGTAGATCGAGCGACGGGCAATTTATGTTCAATACCGGATTGCTTCCCTTAAAGAGCGGAGCCGTCGCTACCCGATATGACGATGTGGATTACTATTCTATCGCCAAAGCGTTGAAGCGACGGAATTACACGGCGGTAAACATGACGGTCGATGGGAATAATTATTGGAATCAGGCCGAGATAAGCGTCGCTTACGGGTATGACCAGAATATCGATAGATTGGGTGGTGGAACAAGTGTTACGGATAGTGTGCTGATGGAACGGGCTATTGAAAAAATAAAAGTGCAGAAAACGCCGTTTTTCTATCAATTGATAACAGGGACGTCTCACAAGCCTTATAATGAGCCGTATCGGAAGACGAAGTTGTCGGGTGCTACTGAGTTTCCGGAGGAGGTGAGAAATTATATGGAGGTTATTCATTATACCGACCGTTGTATCGGAGCGTTCGTCGATTCGCTTCGTAGTAACGGATTGTACGATAATACAGTTATTGCGATAGCCTCGGACCATAACCAATTACTCTCTCCTTGCGGAGTACCCGGTTATAACGATACGGAGGCTGCGTTCATCGTGGCGAACGCCGGTGTGAAATATACGCATACTTCGGTTATGGGACAAATCGATATTTATCCTACCTTACTCGACATAATGAATTGTAACGATTATGCATGGAAAGGTTTAGGTTACAGTATTTTGCGCACTCCGGTCGGAAGTGCGGCCGGTTGGAATGGGACAGTTTACGGTAATGAAGGAGATTCTTTGGCCTCCCGGCAGATAGAGGCATGGGATATTTCGGAAAAGATAATTACCAAAGGATATTTCAGTTTAAAATAATACTATAAATTTTTATTTCATTACATTTGCATCGAATGTTATCGAATGCAAATGTGGTTGGATAAATTTTCGGTACGAGTTTTTTCTTGGAACCGCGAGGGACAGTATCTGTTGTTTTATCTGCTTACTGTCTGTTGCTTTATGTTTCCTATCGAATATTTACATATCGGGTTGAAATATTCGACTATTTTCGATTTGCGTATTCTTCTTCCACAGGGAAAGCCTGTGGGCGATACGCTTTCGGCTTTTGCGCCGACTGTGGGCGATGCTTTTTTATTGTCGTTGCCTCTTTTCTTTTTTACGAACAGGCGGTGGGTCGTGTTTATTCCGCTTTTCCTGTTCGACGTTTTTTGTCTTATCCAGACTTTATATGCTCGTGTCTATGAGGATATTATGCCATATTCGTCGTTCCTTCTCGTGAACAACGTCAACGATGTGCTGCTTAACAGCGTGAGGGGATTGATACGGTTACGCGATATATTTGTGTTCTTTCCCACTCTGTTACTTTTGGCGGGGTATATTTTCTATTTCAGGAAACAGCGTCATTATCCGTCTTCACGTACCAGAGCGGTTGCCGCCTTCGTATCGTTGTCGATAGCTTTGTCTTCCTATGCGGTCAGAGCTCATCATATTTATCATCGTGCGCCTTCCGATCAAGAGTCTCCGTGGACGGCTTTCATTACGCCTTATAATTATCGTGAGTACGTGGTGTTTAACGGTGTCGTACCTTATACGTGCTATGCGTTTGTCTCTTCGCTTTTGCAGGGTGGAGAGCTGAATGCCGAGGAACGGAAAACCGTTGAATCTTATCTTGACGATATGCCGCGTTATGGTGATAATAGATATGCCGTAGAACCGGGAAGGAATCTTATTCTTATCGTCGTGGAATCGATGAATTCGTGGTTATTGAACCGGACAGTGAACGGGGTGGAGATTATGCCCCGGCTCAATCGTCTACTGGCCGAGGAAGGCACATTTTCGGCTCTCCATTTAATTCCGCAAGTAAAAGACGGTCGGTCTAGCGACGGCCACTTGATATTCAATACGGGGCTTTTACCTGCGAAGGTAGGAGCGACCGCCGTGCTGTACGGCGGAAACACCTATCCGGCTTTGGGGCATGCGTTGAGAGATAAAGGTTATCGGACCTTGAATATCGTATGCGACCGGGCTCAGGATTGGAATCAGGCGGAAACTTCTCCGGCATACGGTTTTGAAACTTTATATGATAAAACATCGTTCGGAGCGAGCGAGACTTTGAGCGATTCGGTTCTGTTTGCCGAAAGTCTTTCTATTTTGAAACGGACACAAGAGCCGTTTTTCTCTCAGATAGTGACTATCTCGACACATGCTCCGAACAAGGCTCCGTCCAATCCCACGGCTCTTTCCCGATACCCGACCGAGTCGAGCGAGTTGGTCAACACGATGGAGGCTTTTCATAGCCTCGACAGACAGTTGGGCAGTTTTCTCGATTCGCTGAAAGCGTGCGGGCTGTACGAACGCTCGGTAATCGCTATTGTTTCGGACCATGACGAGTTGGGTAAAAATGTGTTGGACGGGCGCGAGCATAGGACACTTGCCGACCGTGAGGTAGCGTTAGTTTTATTGAATTCTCCGTATACGATTTCTTATGAAGAGACGGCGGGACAAATCGATGTATATCCGACGTTGCTCGATGTCATGGGGTGTAACGAATACGGTTGGAAAGGTTTGGGATATAGTTTGTTCCGTACTCCGGTCGAGAGTGCTGTTTATTGGGACGGAAGTTCTTTGGGAAACCGTCGGTCTCCTTTGTATTCGAAGCAGACGCAGGCGTGGGATATTTCACGTCTGATGATTACCGGAGATTTCTTTTCCGGGAAATCTTTCGGGTATGACGAAGAGTGAAGCGTGGGGTAATGTTTATCGACCGTTTTGTCCGATATGATTTTAATATTTCTGTATTTGGCTCTTTGAAAAAAAAATACGAAATTTGCAAATCCGAAAGAAATATAAAACTTACATAAACAAAAGAGATTACAATGAAGAAAAGTGCACTTCAAACCGCTCGTGCTTCGTATCAGCCTAAGTTGCCCGAAGCTATTAAAAACGGCGTTACCATCGTCGAAGGCAAGGCCACGCAATCGGTTGCCGATCAGGAGGCTATCGCTAAGTTATTTCCTAACACATACGGCATGCCTGTTCTCCGTTTCGAAGCAGCTGCAAAGAAAGAATATCCGGCTATCAATGTGGGTGTTATCCTTTCCGGCGGTCAAGCTCCCGGTGGACATAATGTAATTTCTGGTCTTTTCGACGGTCTTAAAGCTCTGAATAAAGAGAGTCGTTTGTTCGGTTTCCTTTTAGGCCCCGGCGGATTGATCGAACATAAATATATGGAACTTACGGCCGATATTATCGATGACTACCGCAATACGGGCGGATTCGACATTATCGGTTCGGGACGTACCAAACTGGAAACAAAGGATCAATTCGACAGTGGTCTCGAAATTATTAAAGAGTTGGGAATCAAAGCTGTCGTTATTATCGGTGGCGACGATTCCAATACCAACGCTTGCGTACTCGCTGAATATTATAAACAAATCGGAGCCGGAGTTCAGGTAATCGGTTGCCCGAAAACTATCGACGGAGACTTGAAGAACGAGATGATAGAGTCTTCTTTCGGTTTCGATACGGCTTGTAAAGTATATTCCGAAGTAATCGGTAACATACAACGCGACTGTAACTCGGCTAAGAAATATTGGCACTTTATCAAGCTGATGGGACGTTCGGCTTCGCATATCGCTTTGGAATGCGCTTTGCAGACTCAGCCCAATATTTGTTTGATTTCGGAGGAAATCGAGGCCAAGCAGATGACTCTCGACGATGTAGTAAACTATATCGCCGAAATCGTGGCTGCCCGTGCCGCCAAAGGTAACAACTTCGGAACGGTGTTGATTCCCGAAGGACTTATCGAATTTATCCCTGCCATGAAGCGCCTTATCGCCGAGTTGAACGACTATCTGGCTGCGAACGGTTCGGAATTCGCAATGATTAAGAAATCGGAACAAATCAATTATATCATCAAACACCTTTCTCCCGAAAATTCGGCTATCTATGCCAGCCTGCCCGAAGGTGTCGCCCGTCAGCTCACGCTGGACCGCGACCCCCACGGAAATGTTCAGGTATCGCTTATCGAAACCGAAAAACTGTTGGGCGAGATGGTTGGACGTCGTTTGGCCGAAATGAAAGCCGAAGGGAAATTCGTGGGTAAATTTGCTACGCAATTCCACTTCTTCGGTTACGAAGGCCGTTGTGCCGATCCTTCCAATTTCGATGCCGACTATTGTTATTCGCTCGGTTATACCGCAGCACTGTTGGTAGGCGAGGGCAAAACGGGTTATATGTCGTCGGTTCGCAACACGACCAAACCGGCCAGCGAGTGGATTGCCGGGGGCGTGCCTGTGACTATGATGATGAATATGGAACGCCGTCACGGAGAAATGAAACCTGTTATACAAAAAGCATTGGTTCGCCTCGATGGGGCTCCTTTCAAATATTTCGCCTCACATCGTGACGAGTGGGCTATGAACACGTGCTATGTCTATCCCGGTCCTATACAATATTTCGGTCCTACCGAGGTTTGCGACCAGCCTACCAAAACGTTGATGTTGGAACAAAACGGAACTATTTGAGAAACCGTTTTGAAGTCTCACGAAGATAAGACCGATTATTAGAAAACGAGCAGGTTGCCTGCTGCCGAAAGGCATATAATTATTCAACAAAAAATCCGCACTTGCGGCTTGCAAAATCCCCCGGTACAGAGCGTTCTGTGCCGGGGGTGTTTTTTTATTCGTTCTTGGTAAGTAGAGATTAAGGTTCATCGATAATTAATGTGGATTGTCTTTGTATATTTCAACCTCTCCCCCTATCTCGCTGCGCGACACAGGGGGAGAGGTTGAATGCTTCATTTTTTTCTAATACTATATTCTAAGTTATTCTTCTTAACCCCTCTCCTCAGAAACTGTCGTTTCTTCGGTGTCTCCCCTATATCGCTAACGCAACACCCCGCAATGCTACGGGGCTCGGCAAGGGAGAAGGATAAATACAATTTTCATTAGATAAAATAATGTCGCAGAAGGGTGTTAAACCTCTT
>UMHK01053056.1_pt1 | contig 28327 bp, 21 predicted proteins | sample 1965521 | NCBI WGS metagenome assembly UMHK01 (sample SAMEA4836097, study PRJEB28245) | human gut metagenome | biome: gut microbiome; material: fecal sample | place: Denmark | collected 2008
GTGCTTAAGCCGCAAGGCGGGAATTGTGCGGTGTTGCCCTAAAGCAAAGAAACAAACAATAAACCACGAAAATACGCAAGATATAAAACAACAAAAAGCACCGCCAGGAAACAATCCTGGCGGTGCCCGGTCAAGGGTCAAAAATAAATAATGAGAAAATAGAAAGCGGCTGAAATCAGTCCTTTGCCGCCTGTGCAGGGGCCTGCTCCTGCACATAGCGCACAAACGCATCGCGCTCTGTGGCGGTATCCAGGGTGGCAACATACATCTGGTTGCCCATGTCCAGCGAAAGCACATCCGGTACGCGGTCGCACATCTTCATCTGGCGGCCATACCGGGCCAGAATCTCCTCATGGCTGTGCTTGTAGGTGTGGCAGTCGCGGCGGCCTGCGTATACACAATAGTGGTGGGGCAGGTCCAGCTTTTCGTGGCGGAGCTCGTCATAGCATACCATGTCGGCCCAGATCTGGTAGCAGTCCACGCTGTTGGCATAGTTGATCAGGTCCGGGGTGTAGCCGCCGGCGGGGCGCATGTTCACTTCCAGCGCAACGTAATCGCCCTTTTGGCCAAGGCCCTCTTTGTCCTCGTTCAGGCGGAAAAACTCGCAGTGGAAAAAGCGGCTCTTTGCGCCGAATGCCTTGATGGTGCGAAACCCGACATCCCGCAGCTCCTCCGGCACGGTTTTCTGCGTCCAGTAGGAAAGATCGCCCAGCGAGTTCACAATGTCAATCAAGGGGGTGGGGAATACGTTGGAGGTGTAGAACAGCGGTACACAGTGGCTGTCGGCTACGCCGTCAAAGCTCACAATGGTGCCGTTGATGAATTCTTCCATAATATAGGAAGTATCCGGCAGTTCCGCATAGAACGCTTCCAGTTCGGCATCGTTTTTTAGCTTATAGGTGGCCTCGGCACCACAGCCGTTGTCCGGCTTCACAATGACCGGGTAGCCGACCTGAGCCACAAAGGCGCGGGCATCGTCCAGGCCGTTTTCATGCACCATGTGGTGGCGGGCCACGGGTACCCCGGCAGCGATGTAGCTTTCCTTCATTTTGCTCTTGTACTTGATGCGGTCAATAAAGTCGTTCTGTGCGCCGGTGGTAATATTGAAATCGGTGCGCAGGGCGGCGTCCTGCTCCAGCCAGAATTCATTGTTGCTTTCCAGCCAGTCGATTTTGCCGTACTTAAAAGTGAAATACCCCATGGCGCGTACCATGGCATCATAATCCGCCATGGAATCCACACGGTAATACTCGGTCAGGCATTCTTTCAGCTCGTCCGGGATCTCGTCATAGCCGGAATCGCCAATGCCCAGCACATTTACCCCGTTGCGCTTGAGCCGGTCACAAAAATTCCAGTAGGTTTTGGGGAACTGCGGCGAAACAAAAACAAAGTTCAAAATATACTTTCCTCCCTTAAGGGCGCACCTGAAAAGCCGAAACCATCGCCTGTTTCTACAAACGCAGCCGAATTTTGTGTTTGCGGAAGGGTCACTATTTGTGTAGGGCAACACCGCACAATTCCCGCCTTACGGCTTAAGCACCGCTTCGGCGGCTGCGGCACTTAGAATTATGCGGTATTGCCGTAGCTTTCAGGCGTGCCTTGCGCAGCAAACAGCGCTGCGGTTTACCCAAAAAAACAGCACCTTACCCCTTGCGGGGCAAAGTGCCGTGCGAAAGCATGTGGGTGTGATCAACACCGTTACACAAACTGGTTGCGGCTGGCGTTGTATTCATAGCCAACATCGGCCAGTTTTGCGCAAATGGCATCCTTATCGGCGTCCTGATCGGCACACAGGGCATCCAGGCTTGCGTAATGATCCCGCAGCTGGGTGTTGATATAACTGAGCAGGATGATTGGGTCAGCTGGCAGCATAGCAACCTCCTAAGGTGTATCTGATCAGATACATCCTGATAAAAATCAAAAAAGCACTGCCAAGGCAGCCCCTGACAGCAACGGGAACCCGCTTATAAAAAGCACGCAAAAATGCCGGCCACCAACTGTGACCGGCAATTTTTTGCGTCTTGATCAGACCGCGCGGGTAACCTTACCCGAACGCAGGCAGCGGGTGCAGGCGTAGATATACTTCGGGGAACCATCCACAACCGCTTTCACGCGCTTGACGTTGGGGTTCCAGGTACGATTGCTCCGACGATGGGAGTGGGAAACCTTGATGCCGAAAGTGACACCCTTGCCACAACATGCACATTTGGCCATTCTGCTTGCACCTCCTTTAACATAGCTGTACTATAATAGCAAATCTTAAGCCAAAATGCAATACCCTTTTTGAAAAAATCCGTAAAAAATCCGCAGAAACGGTACATTTTTTCAAAAACAGGCGCAAAGTGTCCCGCTGCCCTTGTTTTGGGGCGGATTGTACGGTATAATACTTTAAATAATTACCCGTATGTGCCTGTGTGGCCTGCTATGCGGTATGCTGAGGTTTTTATGAATCATTTTGCCCTCAATGGCGTGATCTCCCCGCAGGAGCTGTATTATTACGCTCTGCGCGCCGTGGCCATGCTGATCGTCATCCCGTTCCATGAATCCGCCCACGCGCTTATCAGCTGGAAATTGGGCGATTCCACCGCCAAAGATATGGGCCGCCTGTCCATGAATCCGCTGCGCCACTTTGACCCGCTGGGCGCTTTGTGCATGATTGCGGCCGGGGTCGGGTGGGCAAAGCCGGTTGGCATCAACCCCACGCGCTTCAAAAATCCTAAACGGGGGATGGCTGTTTCCGCCGCGGCGGGGCCGCTCTCCAACTTTTTGCTGGCCTATGCGGCCATGCTGCTCTATAAAGTGGTATATTATGCCTGCGGCGGCGCGGCGCCCCAGCTGGTGCTGGATTTCCTTTATGTTTTGATCAGCATGAACATCAGCCTTGGCGTGTTCAACCTGATCCCTGTACCGCCGTTTGACGGCAGCCGCATTGTGTTGCTGTTCTTGCCGCAAAAACTGTATTTTCAGGCCATGCGGTATGAAAAATACATCATGGGCGTTGTGCTGCTTCTGGTGTTCTTTGGCCTGCTCAACACCCCGCTCAATCTCTGCGTAAACGCGGCGTGGCGTTTGCTGCTGAACCTGACCGGCTTTGTGGAACTGCTGTTCGGCATTGCCTGATGGCACATCTCAATTTAAGTAAGGAACGATATCCGCTGTTTTATGGAAACACTTACCTTTAAGCTACAGGAAGATAATTTTGAAGGTCCGCTGGATTTGCTGCTCTATCTGGTTGGCAAAAATAAAATGAACCTCTATGATATCAATATCATGGAACTCATTGAGCAGTATACTGCCGCCATCCAGACCATGCAGGCCGATAAGCTGGAAGTCTCCAGCGAATTCATTGATATGGCCGCGCACCTGGTTCAGATGAAAAGCGCCCTGTTGCTGCCACGCAGCCCTGAAGCGGAACGCATGAAAGCGGAGCTGACCGGCCGTCTGATCGAGTACAGCACCTGCAAGCAGGTGGCGGCGGAATTGGGCAGCCGTGCGCGGGATTTGTACACCGCGGTGCGCCAGCCCCAAAAACCGGAAGGCCCGGCGGAATATTCCCGCAAACAGGATCCCGACCGGCTGGTGCAGGCGTGGTTCAGCCTGATGGGCCGCAGCCAGCGCCGCAAAAAGCCCACCCAGGAGCGGTTTGAACCGTTGGTCACCGCGCCGTTCGTATCGGTGGCAAGCCGTGTGGCCCACATGCTGCGCGGTATGCTGAAAGGTACGCTGTGCCGTATGGGCCAGCTGTTCAGCCCGCAGGAAAGCCGCAGCACCAATGTGGCAACGTTCCTGGCGCTGCTGGAATTGATCCGCGCCGGGCGTGTGCGGCTGGATGAAACCGGAACCCTGACGATGGACCGCGCCCGCCGCCCGCGCAACAAACAAAACCAACCCACAGGAAAGGAGGCCGCAGCCGATGCCGATCACACAGCGCAATAAAATTGGCATGCTGGAAGCCATGCTGTTTGCCAACGCCGAACCGGTGGAAACCGACCGCCTGGCCGAAGCCATGCGCGCCGACCCGGCAGAGGTGCTGACCCTGCTGGAAAAGCTGCAAAAGCGCTATGATGAAACCGAAAGTGGCCTGATGCTGCTGCATTTTGACGGCGACCGCTGGCAGATGGCGACCCGCCCGTATTATGGCGAGGTGGTCAAGCGCATTTTGGATACCCGCCGCAACGCGCCGCTTTCGCCCGCTGCGCTGGAAGTTCTGGCTATTATCGCCTATAACCAGCCGGTCAGCCGCAGCTTCATCGAGCAGGTGCGCGGCGTAGATTCCTCTTCCACCGTGTCCAAGCTGATGGAACGCGGACTGATTGAGGAAGCTGGCCGCCTGGATCTGCCCGGCAAGCCGGTGGCGTTCCGGGTGACGGATACCTTTTTGCGGGTGTTCGGCCTTGGCAGTCTGGCCGACCTGCCCCCGCTGCATGACGACCCCCAGAAAGAAGAAGAACTGCCGGTGCAGCAAACCCTGGAGGAACTGCAATGAGCGCCGTGTTGGCGGTTGTGCTGATGGTGCTAAAAATAATCGGCATGATTTTGCTGGCACTGCTTTTGCTTTTGCTGTTGGCGCTGCTGCTGCCTGCGGGCATTCACTTCCGTTGGAGCCATATCGGCGGCCTGCGTTTACAGCTGTGTTACGGCCCGCTGCACTTTACCCTGTACCCGCGCAAAGCGGATAAAGAGGAAAAAAAGGCAGAAACAAAGCAGGGGAACACGCCCAAAACCGAGCCGGCTTCCGCCGCACCGCCCAAGCCAACCCCGCCGCCTGCAAAAGCGCCGGAAGAACCCCAAAAAGCAGAACCGGCCCCGCCCGCTGAAAAGGAACAGGGAAAACCAAAAGCACCGGAAACATCCCCGCAGCCGGAACAGGCAGTACCAAAACCAAAAGCCAAATCTGCCCCGGCCAGCCAACCGGGAGCCGCTGCTGCCCATGCCCCGGCAGCGGAAACACCTGCCGCGGAACCACAGCCAGAAGAAGATACCGGCCTTGTGGATCGCATCAAAGCGGCAGTCAGGGCGGACCCTGTTGGCTATGTGCGGCACCTGTTCAGCGTGCTGCGCGCCAGTGTGGGGCCGCTGCTGCGCGGCTTCCGCGTCAGCAAGCTGAATGTGATCTGGACGATAACAGGGGAGACCGCCGCAGAAACGGCCATCCTGTACGGCCAGACGCTGACCGCCCTCAACACCATCCTGGCAATCGCACAGGACCACATTAAAATACAGGCGGATCAGCTCTGGCTGGAGGCTGATTACACCGGCAGCGCCAAACAGCAGCGTGTGGTTTCGCTCAAACTGCTGCTCTGCCCGCTGCTGGCACTGGTTACAGTGGTGTGCTTTGTGTGTCATGCCCGGCATGACCCGCAGCTGCTGCCCCCAAAACACCCCAAATACAATACACCTGAAACAGAACAGGGAGGTAATTTATAATGGCAGAACATCCGATTGAAGGCATGATGGGCGTTACCATGGAGAAAATCCGCCAGCTGGTGGATGCCAATACCATCATTGGCGAACCGATCACGGTGGATGGAGCAACCATCATCCCCATTTCCCGCGTTACCTTTGGCTTTGCCTCCGGCGGCTCTGATGTTGGCGCAAAAACCAACAAGCAGATGTTTGGCGGCGGCACCGGCGCGGGCGTTTCCATTGCACCCATCGCGTTTTTGGTGATCAGCGGCGGCAATGTGCGCACCATCCAGCTGGTGGAACATGTCAGCCCGGTGGACAGCGCTATCAACGCTCTGCCGGACCTTGTGGACCGCATCAGTGCCCTAATCAAAAAGGACAAGCCCGAAACCCCGCAGGAATAAGCGGACAGATTTCATTTTTCCCCAACCGGAACCCGGCCCAAAGCGGGCTGTTCAACTGAAATGCCGGGAGGACATGATCATATAAGCAAATCCACCCGGCGGATATTACCCTGATATTGGAAAGGAACACCATGGCAGAACAACGGATTCAAAAAGTACTCTCGGACCAGGGCGTGTGCTCCCGCCGCGCTGCAGAAAAATTGATTGATGAAGGCCGCGTCAAGGTCAACGGCCACCCGGTCACGCTGGGGGATAAGATGGACCCCGACTTTGATAAAGTCAGCATTGACGGCAAAAGCGTGCGCATTGTGCGCAAGCGCCAGTATACCTATCTGATGCTTAACAAGCCCCGCGGCTATATTACCACCGCATCGGACGAACGCGGCCGCAAGACGGTTATGGATCTGCTCACCGGCGTGGACCGCCGTGTGTATCCCATCGGCCGTCTGGATAAAGACAGCGAAGGCTTGCTGCTGCTGACGGATGACGGCGCATTTGCCAACCTGCTCACTCATCCTTCCGGCGGCGTGGGCAAGCTGTACCGCGTTACTGTGCGCCCCCGCGCGACCGAGGAACAGGTTGTCAAAATGTCCAGCGGCGTTGTGCTGGACGATGGTGTAAAAACCCAGCCCGCCGTCATCCATGTTGTGGTGGATGAACCTGGCCGCACGGTGTTGGAGATCACCCTGCACGAGGGCCGCAACCGCCAGATCCGCCGCATGTGCGAAGCAGTCGGCCTGGAGGTCATCCGCCTGAAGCGCAGCGCTGAAGGCCCGGTCAAACTGGGCATGCTGCAGCCTGGCGAATACCGCGAACTGAAAAAATCCGAGATTAGTGCCCTGCGCAATGCCGCGCTCAAGGCTGCCCCGGCCCGCAAAGCCGCCCCTGCCGCCGCCCGCCGCCCCGGCCCCATCAAGCACGACTAAGCAAGCTGAATCACAACATTCTATGCAAACAAACCGCTCCGCAAGGGGCGGCTTTGTCATAATTTTGGGCAAACTGTGCAGAAAAAAGCTGAAAAATAAGGCAAAACGCAAAACTTTTTGGCGCTTTCCACTTGTCTGCTTTTCGACGAAGTAGTATAATAAAGCCATATGGCATATGATAACCATCTTGCTCATTGAATAAACAGGAGGTCAATGTATGGCAGCTAATAAGCCAAGCAAGGAAGCAATCCTTGCAGCATTTTTTGATGAGGGAAACTATTCTCCTCTGTTTACTGACGGTGCCGTCAGCGCAGCGTTCGGCTGTGCCAATGGCCAAAGCGTTTATGCCGTTTACCAGAACGGGGAACCCGTTGGCGCGGCAGATCTGGATAAAACCACTCGCGTGCTGAAAATGGCCGCTGAGACCGGCAATCCCGTTGTAACGTTCTACAATTCTACCGGCGCTAAGCTGGAAGGCGGCTTGGAGCTGCTGAACGCAAACTCCCGCCTGACCGCTGAGATTGCCCGCATCTCCGGCGTTGTGCCTCAGGTTGCCGTTGTTACCGGTACCTGCGCCGGCACCAGCGCTGTGCAGGCCGCCGCAGCTGATGTCTGCATCATGGCAGCTGACGCTGAGCTGTTCCTGACCGCTCCTTTCAATGCAGAGGACAAGGTCAAGGCTGCCGGCTCTGCTGAGTTTGCCGCCAAGGCAGGCGTTGCCGCTATCGTGGAAGAAGATGCCGTCAAGGCAGCTTCCGCCGCTGCCCGCGTTGTGGGTATGTTGCCGGCCAACAACCTGGCTGGTCCCGCTGTGTTTGATTTCGAAGCTCCCGCCGCTGCGCTCAACCTGATCAAGTATGATGCCAAGAGCGCTGCCGAGGCTATTGCCGATGCAGGCAGCCTGACCGAGCTGTACGCTGGTTATGGCCGCAACATCTATACCGCACTTGGTTCCGTCAACGGCCAGGCTGTCGGTATCGTTGCTACCGCCAAGGGTACCCTGTGCCACAAGTGCACCGCTAAGGCAGCCCGTTTTGTGCGCCTGTGCGATGCTTACAGCATTCCCGTTGTGACTGTTGTCAACACTGAAGGCTTTGTCAAGAGCGAAGGCGACGACCAGGCTGGCGGCATCCGCCAGGCTGCCCGTATGGCTGGCGTTTATGCCGAAGCTACCACCGTTAAGGTCGCAATCCTTGCCGGTGAGGCTGTTGGCCCCATCTATACCGTCTTTGCAGCTTCCGCTGACTGGCGTATTGCTGTGGATGGCTGCACCGTTGCCCCGCTGGCACCGGAAACCGCCGCTACCGTTCTGTACAAGGACGAGATCTTTGCTTCTGACAACATCCAGCAGGCTACCAAGCAGAAGGCTGCTGCCTACAAGGCAGAGCAGTGCAGCGCAGTTGCCGCTGTTGCCAACGGCGCTGCCGATGCCGCTGTAAAGGCTGCCGATGTGCGTGCTGCTGCCGCACAGGCCCTGGATATGCTGGCCACCAAGCGCACCACCCGTTTGCCTAAGAAACACGGCAACATCACCCTGTAATATTTAAGGAGGATCCTTTTTATGAAAAACCTGACTGTTACCGTGAACGGCGTTGCCTACAACGTTACCGTTGAAGAAAACACCAACGGCGCTGCTCCTGTTGCTGCTGCCCCGGCTGCCGCTCCGGCACCCGCCGCTGCACCTGCTCCGGCTGCTGCACCCGCTGCCGCTGGTTCTGTTCCTGTCAACGCTCCCATGCCGGGCACCATCCTGGACATCAAGGTCAAGGCAGGCGCTGCTGTTAAGGCTGGCGATGTTGTCATGATCCTCGAAGCCATGAAGATGGAAAACGAGATCAGCGCACCGCAGGACGGCACCATTGCCAGCATTGACGTTCGCAAGGGCGATACCGTCAACTCCGGCGATGTGCTGTACACCATGGGCTGATAAAGCGTAAACGATCCCGAACGTTAAAAAATGAGGTGAACGAGATTGGCTAAGAAACCTGTTAAGATTACCGAAGTCGTTCTGCGTGATGCGCATCAGTCTTTGCTGGCCACCCGTATGACGATGGATGAAATGCGTCCCATCCTGCCCGAAATGGACAAGATCCCGTACTTCTCTGTGGAGTGCTGGGGCGGCGCAACGTTTGACTCCTGCATCCGCTTTCTGGACGAAGATCCGTGGGAGCGTCTGCGCATCCTGCGTAAAGAACTGCCGCATCAGAAACTGCAGATGCTGTTCCGCGGCCAGAACATGCTGGGCTACCGCCCCTATGCTGACGACGCCGTTCAGTACTTTGTACAGAAGAGCGTTGCCAACGGCATTGATGTGATCCGTATTTTCGATGCTCTGAACGACCCCCGCAACCTGAAGACTGCCATCGAGGCAGCCAACAAGGAAAAGGCACATGTTCAGGCCTGCATCAGCTACACCCTGAGCCCGGTGCATAACAACGAGTATTTTGCCAAGTATGCCAAGACCCTGGAAGAGATGGGCGCAGACTCTATCTGCATCAAGGATATGGCAGGCCTGCTCAAGCCCTACACCTGCGCCGAGCTGGTGAGCGAGCTGAAGAAGACCGTCAGCATCCCTGTTGACATCCACAGCCATTACACCGCCGGTCTGGCCTCCATGTCCATCCTGAAGGGCATCGAAGCCGGTGCTGACATTGTGGATACCGCCATGAGCCCGCTGGCTCTGGGCACTTCCCATATGCCGACCGAAAGCCTGGTCGCCGCCCTGCAGGGCACCGATTATGACACCGGCCTTGACCTGAACCAGCTGAACGTTGTGCGTGCTTACTTCGCCAAACTGCGCGAAAAGTACATCGCCAACGGCCAGATCAATCCGAAGAGCCTGGGCGTTGATGCCAACACCCTGCTGTATCAGGTTCCGGGCGGCATGTTCTCCAACATGCTTAAGCAGCTCAAGGACGCTGGCAAGGAAGATAAGCTGGACGAAGTTCTGGCCGAAATCCCCCGCGTGCGTGAGGATGCCGGTTACCCGCCGCTGGTCACCCCGACCTCCCAGATCGTTGGCACTCAGGCTGTGTTCAACGTCATCATGGGTGAGCGCTACAAGATGGTCACCAAGGAGTTCAAGGGCCTGGTCCATGGCGATTACGGCAAGACTCCCGCTCCCATCAAGAAGGAATTCAGCGACTTTATTCTGAAGGGCGAAGAGCCCATTACCTGCCGCTTTGCTGATACCCTTGCCCCCGAAATGGACAAGCTGAAGGCCGAAGCTGCCAAGTATGCCATTCAGGAAGAGGACGTTCTGACCTACGCTATGTTCCCGCAGGTTGCTCCCAAGTTCTTCGAAAAGCGCAATGCCCGTATGCACGGTGTGGACGCTCTGCATGCTGACTATGAGAACAAGTCTCATCCGGTCTGATTCCAGCTGCGCTGAATAAGCAATAAGCAACACCCGCAGGTGTAAGCCACTTGGCCGATCCCTGCGGGTGTTTTTGTATATTCGCTTTTTTGTCAGGCATAACTTGGGTGCGCATTTCAAATATCACATGGAACTAAGCCCAAAACGTACCCCCGTAGTAGTGTGTTAAGACTAAAACTTTACCTTTTTGCTCTATCTAAAAAATTAGAGCAGCTTCGTAACAAAGCCAAATGGAGAAAGTCTCCAAATCATAAAAAGTAAAGCTTTAGAATTACCACACGAGTAGGGACACACATCGTGCGCCCGTTGCCTAAAAATTCACCGAAAAATCGGCCCCATGACGAACGCCTCATAAATGCAAACCGCCGCCCCGCTAATCATTCTAAAATGTTACAATGCTACAAACGATTACGGACGATAAATAACGGCGAACCAACCGTATCCTAACCCAACGGCACTCCTTTATTCCTGTCCCGGCTTCCTCTCCAACGCATCAAACTGCTTTACAATCTCCGGGTCTGCCAGCTTGATGACCCTGCCGGAAAGATAGTGCAGCGTGTTTCCCTCCGGAATATTGCCAAACGTCAGCCGCTGGGCACACAGTGCCTGCGTCTTAAACCCGGTTTTCTCGTTCATGTTGCGGTTGCCGTACTTGATGTCGCCCAGCACCGGGTGCCCCAAGTAAGCCAGGTGCGCACGGATCTGGTGCGTGCGGCCGGTAATCAGTCCAATGCGGCAGAGCGCAAACGGCCCAATGCAGCGGATCACCGTTACATCGGTGATGATTTTTTTGTACCCCTCGCTTTCATGGGCGTGAATGCGCACCTTGTTGCCTTTTTCGCTGTGCTGCAGCCAGGCAACATGCCGCCCGGCCGGCGGGGCACCGATGGTAATGGTCAGGTACTCTTTCTTCATCCAGTCATTGCGGATGATCTCGTTCATATCCCGCAGGGCCGTGTATTTTTTCGCGGCAATCACAAGCCCTTCGGTGCCGCGGTCCAGCCGGTTGCAGATGGCGGGTGCAAAGCGGTTTTCAGCCTTGGGGTCATATTCGCCGCTGGCCTGCAGCTGGGCACAAAAGGCATCCACCAGGTTGGCATCGCCGGTGCGGTCGCTGTGGCACAGCAGGTGGGCGGGCTTGTACAGCACCGCAATGTTTTCGTCCTGATAGATCACCTTGACCGGCGGCTGGCGGCGCGGCGGCTTTTTGGCCGGGACCACCGGCTTTTCGGGGAAGAACTCATCGTTGATATACAGCTCGATCACATCACCGCTGCTCAGCCGGGTGTCCGCTTCACCGCGCTTGCCGTTCACCTTAATGCGCTTGTTGCGGAAACTTTTATACAGCAGGCTGCGCGGCATGTCCCTGGTCACGCTTTCCACAAAGCGGGAAAGCCGCACGCCGTTTTCGTTTTCGCCTGCGATAAACTTTTTCATGGGGGTCACATCCTCTTTGCAATCTTCAAACAATAGTATATAATAAGAACAGCCAAAGGTAAAGGATGTGCGCCCATGCCGGAAAAGAAAACCACCAATTCGATCCATGAAGAGCACCGTGCCCGCATGCAGGAGCGCGTTGCCCGCGATGGCTTAACCAGCCTTGCCGCGCATGAGGTGCTGGAATATCTTTTGTACTTTTCCATTCCGCGCCGGGATACCAACCCCTTGGCTCACCGCCTGATCCAGCATTTTGGCGGATTTTGCCAAGTGCTGGATGCCAGCGAGGAAGAATTGATGCAGGTGCAGGGCATTGGCCCCGCCAGCGCAAGACTGCTGCATTCCTTCCGGGATGTTGCCCGCTTTTACCAGATCCAAAAGCACAAGGAACACCCTGTTCAGCTGCGCAACGCTGAGATGTGCTGTGAGTATATCCGCCCGCTGTTCAACGACCCCAAGCGGGAAGAGTTTTATATGATCGCCATGAATGACGATTATGTCCCGCTCAAAGAAATTTACATTGCATCGGGCATTCCCAACCGCGTGCAGTTTGATACCCATAAGCTGTTGCGGGATGCCGTTGCCAGCCAGTGTACCTGTGTTGTGCTGGCGCATAACCATCCGTCCGGTTTGGCGGCGGCTTCCAATGCGGATCTGCTTGCCACGCAGGCCATTATTCTGGCATTGGGCCAGGTTGGCATTGATGTGCTGGATCATGTGATTTTGACGCCTACCGACTGGTTCAGCATGGCAGAGCATGGCCGTGTGCCGCAGTATAACCCCAGTACCGGCCAACTGCTGTTTGCCGCCCGTGCCACCTGGCCGATGGAACCGGAGAAGCCCAAACAAATCAAGCGCTGAATGCGCCTCAAGCACAAAGCAAACCCGGCATGTCCCGCGGGCGCAAGGCAGCAGGGTTTGCCTTGAACCATACAAAACAAATAAAAAATGCCGCCCCGTAAAAGGGGCGGCAAAGTTATGCCGTTTGTGCGGCGCTAGGGCAATACCGCATAATTCTAAGTGCCGATACGGCGAGCGAGGTGCGGCAGATGCCAAGCCAAAAGCGCAGATAATACTGGATGTCTTATCGAGCATTTTGGCAACGCAGATGCCGCGCCGCAGCTGCCGGAGCGGTGCTTAAGCCGCAAGGCGGGAATTGTGCGGTGTTGCCCTAGGTTAAGTTTAAGCTGCCAGCTTATGCTTCCGGGATCAGCACGCCGTACCCGCCATCAGCGCGGCGGTAAACGACCTGGATCTTGTCGTTCTCGGTGCTGTGATACAGGAAGAAGCTGTGCCCCAGCAGGTCCATCTGCAAAATGGCTTCCTCAGTGCTGCAGGGCTTCAGGGCAAAGTGCTTTTCGCGCACAATATCCATGCTTTCTTCCGGCTCGGTAGCGGGTATTTCCGCTGCTGCAGCGGTCAGCTTGGTGCCAAGGCGCTTGCGGTACTTTACCACACGGCGGGTCAGCAGATCGACGGCGTCGGCCAGGGCATCTTCCATGCGCTCATCCGTTTTTTCGGCGCGCATGGCCAGATCCTTGCTGCGCAGCATGATCTCAACGGTCTGCCCGCTTTTTTCTACCGTGACGGTAACCTGTGCCTGTGCTTCGTCAGGGAAAAACTTGTCCAGCTTCGCAAGCCTCTTTTCCGCATTTTCGATAAAGCTCGGTTTGAGCGTAACGCGACGGCCGGTACATGTAACTTTCATAGGACAACCTCCCTTTGTTTTGGGTGCCCAGCACCCTTGCCAGAAAGCCCGCTGCCAACTTGGCTTCATTTTCGACAGCTGCTTCCTGTACCTCTATTATAGCAAATCTATACAAAAAGTCAAAATGTTTTTGCGGGTGAATTGAAAATTTTGTAAAATGTTCACAACTTGCCGCACTCATCCAGAAAAGGACGAATTCATGGATAAATTTTCCGTTTTGCAGCAATACTTCGGCCACAACAGCTTCCGCCCCGGTCAGGAACAGGTGGTGGATGCCATCGTTTCCGGCCAGGATGTCCTCGGTGTTATGCCCACCGGCGCAGGCAAATCTGTTTGTTACCAGGTTCCGGCCATGCTGATGCCGGGGCTTACGCTGGTCATTTCACCGCTGATTTCCCTGATGCAGGACCAGGTTGCCGCCCTGGAAGAGGAGGGCGTGCATGCTGCCTGCCTGAACTCCGCCCTGCCGGAAGGGCTTTACAGCACCATTCTGCGTGCCGCGCTGGAGGGGGACTATAAAATTCTATACGTTGCCCCGGAACGCCTGCTGACGGACAGTTTCTTATACCTTGCCATGCACGCCCGTATCGCTTTTGTGGCTGTGGACGAAGCCCACTGTGTGTCCCAATGGGGTCAGGATTTCCGCCCCAGCTACCTGAAAATTGCTGAATTCATCTCCCGTCTGCCGTACCGCCCGGTCATTGGTGCGTTCACGGCAACGGCAACGGAACAGGTCAAGCAGGATATCATTGCCCTGCTGCAGCTCAACCAGCCTTTTACGCTGACCACCGGCTTTGATCGCCCCAACCTCTATTTTGGTGTGGCCCGCCCGCGGGATAAAGAACGTTATATTGAAGAATATATTCTCGACCACCGGGATCGCAGCGGCATTGTCTATTGCGCTACCCGCAAATCGGTAGAGTCCGTCTGTAAGGAGCTGCGATCCGTTGGCATTTCCGCCACCCGTTATCATGCGGGCCTTACCCCGGAGGAGCGCAGCAAAAATCAGGAAGATTTTGTCTATGACCGCAAGCGGGTCATGGTTGCAACAAACGCCTTCGGCATGGGCATAGATAAATCCAATGTCAGCTTTGTGCTGCATTATAATATGCCAAAAAATCTGGAAAACTACTATCAGGAAGCGGGCCGCGCCGGGCGCGATGGCGAGCGCGCCGAGTGCATCCTGCTGTTCTCCCTGGGGGATGTGCAGACGGCAAAGTATTTTATCCAGAACTCCCACGATAACGATGAGCTAACCCCTGAACAGGCCGAAGCCGCCGCCAGGCGGGACCGCGAGCGGCTGGACGTGATGGTGGGGTACTGCAAAACCACCCGCTGCCTGCGCAGCTATCTGCTGGATTATTTCGGCGAGCACCACACCGGCGGCTGCGGCAACTGTTCTAACTGCACCGGCGAGTTTGTGCAGACCGACATCACCACCGAAGCACAGAAGATCCTTTCCGGCGTGGCGCGCATCCAAAAGCGTTGGCCCGGCGGGCTGGGGGTTGTGGCGCTGGTGCAGATGCTGCGCGGCGCCAAGGATCAGAAAACCCTGGAGCGCGGGCTGGACCAGTTCCCGACCTATGGCATCATGCGGGATGTGCCGCCCCAGCGCATGCGCCTTTACCTGGATGCATTGCAGGAGCAGGGCTACCTGGCCGAAACCGGCGATGAGTTCCCGGTCATCACCCTGACAGCCAAGGCTCCGGCGGTGCTTTTCCACGGTGAGCAGGTTACCATGCAGGAGCGCGCCGCCACCGCGCAGGAAACCCAGGCCAAGCGCCGTGCTTCCCGCAAAAAGACGGCTGCCCGCACCGCACTTTCGGAAGCGGACGATTCGCTGCTGGCAAGCCTGAAAACCCTGCGCAGCGAACTGGCCCAGAAAAACCACGTTCCGGCATATATCGTGTTCAACAATGTCAGCCTGGACGAGATGGCCGAGCTTAAGCCGCGCACCATGGGGGATTTCCGCCGCATTTCCGGCGTCGGCGATGCAAAAGCTGCCAAATATGGTGAGGCATTCATTAAGCATATTGCCAAATGGGTGCGCGAACACTCGGAGGAAGAATAAGCCGAAATGCCGCTGCCGGATGCAGCCCCGGCAGCAGCGCATAAAAGGCATAAAAAGCCGCAAAATGCCTTTAGGCAATACCGCACAATTCCCGCCTGACGGCTTAAGCACCGCTCCGGCGGCTGCGGCACGGCACCTGCGTTGCCAAAATGCTCGATAATACACAAAGTATTATCTGCGCTTTTGGCTTAGCAGCTGCCGCACCTCGCTCGCCGTATCGGCACTTAGAATTATGCGGTATTGCCTTTACAATTAAAAAGATCTATACTATAATGAAACAACAGTAAGTTGTATAAGACAAATTTAAGTTGTAAATAAACGACCAACAGCAGGGGAGGTCCGCTATGCTGGAGCAACAGGAAAATCAAACCGAGGTGTTCCACCTCAAAGCACCGTTCAAACCGACTGGCGACCAGCCCCAGGCGATTGAAGCGCTGGTGCAGGGCCTGAAAGCAGGGGATAAAGGTCAAACTTTGCTGGGCGTTACCGGCTCCGGCAAAACCTTTACGATGGCCAATATCATTGCACAGTGCAACCGCCCCACACTGATTCTGGAACCAAACAAAACCCTGGCCAGTCAGATCTGCACCGAGATGCGCGGATTTTTCCCCGATGATGCGGTGGAATATTTTGTGAGCTATTACGACTATTACCAGCCGGAAGCCTACATCCCCTCCACCGATACCTATATTGAAAAAGACAGCGCCATCAATGATGAGATCGACCGCCTGCGCCATTCGGCCACGGCGGCACTGTCGGAGCGGCGCAATGTTATCATTGTGGCGTCGGTTTCCTGCATTTATTCCTTGGGCGACCCTATCGATTACCGCAGCATGGTCATCAGCCTGCGCCCCGGTATGCAGATGGAGCGGGACGAGCTCTGCCGCCGCCTGGTCAAGCTGCAATATGAACGCAACGATATGAACTTTATCCGCAATAAGTTCCGCGTTCACGGCGATATTGTGGATATCCACCTTGCTTATAATGATGAATACGCCATCCGCGTCGAATTCTTCGGCGATGAAATCGACCGCATTTCCGAGTTTGATCCCCTGACCGGCGAGCGCAAAAATATTGTGCGCCATGTGGCCATTTTCCCCGCCAGCCACTATATCGTCGGCCCTGAAAAAATGAAAGAAGGTCTCGCCAAGATCCAGACCGAGATGGAACAGCAGGTGCAGGCCTTTACTGCAGAGGGCAAACTGCTGGAAGCCCAGCGCATCCAGCAGCGCACCCAGTACGATATGGAGATGCTACAGGAAGTTGGCATGTGCAAGGGCATCGAGAACTACTCTGCCGTGCTGTCCGGCCGTGCCCCCGGCTCCACCCCCACCACGCTGCTGGACTACTTCCCCAAAGATTTTATCCTGATGGTGGATGAAAGCCATGTGATGCTGCCGCAGGTCCGCGGCATGTTCGGCGGGGACTACAGCCGCAAAAAAACGCTGGTGGAATATGGCTTCCGCCTGCCCTCGGCGTTTGACAACCGCCCGCTGAAATTTGAGGAATTTGAATCCAAGGTCGGCCAGACGATCTTTGTCAGCGCTACCCCCGGCCCCTATGAACGGGAACATTCCAGCCGCGTGGCCGAGCAGGTCATCCGCCCCACCGGTCTGCTGGACCCCGTCATCATGGTGCGCCCAGTGGAAGGCCAGATCGAGAATCTGCTGGGCGAAATTTTGCAGCGCATCGACCGCGGCGAGCGTGCCCTAGTTACCACCCTGACTGTCAAAATGGCCGAGGACCTGACCGACTACCTGGAAGAACACGGCGTGCACACCAAGTATATGCACCACGAGGTGGATACCTTTGAGCGCATGGAGATCATCAAGGACCTGCGCACCGGTGCCATTGATGTGATTGTCGGCATCAACCTTCTGCGCGAGGGCCTGGATCTGCCGGAAGTTTCGCTGATCGCCATTCTGGATGCCGACAAAGAGGGCTTCCTGCGCAGCGAAACCAGCCTGATTCAGACCATTGGCCGCGCGGCCCGCAACGCAAACGGCGTGGTGCTGATGTACGCCGATGAAGTAACCCCCAGCATGGAGCGCGCCATCATGGAAACCGAGCGCCGCCGTGCCATCCAGGATGCCTACAACAAAGAACACGGCATTACACCAAAAACTATCGTGAAAGCCATCGGCGGCGGGCTGGAAATCAGCATGAGCGAAGAAAACAAAAAGATGCGCCAGCACCGTATGAGCCGCGCTGAACGCGAACAGACCATTACCCGCCTGACCCGCGAGATGAAAGAAGCCGCCCGCCTGCTGCAGTTTGAGCACGCCGCATTCCTGCGTGATGAGATTGAAAAGCTGCAGCGCGGGGAGGACCCTACCGCCGATACCAGCACCCGCCGCGCCGCTGAAAAACAGCGCAAAACGGGCAAGGGGAGAAGGAGCTATAAAAAGTGAGCAACATTCAAATTGATGCCAACAACCGCATTACGATCAAGGGCGCACGGGAGCATAACCTGAAAAACGTCAACCTGGTTCTGCCGCGCAACAAGCTGATTGTTATGACGGGCCTTTCCGGCTCCGGCAAGTCCAGCCTGGCCTTTGATACCATCTTTGCGGACGGCCAGCGCCGCTATATGGAAAGCCTTTCCAGCTATGCCCGCATGTTCCTGGGCCAGATGGAAAAGCCCGATGTGGACGAAATCACCGGCCTTTCCCCGGCGGTTTCCATTGACCAGAAAACCACCAGCCACAACCCGCGTTCCACCGTGGGCACCGTGACGGAAATTTATGATTATCTCCGTTTGATGTATGCCCGCATCGGCGTTCCGCACTGCCCGGTCTGCGGACGCGTCATCAGCCAGCAAACGGTGGACGAGATGGTAGACGAGGTGCTTAAACTGCCGGAACGCACCCGCTTCCAGGTGCTGGCCCCTGTTGTGCGGGGCCGCAAAGGCACCCAGGCCAAGGAGCTGGACGCTGCCCGCCGCGGCGGTTACGCCCGCGTGCGCATTGACGGCAACATGTATGATCTGGACGAAGAGATCAAGCTGGAAAAGAATATCAAGCATACCGTTGAAATCGTCGTGGACCGCCTGTCCATCAATGATACGGTGCGCGGCCGCCTGGCCGATTCTATTGAGACTGCCGTTGCCCTGACCGGCGGCCTTGTCATCATTGATGTTATCGGCGGCGAACCGATGGAGTTCAGCCAGAACTATGCCTGCCCGGAGCACGGTGTTTCCATTGACGAACTTTCCCCCCGCATGTTCAGCTTTAACAATCCCTTTGGCGCCTGTGAAACCTGCACCGGCCTGGGCACCTTTATGAAGGTGGACCCGGCCCGCGTGATTCCGGATCCGCACAAGTCCATCCGCGAAAGTGCCATCAAGGCCAGCGGCTGGTATTATGCGGAGGGATCCATCTCTGAAATGTATTACAAAGCGCTGGGCAAGCGCTATGGCTTTACGCTGGATACCCCCATCAAGGAGATGAGCAAAGAAGCCGTGCACGCCATCCTGTATGGCACCGGAACTGAAAAAATCGAGATGCAGCGCGAGAATATGTTTGGCTCCGGCACCTATATGAACACGTTTGAGGGCATTATCCCCAACCTGGAGCGCCGCTTCCGTGAAACAGGCAGCGAGTGGGTCAAGGAGGAAATCGCCCTTGTCATGTCCAGCGAGGAGTGCCCCACCTGCCACGGCCAACGCCTGAAGCCCACCAGCCTCGCCGTCACGGTGGGCGGCATCAACATTGCCCAGTTCTGCGATATGAGCGTGAACGAGGAGCTGGAATTTATTCAGACGGCAAAAGTGTCCGAGCGGGATGAAGTCATCGCTGCCTCCATCTTCAAAGAGGTCAAAGAGCGTCTGGGCTTTTTGAAGAGCGTGGGTCTGGGGTACTTGACCCTGTCTCGCGGCGCATCGTCCCTTTCCGGCGGCGAAAGCCAGCGCATCCGCCTGGCGACCCAGATCGGCAGCGCACTGACCGGCGTGCTGTATGTGCTGGATGAACCCAGCATCGGCCTGCACCAGCGCGATAACGATAAGCTGATTGCCACCATGAAGCGCCTGCGCGACCTGGGCAACACCCTGATTGTAGTAGAGCACGACGAGGACACCATGCGCCAGGCGGACTATATTGTGGATGTCGGCCCCGGTGCCGGTGTGCATGGCGGCGAGATCGTGGCCGCCGGCAGTGTGGAGGACATCTGCAATGCCCCGCGCAGTGTGACCGGCGAGTACCTTTCCGGCCGCAAATTTGTGGAAGTTCCCACCGCCCACCGCTCCGGTAACGGTAAAATGCTCACGGTGGTCAAAGCGCGGGAAAACAACCTGCAAAACATTACCGTGGATTTTCCCCTTGGCAAAGTGATCTGCGTGACTGGTGTTTCCGGTTCCGGCAAGTCCACGCTGGTCAATGAAATTTTGTATAAGTCGCTGGCTGCAGCGCTCAACGGCGCCCGCAGCCGCCCCGGCCAGTGTGACGAAGTTCAGGGTATGGAATGGATCGATAAGGTCATCGGCATTGACCAGTCGCCCATTGGCCGCACCCCGCGCTCCAACCCGGCCACCTACACCGGTGTGTTCGGCGATATCCGCACCCTCTTCTCCAACACCCAGGATGCCAAACAGCGCGGTTACGGCCCCGGCCGGTTCAGCTTCAACGTCAAGGGCGGCCGCTGCGAAGCCTGCGAGGGCGGCGGCATTGTGCAGATCGAAATGCACTTTCTGCCGGATATTTACGTCCCCTGCGATGTCTGCAAGGGCAAGCGCTACAACCGCGAAACGCTGGAAGTAAAATATAAAGACAAAAACATCTCCGATGTGCTGGATATGACGGTGGAGGAAGCCTGCAATTTCTTTGCCAACCAGCCCAAAATTGCGCGCAAACTGCAAACCCTGCAGGAAGTCGGCCTTGGCTATGTGCAGCTGGGCCAGTCGGCCACCACACTTTCCGGCGGCGAAGCCCAGCGTGTCAAGCTGGCCAACGAGCTTGCCCGCCGCGATACCGGCAAAACCGTCTATATTCTGGACGAGCCTACCACCGGCCTGCACATTGCCGATGTGCACCGCCTGGTCAAGGTGCTGGATAAGCTGGCCGATGCGGGCAACACCGTGATCGTGATCGAGCATAACCTGGATGTGATCAAGCGTGCCGACTATATCATCGACCTGGGGCCGGAGGGCGGCAGCGGCGGCGGTACCATTGTGGCAACCGGTACGCCGGAACAGGTGGCCCAGAACCCGAACTCCTTCACCGGCCAGTACCTGAAACCCGTGCTGGAGCGCGCCTGGAAACTGCAGGGCACAGCTCCGGCCCCCGTGCCGGAAGAGCCGGGACGCCCGGCGCCCGCAGAGGAAAAAGCCTCCGCCCAGCCGCCGCGCAAACGCAAAAAAGCAGACAAAAAATAACCACAACAGGGAACTTTGTGCAGCAAAAACGCAAAATTGGATTTGACAATTCCTGTCAACCTGTGGTTTAATTATCTTTACGCGCCTGAAAAAGCAAAATTCTGCGCGCACAGGGGTACGCAGCAGCGTGATTCCCTGCATCCAAAACGGGAGGGAACTGCCGAATGGCAAAAAAGAAGGAAGAATACGGCAACGAAAGCATCAAGAGCTTAAAAGGTGCAGACCGTGTGCGCAAGCGCCCGGCCGTTATCTTTGGCTCTGACGGTGTGGAAGGCTGTGCCCATTCCATTTTTGAGATCGTATCCAACTCCATCGACGAAGCGCGTGACGGCCACGGCAACAAAATCAATGTTACCCTTTACCCGGATCACTCTGTGGAAGTAGAGGACTTTGGCCGCGGTATCCCCGTCGATTACAATAAAGCTGAAGAACGCTGGAACTGGGATCTTGTGTTCTGCGAACTGTACGCGGGAGGCAAATATGGCGAGGGTAGCGGCAACTATGACTTCTCCCTTGGCCTGAACGGCCTTGGCCTTTGCGCCACCCAGTATTCCAGCGAATGGATGACTGCGGATATTTACCGCGATGGCATGCACTATCACCTGGATTTCAAAAAAGGTGAGAATGTCGGCGGGCTGAAAAAAGAGCCGTTCACCGGCCGCCGCACCGGCTCCGTCATCCGCTGGAAACCGGACACCGATGTGTTTACCGACATCAATGTTCCGGCGGATACCTTCAAGGATATGCTGCGCCGCCAGGCCGTTGTCAATGACGGTGTGACTCTCGTGTTCAACGACCGCACGGGCGAACGTGCCGAAAAAATCGAATATTTCTATGAGCATGGCATTCAGGACTATGCCAATGAGATCGCCGGTGAGGGAACCCTGACCCCGGTGTATTTCTGCTCCGGTTCCGCAATCGGCCGCGACCGTGATGATCAGCCGGAATATCAGGTCAAAATGAACGTGGCGTTCTGCTTTTCCAACGCGGTGCAAACGCTGGAATACTATCACAACTCTTCGTGGCTGGAGCACGGCGGCAGCCCGGACCGCGCTGTCCGCCTGGCCTTTGTCAACCAGATCAACAACTGGCTGAAAAATAAGGGTCTGTACAAGAAAAACGAAAGCTCCATCACCTTCAACGATGTGCAGGACTGCCTGATTCTGGTTTCCTCCAGCTTCTCCACCCGCACCAGCTACGAGAACCAGACCAAAAAGGCCATCACCAACAAGTTTGTGGCCCAGGCCATGACGGAGTTCCTCAAGCACCAGCTGGAAGTCTACTTTGTGGAGCACCCGGACGAAGCCGAAAAAGCCTGCAAGCAGGTGCTAATCAATAAGCAAAGCCGCGAGCACGCCGAAAAAGCGCGTGTGTCCATCAAAAAAACAATGACTCAGCAGATGGACCTGGCCAACCGCGTGCAGAAATTTGTGGACTGCCGCACCAAGGATGCCACCCGCCGCGAACTGTACATCGTGGAGGGCGATTCCGCTATGGGCGCGGTCAAACAGAGCCGCGATTCGGAGTTCCAGGCTATCATGCCCATTCGCGGCAAGATCCTGAACTGCCTGAAGGCCGATTACGCCCGCATTTTCAAGTCTGACATTATCACAGACTTGATCCGCGTGATGGGCTGCGGCGTGGAGCTGGGCGGCAGCCACAATAAGGACCTGGCTACCTTTAATCTGGACAACCTGCGCTTTAACAAGATCGTCATCTGTACCGATGCTGATGTGGACGGTTATCAGATCCGCACCTTGGTGCTGACGATGCTCTACCGCCTGACCCCCACCCTCATCAATCAGGGGTATGTGTATATCGCGGAATCCCCACTGTATGAGATCAACACCAAAAATAAGACCTACTTTGCCTATACCGAGCCGGAAAAGGCCGATATCATGAAGCGGATCGACGGCCAGAAGTTTACGATCCAGCGATCCAAAGGTCTGGGCGAAAACGACCCCGAAATGATGTGGCTGACCACCATGAGCCCCGAAAGCCGCCGCTTAATTAAAGTTCTGCCCACCGATGTTCAGCGCACGGCGGAGGTGTTTGACCTGCTCCTGGGCGATAATCTGCAGGGCCGTAAGGAGCACATTGCGGAGCACGGCGCTGAATATCTGGACGATCTGGATGTATCTTAATCAGGGGAGGAGAGAGCAAAATGGCAAAAAAAGCAACCAAAAAGAAAGCCGCCCCTGCCCGCCCGCAGCTGGGCGATAACGTCGAGATCCTCTCTGCCGGTGAGGTCATCGAAAGCCCCATTACCGATACGCTGGAAACAAACTACATGCCTTACGCCATGAGCGTTATTGTTTCCCGCGCGCTGCCGGAAATTGACGGCTTCAAGCCCGCCCACCGCAAACTGCTGTATACCATGTACGGCATGGGCCTGCTGAAAGGCGCCCGCACCAAAAGCGCCAACATCGTGGGCAGCACCATGCACCTGAACCCCCACGGCGATGCCGCCATTTACGACACCATGGTGCGTATGGGCCGTTCCAACGAAAGCCTGCTGGTGCCCTTTGTGGACTCCAAGGGTAACTTTGGCAAGGCGTACAGCCGCGATATGGCTTACGCCGCCGCTCGTTATACCGAGGCAAAGCTGGAACCCGTGTGTGAAGAGCTGTTCCGCGATATCGACAAGGATACCGTGGATTTTGTGCCCAACTATGACGGCACCACCACCGAACCGACGATGCTGCCGGTCACCTTCCCGACCATTCTGGCCAACAACACACTGGGCATTGCGGTCGGTATGGCGTCCAACATCTGTTCCTTCAACCTGGTGGAGCTCTGCAATGCAACCATCGCCCTGATGAAAGACGACCAGGCGGACCTGGCTCAGCTGATGCCCGCGCCGGATTTTGTCGGCGGCGGTTCCATCCTGTATGATGCCGCCGAGATGCAGAATGTGCTGGAAAAAGGCCGCGGCAGCATCCGCGTGCGCGCCCAGTGGGCTTACGATAAAGAGAACAACTGCATTGACATCACCCGCATTCCGCCGACCACAACGGTGGAAGCCATCATGGATAAGATCACCGAGCTGGTCAAACTGGGCAAGATCCGTGAGATCAGCGATATGCGTGATGAAACCGACCTGAACGGCTTGAAGCTGACCATCGACCTCAAGCGCGGCCAGGACCCGGACAAGCTGATGGCGCGTCTGTTCAAGGCAACCCCGCTGGAGGACAGTTTTGCCTGCAACTTCAATGTGCTGATCGGCGGCCAGCCCCGCGTGTTGGGCGTGCGCCAGATTTTGTTGGAGTGGATCGCATTCCGCTCCGAATGCGTGCGCCGCCGCACCTACTATGATCTGCAGGGCAAGCAAAAACGTCTGCACCTGCTGCGCGGCCTGGAAGCTATCCTGCTGGATATTGATAAGGCAATTGAAATTGTGCGCAACACTGCGGAAGAATCCGAGGTTGTGCCCAACTTGATGATCGGTTTTGGCATTGACGAAGTGCAGGCTGAGTATGTGGCGGAAATCAAGCTGCGCCACCTCAACCGTGAGTATATCCTCAAACGCACCGAGGAAATTGAGGAACTGGAAAAGGCGATCGCAGACTTGGAAGATGTTCTCAAACGCCCCGCCCGCATCCGCAAGATCATTATGACCGAGCTGGGCGATGTTGCCAAAAAGTATGGCAGCCCCCGCAAAACGGAAATTCTGTACGACCTGCCGGACGATTCTGCTGCCGATGAGCAGAACGAGATCCCAGAATACCCGGTCACGGTGTTCTTTACGCGGGAAGGCTACTTCAAAAAAATTACCCCGCAGAGCCTGCGCATGTCTGGCGAGCAGAAGCTGAAAGACGGCGACGAGGTGGTTTATACCAAAGAGACCACCAACAGCGCCGAGCTGCTCTTCTTTACCAACCATGCCCAGGTGTACAAATCCCGCGCATCGGAATTTGCCGATACCAAGGCCAGCGTGCTGGGTGATTATGTCGCTTCCAAGCTGGAAATGGAAGAGGGCGAAGTGCCGCTGTTCATGACGGTCACAGTCGATTACCGTGGTTACATGCTGTTCTTCTACCAGAACGGCAAGTGTGCAAAGATCCCGCTGGCCAGCTATATGACCAAGCAGAACCGCCGCAAGCTGCTGAAAGCTTATAGCGATAAGGAAGAACTTGCCGCAATGCTGCACATTGAGGAAGAAACCGAGCTGGCCGTCTTCACCAGCGGCGGCACCGGCGGCCCACGCTTGATCCTGGTCGGCAGTGCGCTGATTCCCGAAAAGGCTACCCGCGATACCGCCGGTATCAACATGGTAACGTTGAAAAAGAACGCCCGAATCGCCAAAGTGCGCCTGGCGGCGGGGCTGGAACTGAAAGACCCGCACCGCTACCGCGTGCGCACCCTGCCCGCAGCCGGCGCGCTGCTCCGCCAGGAGGACACGACCGAGCAGATGAGTCTGTAAGGAGTAAAAAAAGGCAATGCAATCTTTTTCTGCACAAGGCAGGGTAAAGTTCTTGCATTTTGCTTTTTGGTATGTTATATTATAACCTGTATGAGAGTTAGGGCAGGCCGAAACATCCGTTTTGGCTGTGGCCTGAAAAGGAGTTGCTGTTAATCCATGACCGCTTATGAAATCGCGTTCGGCGTTGTGCTGATCATTGTTTCGGTTCTGATCGTTGTGTTCACTTTGTCCCAGACCCAGAAAGGGCAGGGCCTGTCTGCTGCCATTATGGGTGATAGCAGCTTTATGGCTGCCGGCCGCGAGCGTGGCCTGGATGCCAAGCTGGCCAAAGTGACCAAAATCTGCGGCGCTGTTTTCTTTGTAGCTACGCTGCTGGTTGGTGTGCTGAGTGCCCGCTTGTAATTGAATGAAAGGAGAACGGTCTGGCCAATTTTGTTGGCGTTCCGCTTTCCCTTATTCAGGAACCGTCAACGACCCGCCCAATACCGCGGGTCGTTTTTTATGGGAAAAATAAAAAGGTCACAATGGTGCAGGTGCTGCCGCGAAACCAAAGGCCACGCCTGCTATGGAAGGACCCTGCCGGGTGGCAGGGTGACGTAAACGAGGAGTAAAAACAAAGGCATGGGCCGCTGCCTGTGCCCAACCCAAAGGAGAAAACATGACACCATTACAGAAAAATATTCTTGCGGCGTGCAAGCACCGCCCCCAGACCCTGCGTGAACTGCAGAATGCTTTGCAGGTGGATAATTCCCGCCTGCGCAACACCGTAACCGGCATGGTAGCTACCGGTATGCTGTCCGCCCGCAACGGTACCTATGTTCCGGGCTTTGCCGTGATGGAAAATACCGATGCCCCCGCTGGCATTCCCTGCACACTGGTCAAGCTGGCGGCCCGCTTCGGCTTTGCGTCCCGCGATGACGGCACCGGCGATATCTTTATTCCCGGCCGCGCCCTGCATGGTGCTATGCCGCAGGATAAAATCATCATCAAACTGTTCGACCACCCCCGTGTGGAGGGCAGCGCCGAGGGTGAAGTGGTGGAGGTGACCACCCCGCACAACACCTTTGCCGGTACCATTGTGCTGACTGAGGACGGCCGCCTTGCCGTGGAGCCGGACGGCTGCCGTGATGTGCGCATTGTGCTGGATAAAAAGGGCGTCAACGGCGCACAGCTGGGGGATAAGGTCGGTGCTATCCTGACCAACCGCGGCCAGCGCCATACGGACCACCGCTGCGCTGTTGCCGAGCGCTTCGGCACTTCCGACCGCGCAGCAGAGTGCGCCAAGGCTGTGCTGTATGGCCGTGATGTCCGCCAGGAATTCCCGGAGGAGGTATTGGCCGAAGCTCACGCATATGATAACGCTCTTATTGACCCCGCCGAAGTTGCCCACCGCGCCGACCTGCGCGGTCTGCCGATCTTTACCATCGACTCTGCCGAGACCAAGGATATCGACGACGCCATCAGCCTGATGAAAACCCAGAACGGCGGCTATGAGCTGGGCGTTCATATTGCGGATGTCAGCCACTATGTCCGCCCGGATACCGCGCTGGATAAGGAAGCTTATGAGCGCGCAACTTCCATCTATTACGCGGATAAAGTCATCCCCATGCTGCCCACCCAGCTTTCCAACGGCATCTGCAGCCTCAATGAAGGGGAGGAGCGCCTGGCGTTCTCCTGCCTGATGCAGCTGGATGAAAGCGGCAATATCCATAGCTATCAGTTCGTCAAGAGCGTCATCCGCAGCCGTGTCAAGGGCGTTTATAAAGAAATTAACGCTCTGTTGGACGGCTCCAATGACCCGGCTCTGGTGACGAAATATAAAGATGTTATGGCTCAGTTGCCCGCGATGACCGAGCTGTACGAAAAGCGCCTGGCTCTGCGCAAAGCACGCGGCGCGATGGACATCGAATCCGACGAAGCCAAGTTGGTCATGGACGAGGAAGGCCGCTGCGTGGATATCGTCAAGCGCACCCGCGGTGTGTCGGAGTGCATGATCGAAGAGTTCATGCTGCTGGCCAACCAGTGCGCTGCCAATGCGGGCCGTACCCATCATGTGCCGTTTGTGTACCGTATCCATGAAGCCCCCGATGCCGAGCGCATGGAAAAGCTGAGCAACACCCTGAAAGCCTGCGGCCTGAACGTCCACTTTGCCGGGGAAGTGCCCACCCAGCTGGAGCTTTCTGCCATTCTGGACGAAACCCGCGGCCAGCCCATCCAGATCCCGGTCCACACCGGTATCCTGCGCAGCATGCAGAAAGCTCGCTACTCTCCGGAGCCGAAAGGCCATTACGGCCTGGTGCTGGCAGACTATGCCCACTTTACCAGCCCCATTCGCCGTTACCCGGACCTTGCCATCCATCGCATCCTGACGGATATGCTGGTGGGCAAGCCGGAGCAGGAGCTCATCAAGGATTATACCGGTTTTGCCACCCACGCCAGCGAGCAGTCCAGCCGCCAGGAAGTTTCCGCCGTGCGCATTGAGCGCGATGTGGAGGACCTGTACAAGGCCGAGTATATGCACAACCACCTGGGCGAAGTCTACACCGGCACCGTGGCAGGTGTAACACCGCGCGGTATTTTTGTGGCGCTGGAAAACACCGTAGAGGGCTTTGTGCCTGCCGCACAGCTCTGCAAGGGCGAAGCCACTGTGGTGGAGGGCGTCAGCATTCTGGACCCGCTGACCGGAAAACGCTGGATGCTGGGCGACCCCGTCAAAGTGCAGGTGGCCGGTGCCAATGTTGCCCTTGGCCGCATTGATTTTGACTATATGCCGCTGTAATCATAGTTTTTTATAAAAAGAGCAAACCAATAAAAGCAAAGCTGCCGTCCCGTACTGATATGTATCCGGTTTTCTGGACACGGGTAAAAATCGAATAATTAAGAATCCATCATGGATGCTTCTCTGAATGTGGAGGGAGGCATCCATTTTGTTTTAGGGCAATACCGCATAATTCTAAGTGCCGATACGGCGAGCGAGGTGCGGCAGCTGCTAAGCCAAAAGCGCAGATAATACTGGATGTCTTATCGAGCATTTTGGCAACGCAGATGCCGTGCCGCAGCTGTCGGAGCGGTGCTTAAGCCGCAAGGCGGGAATTGTGCGGTGTTGCCATAAATAAAAACTCCCCGGACAACATCCGAGGAGCCCTTATGCTCATGATAACCATATCCCCATAACCGCTTTTTGTCACAAAGATGGGTTCCTGCG